>ERZ1026886.91-NODE-91-length-43053-cov-40.569608_pt1 | contig 43053 bp, 26 predicted proteins | sample MGYA00380173_ERZ1026886 | MGnify/ENA primary metagenome ERZ1026886 (study PRJEB33269, sample SAMEA4719809) | human gut metagenome | biome: human-associated habitat; feature: organic feature; material: feces | place: Cameroon | collected 2013-10 ... | reverse complement strand
CCCTTATGTCCTTATGTTCTTATGTTCTTCTGTTTACCGCGTTAGCGGCTGCCAATCCACGCTACGGCGTCAGCCCTTATGTTTCTTGAGGCCACCCGGACGTTAGTCCGTGGCCGTCAGCCGCGCAGCGGCCTTATATGTTTCTTATGTAGCTTATGTTCTTATGTTCCCGCGGTAAGCGGCAAGCACGAACGTTATCTTCTGTTCTTATGTCCTTCTGTTCTTCTGTTTTCCGCGTTAGCGGCAAATAGTTAGGCTGCACCTCAGCAGTACAAAGCGAAAAAGTCCCTCTTTCGCTTTGCACTGCATTCGGTTTGCACTAACTTTGTCGCCAAATCAACCTAACACACATTATATACCTGGCCATGAATTGGTTAACAACGCTTTTTGAAATACCATCAGCCATACAGGCTGTCATTATTATTTGCCTGATATGCGCGCTCGGACTGGCTCTGAGCAAGTGGCGCATACGCGGTATCAGTCTTGGCGTCACCTACGTGTTCTTTTTCGGCATATTGGCCGGAGCCGCAGGTCTGAAGGTCGACAGCCAGATGCTGAACTATGCCGAGAGCTTTGGCTTGATACTGTTTGTATACACATTGGGCTTGCAGGTGGGTCCGGGCTTTATGAGCACCTTCCGCAAGGGCGGTACCACACTCAACCTGTTGGCACTTGGTGTGGTGGTGCTGGGCACGGTGCTGGCACTCGTGCCGGGCTGGACCGGACTGCTGCCTTTGCCCGACATGATGGGCGTGCTGTGTGGCGCCACTACCAACACTCCGGCACTCGGTGCGGCTCAACAAACGCTCAAGCAGTGCAACATGCCAGCCTCGGGTGCGGCCCTGAGCTGTGCTGTGACGTATGCCTTTGGCATGGTGGGCGTGATTGTGGCCCTGTTGCTGGTGAAGGGCTGGCTCTCACGCCACGAAAAGGCGAGCGACGACAACAACGACGATGAGGCTTTTATAGCCTCGTTCCTGGTGTGCAACCCAGCCGTGTTTGGCCACACCCTGGGCGAGATAAGCGGCATGGACGAAAGTAAATTCGTGGTGTCGCGCTTGTGGCGCGACGGCAAGGTGATACTGCCCAATGCCGACACACGACTCGAAAACGGCGACCGCATACTTGTTATCACGCATCAGCGGCAGGTGGCACAGCTCACCATATACTTTGGTCAGCGCGACGAAACGAACTGGAACCGCAACGATGTGGACTGGAATGCGCTCGACTCAAAACTTATATCGCAACGCATACTCATTACGCAAGCCAGCATTAATGGACGACACCTGGGCGACTTGCAACTGCGCAACCGCTACGGCGTGAATGTGAGCCGCGTGCAACGCTCGGGCATACAACTCGTGGCCACCCCTAACCTAACACTGCGCATGGGCGACCGTGTGACGGTGGTGGGCGAGGCTGAGAGCATAAAGCGCGTGGCTACCGAACTGGGCAATGTGGTGAAACGCCTTGACGAGCCCAACATGGTGACCATATTCATAGGCATTGTGCTGGGTTTGCTGTTGGGCAGTATTCCCGTGTTTGTGCCCGGCATAAAGTTCCCCGTCACGCTCGGCTTGGCGGGCGGCCCCATTGTGATGGGCATACTCATAGGCGCCTTTGGCCCACGTTTCCACATGGTGGCCTACACCACCACGAGTGCCAACCTGATGCTGCGCTCTTTGGGCTTGTCAATGTACCTGGCCTGCTTGGGGCTCGATGCGGGCAAGGACTTCCTTGCCACCGTCATGCAGCCGCAAGCCTTGTGGTGGATAGGCATCGCCATGGTTATCACCCTGGTGCCGGTCATCATCATGAGCATAGTGGGCGTAGTGTGTTACAAACGCAGCTATGCCACCACGGCAGGCATGCTCTGTGGCGCCATGGCCAACCCTATTGCCCTGGAGTATGTCAACGACTCGCTGCCCGGCAACGACAAGGCTTCTGTGGCCTACGCCACCGTCTACCCTCTCGGCATGTTTCTGCGCGTAATCATTGCGCAGCTCATTGTCATGCTGTGGGTGTGAGGGGGTTAGGAGGTTAAATGGGTTAGAAGGTTAGTGGGTTAATGGGTTAAAAGATTACCGCTGCTTGCCCAATTCGTAAAAGTTTGAGCTTTTGGATTTAGCAAGAACGGCCTGAAAGGCCAATGAAGCCCATAGCCCAGGGCAAGCAAAGCGGCGCCCTGGGTTAGCGTGTTGGAGCAGTCGCGCCCTGTAAGGGCAAAAGCTTTAAGTCATGGCGCACTTATTGAACAAAATATACGATATTCCACTTTAAGACCGCGAATACAGCTATCATGTAAGAATAACAACATAAAGAATAAAGCTTTTGCCCTTTCAGGGCGCGACTGCTCCCACACGGGGGCCCCAGGGTGTCGCTTCACTTGCCCTGGGCTATGTGCTACATTGGGCTTTCAGCCCGCCCTTGTTAAATCCGAAAGTGGAGAAAGTTACTTTTTAACCTCCTAACCTCCTAACCCCCTAACCCATCACCCCCACCCATAAACCAAGAACTAATTAAACACACATCTATATAATGAATTTCTCAAACATCATGAAGAAGGCAGCACCCGACCTCGTGGCGGTGCTCATATTCCTGGCTATCAGCATAGCCTACTTCTTCACCCCTATGAGCGAGGGCCTGGTATTGGGCGGACACGACAGTGTGGCCGCCGAGGGCCTGAAGCAGGAGCAGGTGCAGTATAAGCAGCACCATGGTGGCGAGGTGAGCCGTTGGTCGAATGCCATATTCAGCGGTATGCCCACCTATCAGACTGCCCCCTCGTACAGTGCCACCGACACCCTCAACAAGGTGGGCTATGCCTTTGGCCTTGGCACCATCTACTGGTTTCCGGCCATCAGTTTCCTGTTCGTTTATTTGCTCGGCTTCTACATTCTGCTGCGCGCATTCAACTTTAAGCCCTATCTGGCAGCGTTAGGCGCCATATTGTGGGCCTTCTCGTCCTACTTCCTCATTATCATTGCCGCCGGCCACCTCTGGAAGGTGATGACCCTTGCCTTCATACCGCCCACCATAGGCGGTTTGGTGCTGTGCTACCGCGGCAAATATTTGTGGGGCGGTGTTGTTACAGCCCTATTTACGGCCCTGCAGGTGGTGAGCAACCACATACAGATGTCGTACTACTTCATCTTTGTCATGGCCTTTATGGCAGTGGCCTACCTTATCGATGCCATTGTGCGCCGCAAAATGGGCAGCTGGCTCAAGGCCACCGGTGTGCTGATAGTGGCCGGCTTGCTTGGCGTGGCAGCCAACCTGCCCAACCTTTACCACACCTACCAGTATGCGCAGGAGTCAATGCGTGGCAAGGCCGAACTCACCGCACAACCCGCCAAGGGCCAAACGGCACAAAAGGCCACCTCGGGCCTCGACCGCGACTACATCACCATGTGGAGCTATGGCATTGACGAAACCCTTACGTTGCTCATTCCCGACTACAAGGGCGGCGGCTCATCGTCAATCCTCGACCGCGAAAACGTAGAGGACTTGCCCGGCTACGACGACTTTTACCAGTGCGCCGGCCAAACTCAGCAGGTTTTCCAACAGAGCGGACTGCAAGCCACTCCCCCGGGTCTCAACCTCTATTGGGGCGAACAACCCTTCACCGTAGGCCCCGTGTATGTGGGTGCCCTGGTGTGCTTCCTGTTTGTGCTCGGTCTGTTCTATGTAAAGGGCCCTGTAAAGTGGGCCTTGCTGGCCGCCACCGTGCTCAGTCTGCTCTTTGCATGGGGTAAATATGTGGGCGTTACCGACTTCTTTATCGACCACCTGCCCATGTACGCCAAGTTCCGCACCGTAAGTTCAGCCCTCGTCATAGCCGAATTTACCATGCCGCTGCTCGCCATACTCTGTTTGTACGAAATAAGCAAGCGCAAGGAACTCTTCCAGCTCACCAACTGGAAACAGGCTCCGATGGTAAAGAAGGTAGGTCTGCCCGTAGCCACTGTGCTCACCCTCGGCTTCTGCCTGCTTGTTTGGCTGGCCCCGGGCGTGGTGGGCGACTGCATATCGCAAAGCGACGCCAGCACCTTCGACTACATGCGCCAGGCCGGTTTCCCCGCCGACCTCGTGGGCCGCTATATGGCCGCCATCACCTCTATGCACCATGCCATACTCTCGGCCGATGCCTTGCGCTCAGCCTTTATCATTGTGCTGGGCATATTGGTTATCTGGGCCTATGCCGCCAACAAGTTGCAGGGCTGGCTCATGTGCCTGCTGCTGGGCATCATCTGCCTGACCGACATGTGGCAGATTGACAAGCGCTACCTCAACAACGACTCGTTCACCGAGGAGTCGGTAATGGAGGAGAACTTTACCAAGTCGCCCGCCGATGCCCGCGTGCTGCAAGACACCACCTACTACCGTGTGGTAAATCTCGGCACAGGCGGCAGTCCGTTCAACGAAACGTCAAACGCCACCTCATACTACCACCACAGCATTGGCGGCTACCACGCTGCCAAACTGCACCGCTATCAGGACCTTATCGACCGCCAGCTCAACAACGAGCTGCAGCAGTTTGTCAATGCTGTGAACAATGCACAAGGCGACATGAGCCAGGTTAAGGGCGACAGCATATCGCCCGTGCTCAACATGCTCAACACCAAATACTTTATGTTTGGCAAGCAAGCCGACCAGGTGGTGCTCAACCCCTATGCCAACGGCAACGGCTGGTTTGTGAGCAACATCAACTTTGTGAAAAATGCCGACGCCGAAATGGCCGGCCTCACTGGGCTTGACACCAAACACAAGGCTGTGGCCGACGAAAAGTTCCGCGCCGTGCTCGACGGCTCGCCCCTCGACAGCGGTAGCGTGCAGGTAACAGCCCACGACCTCGACTGCCTGAAGTACACCATCAGTTCGCCCAAGGGCGGCGTAGTAGTGTTCTCCGAAATATACTACCCCGGCTGGACCGTCACCATCGACGGCAAGCCCGCTGAACTGGGCCGTGTCAACTATGTGTTGCGCGCCCTCAAGGTGCCTGCCGGCAAGCACCAGGTGGTCATGACCTTCCACCCCGCCAGCATCACCGCCACCAACAGCGTGGCCTACGCAGCACTGGCCGTGATAATAGCCCTGTTCGCTTTTGCGCTATGGCGCCAGAGCAAAGGCAAGGAACGCACCAGCAATGGCGCAGAAGAATGCAGCAAATTAGCAAAATAAAATGCGTTAAAACTTTTCGTTTGTACCAACATTTTCGTACTTTTGCTGCGGTAAAGCGCGGGCACTTGCTCTGCCTGCTGCCTAACCCTACTAACAAGTAAACTTTTTTTATTAACTAATAAAGCATTATGGCAACATTAGATTTAACCAAGTACGGTATTACCGGCGCAACAGAGATCGTTCACAACCCCTCATACGAGCAGTTGTTCGAAGAGGAAACTAAGGCAGGTCTCGAAGGTTTTGAAAAGGGTCAGGAAACTGAACTCGGCGCTGTTAACGTAAAGACGGGTATCTACACTGGCCGTTCTCCTAAGGACAAGTTCATCGTAATGGACGAGAACTCAAAGGACACAGTGTGGTGGACTACTCCCGAATATCCCAACGACAACAAGCCCGCTTCACAGGAGGCTTGGGCAGCCGTTAAGGAAATCGCTAAGAAAGAGCTCTCTAACAAGCGTCTCTTCGTAGTAGATGGTTTCTGTGGTGCCAACAAGGAAACTCGCATGTCTGTGCGCTTCATCGTTGAAGTTGCTTGGCAGGCTCACTTCGTAACTAACATGTTCATCCGTCCTTCAAAGGAAGAACTTGAGAGCTTCGAACCTGACTTCATCGTTTACAACGCATCAAAGGCTAAGGTAACTAACTACAAGGAACTCGGCCTCAACTCAGAAACTGCCGTTGTATTCAACATCACAAGCCGCGAGCAGGTTATCATCAACACTTGGTACGGTGGTGAAATGAAGAAGGGTATGTTCTCAATGATGAACTACTACAACCCCCTCAAGGGCATCGCTTCTATGCACTGCTCTGCTAACACCAACATGGAAGAGACAAGCTCTGCCATCTTCTTCGGCCTTTCAGGTACTGGTAAGACTACCCTCTCTACCGACCCGAAGCGTAAGCTCATTGGTGACGACGAACACGGCTGGGACGACAACGGTGTGTTCAACTACGAAGGTGGTTGCTACGCAAAGGTTATCAACCTCGACAAGGAAAGCGAACCCGATATCTACGGCGCTATCAAGCGTGACGCACTCCTCGAGAACGTAACTGTTGATGCTAACGGCAAGATTGACTTCGCTGACAAGACTGTAACTGAAAACACTCGTGTAAGCTATCCTATCTACCACATCACCAACATCGTTAAGCCTATCAGCAAGGGCCCCGCTGCAAAGCAGGTTATCATGCTCTCTGCCGATGCCTTTGGTGTACTTCCTCCCGTATCTATCCTCTCTGAGGCTCAGGCTCAGTACTACTTCCTCTCTGGCTTTACTGCCAAGTTGGCTGGTACTGAACGTGGTATCACCGAGCCTACTCCTACTTTCTCAGCTTGCTTCGGCCAGGCATTCCTCGAATTGCACCCCACCAAGTACGCTCAGGAACTCGTTAAGAAGATGGAGAAGAACGGTGCCAAGGCTTACCTCGTAAACACTGGTTGGAATGGTTCAGGCAAGCGTATCTCTATCCGCGATACACGTGGTATCATCGACGCTATCCTCGATGGTTCTATCGACAAGGCTCCTACCAAGACTGTTCCTTACTTCGACTTCGTTGTTCCTACTGAACTCCCTGGCGTTGATCCTAAGATCCTCGATCCTCGCGACACTTACGCTGACGCTTCAGTATGGGAAGAGAAGGCTAAGGACCTCGCTGCACGCTTCATCAAGAACTTCAAGAAGTACGAAACCAACGAAGCTGGTAAGGCTCTCGTTGCTGCTGGTCCCCAGCTCTAATCGTGCGGCTTAAATAAGTTCTAAGCTTAAAGCATAACAACTCAAAGAGTTGGCTCTGCACCCCGGTGCAAGGCCAACTCTTTTTGCGTTATATGCTAATATGGTAAAGTGGGTTAATGTGCTGACGCCGAGGGCAATGTGCTAATTCTTGCTGTCCGGTAATACGTAAACATACGAACGTACTCAAGCACTAAACGCTATCACTAAACGCTACCACTAAACTCAAGCACAAAACTCAAGCACAAAACTCAAGCACAAAACTCAAGCACTAATGGGGGCGACGCGTCCCGCGTCGGGCATCAAGGCAAAGGTTCACAGGCAGGCATTTAATTAGTGCAGAGCCTTTGTGTTTAGTGTATGAGCCTTTGCTTTCATGCCCGACGCGGGACGCGTCGCCCCCATTAGAGGTAGCGTTTTGTGCTTGCGCTTAGAGCTTGCGTTTAGTGGTAGCGTTTGGGGCTTGAGTTCGTATGTTTGCCATTTTACCAATTAGCACATTATCTCATTGCCCCATTACCCCATTAGCAAGCGAGCACAAAAAATCCCGCTCCGACACATCAGTGTTGGGCGGGATTAAGCTTTTCAGAGTCTCGTTAGTAAACCTCTGTACAGCAGCGTGATTACTTACGCAAGCCGAGGTTCTTAACGATAGCACGGTAACGCTCGATGTCCTTGCGCTTCAGGTAGTTGAGGAGCGCGCGGCGCTTACCTACCATCTTAACGAGTGAGCGTTCAGTCGTATGATCTTTACGGTTCTGCTTCATGTGCTCCGTCAAGTGGGCAATACGGTAAGAAAACAAGGCCACCTGGCTCTCTACTGAACCAGTGTCCGAATTAGACTGTCCGTACTTGCCAAAGATCTCTTTCTTCTTTTCAGAATCTAAGTACATTGTGTATGAATTATGAGATATGAATGTAATAATGCTCTGTGTGGCATTGTGCGCAAGGTTGCGCGCAGCTGCTTTACACATAGCGGCTGCAAAGGTAGCAACTATTCTCAAAAGCTCCAAGTGTTTCGGCCGATAATTGTGCGTAATGTGCTGATATTGCGGCATTTATGTCCTAAAGTGTAACATTGCAAGCTAATTTCACACATTTGCAAAGGGTATTTTGGGCAAATAAGTGTATATTTGAGCGTTGATAAGGCGGGGCTGCTGCATGGTGGTGGCTGTGTGGGCCGCAGGAGTGGTCTGCCGCTCATTGTATGCTAAGACATTGCCCCCGCCTCTCCGCACTAAAAATAGTACAAACATGAGCAAGAATATAACCATACGTTGCAAAAACACGGGGCGCACACACAAGGTGCCCATAGGCTTTAACCTTGAAGAAGTGTATGAAATGCTCGACCTTAACATGCCCTACGGTCCGACCAGCGCCAAGGTAAACAATAAGGTTGAGGGCCTGCACTTCACGTTTTTTACCGACAAAGATGTGGAGTTCCTCGACATCACTTCATCGTCGGGCTTGCGCACCTACACGCGTTCACTGTTCTTTGTGCTTTACAAGGCGGTACGCGACATTTATGGCCCTTCGGCCCGTTTGCGCATCGAAACCCCCGTGTCGAATGGCTACTATTGCCGCCTCATTACGGGTTCGAACGACGGTGTGGTGTCGCAAATGGTGGTAGACCAGCTCAAGCAGCGCATGGCGCAGATAGTGGCGGCCGACATACCATTTCACCGCATAACCTGTCCTACCGAGCAGGCTGTGGCGCGCTTCCGTGCCGACGGACTTGAGAGCAAGGCCAAACTGCTTGAGAGTGTGGGCAAGCTCTACACCACCTACTACACCCTTGACGACACGGCCGACTACTTTTATGGTTCGCTGCTCATCAAAACCTCACAAATCTATTTGTTCGATCTGGCGCTCTATGGCGACGGCTTGCTGTTGCGCATACCCGACCCTGAAAATCCCTCACAACTGCGCCCCATGGTTGAACAGCCCAAAATGTTTGAAGTGTTCAGTGAGCAGCACCGCTGGAACGAGATATTGGGCGTGACCACCATCGGCGAGTTCAACGATGCTTGCAGCCACGGTTACACCAACAACCTTATCAACGTGAGCGAGGCTCTGCAGGAAAAGAAAATTGCCCACTTGGCCGACCGCATAGCAGCCAACCCCGAGCTCAAGGTGATACTCATAGCCGGCCCCTCGTCGAGTGGCAAGACCACCTTCAGCAAGCGCCTCAGCGTGCAGCTTATGGCTTGTGGACTGCGCCCGTTGCCCATATCTACCGACGACTACTTTGTCGACCGTGTCAACACGCCGCGCGATGCCGATGGCAATTACGACTTTGAGCACATTGACGCCATGAACATACCCTTGCTCACCGAGCAGATAAATGCCCTCATACATGGCGAGGAGGTGGAAACACCGCGCTACGACTTTGCTTCGGGCAAGAGTGCGCCCAGCGGCCACCATTACCATCTTGACGAGCACGACATACTGATACTCGAGGGCATTCATGCCCTTAATCCGCGGTTGACAGAGGGTGTGGCCGACAAGCACAAGTTCAAGATATATGCCTCGGCCCTGACCACCATATTGCTCGACGACCACAACTACATACCCACCACCGACAACCGTTTGCTGCGCCGCATTGTGCGTGATCACAAGTATCGTGCGCGTTCGGCACAGGAGACTATTGCGCAATGGCCCTCGGTGCGCCGTGGCGAGGAGCGTTGGATATTCCCCTTCCAGGAGCAGGCTGACGAAATGATGAACACGGCATTGCTCTTTGAGTTTGCGGCCTTGCGCGACCAGGCACTCCCATTGCTTGAAGAGGTGCCCGAGTCGGCTCCCGAATACTCTGAGGCATACCGCTTGCGCAAATTCCTGAGTTACCTCAAACCTATTTCCATACGTGGTTTGCCCCCAACCTCGTTGTTGCGCGAGTTCCTGGGCGGCAGCACGTTCAAGTATTAATGTAAAGGTTGACGGGTTAAACGCGTCATAGTGTACTCGTTTCTGGTGAAACGTAAACATCGAGCGGACTCAAGCACAAAACTCAAGCACCCAACGCTACCACCCAACGCAAGCTCTAATGGGGGCGACGCGTCCCGCGTCGGAAATGAAAGCAAAGGCTCACAGACAAGCGCGTATTTAGCACTGTCTGTGAGCCTTTATTAAGTGTATGAACATGGCACTTTCCCGACGCGAGACGCGTCGCCCCCATTAGAGCTTGCGTTTCTTATAGCAGTAAATGCCCCCCCCAACGCTACCACTAAACGCAAGCACTAATGGGGGCGACGCGTCTCGCGTCGGTTTTTTTTCAGCAGCCTCGTCCCGCGTCGGAAATGAAAGCAAAGGCTCACAGACAAGCGTGTAATTAGTACTGTCTGTGAGCCTTTATTAAGTGTATGAACATGGCACTTTCCCGACGCGAGACGCGTCGCCCCCATTAGTGCTTGCGTTTATTGGTAGCGTTGGGTGCTTGTGTTTTGTACTTGAGAACGTTCGCCTGTTCACGTTTTACCAGGCAACATAATCCGTCAGCCGAGAACCGATTAAGAGTTGCTGCGGTCCTTCTCAATCAGTTCGAGCAGCTTGTCAACGGCCTCGTCGGTTGGTATGTTCTTTTCAACACACACCTTGCCCCGGTAAAGGCTCACCTTGCCGCGTGCGGCGCCCACATAGCCATAGTCGGCATCGGCCATCTCGCCCGGGCCATTCACAATGCAGCCCATAATGCCTATTTTAAGGCCCTTGAGATGCGCTGTGGCAGCCTTGATGCGTGCAATGGTGCCTGGCAGGTCGTAGAGCGTGCGACCGCAGCCAGGGCAGCTGATATACTCCGTCTTGGTAGTGCGCAAGCGGGCAGCCTGCAGTATGGCAAAGGCTGTGACATCCTGCACCTCGAGCGGCAGCGGGCGCTGACCCTCGGGCTTTTGGTTGAACAGCATGATGCCGTCGGTCAGCCCGTCAAACATCAGTGCGCCCATGTCGGCAGCAGCGTAGAGCTGGAAATTCTCCTTGTCGCCCTCGCCCATGCGGTATTGCTCAAAGAACACCACCGGGGTGCGCAGTTCCTCACACCACAGTTCGTGCACCAATGCGCGTTGCTCGCCCAAGCGGTTCTGGTGGTTGCTTTGTGCTATGATAACCACCCCGGGCACGGTGCGCAGCAGCGCCTTCACTTCGTCGTCAAGGTCGAGGTAAGTGAGGAACAAGAACTTGATGCTTGCCTTGCACGTAGGCATGGCCATGAGGTAGCGTTTCGTAAACACGGGATAGGTGCCCTCCTCGCCCTGCCACAAGTCAGCGTCCACCAAATAGCCTGTGCCAGCCATGCGCTTGTCCTTGCCGGGCAGGCTGCGCCCCACATAAATGTAGTCGGGCGTGGGCTGGCCGTTGGCAGCCGTGTACGTCTCGTTGTTGAGGCGTGTGGATATGACCACCGGCACATTGTCGCCACCAATGTTGCCCACCGCAGTGGTGCGGCGGCGCGAAGGATTTTCGTAGTTGAACTGCGGCGCCTCCTTTCCAGGAATTTCGGGGTGTCCGGCGCGTCGCACCACATATTCGGCCAGTTTGTAGGCCACAGGCACCTCCACCTCGGGAGCCTCGCTCAGGCTTACGCGCAGCGTGTCGCCAATGCCGTCGGCCAGCAGTGCGCCAATGCCCACGGCACTCTTTATGCGTCCGTCCTCGCCCTCGCCGGCCTCCGTCACGCCAAGGTGCAGCGGAAAGTCCATGTGCTCCATGCGCATCACGCTGCACAGCAGGCGTACCGAGCGCACCATCACTTGCGTGTTAGATGCCTTGATAGACACAGCCACGTCCTTGAACCCCTCCTTCACACACACACGCAGAAACTCCATGCAGCTCTCCACAATGCCCGCCGGCGTGTCGCCGTAGCGGCACATGATGCGGTCGGAGAGCGAGCCGTGGTTCACGCCAATGCGCAGAGCCGTGTGGTGCGCCTTACAGATGTTGAGCAGTTTGGTAAACCGTTCTTCAAGTCGTGCCAGTTCGGCGGCATACTCCTCGTCGGTGTATTCCAGGTGTTTGAACTGTCGTGCCGGGTCCACATAGTTACCCGGATTGATGCGCACCTTCTCCACAATGGCAGCCGCCACATCGGCCACATTGGGGTTGAAGTGCACGTCGGCCACCAGCGGGCGGTCGTAGCCGCGCTTCAGCAGTTCGTCCTTGATGTGGCGCAGGTTCTCGGCCTCGCGTGTGCCCTGTGTGGTCAGTCGCACATAGTCGGCCCCAGCGTCGAATATGGCCATACACTGCTTCACGCAGCCCTCGGTGTCGGTGGTGGCAGTGGTGGTCATGCTCTGTATGCGCAGCGGATTGTTGCCGCCGAGTGGCCGGTTGCCAATCACCACCTCGTGGCTCATTCGCGGATTATAGTTGAATATCGACACTTATGTAGTAAGCTTAGTTTGTTTTGAATTGATATTTCACCTCGTGCAGGTCGGCGTTGGCCTTCACAATCTTCTGCTTCAGGCCCTCTTTGTAGTCAGCCAGGCGCTTGGCCAGGGTCTCGTCGGAGAGTGCCAGCATTTCAACAGCCAGGATAGCCGCATTCTGTGCACCGTTCACGCCAACAGTGGCTACGGGAATGCCGGGAGGCATCTGTATGATAGAGAGCATGGCGTCCAGTCCGTCGAGCATGCCCTTGATGGGTACACCTATAACGGGCAGCGTAGTGCTGGCGGCAATCACGCCAGGCAGTGCAGCAGCCATGCCGGCACCGGCAATGATAACACGCAGGCCGCGTGCTTGTGCACCATGTGCAAAGTCCTCCACCTCGGCAGGTGTGCGGTGTGCCGAGAGGGCATTCATTTCGAAAGGCACTTGCATCTCTTCAAGAAACTTGGCAGCCTTCTCCATAACGGGCAGGTCGCTTGTGCTGCCCATGATAATGCTAATAATTGGTGTCATAATTATATTTGTAGAGTTTGAAGTCTATATATGAGGGCGTGGTTAGCTTGTCAACTTGTTAACCTGTCAACTTGTTAACCTATCAACCATTCATATCAGCAAAATGCTGACAAATCCGCTCACCACGCCAACCAGTACGCCCCACCCTATTTCGGCGTAGGTGTGCTGTCGCAGAATGAGGCGTGCCGAGCACACCATGCCACAGAGCAGCGTGGTGAGGCACACCCACCATGTGGGGTCGAAGGCAAAGATAAACGAAAAGGCTATCAGTGCCCCCACCACACCCCCCGAGGCGGCAGCGTGTGTGCTGATTTTGATAAAGTTGTTGACAATGGCGCACACCACCTGTATGACCAGCGCGCCGCCAATCACCCCCAACGCAAAGCGTGGCATGTGAATGCCGTAGAGCAGGTAGAGCAGTGCACCATAGCTCACAATGCTCAGCACGTAAGGCACATAACGGCGTTCGCGGCGGCTCATTTGGTGCCGTGTCCACCCGTTCAGCTTGCGGTAGCAGTATATGGCCACATGGGGCAGCAGTATGGTGAAGAAGTATACAATCAGCGTAAGTATCACCTTTGTCTGCATGGGCAGCATGTTCAGGTAGCTGAACAAGAACAGCACCACAAAGGCCACTACCGGCAGGTAAAACGGCGAGTAGAGCGACGACACAACGTGGGCAGTGAGCACTATCAGTTCGCTGCTCACCCCGCTGGCCTTCTCACGCAGTTTGTGCGCCGTGTGGGCGCTTGATTCGTTATGTATGTCAGTATTGTCCAAGATGTATCTGTTTTGTGTTGATTGATTAGGGGTAACCTGTTCCCCCCCCCTGCCCCGTTCACTCCTTGCGCAGGCGTGCGGTAGGCAGTCCCAGCATATCGCGGTATTTGGCCACAGTGCGGCGAGCCACATTGTAGCCAGCCTCCTTGAGTTTGGCGGCCAGCGCCTCGTCGCTCAGCGGGTGACGCTTGTCCTCGCCGTCAATCAGCTCGCGCAGAGCCGCCTTAACCTTGCGGGCAGAGAGTTCGTCGCCATCGCTTGTGGTGAATTGTGACGAGAAGAAAAACTTGAGCGGATAAGTGCCGTACATGGTCTGCACATATTTGCTGTTCGTCACGCGCGACACGGTCGAAATGTCCACCCGTGCCATTTCCGCAATTTCCTTCAGCGTGAGCGGCACCAAGTCATTCTCGTCATCATCGTTCACAAAAAAGGCGTGCTGCTTGTCAACAATGGCGCGCATAACCGACATCAGCGTCTCCTTGCGTCGCGTGAGCAGGTTGATAAACGACAGGGCAGAGTCCACCTTTTGGCGGGCATAGGTGTAAGCATCGCGTTGCTCGCGCGACAGTTTCGTCTTGTTGCCGCCATACTGCTTGATGCTGTCGCGGAAAGCCTGGCTCACCCTCAGTTCGGGCACATCGCCATTGTTCATGCCCACCTCCACGCGTCCTTCGTCGTCAACCCTTACATAGAAGTCGGGCACCACCGTTGGGGCACTTGGCGCGGTAGAGTCGTTAAGGGCACTGCCCGGACGCGGATTGAGGTGAACGAGCAAGTGGCGCACATGGGCAAAGGTGTCATCGTCCATGCCAAGTCGCTGCTTAACCACGTCCCAGTGGCGCCCCACAAAGTCCTTAAAGCAGCGGTCAACCACCTCCAGCGCCAGTTTGGTGTAAGGTGTGCGGCGTTCGGGGTCAGTCAGTTGTATGTGCAAGCACTCCTGCAGCGAACGTGCGCCGATGCCACGCGGCTCAAACTGTTGCAATATGCCGAGCAAGCGTTCAAGTTCGTGGCGGTCGGTGTTTATATTGTGGTAAATGGCCAGTTCGTCGGCCAGCGCATCAAGGTCCTTCCGCAAAAAACCGTCCTCGTCAAGCGAGCCAATGAGATATTCCATCACCTCCTGTTCGTGCTCGGTAAGGTTGTGTTCGCTGATTTGCTGCTGCAAGTCCTCGTAGAAAGAGGTCTGTCCTGAGTACTGCATCTCTTTGCGGTCGCGTTCCTCGTCGGCGCGTTGTTGCAGATAGTCAGGCACATCGTCGGCCGAGAAGTAGTCGCCCATAGCGTCAGCCTCGCGTCCGTAGTCCTCGTTCTCCTCGTAGGCATTAGCCTCGTCGGCCTCAGCGTCCTTGTCGTTCTCCTCGTTGTTATCGTTATTGTCAGTATTATCGGCCTCGTCGTGTGTAGGATAGTCCTCGCCGTCCTTCTCCTCGAGTGCGGCGTTGTCCACCATTTCATCTCTCACCCGTGCGGCCAGTTCGGTTACGGGCAGCTCCACAAGTTTGGCCACCGCCACTTGTAGCGATGCCAACTGCTGTGTTTGCACAGCCGCCTGTGTTTGTTCTAATCGTTGTGCCATAGGTAACGTCTGTTTTATGCTACAAAGGTACTGCAAACCGAGCGCAATGGAAAGGAAAAACGATGCAATCTTTTTCCTTTTCATTGCCGAGGTGCCGCGTAGCTTATTCAAAGGTACTGCAAACCGAGCGCAATGGAAAGGAAAAACGATGCAATCTTTTTCCTTTTCATTGCCGAGGTGCCGCGTAGCTTATCTAAAGGTACTGCAAACCGAGCGCAATTTGCACTAACTTAGTGCAATTTTCGGCCGAAATTGCACCGAGTCAGTGCAATTATGCCTGTTTGACTGAATATTTACATAATATTATTATTGTTGTCTGGTAAAACCACTCTGATATTAAAGCTCACGGATCGCACCGATTGCACGGATTCTTTCACTCATGCAACGTGCTTTAGCACCACGGAGATGACGGATTTTACGGATTTTGTGAGCATTGCATGCTCACTTCGCTATTGGCCCGTAACGTACCCGTGGCGAAATATGTTAGCACAGATTATGTAGTAAGGGACGCGGTCGCAACAACGAGCTAATGGCGAAGTGAGCATGCAATGCTCACAAAATCCGTCAAATCCGTCATCTCCGTGGTGCTAAAGCACGTTGCGTGAGCGAAAAAAAATCCGTGCAATCGGTGCGATCCGTGAGCCATAGTAACATATTGCTTTCTGGTAAAACTCCAAAGGAAAAAGCTGCGTTTCGGCGTTTTATCAAACAGAGGACTTCTTTCATAACTGATGGTGTGCTTTTTAGTGCACAATGTGCAGGTGTTTTACCATAAATACAGATTTGGCAATTTTGCTTGCATCTTGCACTTTTTGCTCTAAACAAGATGAAAATCAGCGGATTATGCAGTGTAGGTACACCTGCACTGTGCTTGCACTAACAATAATGGATTTCTACGGGCGCAGCCACGTATAACAGCATAGGGAGGTAGAAAAATGTTTCGGAGAAACCGAAAATTCTGCCTCCCTAAATTCGTGCACCGCCCTGGCACAATAGTAAATACTACTGCACACGGGTGTGCAGGCAACAGCATTTGTGCAGGCAGGTGTGTATGTAAAAATAACTGTTACCTACACTCTGTAAGACAATGATTACCAGTGCGTTACGCCAAAAAGTGCAAGGTGCAGGTAAAATCGCCAAACAAATATTTATGGTTGTTGTGCCATGGCATTGTACACTAATGATGCCATTCTGTGATAATCGCAAGCAGCAAGCGCAAGCACAAAACGCACGCACCCAACGCTACCTCAAAACGCTACCTCTAATGGGGGCGACGCGTCTCGCGTCGGGAAAAGAAGTAGTTATCATTTAGCAGCGTTTGTATTTTCCTCTTTTCTTTATCCCGACGCGAGACGCGTCGCCCCCATTAGTGGTAGCGTTTTGAGCTAGTGTTGGGTGCTTGCGTTTTGAGCCTACGCTTTCTTTGCCACGTGTTCCAGACGGCTATGTAAAAGGCGGGTGGGTTAATGCCCCACCGCCACCTTGAAGGTGCGGCCCTCCGTCACGGCGTCAGAGCACACAGTGATGAGATAAGGGCCGGCCGGCAAACTGAAACTGTACGACACGGCAGCAGGATGGAACTCGCGCACAAGGCGGCCCGTGGGGTCGAACACAAGCACCGCACGCAGGCAATCGACGGGCGCGGTGGTGGCAGTGACCATGCCCCCCTGTGAGGCCCAGCAGCGCAAGGCCGTTTGCACAGGCTGGGGCACAATGGCTTGCGATGTGAGCGCGTAGCGGCCCACCGCATTGGGCGTGAGTGTAACAGCCGTGCTGTCGGTGAGCAGCGTGTAGTGCTTGGTGTGCGCATCGTACAAGTAGAGCGGTTTGCGCAGCTGGTCGGTGCCAGCTATGCGCAGCGTGGCAGCAGCTGTGGCGGGGGCCACAATGCCCAGCGGCACATTGCACAGGTCGGGCACATGGTTGATGGCAGCCGCCAACTGGCCCGCCATGGTGTAAAGCGTGAGGGCAGAGCCCGTGGTGTTGGAGTCGAACATGGCCTCAACGTCCTCACCCTCCTTAAAGTCGGCCGCGGCCCCTTTGTCAGCCACAATGCTTGCGCTGGTGGTGTGGCTGCCGCTGGTGAGCGTAAGGCGCAGCGTGGCCTCGGCCGACTGCTTCACGGCCGAGGTGAAGGGCACCGTCATGATGGGCAGAAACTCAATGTTTTGCAGCAAGGTGCCGCTCACGGGTTTGACAAAGAAAGCCGTCATGGGCGCCACCACATTGTCGGCACTGGCATCGAAGGCACACATCTGCCCGTTCTGCATGGTCCAGTATTTGGGGTAGAGCTGCGTGTTCTGGTCGAAGAAACGCTTCATGTAGAGCGACGACATGTAAGGGTTGCCCACAAGGTAGTAGCCGTTGTCCTGGTGCTCGTTAGCCTCGTCGATGCTGATGACGAGGCGTCCGGTGAGCTTTTGCGGGTCGCCCACTGCGGGGTCGGAGGTGGCCAGTTGGCCTTGGCCGGTGCGTGCAGGCAGCGGCACCGTTTGGCGTTTGGTGCCATCGGCGCGGTAGTAGGCATACTGCGTGTCGGCCTTAGGCAGACGCACCAGGGTGGGCTGGCTGGTGAGCGGCTTGTCCTCGCTCAGCAGGGCCGCGCCGCGGCCGGGGGCATAGGGCACCTTTACATCGTTGTAGCGGCTGCTCCACTGCTGCATTACGGCCAGGGTGTCGGTGCCACTGAACGAGTCGTAGTCAATGTAAGCATCGTAGTCGTTGCGCAGGGCATCGTCGGTGTCGGTAATGACCATTGACTGCGCCTTGTCCCAGCTGCGCTGGTAGATGGGGTAGCCCGCGCGGCTGTTTACTGCGGCATTGTAGGTGATGGGTTTGAAAGCCTCGGTGAGTTGGCGGCCAGTGGCCTGCGGCACATAAAAGTCGCCGGCGTAAACCGACTTGAGCGGCGAGCTCCACATGGTCCACTCGCCCGGCTGCATCTCAACGTCCACCCATGCCTGGTTGTACTGCAAGTATTGCTGGTAGCGCAGTTCGGCACGCGGCTTGAAGTACACCTGGTCGCACGTGTTGGCATAGAAGCGCACACAGTCGTAGTAGGTGCCCGTGGCCGATGCTACGGGCTTGTCGTTAAGCACCAGGTAGTAGGCTATGTTGGTGGTGGCCGGCGCATTCACCGCATTGCCAAGGTAGGTGAGCAGCGAGTCGCGTGTGTCCACGGAGTAAGTGCCAAGAAAGGGAGGCTCCACACCATTTGGCACAATCACCTTGGTGGTGCGCAGCGGAATGAAAGCGTGCGGTGTGCTGCCGGCGTCGCTGCCCGCAGTTTGCTGCAGCCCGGCAATGTCAGTGCCATAATCCTTGTAGGTGGTGCTGTACAGTTCGGCCTTGCTGGCGCGTCGCCAGTTGGCATCGTTGTTCCAGTTGTCGTTGTTGGCCAGTTGGTTGGTCCACGTCACATACTCGGGTATGACCTGCAGCGTGATGTAGGTAGTGCCCTTGCAGGTGTTGGCCGATCCGGGGTCCTGTGTGACATCGTGGTATTGCATTTCGAGCGTGTAGTCGTAGCCCTCGTGCAGTTCGATGCCCGCAGCCTTGGCAGGTGCCAGATTGAACGACAGGTTGCGCGTGGCGGGCTCAATGGTGGCGTTTTGCACCGTGCCAAAGCTTTTGCCAATGTTGGCCGTGTTGAGCGGGTCGTTGGTGGCGCTCAGTATGAGCTGTGCCGGGGCAGTGCCGTCATTGCGCGTGATAACCTGCAGATTGTGCAGTTTGGTGCTGATGGGGCGTTGCGCGTCGGCATAGCTGTGTATGGGCACCCGCAGGTAGTTGCCATCAGTTTCGAGGGTGGCCACTTGGTTGAGGTCGAGGCGCAGGTAGCGCGCGGTGTGTGCCCAGTCGTCGGGATAGGTAACCGAGGGGAAGCCCAGGTTGAGCACAGGGCCGTCGTGGGTGAGTGTGGCCGAGGTTTCGAGCGGATAGCCGCAAATGGTGAAGTGTTGTACCGGCATGGTGCGCGTGTCGGTGTATTGTCCGGCCAGTGGAATGAGCGTAATCTTGACAATGCGGTCGCCATCGGCAGGCAGGTCGAAGGGCGCCTTGAAGGTGTTGCTTGCCAGCAGATAGAGCTTTTGCTCATACTCATTGATGCTGTTGCTTGGCACGCCCTGCACATATTGGTGCAACAGCGTGGAGTCGGCCTTGGTGTAGCAGCCCTTGGTGGGCTGCAGGGTGTGGGAATCGGGGTATTCGGCACGAAAGTTGACAAGGGCGGTGTTGAGGCCGCTCACCGCTTGGAATTCGGCTGCTGAGCCACTGAACCAGTCGAAGGGCCAGCGGCTCACCTCAATGCGTCCGCCATTTACACCGTCGGGCAGCGACAGGCGGCCCTTCATCTGTACCATGACTGTGGTGGCGCCACACTCGGCCGAGAAGGTGGTGCTGACCGAGCCATTCTCGTCGGTCACTACGGCATCTTGCTGCACATAGTCCTGCGGTTCGCTGTAGATGGAGCACGTGGCGTTGGGGGTGCCCCATGACGATGGTTCGTACACCTCCACCCCGTTGACAATGCGGCGCCGCGGCGTGGCTATCGACACATAGTACTGCTTGTGGGGGTCGAGCTTGAAAAAGCGGTTGGCCAGCATGAGGTGGTAGTATTCGTTGGCATCTACGTACAGGTTGCGGCGGTTAAGGGTGTCGGTGCTGTGCACCACAATGGCGCCGTAGTCGTGTGTGTGGCCGGCATTGTAGGTAGAGTCGCCATACGCCGTGTTGACCGGCAGCCCCGTGTCGGCATGCACCAGCCGCCAAAAGAGCGGGCGTGTGATGTCGGTGGTGGCGTCGGTGTTGTCGGGCAGTTCGAGAGCCTCCTTCACTTGGCCGTACACCATGGTGAGTTTGAGCTTGGCGCCATTCTCGCGGTTTTTGCAGATGTCGGCATCGTCGCTTTGCTGCAGCACCTCAATCTTCGGGTTCTTAACGTAGATGTGTATGTCGTCAATGGCAAAGTCGTTGCCTTGAGTGCTGGCGCCTTGATTGTCGATGGTGGCGTAGAAGTGTGAATACTTTTCGGGGTGAGTGCCAGTAGCTATTACCGAGAAAGCAAGTGCTTGGTACCACCGGCCGGTTTCGGTGGCACCTACCGACTTGAAATCGCCCGAGGCAAACGACTGTATGAGTTGGCTCTGCTTTTTCCCCGTTTGTTGGTCGATGGCCTCGCCGTAGAGTTTGAACATGAGCTGTGGCGGTGTGGAATTCTTATCAGTCATGTTGGCAATGTTGATAGTGGCAATGACGGTAGAGCCTTCGCACAGGTTGGCATCGAAGTCGGTTGAGATAATGGGGCGTGCCTCGTCGGTTGCATCAATGTATACGAAATAGCCGTATTGCTTGCCGCCTGTGCGGTAGTAGGTGGCATCGTAAAGTGTTTCAGGGGAATAGAAAATGTAGCTTCCATTGGCATTCTTTGAGGCAACGGGGTCGTTCATTGACTTAATAATCGCGAAGTCGCCATGGTAGGGCGAGTATTTGTACCGCTGCTGCATCCATGGCGAATTAAGGGTTATTTGTGACGCGAGCCCGGGGTACACAAAGCCATAGTAAGTGCGGTTCCAGTCTAACGGTTGGTTCCACTGGTTGTTGTAGGCATCGCCATTGACGTATATTTTGTCAGGCTTGTTATAATTCATGCCCGCAATGTCGTCGAAGCTGATGTCGGCCACTTGGGTGTAGTTGCGCTCGAGCACGGCTTGTGTGCGGTTGTAGTCGAGGCTGTCGATGTCCTGCGGAGCCGATTCAGCACGGAAGTAGCAGGTGTAACGTGCCACAGGCGTGGAGTGCTTGGTGGTGGTAGTGTGGCTGTCGTAGTCGTTGACATAGGCCAACACATAATAGGGCTGCCCTATGGCCATGCTGCTGATGGTGTGCACGTCTGATGAGGGCTGGCCAAGACCGTCGCTCACGGGCCTGTATTCGCCTTTGAACGATTCTATGTTGATATTGATGTCATATCGGTTTTGGAGCATGGCCTCGGTTCCTTTGGCATCTTTCAGTATGTGGTAGTAGTATTTAGTGCCGATACGTGTGATGGCCGTCCATGTTACCGTTTTGCCCTGGCATAGTGTGGTGCCGAAGTGGCTCTCCTGTGACGGGGCCGCAAAGTCGGTGTTGGTGTAAGGGTAGAAGTAGTACATGCCCAGGTCGCTGATGGCCATGCGCAGGGTGATGTTGCCCTTGTAGCCATTGTACATGCCGAGCGTTATGTGGCCGTTGTCCTCGTAGGCATTGCCAGACATGAGGGCTTTCTTGATGTTGTCGGCAATATCGGTGGCTGGGCGCACATTAAAGATGTAGCGCATGGACAGTGTAGGCTCGCACAAGATGTCGTCGGTGGGGCTTTGATTGTCGGCATAGCGGCTTACGTCGCAGGCTATGTCGGAGCCGGTCCAACCAGCATCGGCTGCAGGCGTGTTGAACCACACTGCCGACACGTTATTGTCGTTAGGATTTTTAGTATCCATCTTGTAGCAGAACAGACCGAAATCGGAACCGCTATTGTTGATATTGAAAAGCAGGTTGCCTGTATTGTCATCGGTTGACAGGTAAGCACTCCCCCTGTCGGTGTCGTTGCCGTACCAGCGCCAGTAGGCATTGGGCTCTTGCTCGTTGCCGTTTGTTTCATGATAAAGAACCGGCACTAAGAGTTTGCGTTTCTCGCCGGGCTTAACGTAGTATTGGTAGGTCCATTGCGCCACTTGTTGGCGGCCGTTTTTCAGTCCTTCGGGGGCATAGTTGTAGGCATAGCCCGAGGAGTGCTTGAAATCGACAGGGTCGTAATAGGTAAAGGTGTATTCTGTCACCGAGTTCCATGCCTCGGGGTCTTGTGCCACAAAGTAGTCGGGGTATTTCGTTTTGACATTGACAAGATTACCAGCTACCAGGCCGTTGACATTGTTGCTTTTGAGACATACCACTTTGATGTCGTTGAACGTTTTGCCTGCTGGCAAGGTGATGCGCATGTTGGGAGGGGAGTAGGTGGCAGATTGACGTGGGTAGACAGTCATGCCCTGTGGCGTTTTGTAATATGCTCCTTCAATAGCCCAATTGGTGTTGATGGGTGCTATGTAGTCTTGGCTGTTTTCAATCATCTGTCCTGTGGCGCGGTCAACCAGATACCAGCGTGAGAAATGTTTGTCACCAGTTACGGCAGGTAGCACACGTCTTGTCGTATTCTTTTGGTAGTAGAAACTGACTTGGTCTGCCTTTAAGTGCGAGGCGTCGGTTGTGATATAGCAGGCTCGGGCATTAGTTTGGTCCACCAGTCTGAAACTGTATTTGAGCTGGAACTTGGCGGGCTCGGCCGTTACGGCACCGTTGGCAGTGGTGAGGGGGTTGGTGTTGTCAATTTTGGCAATGAGCGCCACCACCTTTTGGCCCACAGTGCCGGCATTCCTGTAGTTGAGGTCGAGAATGGCGGCGCTATTGGCAGAGGCAAAAGGCGTGGTGGTGAGCGTGCTGCACCAATAAAGGCACTGCGTGTCGGCGATGTGCCCCTTGGCGGTGGTGGCGGGGGTGAGTTTGCCGTCGATGTTGGCCAGGGTGCCGTCGGCATTTTCGATGTACCAACGTATGTAGAGCGACTGCCCTGAGGCGTTCTCTTTCAGTCCTAAATCGGCCAGTATCCTGTCATAGTAGTTGCTGAGTTTGATGGCCGTCACATCAGTCTTAGTTTTGGCTGTAGAGCCAGATGCCACATTGTTGAGGTAGGCATGCGCCACGTTGGCATCGGCCACAGCCGTCACGCTCCAGGCACGGACTGTGGCGGTGTGGAATAACAGCAACAATAGTAATGACAGACGTATGGTGAGATGCTTTGTCATAATGGTTTAGCGACTATACAATGATTGTTATGGACGCACGATGCGCACACGGCACACAAGGGTGCGCCCCGTGGCGTTGTGGGTGAGGTAAAGTGTGTGGTAGGCCTGGCCGGTGGCGGTGCCAAAGGTGCCGGTGATGTAGCGGCCACGGGCGAACCATGAGGGGGCTGCGGCATAGAAGCCGGCCGGCGGTGCGGCAGGATAGGTGTCGGTGCTGAAGCGGCTGAATGTCCAGTTGGCATCGGACACGGCCGCACCATTGTCAAAACGTGTGACTTTGGGGGTGAGGCGGAACTCGCCGCCGGCGTTGAAGGTGCAGGTGAATGTGCCGTCGGCCTCCTTGACCGAGCAGGGCAGCACGCCAATGGCGGGAAAGTCGAGCGGTATGAGGTCGAGCTTGATATTTTGCAGGGTGATGGGTATGATGCGCCAGTCGTTGCGGGCAATGAAGTGCCAGTTGCCATTGTCGTTGCTCACCACGCTGTAACGTTGCTGTGTGGTGGTGCCGTCGGCCATGGTGAGCCTCACGGTGAGCATGAATTGACCAAAGGTGTTGGCGGGGGTGGTGCACTCGTTTACGTAAAGTGTGTGCGTGATGCTTGCGCCATTGGCCACAGCTTTGTTCAGCGCCAGAGTGTATGCCTGCTGTTTTTGTGTGCCGTTGAGGCGCGGCTGTTGCACCACTTGCGTGTTGGCGTCGGTGGGTGTGGTAGAGGGGAACAGCATGACGTTTTGCACGCCGCTGGAGGTCGGATTGGCGCTGAGGCGGTCGATGCTGATGGTGTTGAGGGTGATGTCGGCCCCGGTGCGGTTGGTAATGTTGAATTGCAGTTTGGCCAGCATGCGCACCACGTAGAGCGTCTTGGTTGTTTCGTTATCCTTGTTGGTAAGGCTCATGTGGCAAATGCCTGTCATGGGTATGCCTTGTGCGCGGCTCGTGGTGGCATCTTTGGCTTTGGGGTTGAAGCCGTTGCCGTCGATGTGCCAGGTGGCCGAGGCTATGTCGGGCATGGTGCCGCCCTTGGCAAATGTGTGCCCGGTGCCCTGCTCGAGTTGCGCCAGGGAGATGTTGGCAAAGGAGTAGAATGTCTTGTTTGAGGCGGTGGTTTGCAGATTGGTGGCCACATTGTCGGCCTCAACGTTATTGGGGGTGGTGGCGGGTGTGAACACCTGTTCGATGGTGTGGTCGGCGTCGTTGACCATGATGACCACCCAATCCTCGATGAGTTCGTCGCCCTGCTCGTAGTTCCAGCCTAATTCGGGTGAGGCGCTGGCTTTGCTTTGTGTGTCTTTGCTTTGTGCGCCTTTGCTTTGTGTGGCAATGCGTAGGGACAGCTTGATGGGTGTGCCGTCGGTAGCAGGGTCAGCTATGGGGTCGCTGCTGCAGGCCGCCAGTATGATGGATAATAATAGTATGCTGAGCAGGTGTTTCATTGGGCTTTACTTATGAGTTAGTTGACGGGTTGACGAGTTGACGAGTTAACGGGTAAGTTAGTCTTGGCTTTACATAATAACTTCGCCGTGTTCGTAGCGTTGCCATGGCACCACACGTATTTGCAGCGTGATGTTGAAGTTGTCGGGGGTGCGGGTAATGCTCTTGATGCGCACGCGGTAGATGTTGTTGCGCACAATGCCGTAGGCCAGGGGCAGGTTGAGGTCGAGGTTGGGTGCCGTGTCGTCAGAACGGTGACGAATGTCAAAGTCGTAGGCACGGTCGTAAGCCTTGCTCTCCTCGCCGTTAGGCAAATAGGTGCCGAAGAAGCGCAGCCCCGTGGCGTATGACCTGACATCGTTGCTCTGCTGCAGAGCCACGCTGAGCGTGTTCTCGGCGGTGTAGGCCACTATGTAGTAGGGGTTGGCAGCATCGTCGGGATTGGCGTGGTTGCCCTGCCGCACTGGGTATATGGTGCGCAGCTGGACGCCGTTCTGCGGCAAGGCGTTGTAGCGGTTCAGCGCCATGTAGAACGCGTTGTAGGCTTCGGCCGTGGTGGCCGGGTTGCCCTTGTGCAGTGTGAGCGGGTCGGCCACATAGCATGGTGTGCCGCTTTCGGTGCTCTCGCCGCCAAGGTAGATGACTTTGCCTGTGGGTGTCTGTGTGGTGGCGTCGGCAGCCATGCTCTGCTTGAACAAGGTGCTTTGCTGCGTGATGTTGTAGGGCTCTACAAACTTGAGGCGGAACTTGCTGCTGGTGGCAGAACCGTTGGGATCGGTAACGGGATATTCGTAGTAGATGGTGCCGTCGGCCGCCTTCTTAAGATAGGCTGCATCGGGCACAAAATCAATGCGGGCGGCCAGGCGATCGAGGTCGATGGGCTGGCCGCTGGTGGTGGTAAAGGCGTCGTTGGCCGTGCCAGTATGGGTGCTGCCCGTGCCCACTATTATTTGCGCGTTGGCGGCCGATGTCATGACAAAGTCCGATTGGCGTTCGGGCCAGGCGGTGCTTTGGTCTGCATAGATGTTGTTGGTGTATATTTGTGTGCGCACATCGGCCAGAGTGTGGCCATCGAGCGCGGCATAGTTGGCATTGGCCACCACCAGTACGTTGTATGTGCCATACTCCATGTTGGCAGGCAACAACCGGCTGCCGGTGGTGTAGGTGGTGGCGCCGAGCGGCTGCACGTCCCAGCAAAAGGCCCGCACGGTCACCTTGTCGGCATTGGCCGCATTGATGCCGCCCTCGGCCCCCTTGAAGAGTATGATGGTGATTTGGCTGATGCTGTTTTCGCGTGGCAGTCCCTCTTCGGCAGCAGTGGCGCGCTGCTTGCGTCCTGACGCCACTTGCACTTGCATACGCACATAGGTGTTGGGCCCCACCACCGGGGTGGCGGGCCCCGCAGTGTCGTCGTGGCAGGCCGACAGGAGCAGCCAGGCGGTGCAGAGCAATGTAAGGTGATATGTCAGTAATCGCAGTTTCATTTGTCAGGTGTAATGATGTGGGTAGTAGAGGAAGGCTAAATGTCCTCGTTCTGAATGCGCACAGCCCATGAGAGGACGCCAATTTCGATGCTTGCATAGCTCCAGCTGCCGCCCTTGAGGTAGAACGACAGACGGTAATCGTAGCCGCGGTCGAGGAACTCCTGTGCCGTGTAGTTACGTTCGGCCGACGAGCGCAGGCGTTGCAGAAAGTCGGCCAGGTCGATGCGCACCACGTTTTGCTGCGTCCTTTTGTTGTAAATGACGAGCTGCGCGTTGTGTGCGGCGTTGGCACCGCTGTGGTAAATGATGCGCGAGGTCATGAAATCGGCGTGTGCCATGCGGCCGGGAGCCTGCGTGTTGTTAGTGTTCGGGTAGGTAGTGGCGGAGGCAGTGTTGATGGGGTCGGTGGTGTTCCATGTGGCGTATGGCGTGTAGCGGAGCGTGGTACGCTCGTCCACTGTGTTGTAGCCGTCCACCGCGGCGTTGCGGTCGGTGATGGTAAACGTAAAGTCGTTCACGTCGAGGTCGGCCGGATTGTCAAGGTCGCGCAGCGTGATGTTAATCTGCTTTGTGTCGCGCACCAATGAGCAGGTGTCGGCCTGTGTGGCAAGCTTGTCGTTGTAGCTCACCGTGACGGGGCGGGCCGACTGTCCCACCCACAGCGTGTCGAGTGGCAGGGCAGCGTTGTCAACCATCATGGTGTCGGCCACCCCGCTTATAGGCTTGGCGGGCAGGGCAATGCGCAACGTTTGCAGATTGTCGCTGGCCGACTGTGGTGCCGATACCTTGAAGCGTGCGCCCGCTGTGGCCTGGCATTCGGCATAGGGCCGCTGAAAGGCTACAGCCTGATATTGGTAAGTGCCGGGAGCTATGTCGAAGTGTACGCAGAAGTCCTTGCTCTTGAGCGGCTGTGCTGCAGCGGTGTTCTGCACGGTGCGCTGTTCGAGATAGTGGCCGTTGGCATCGAACAGATAAACGCTCACGGCTCCCACGTGGTCGGTAAACATGTCGGCGCGCTGCAGGTTGTAGTTGTATTTGAAGTGTATGTCAAGCCCTTGCGGACAGGGGGGCAGGTCTTCCTTCATGTCGGCACATGAGGCCAGACCTGCTGCGGTGGCCAGCACGATGAGGGCTTTGCTGAGTAGGTGTGTCATCTCAATTTGGTGTGGGGTGTGTATGGTATGTATGCTGTGGCCGCACGATTGGCGGCGTGTAGTGTCGGTATTGGTGGCAGCGCATTGTGTAATGGTGTGGCTGCAAGAGGCAATATCCCGCTGTATTTTGCAATGCGCCCAGCGGCAGGGCGTGGTGTGTGAGTATAGAAAAGCATTGGGGGGTCGCCATGAGCCGTGGGCTGTATGGTGAGCCCCCAATGGTAAGGTTATAAATTAGAGGTCAGCACCTTGAGTGTGCTTGCTCCATGAGAGTACGTTGATGCTTACAGAGATATAGTTCTCAAGCACATCGTCGGGGTCGTTAGTGAATGCGGGTGTGGTGGCATCGCCAAGTGTCTGAATCTTGTTCACGCTGATGTCGTACCAGTTGTTGCGCACTACGCCGTAGCGGCCAAGGAACCAGTCATTGCTGCCAGTGTGATAGATATTACTGTTGCCGCCGGCTGTTACGCCCTGTCCTTCTACATTCCAAGGTGTGTCGGTGTCGCCAAAGTGCTTGATGCGCACGGCATAGTATGCCACGCCGCCTTTGTAGCGAACGATGTTGGGCAGAGCCTTATCGAAGTTGGTTGTGAAAGTTCCAGCAAATGTCTCATCGGCAGCACCGGGTGCGGTCTTGCCCTTTAAGGTGGCCTCTTTGATGGTAGTCTTACCAGCCTCATCTTCGTTGAAGGTGATGTCGAGTGAAACATTTGTGTGCGCATCAGCCCAAGTCTTTACGGTAGGCTCATTAAGCAGAATGTTCTTGAGACGTTCGGCCAAAGTGGCTTTGGTGTAAACAACCTCCTTGTTGTCGTTGACGGTGTAGAGGTCGGCGTCATAGGTGGTTGTGCCAGGTGCAGACATTTTAACTCCAAGTACCACGCGGGTAGTTTGGTCTTGATTTTGAGCCGTTACCTGGAAGGTGTTCTCGTTGCAATACTGCGGGTGCTCGTTGCCAAACTCTGTGCTGTTGCCAAACGCTGTGCTCATGCTGGCGTTGCTGGCTATTCGGTTGTAGTTGTCAGCATCGGCGGTAGTGGTTTTATATTCGGGGTCTTGGGCAAATGCCGTGCGGTAAAGCTTGTTGGCGTCAGTAGCGTTGGGGTTCACCGGTGTACTCCACACAAAGCGGAACTTGCTGGCGTCTGCAGCTGTAACCTTGTTGGAATTGATGCTGTTCCAACTCTTGTCATACTGGCGCACGATGTAGCTCTTCTTGTTGGTGTTGTCCACCGCCCAGTTGTACAACTTGTAGCTTATCTTGCTGGCAGCGTTATTCTGGTTAGCCACGAGTTCTCCAGTCTTGTTCTGTACAGTCACCTTGGCTACGGCACGCTCTACATAAATCTCGGCAGCGGGCTTCGACTTGGCCTCGGCCTCGGTAGTGTAGATGTTGCTGGTCACGTCGGCCAATGTCTTGATGGCGGCATCGGTGCCTGGGGCGGTGGCGCCGCCAGGTTGGGTGCAGAGCGGGGCATTGGTCATGAATATGCCGTTGGTAGCCACGTTAGAGGCAAAGGGTGTTGTGCCGTCGGTATTTGTGCTGGCAATGGCCTTAGAGAAGTTGGCAAAGTTTGCAGTTGTGGCGTAATCTCCAGGTGTTATATTGGTGGCAAAAGTCAGTGTGTGAGTGGTGCCATCGACGGTAAACAAACCATTGTTGTTGAGCACCACCAAAGCGTAGATGTGTTTGTTGCTGTCAGATGGCTTCTTCGTGTCGTTGGCAAAGGCAATACGCTTTGTGATCGTTACGTGGTTGGGGTCGTCTCCCACCGCCTCAAAATTGCTGCTGTTGAGTGCGTAGGCACCTTTGATCGTGGCTGCATTTTCATCGTCGCCCCCCTCAAAGAGCACGAGGTAAGCGTTTTTGATGCCATACTCGTTGGCCAGACCATCGTCGAGCGTGGCGCGGCTGCCGCGGTTGTTGTCGGTAGGCAGGTTGAGGCTCATCTTGACAAAGCCTCCCTTGCTCAGGTCGATGGGGCTTGACCCACCATTGTCTACTACATTGTCGCTGCTGCAAGCACCTAATGCAAGGGTGGCAGCGAGAGCTAAAGGTAAATAAATCTTTTTCATAAGTCTTATGTATGTAAAGTTTATATAGAGTGCTTAATTGGCGGCTGTAATGAGCGCCAAGTTGCGTTTGGCCTCGTCGGAGCCGTTGGCGGCAGCCTGCTCAAAGAGTTGTTGAGCCTGTGCCAAATGGCCTTGAAGCAGGGCCAGCACGCCGCGGGCATTGATGGCGGCAGGCGTTTGGCCGGCACGCTTGAGGTAGCTCCCGGCGCGTGTGATGTCGGCTTGGCGCAGTGCCACGCTTGCAGCGTTGAGGTTGGCTTCGGTGTCGGCGGGATAAACGTTGGCAGCGGTCTCAATCACTTCGTTGTATTGGTCGCTGCCCGGCTCGTAAAGGGCCGCAATGCGGTACATTTTGGTGAGCGAGAGCAGCCTTGGCTCGGTGCTGATGAGGGCAGCGGCCTCGCGGTCGCTCATGGGGCGTATTTTGTACTTCACCTCATAGTCGGAGTGGCGCAGGTAGGGGTAGCAAGCGTTGAGCAGAATGTTGTAAGCCTCGGGGTAGCGCTGCTTGAGCTGGGCATCTTTGGCGTCGGGGTCCATGTCGGCACGCACAATGCCGAGCAAAGCCTGCTTGTCGGCCATGTTGCTGCGCACGATAAAGGTGTCGAGCCCTTCCCAGTCCTCGGGGGTGAAGTCTACATGATACGTTTTGGCCGGTATGTCGTACTGGTTGCGCACATACTCCTTGAGCGTGGCAGCACGTCCCTGTGCCAGACGGGCATTGTTGGTCCACGACCCCTCGGGCGAGGCATAGCCGTGAATGCTGATAGAGGTGATGCTCACGTTGGGGTTGTGGCGCACGGTGTCGATGGTGCTCATTATTTTGTGCAGCTCGGCCGCATTGTTGTGGTAGTCGGGGTGCAGTTCGGTGCGGTTGACGGGAAAGTCGAGGTAAGCCTTGCCCTGCAACGAGAGCACGGGGTCGTCGGCACTGACGGCGGGCATCACGTTGGCCAGGGCACACTTGCGCTCCCAGTGCGGATTGATGTCGACGGGTGTGCCGGCACTGTTGCCCACCAGATTGCCGCACCCGCAGGTGTCGGTGGCAATGCGCACGGTGGCGTCGTTCATCCACGGCTCGAGGTCGATGGCCTCGCGGTAGTTGTAGCATTGGGCGGTGCCGTTGTGGCGCTGCAGCTCAATGGCGTCGGGGTAATGCTTGTTGCCGTTGCGCAGAAATACGTAGTGCTGGCGGCGTCCGTTCACCATGATGGAGCGCAGCGTCTGTGTGTGGCCGTGCTTGTCCTCAATGACGGGGGTGAACACCAGCGTTTGGTTGGAGCGTATGCGCATGCTGTCCATGGTCATGCGCCAGGTTACCACCAGCGACTCGCCGGCCGGCTTGGCCATGGGGCGTGCTGCAAGCTGGTGCATGCTGTTGCCCTGTGCACAGGCGGCCAATGGTGCGAGTGCCAGGAGCGATGTGGCTATGATGTGTTTGATTGACATAAGTTGCTGTTTGATAGTAAGGGGGTTGAGGTGGTTGTGGCAGGCGGGGCGCATTGGGCCGGGGCTGCACACCAAAATGTGGCTGTGCACGTGGTGGCGTCAGCGTTTAGAACACGTACATCAGGCTGAGCGCCAGTTTGTCGGGCCCGAAGTAGTGCTTGTGTCCGCTCTCCTCGGTGGTGCCGCATTCGGCGCAAGGGTAACGCTTGTAGCTGATGTACTGATAGCCCACGCCGAGCGATGCCTCGAGGTTCCAGTGCCGGCCCAATATCCATTGGTAGCCGTAGGTAAAGCCACCCCCGGCGTTCCAGCCCTCGTAGCGTTTGTCGCGCAGGTCGGAAGGCCAGTTGTAAAAGGGCAGTTTGAAGCGCACCTTCTGCATGTCGAACTCGCCGCCCATGGCGTGCACGCCAATAAAGTGGCCGTTAAACTTGGAGCAGGGCCACCAGCGGTACTCGCCGAGCAGTTGCCAGTGTTTCCACATCTTGTCGTTGTTCAGGGGGTGTTTCCACAAGTTGAGGCCGTAGAGCACCTGCATGGTGCTTTTGCGCCCCAGGCCCAGCTCTACACCGAGGTTGGGCGTGAGAGTGGCGTCGTACAGCAGATTGGTTTTGACGGCCGCGTGTTGTGCGTTGAGGTTGAGGCAGAGAATGCTGGCCAGCATCAGTGCCCCCAAGCGTTGCAATATGCGTTGTTTGAGGTTCATACGTGTTATCCTTTGGTGGTGTTCTGCGTGCGTTTGTTCTGCGTGCGCGTTATACTTATAAAAAGGAATGCAAAATTACTAACCTGTCATGTTTTATGAATGCAACAAATGTTGCGAAATGGCGTAGATACTATGCATCATTATGCGTGATTAGCAAAGTTTATACATTGGGGGGGGGTAAAATGTTAACTCCGCCTTACAAAATATTTTAGAGCAATTTGTGAAAAAAATAAGAGCGGACTTGCCGCAAACTCCGTTGTACAGAGTGTTGCAGCAAGTCCGCTTGCTATGGCGTGGTGCGCAGATATTTAGCGCACTATTTTGCGTCCGGTGTTGGTTATGAGCACCCCCTTGGCAGCAGCGCCTGCACGGCGGCCGCTAAGGTCGTAGTAGATGGTGGGTTGCTTGGGTTGGGCACCAGTGGTGGTAAGCTGGTCCACAGCCGTGCGATAGTCTGTGGCGTCAACTGCCGCAATGCCGGCATTAACCACCTTGTTGGTGGCCACATTGATGAGCAGAGCCACCACATCGAGTTTGGTCTTGTTAAACTTGACGGGGTTCAGCTTGTCGGGCGTCACAATGGCGCCAAGCTCAAATGTGGCCGCAGCCTGGCAGGGCTTGTAAGCCTCCAGGGCATCGGGCAGTGCCACATCGGTGCCGAGTGTGCGGGTGGTGGCAAGCACCACATCGTCGTAGTCGAGGCCGGCCACCTTGTCGGCAGTGCCAAGGAAGGGGGCAAACTCCGGCTCGGGAAATATGTCGGCGGTGGCATCGTTATAATAGTTCTCCTGCACCCAGCCATTGCCCGTGCCGCTCAGACCGTTGCCCACGAGCACAAATTCGACCTTGTAACCCGCATTGCTCATGGCGCGTGTTGAGGTGATGCCGGCTTGGGCAGTCACCTCCTTGCCGTCGGCCGAGAGTTTAGCTTCAACAGCCACGTCGACGGGCACATACTGGTTGGCATAGGCCAGCCACTCCCGTTCAATGTACAATGGGTGGGTGCCTTTTGAGTCGGAACCGTAATAGGGGTCGGTGGTGCCGTGACGCTCAATCGAGGCTATGGGGTAGCCGGTTACTGAAAGCGGGAACTGCTCTTGCGTCATGACCATCATGCTGTCGTTGAAGTGGTAGGCCAGTCCCACAAAGCGGTCGGGGTGCAGGCGCTTCATGGCCTTCATGGCAACGTAGCCGCGCGGGCAGTTGCCGCACCAGGTGCCTGTAAACTCCTCGATGACGGGACGGTGTGTGGGTATGAAAGCGCGTGCGTCCACCTTGAAGGCGGTGGGTGCTGCTGTGCTTGAGTTGGGCTGCCCGTTCACCTTGCTGATGCTGATGGTGGCGGGGTAAGTGCCGTCGGCCCCGATGGCGGGCAGGCTGACGGCCACTTGGGTGCTCTTGCCAAATTCGCCCGGCAACTGCTGTCCGGCGGGCAGGTCGCAGTGTTGGGTGAGCGCTGTGCCGTTGACGGTGTAGTCGATGTCGAAGGACTGCACGCCGTTGGCGCCGTAGTTGGCCACTGTGACGTTGGTGGTGGCCGTTTGCCCCGTGATGGTGTAGATGGTGGCGGGCAGGCTGACAGAAGCGCTGTTGGCTGCCACGCCGTCGATGCGTACTTTCATGGCCAAATTGGCTACGTCGGACTGGTCAACCCATTTGAGGTACTTCTTGGTAGAATGTATCATAAATCCGCCCTTGTTCTGGCTTTCGCACACAATCAGCGGGTTGGCCGCATTTTGGTCGGTGCCAACGGCATTGATGGTGAAGGTGTAGCCCACGTATACGCCCCCCTCGGTGATGGTGTATGGTTGGTCGAGGGGTATGTAGGTGCTGTTGAATGCCAATGCGGTGTCGGCGGGTTGTGTGCAGATGTCGGGCACATTCTGCTTTTTGCCGTCGATGGATTGGAGCGTGAGTTCCTTTGACAGCCACACTTTAAGGTCGCTGACAGCCGTGGTGTGTGGTATGCTGATAATCACCCCCTTGATGGTGGTGCCTGTGAGTGCCGGCTGATTGATGTGTATGGCCACGTCGTAGGTCTCCTTCTTGCCCGAGCCGGTTTGTGCCAGGTCGGTGGTGCCGTCGTAGTAGCTGTAGTCCATGGTGGTGGTTTGTGCCACAGCCACGGGGCCTGTGCAAAGGGCCATGAGCAGAACGGCAATACAGGTGTGTAATAGTTTCATGTGTGTGATGGATTAAAGGGTGGGGCCGGTGTATGATGCTTGGAATTTAGAAATCGAGAACATTGGCGCCACTCATTAAGAGATTTGAGAAGTCCGGGAGCCGGCATAAGGCTCCCGGACTTCTCAATATGTATGTGTCACAATTCAGACGTGCGGCTTACTTGAACAAGCGCTTGCTTGTAGTGATGGTACCGTCGGCCAGGCGTGTGGTTTGAATGAACAAGCCCTTGCCAGGACGGCTCACACGGCGGCCGCTGAGGTCGGTGTAGGTGACACCAGCCACCTTGCCGGTTTGGGCCACATTGCTTACAGCCGAGGGGTCCTCGTCGGTGGCGCTAATGTAGGTGATGGCCGACTTGCGCACTTCGCCACCACCCTTGTAAATCATTTGCACACCGATGCGGTCGATGCCCGTGACAAAGGTGTAAACCTGCCACATGCCGGCATAGTTGACAAAGTCGAGCATGTCGCTGTAGGTGAAGGGTATTTCGGTGGTTTCGTAGGGGAACAGTTTATATTCATCGGGGTCGATGGTCAGAACATCGTCGTCGAGGTAGATGCTGTAGTAGAGTTTGTTAGCATCGAGAATGTAGCCGTCGGCATCGAACTCGCTGGGTGCGAAGGCCAGCAAACCGTAGCCGTACTCCTCACTGTAGGGCATGTACGACATGGTGCTTGCGTCTACGGCAAGCGGTGTGGCAGCCTTTTCGGTCCATGGCTCAATGGTGGCGCCGTCGTAGGTGAACACCTGGTTGAACATTTTGTAACCCTGGTTGGCCACAAAGGTGCTGTCGGTGCTGAGTGTGCCCTTGTCGGCATCGTAGTCAAATGTGATGGCATTGGCCAGTGTGAGGTTCTCTATTGAATCTCCAATCTCGCTGTCCCACACCATGCTGTGCGACACGGGTTCGAAAAAGGCGTAGCTTGCTGTCACTGTGTCGAGGCCCATGTACTGGTGGCCGCTGAATGTGGCCTTGTTGCCACTGATGGTGCCCTTGGCCCAGCCTGAGGGAATGTTTTCGTTGAGCCCGGCAATGTAGATGTCTTTGCCCTCGCGCACCGCCTTCTTTACGCGGCCGTACATCTGGCCTGAGTCGTAGTAGGTGATGCTCATCTGGGTGGCCTTGCTCTCGTCCTTGGGTGCAACGGGCTGTTGGTCGAACACAGTGTACTGCTGTATGTAGTCGCCATAACCATACCATTCGCCCGCCTCGGTACACATGCCGAGCAGCTTGCTGTCCTGTGTGGTGTTGACAAGTACTATGCTGTCGTTGCGCCACACGTATTTGACGGTCTGGCTCGTAGAGTCGGGCTTGAAGGTGGTGTAAGTTTCGCCGTCCTGTTCAACCTTGACGGGCACGAGTTTGTAAAGCCAGGCATCGGTGCTCATGCCGTCGTACTCCTCGTGTACAAACTGCTGCGGCAGTTTTACTTCGATGGTGTCGCCAGTGGTGCGTTCGCCCTTAATCCATGCGTCAGAATAGTAGGCTCCGATGGGGTTGTTGATGTAGATGGTCTTGTTGTCGGGAGCCTCGACTATTTTGCCCCAAATGCCGTCGAACGGTAGTTGGGCCTCATAGCCCATCATGTCGACAAAGCTCTCGCCCGAAAAGTATAAGTTGGCGTGGAGCTTGCCTTCGGGCTGGGCATCGATGATGGGGGCTGTGGTAGTGGTGCCGGTAGTGGAGGCTACGTTGAAGTGCTTGCCCGATGCGGCAGTGCTGCCCAGCTTGACGGCCGGACGGAAGTTAGACTTTTTGGCCAAAGCAATGGCTTGTTTGGTAGGTGTAAGGCGCACATTACGCGTAGCGGCGGTCTGTGCGGTGGCAGCCGAACTTGCTATAAGGGCTGCTGCAAAAGCTGTGTAGAGATGTCTCATAAGCTGTGTTATTTTGGTAGTTGTAAGGAGTTCTTAATTGTTGTATTGTATTTATAACGAAAGCAAAGGTAGTACGTTAATAGATAATATGCAAGTATTTTGCACGATTATTTTGCAAAATGTTATCATTACGGCATTTTGCCGCACTTGTAGTAAGCAGTATACCTGATTGTGCCCTGGCCGCGAATGCCTGTGTTGCTGTTTGCGCACTTTGGTGTTGGGCGTGGCTTTTACGTGTTGCGTGAGGTGGCCTTTTTGGTTCGGTGGGAGTGATTTGTCTGTTACGGGAGAGCGTTCTTCTTGTTACGGGAGAGCGTTTTTCCTGTTACGGGAGGCAGACTTTTCTGTTGGACGAATAGATTTATCTATCTCCCGTAAGTGTTTTTCAGCTTTTGCGCAAGTGCATTTAAGTCCTCTCACAAGTGTTTTTATGTATTCTCACAGGTGTTTTTCTGTATTCTTGCAGGTGTTTTTATGTATTCTTGCAGGTGTTTTTCTGTGCTCCTACAAGCGCATCACGTTCTTTGCATGAGCAGTTGGCGTGTATGCAAGCAGGGCTTCTCCCCCGCCCCACCCTGCTCTGTTGTGGCACCGTGTGGTGGAACTGTCAGTTGCCAAAAAAGCGGTATAGAAATCTGTATGTCAGAAATTCTATACCGCTTATTGAAAGGCTTTGTGCTATATGTTGGTTATAGCTTGGGCGTGAGTTAGTATTCGTCCTCGTTGAAGAGGAAATCCTCCTTTGTAGGATAGTCGGGCCATACGTCCTCGATGGTTTCGTATATTTCGCCTTCGTCTTCAAGTTCCTGCAGGTTTTCTACCACCTCCATCGGTGCTCCTGAGCGCATGGCGTAGTCAATGAGTTCGTCTTTTGTTGCTGGCCAAGGTGCATCTTCAAGCTTTGAGGCCAATTCCAATGTCCAATACATAGTGTCAGTTATTTGGGTTTGAGGTTATACTTAAATGTCGGGCAGCATGGGCCGTTCCTTGGTGCAGCATGTGTGAGGTGCTGCGCAAGTTCCCAACTGCTCAGTGGTTTTTGGCGGCAAAAATACACTTTTTATTGTAATGGAGGGTATATGTTACCTTCTTTTTTGCCGCCAAATGCTGATTTGTGCTTTTGGCAAGGGTTTATTTCGCCATAAGCGCTTCAACCTCACCCGCTGTTATGCCAAGCGAAGTGGCGATGGTAGCCACATCTAACCCATTGTTCATCATGGCTTTAATGGCAGATTGCAGCATCTTGTTCTTTTCGTTGAGTTGGTTTTGTTGCTCGTTGAGTTGGTTTTGCTGCTCGTTGATTTGGCTTTTCTGTTCGTTGATATATGCCCTTTGTTCGGCTATTTCCCTTTCGTTATTCATTATGGTAGTGTCGCGGTTCTCGATAGCTGTGAAAAATTCGTCCTCGACGTTCATGTCATGGCGGATAATGGGTTGTCAGTCCTTGATGTATTCGCTCCAGTCAACCAGGCGCATGTCACCCTTGCGGCGGTAGGTGTCGTGCATGGCAAAGGCCGCCGGTAAGATGTGGTGCGTGTGTCCGCCATAGGCACCGGCCAGACGCATATATTCGCGCAGAATGGGACGGTAGTCGGGATGGGCAATGGCTATGAGAGCCTCTGCCTTTTCGAGGGCAGACTTGTTGCGGAGGTCGGCCACGCCATATTCGGTTACGATGGCATCGACGTAGTGTTCAGTGTGGTCGACGTGTGAGCAGAATGGCACAATGCTGCTTATGCGGCCCTCCTTGGCGGTTGAACCACAGGTAAACGTGGCCAGCATGGCGTTGCAGGTAAAGTCGCACGAGCCCCCCACCCCGTTCATCATGCGTGTGCCGCATACTTTGGTAGAGTTGACGTGACCGTAGATGTCCACCTCGATGGCTGTGTTGAGCGAGCATACGCCAAGGCGGGCAATGATTTCGGGGCAGTTTGATATTTCGGAGGGGCGCAGCAGCAGACGTCCGCGGTAGTCGTTCATATTGCGGTAAAGGTCCTGCAGATGTTCGGGGCTCAGTGTGAGTGCACCGGTTGAGGCGGCCATTACCCTACCCTCGCGTATGAGGCGCATGGGTTCCTCTTGCAATACCTCGGTGTAGATGGAGAAGTTGGGCACCTCCTTCGACTCGCCCAGGGCACCTATCACGGCATTGGCTCCGCTACCCACACCGCTTTGCAGTATGAGCTTGTTGCGGAAAATGAAGCCCTGTTCCATGTTCCACACCAAGAAGTCGGCCGTGTGCTGGCCAATGGCACGTGTCACCTCGTTGGCGGGGTTCATGGCGCGTGCCTCGTCGGGCAGATGGGTCATGACAATGCCGCGCACGTGGTCGGGCTCCACCTCGATGTATGGCAGTCCGATAATCTCGATAGGCTGCGTGATGCGTATCGGGGCACGGAACCAGGGATCCTCAATCTCGTAGATGTCGTGCATGCCTATTACCTTGGTGCTGTGCCAGGTGTTTAGTTCAATGAACACACCCTTTTCGGCCAAACGACAGATGGTGGGCGCAATGCCTATGCCCGCAGTGAGGTAAATGCGCAGTTTGCCCCGCACCTCCTGCACATCGCAGGCTTCGATAATGCCCCATGTGATGCGCCCCGTGAGCCCCTGGCGCAGGTGTGAGGCATTGTCTGACAGGTTGAGGTCGGTGTAGCGCACATGTCCCGTGTTGTAAGCCTTGCGCATTTCGGGGTTGACGCTGAAGGGCAAACGGCGGTCGACGGCATCGGCTGCGGCCAGCTCGCCGTCGCAGCTGGCACCGATTGAGGCACCCGTCACCACATTCACCTTGAAGGCACGCCCAGCCTCATGCTCTTTACGGGCACGGGCTGCAAGAGCTGGTGTTATTACTTTGGGCGAGCCAGCCGGACCAAAGCCGCCCACGGCCAAAAGGTCGCCGTTTTGTATCATCGATGCCGCCTCGGCGGCAGTAATCTCGGGTATTATCATGTTGCTAAGTAGTGTGTTTTGCTTGCAAATATACAAATAAATGCTGCATACATGTGGTGTGTATGCAGCATTTTGCGTATTTGTGCATAAATATTTAGCAGCGCATGCGCTTTGTCTCCTGTGCCGCAGCCTTGGGTTTGTGCGTGGCGTGTTACTTGTTCTCCTCGAGTTTGGTTTGAAAGGCGAGGGCGTACATGCGCACTTGCTTTATCATGGCGAGCAAGCCATTTGAGCGGGTGGGAGAGAGGTGCTCGGTAAGACCAATCTTGTCTATAAAGTAAAGTTTGGCATCGAGAATGTCCTTGGGCGTTTGGTGGTTGACCACGCGGATAACGAGCGACACGACGCCCTTTACAATCAGTGCGTCGCTTTCGGCACGGAAATCGAGGCGGCCGTCGTGCTCCTCGCATACGATCCATACGCGGCTCTGACAGCCGTCAATCAGGTTCTGGTCCGTTTTGTCAGAGTCGGGTAGGGGGGCCTGCTCCTCGCCCAGGTCAATGAGCAGTTGGTAGCGGTCCATCCAGTCATCGAGCTCGCAGAACTCTTCAATAATCTCGTCTTGTATCTCGTTAATAGTCACGGCAGTTAGTGTGTTAAGTGTTATGCTTTGTATTATTGTTCGGAGATGAATTGCAGCAGCGTTTGTCCCACGCCGCGCAGAGTTTCCTTCGATATGTTTTGTGGTGTGTCGCTGGTGGTGTGCCAGGTAGTGCCAAAGGAGTGTTCACCCTCAATAAATGGAATGATGTCGATGGTGGGTATGCCAGCAGTCTCGTTCATGGGCACGTGATCATCCTGTGCATAGCCGCCCTCAATGGGCTGGAACAGGTGGTCGGCCTTGGCGCGTGTGGCAGCGTCCCACACCTTCACCATTACGTCGCGTGCATAGCGCATGCTTATGCCCTCGTAGGCAAATCGGGCGTCCTGTCCGCCCACCATGTCGAGCAGTATGCCGAAACGCGCCTTGTAGCCTGGCACATGCGGGTGGGCAGCCCAGTACTGTGAACCAAGACACCAGTCGGAGCCGTCCTGCGGGGCTTGGCTTTCGGCCCAGTAGGGAGCGCCATAGTCCTCGGAGTCGAAGCAGATGAAGTCAATGCCAATGTTGGGCTTGAGCTCGCCCAGGTGGCGCGCCACTTCGAGCATTACGGCTACACCGCTTGCACCGTCGTTGGCAGCCATTACGGGCTGGTGGTGCTTGGTAGAGTCGGGGTCGGCATCGGCCCACGGACGGCTTTCCCAGTGTGTGCAAATGATGATGCGGTCGGTCAGTTCGGGGCGGTAGGCAGCAATGATGTTGTTTGACTTGAGCACCTTGCCGTCCCAAGCCTTGAGGTCGGCCTTTTGCTCTGTCACATCAAGTCCTAAAGCCTTGAATTGTGCCACGATGTAGGCGGCGCAGCGGTCGTGCGCTTCGGAGTTTGGCACGCGTGCGCCGAAACTGCACTGCTTTTCGATAGAGGCAAATGCCGAGTCGGCGTTGAAGGTAAATTGGGTCACCGCAATGGTGTCGGTGGCCGTGTCGTCGCCACTCGTCTTTTGGCTTTTGCAGCCAGCGAGGCAGGCTGTGGCTGCCAGTATGATGGCGGTCAGTGAGGCCGCAAATATCTTGTTCATGATAGTTGATACTAATATGATGGTAGGGCGTTGCGCACAGCGTCATACGCAGTGTTACGCACAGATTCTCTTGGGGGATATGTGAGGGCCGCAGGTGTCAGCGTTGTGCTTTGTCCTGGCACAGCTGCATGACGCGCAGCCAGTTGCCGCCCCACACCTTTTGCAGGTCGGTAGTAGTGAGCCCCTCGGCCAGCAAACGGCGTGTAAAGTTGATGAGTTCGGAAGCGCAGGCACAGCCTGGCACTCCGCCGTCGCCGTCAAAGTCGGTGCCGATGCCCACGTGGTCGATGCCAGCCACATCGATAAAGTGCATCAAGTGGCGCACCCCGTCGTCGATAGTGGCCGGTATACCGTCGTCGTCAAGGCGCAGGAAGCCGTGGTACAATGTGACTTGCGCCACACCGCCAGCCTTGGCCAAGGACCGCAACTGGTCGTCGGTCAGATTGCGCGGGTGATTGCACAGCGCGCGGCTCGAAGCGTGTGAGCAAACGATAGGGGTGGTGCTGCAGGCCAGTGCATCGTAGAAAGAACTCTCGGCCGCATGGCTAAGGTCGACCATGATACCTGTGCGGTTCATTTCAGCCACCACCTTGCGCCCAAAGTCCGACAGACCGCCGTGCTCGTTGGTTGAGCGGCGTGCCGAGTCGCAGATGTCGTTGTCGCCGTTGTGGCAGAGTGTGATGTACACCACGCCCATTTGTGCAAATCGAGCCACATTGTCGATGTCGCGTCCCAGGGCGTAGCCATTCTCAATGCCGCGCATGACAGACAGCTTGCCTTCAAGCTTGTGGCGGTACAAGTCGGCCGGTGTGCGTGCAAGTGCCACATTGGGTGCGGCAGCCACGCGTGTCTCAATCTCGTTGAGCAGTTTGACAGCCATTTGTGTGGCTTGCAGCTCCTCCTGTTCAGAGCGTCCGCCCTGCGGCAGATAGGCCACCATGGTGGTGGCATCGAGGTGTCCCTCGCGCATTTTCGGAAAGTCGACAAGCAGTTGTGGGTCGCGTCGGGTAAGTTCCACCCCTTTGTCAAAGAACATGGGCGTGTCGCAGTGCGAGTCGAGAGTGAGCACATGCTCGTGCACCCGTTTGGCAGTGGCAAATTGTGTGGCGTTGGCTACAAAGTGCTCAAACAGCGGCATCATGCAGCTGTCGCCTTCGGGCCAGAAGCATTCGGGGTGCCACTGCACACCAATGATGCTCTTCATGTCGGTGCTCTCGATAGCCTCAACCACCCCGTCGGCCGAGCGTGCCGTCACCCTAAAGTGGGGGCCAGGTTCGCCCACGGCTTGGTGGTGGAAAGAGTTGACGGCAAAGCGTGTGCTCAGCAGCCGTCCGACTACAGAGTCGGCCTCGGCCGTGACAAAGTGTGTGGCAACCCCGCGGTCAGCGTCTTGTGAGTGCTTGACCAGAGTAGAGTGGGGCATGGCCGTGGCTATGTCCTGCATCACAGTGCCGCCCAGTGCTGCAGCGAGCACTTGTATGCCGCGACAGATGCCCAGCATGGGCACTTGGCGGTTGTAGGCCAGGCGTGTGAGTGCCAGTTCAAAGGCATCGCGCTCGTTGTTGATGCCGTGCAGTGCCGGCATGGGGTCCTCGCCCAGCAATATGGGGTTGATGTCGGCTCCGCCCGAAAGCAGCAGTCCGTCGATGCGGTCAATCAGACTGATGAGCGAGGCATCGGGCTTGCGTCGTGGCGGAATGACCACGGGGGTGCCGCCAGCAGCCTCGATAGAGCGGAAATAACCGGGGAGCAGTTTGAGCTGCCCTTCGTCAAAGTTGCCTGTAATGCCAATAACAGGCCGGTTGGCAGGCGCCGCCAGAGCCTCGGTGTTGAGTTGGTCAATGTCAATCATCATCTGCATAATGTTGTATAAGCCGCCACAAGCTGCGGTGCGCTACCTTTTGCCGTGTCCGGGACCTTTGGGAAACCACCCTTTCTCCACCCGTTGGTGTTGCTCAAACAGCTCGAGAATGGTCCATAGTGACGAAAAGCCCGTCACGCCCAGTACGGCAGCCCCCAGCACATTGCTTACAAACAGTGCTGCGGCAATGCAGCCTATGCCGGCCACGAGAAACACCCACCACGGTCTGGTGCCGCAGTAGTATTCGGTCTTGATAACGATGGGGTGGAACGCCCCTATAATAAGGAACGTGGCCAAACCAATGAGCGGGCCGGTAAGTGTCATGTGCGAGTGTATGGTTTGTGTGAAAAGCTTTAAGAGGGGCAGGGCACATCTGCTTAATATAGCAGGTGTGTACTGCCCCGCCGCCAAAGTCTGTTTTAATCCTCTTGCAGGATAACGGGAACCGTGCGGTTGATGCTCTGCTCGAGTGAGATGAGCGTCTCTGTCGATATTACGCCGTGAATTTCCTGAATGTGGTTGTTAAGCAAGTCCATAAGGTGCTCGTTGTCGCGCGAGTAAAGCTTGACAAGCATGGTGTACGGGCCGGTGGTGAAGTGACACTCCACAATTTCGGGAATTTTCTCCAACTGCTCGGCCACACCCTTGTACATAGAGCCGCGTTCGAGCTTGATACCCACGTAGGTGCAAGTGCTATAGCCAATGCTCTTGGGGCACACGTTGTAACCCGAACCAGTGATGACACCGGCCTCGATGAGGCGTTGCACGCGTTGGTGAATAGCAGCACGCGACACACCGCACACAGCGGCCACGTCCTTAAACGGGATACGTGCGTTAACTGTAATAATCTTCAAAATCTTGAGGTCAAGCTGGTCAACCTTTTCCATGATAAGTGTAGGTTTTTTATCTTTTAGGTGTATGTGCCTACCATTCTTCCGCACCATGTAAGCCTACAAGCAGAGGTGCTGATGTCCGAAAGGTAAGCATTATGTTATAATTCGGTAGCAAAGTTAGTGCAAGATAGGCATTAAGCAAAAATAAATAGGTTATTTTCTTTCATTTTGTAATAAAAAGAGCAAAGTCGGGCGCAACAAAGTCCAGACTCCGTCAATGCGTTGCCTTAACAAATGGCGCAAAAAAGTGATGAAGTTAGGATATTGTGGTGTTTCTATGTTTGTGAGTTATGAGACTTGCCGCTAACGCGGAGAACATAAGAACAAAAGGACATAAGAACATAAGGACAAA
>ERZ1026886.82-NODE-82-length-44340-cov-97.036694_pt1 | contig 44340 bp, 38 predicted proteins | sample MGYA00380173_ERZ1026886 | MGnify/ENA primary metagenome ERZ1026886 (study PRJEB33269, sample SAMEA4719809) | human gut metagenome | biome: human-associated habitat; feature: organic feature; material: feces | place: Cameroon | collected 2013-10 ... | reverse complement strand
GTTTGAGCTATACCTACTTTTCATACAGCAACTTCCGCCTGAGCAGCCAGGAGGCCGGCATCAGCAATGAGGAGGCTACCGAATGGCAGGATGGCAAGAAGATTACAGCTAGCGTCACCGTTAAGAACAACGGCTCCCGCGATGCCGACGAGATTGTGCAGCTCTACATCCGTGACATGGTAGCCAGCATCTCCCGCCCTGTAAAGGAACTGAAAGGTTTCCAGCGCATCCATCTGGCAGTAGGTGAAAGCAAGGAGGTAAGCTTTGATATCACCCCAGATATGCTCAAGTTCTACAACGCAGATCTGAAGCACGTGATAGAACCAGGCGACTTCCAGATTATGATAGGAACCAACAGCAAGGATGTAAAGACATTGAAACTGAACGTGAAATAAACAAGAAAAATCGCCCTGTAAAGAGCAAAGCATAGCTTGAAAGATGCTTTACTTCTTACAGGGCGATTTCTATTGACTGAGCCAACTTCAACAGAAGGCTCAGTTATGGATTCTATCCTTCAGGATTACTTAGTCATCTCGAAACCTACACGCATACCATCGTAATTATTGGCGATAGTACCGATAGCGCTGAGGGTAGAACTGCCCTTGAGGGCACCCATGGTCTTGATGAGGTTGAGCAACTTCTTCTGGTCGAAGAGCAGGCTGATGCCGTTGGTAGTCTTCGTAGCATAGCCCGACATACTCAAGAGCAAGCCCTTCATCTGAATGGCATGAGTCTTCTCATCAAAAGTATAATTGCCCTGCCATGACTTGCCGTCAATCTTGGCTGCGAAAGTTCCATCAGTTTTGAAGGTGAAATAGGTGTTTGAACTACTGAAGCCAAACTTGCTGTAATACTCACCCAACTTCTCCTCTACCTTGTTGGCAGCAATCTCACCGCCAGCCTTTGCCAGGAGATTCTCAGAAGTAAAGGCGCATCCCGGCTTGCTGTACTTCCAGGTATGGGCACAGAGATCCTGCTTGCTGAAGGTACCTGAACCGATTACATTATTCAGAATGCCATTGATAATGCTGCTACCTGTAGAGCTGCTGCTGTTAGAGTTTCCGCCCAGTACAGCACCCAAGATACCTGCTACGGCAGAACCTGCATTGCTGGTTGCACTGGTAGATGTAGCGGCATTGCTGGTTGTTGCTGCTGCAGCAGTTGTTGCAGCTGTTGTTGCTGTAGTGCTAGATGCTGTAGATGTTGTCTTCTTTGTAGAAGTCTTCTTGGTCGTAGTCTTCTTAGAAGTCTTCTTTGTTGTCTTCTTAGTTGTCTTCTTAGCCGTCTTCTTAACCGGCATCATCTCAGACATTGAGGCATTGAGCGCTGCCTCGTTCATAGCGCTTGCGTTGCTGCCAGCTGTGCATGCGAGCACGAGGGCAGCCAAAAGAAATACTTTTTTCATTGCTTTCTATATTTTATTATTATCACTCTTATTTATATATACCAATACTTCTTTTTCATTCTTTCGGGTGCAAAGTTCGCAAAAAAAATGGGAATATGAGAAGAAAAATCCCTATTTTGCGGTATGAATCTCCCTAAAGCTCATTATTTCTACTTTTTTACGTTATTATAGACGATTGCGATGACAAATCGTTTAAAAGATAATGAAAAAATCATTCAATATAGGGAGAATATCGTTAGAAAGGGGGAAAACAGTTCAAACGATTGCACGTTTTTTTGACATAAATCAAAAAATAACGAATAAAACACGCATTTTCATGCATTTTGTACCTAGAAATAGGTAGAAACTTCTATCTTTGCAACCAGTTAACAAATATCAATAGGTTATGAATGATTTAATTAAGGTAAATTCAGAGAATCAGAATCAGGCTATCGATAGATGCCAACAGATTCTTCAGGATCGCCGTGAAGCTCTTGCTTCTAAGGCAAAGAGAAGAGGTTAATCCCCTTCAAAGACACGAAGTAAAAGGGGGAAAAGACGAAGTTCTTATAAGGACGCATCCTTTCTTTTAAAGAGAGATTTTTCGAAACGACTCTTAAATGATGAGTTTCAAAAATTTTGGGAAAAGAAAAAAACGTAAAAAATCCCGTTGTCAGCCATCTGGCTTGTACAACGGGATTTTTACGTTTATTATATCAAGTCCGAGATTTACTTCTCGTTCTTCACAGCCTTCATGATAATCTCGAAGTGATTACCACTCTTCAGGATGACATTCTTCAGGAAGTCTGAAATCTCAGATGCCTTCAGATTCTTCACCATCTCCTTGTAATCGCTATGAGTATCAACACCCATACGCTCGTATGTGCTCAACGCACCAAGCCAATAACCGTTAGACTTCTCGCTAACAGCAGCCTGCTTCAGGAGAATCTCCTTCACCTTCTGAAGGTCTTCTGCATCTGGCTGGGCGATAGTCTCATCCATACCCTTGAAGAAGTAAGGAATAGCGATATCCGACTTCTCTGGGTTCAGCTGAGCTACGGCTGTAATAGAGATGGCAGCCTTGTTATCATAATCGCGAAGCAAACCATAGTTTGCACCTGCATGATAAGCAGCGCTGAGTTCCTCACGGATAGTACGCAAATACTTCATCTCCAGCAAACGGGCTGAAACATCAGCAAGAACCATATACTGCAAGGTGAATGGAGCCTTGGTATACCAAATCTCTGTTGCCTGGTTCTGTGGGTTCTCCATTGCCTTGGTAAAGATATTGCTTACCTTACCCTTAGCATAAGGAATCTGCTTGTTCTTAAGCTTGAAGCCATTGTTTGGCAGACTGGCGATATACTGCTCGATGAGTGGGAGGAGAGTCTTCTCATCATAGTTACCTACGAAATAGAAGGTGAAGTCCTTGGCATTGCCGTAGAACTGCTTACCAATCTCCAGGATACGGTCGTAGTTGATATCCTTTATATCGCTTGCCTCTGGTACACGGGCAAGTTTGCTACCCAAATAGAGGGTGCTCTGAACAGAATCCTGATATACGAGGTTTGGGTTGTTGCTCTTGTTGGCAAGAACAGTAGCCATCATACTCTTCATATTGTCAAAGCTCTTCTGGTCCTTGCTTACTGCGGTCATCTTGAGATAGATGAGCTGCATCAGGGTTTCGATGTCCTTAGGAGTAGAATTACCCTTCAAGCCATGATTGAAAGGACTGAAGCTGAACGAAACACCAGCCTGCTTACCAGCCAAAGCCTTATCAAGCTCATTGCTTGAGAAATCGCCAAGACCACTGGCATCGAGAACATCTGCTGCAAATGTAGCATTCAGGAAATCTGCCTTGCCGAAAGTAGAATAGCCCACATTGGCTGAAGCTGCGAAAGCAATCTCATTGTCCTTGAAATCGGTCTTCTTCAATACCACCTTAGCGCCATTAGAAAGAGTCAACTCCTTGAAGCCCAACTTCTTGTTCTCAACAGTCTTCTTAATCTTACCAGCCTTAGGTGCCTGAGCGATGAGAGGTTCCTGCTTAACATTATCCACATAAGCCTCGAGCTTTTCAGCACGTACCTGCTTTACGATGGCAGAGAGTTCCTGCTCGGTAGGATAAACGGCACCAGCCTGCTCGCGCATCATTACCAATGATACAAGGTTGGTATCGCTCTGGCAAACCAACTGCTTGGCATAGCTGTTGATAACCTCAAGAGGCAAGTTTGGAACTACCATCTTCCAGATCTGGCTCTCCTCTTCTACTGATGGAATAGGCTCGTTAGAAGTGAAGTTATCCACATACTGGGTGGTAAACTGCTCGTTCTTCATCTTATCCTTGTTGGCAAGCGCCTTGTCAACCTGGCTCATGAATTCATCCTTGGCACGCTGATACTCAGTAGCTGTGAAACCGAACTCATGCAAACGCTGTGCCTCGCGGAGAACAGCAGCATAAGCCTCCTTAATCTTTCCTGGCTTAGCCACACCGGTAAGGGTGAAAGCATCCTTAGTGCTTGAAATCAGGTATGAACCATCACCGGCATTTGCCTGGAGATATGGACAGTCTGGCTCCAATGCCTTCTCTGCATAACGGGCAGCAATCATAGAAGAAATCACGTTATCCATGTATCCCTTCAGGAGATAGCTCATGTTGCTCTTCAGAGAATCAGGCACAGCATTGTGCTTCATATAAACCTGGAAGAGATCAACCTGCTGCTCCTTATCCTTGTCGATAACATAGATGGCTGTATCATTATCAGCTACTTCAACCTTCTCTATCTTAGCGGCATTCTTAGGTACCTTGATACCAGAGAAGAGTTCCTTGATCTTAGCTTCGATATGATTTACATCTACATCACCCACGATGATAATAGCCTGATTGTCTGGGCGATACCATTTGCGGTAGTAAGCACGGAGAGTTTCTGGCTTACAGCCATCGATAACGCTCATCAAACCGATAGGGAAACGGTAGCCATACTTTTCGCCCTGATAGAGCTTAGGAAGTGAACGCTCTATCATGCGCTGCTGACCAACGATACGCATACGGTACTCATTGTGTACCACATCGCGCTCGCTCTCGATAGCATCCTCGGTAAGACTGATTCCATTACTCCAGTCCTTGAGGATAAGCATACAGGAGTCTACGGCTGTTGCACGGGTAGTAGGAACGTCTGTAAAGTAATAAACAGTCTTCTCTACTGCTGTATAGGCGTTGAGATTACGGCCATACTGTACGCCGATGCTCTGCAGATAGTCCTGCAGAGAGTTGCCCTTGAAATGGTCGGTACCATTGAAGGCAAGGTGCTCCAAGAGGTGAGCCAAACCGCGCTGGTCATCATTCTCATTGATAGAACCCACTTTCTGTGCGATGTAGAAACTGGCTACATGCTCAGGATAACTGTTGTGACGAATGTAGTAAGTCAATCCATTATCAAGACGACCTATCTTCACATTCTTGTCTACCGGAATAGCTGGCATCTGCTGTGCCATCGCTGTACCTGCAGAAAGGAACAGCACTACTGCTGCAAAAATCTTTCTTAGTTTCATCTGATTTTAATTATTTATGTATTTAATGTTTTCTATATCATTCTTTCTGTATACCTTATTATATATATATATCATGCTACTTAATAAGTTCACCTATATATAACGATAAACCAAGCAATATGGTTACCTTCTGCGATGCAAAATTAAGAAAAATAAAAAAGATTTGCAAACATTTTAGAGAATATCTTCCCGATGTATGCAAATCTTAACCTAAAACTAACATTGGAGGCAGAAAACCAATCCTAACCTACATGAAAACTCTTCATCCATGAACCTCTGAAGAGGCGGAAAAGGAAGAGGATTCCCCTGAATGTGAGTTCGGTAGCCATCGCTATCCATACTCCCTCCAAGCCATAACTCTTGGAAAGAGCATAAGCCAGGGTAAGGCGTACCAGCCACATGGTTCCGAGATTGATCATCGCCGGTTTCCGGGTATCGCCCGCTCCTACACAAACACAATAGGTCACGATGCTGGCTGCAAAGAACGGCTCTGCAAAAGCCTCGATGCGCAGACAGACGGTTCCCAGCTCACGGATACTTTCTACCGGAGAAAGAACGCCAATCATCTCAGGAGCAAAGACATACATCACCACTCCCATCACAGCCATCACAGCCATTCCCAGTCCTACTGTCATATAAGCGAAATTCTTGCATAACCCTACTCGCCCTGCTCCATGCGTCTGTCCCACCAGCGTGGTAGCCGCATCACCAATACCATAGCCTGGCATATAGCAAAGACTCTCTGCCGTAATAGCGAAAGAATGGGCAGCAATGGCTATATTGCCAAGAGGTGCCACAATCATGGTACTCACTATCTGCGCTCCGCTCATCAATATGTTCTGTATGGCTATCGGAATGCTGATTTTACAGGCATTATGAACATACGACCTGACCCAACGGAAACGGACATGGTCCTGGCGGAGATTCAGTATCTTATTCCTGAAACCTGCAATATAAAGATTAGGCAAAGAGATGCAGACGTAAGCCATCGCCGTTCCTAAGGCAGCTCCCACAACACCCAACTTCAGGATATAGATAAACAGGTAATTGAACACCACATCGCAGATGCAGATCAATACAGCCATCACACTGGGTGTATGCATATTGCCCGCCGATTTCAGCATCATCTCGGATATATGATAAAGGAAAACGAATGGCAGTACCAGACCGTATATCAGAAAATAGCGAGAGGAATTGGTGGCAATATCGGCACCTCCACCCAACCAATAAGGCAGATAAGAATGAATGCCGACACAGAGAAGAGAAACAAAAATGCTAAACGCCACGCCGCAAACCAGTGCATGGCGAAACACCTGACGGGCATTTGCAAAATCATTAGCTCCGATAAAATGAGCTACCTGTACAGAAAAGCCAGTAGCCGCTGCACTGAGCAAGCTACCAATAAGCCAGGTAGTTGACTCAATCAATCCGATACTGGCAGAAGCCTCTGCTCCCAGATGACCCACCATCGAAGCATCGATGAAGAACATCATCACCGTAGAAATCTGAGCCAACATAGAAGGTATACTCAACCCTACAATAAGATTGAGTTTCTCGCGCCGATCCATCTCCCTACCCAGGCGAATCGACTCCATCAAATAATCTGTCTTCTTGCTATAAAGCATAAATTAATTTCTCGTATATCGCTCATACAAAAAAATATGTGCATATATCATTTCAAACATATGCACATACTTTTCTCTAAATCTTTATTCTTATTATTTAGTAATCCACTTCTTGCCAGAAGCTCTCTTATAACTCTTGAGCACCATCTCAAAACGGAGCATTGAATAGCCTTGGATTGAAGAATTACCGCTCTCGCCATAAGCCAGCTGGTATGGAATGAACACCTGCCAATGGTCGCCCGGATGCATCTTGAGCAATGCGGTAGTAAAACCATCAATAAATCCACCGGCCACACTACGGGTAGGATTAGCTGTAGCTGCATCAAAAGTACCCGTAAAACTCTGGTCGAAGACGTAACCTTCCGTATAATTCTTAGTAGGAATGAAACGGCCACGATAGCTCACCTGTACCGAATCGGTAAGGATTGGAGAAGTTGTACCCTCTCCCTCCTTCAGAACATGAACGATGATATTATCGCAATCCTTATAAGTAAGGGTCACTAAATTACCATTTTGATCCTTGTTCAGAGTCGGAGTCTGGTTTTCGAACGTCCAGTTCTTATAAACGTACCAGCCGTTAGTTTCACCCATCTTTCTGGCATAAGCCAATGTATCGGCAAAAGCCTGCTCGTTACGCTCCTGCCAGTTGGCATATTCCGAGACATTATCATCATCTTCGCTACATGATGACAGTGTGATCACTGCCATCATGAGGAAGAAGAAATATTTCAAACTCTTAAGATTCATCTAAATGTATTTGGTTAATTAGAAGTTCTTGATTTCCTTGCCAAGCTTCTTCAATACGCTAGTGATGCTTACGCGCTCCTCGATGATGCTACGAAGATCTGAGATAGCTACGCGCTCCTGCTCCATGGTATCACGATAACGCAGAGTTACCTTATGATCGTTTGGAGTCTCGTGGTCTACGGTGATACAGAATGGAGTACCGATAGCATCCTGACGGCGATAACGCTTACCGATAGAATCCTTAGGATCGCCATAGTGAGTATTGAAGTGGAACTTCAGCTCGTCAACGATTTCGTGAGCCAACTCTGGCAAACCATACTTCTTATCCAATGGGAACACAGCACACTTAACAGGTGCCAAAGCCTCTGGCAAACGCAAAACAACACGTGTCTCACCATTCTCAAGCTTCTCCTCGCAGTAAGAGTGGCACATCACGCTGAGGAACATACGGTCAACACCGATAGAGGTCTCTACATCGTAAGGTACATAACTCTCGTTCTTCTCAGGATCGAAGTACTTGATAGAACGGCCGCTGTACTTCTCGTGCTGAGAAAGGTCGAAATTGGTACGGCTGTGGATACCCTCTACCTCCTTGAAACCGAATGGCATCTTAAACTCGATGTCGGTAGCAGCATTGGCATAGTGAGCCAACTTCTCGTGATCGTGGTAACGATAATTCTCATTACCCATACCGAGAGCCTCGTGCCAAGCCAGACGAACCTTCTTCCAATACTCAAACCACTTCATCTCAGTACCAGGCTGGCAGAAGAACTGCATCTCCATCTGCTCGAACTCACGCATACGGAATACGAACTGACGGGCAACTACCTCGTTACGGAATGCCTTACCAATCTGGCAGATACCGAATGGCAACTTCATACGACCGGTCTTCTGAACGCTCAGATAATCTACGAAGATACCCTGAGCAGTCTCAGGACGGAGATATACCTTGCTTGTAGCATCGCTTGCCGCACCCATCTGGGTAGAGAACATCAGGTTGAACTGACGAACGTCTGTCCAGTTCTTGGTACCGCTGATAGGGCAAACGATACCCTCATCCTCGATAATCTGCTTCAGCATCTCGAGGTTAGGACCCTGCATAGCCTCAGTATAGCGGGCATGGAGGTCATCAAACTTCTTCTGGTTCTCCAGAACGCGAGGATTAGTTGCACGGAACTGAGCCTCATCAAAGCTATCGCCGAAACGCTTCTGAGCCTTGGCAATCTCCTTGGCAATCTTCTCCTCATACTTAGCCATGTGATCCTCGATGAGCACATCGGCACGATAACGCTTCTTTGAATCGCGGTTATCAATCAATGGGTCATTGAAGGCATCAACGTGACCGGAAGCCTTCCATACAGTAGGGTGCATGAAGATAGCTGCATCGAGACCTACAATGTTCTCGTGCAACAATACCATACTCTGCCACCAGTACTGCTTGATATTGTTCTTGAGCTCAACACCGTTCTGACCATAGTCGTAAACGGCAGCCAAGCCATCATAAATTTCACTACTTGGGAACACGAAGCCATATTCCTTGCAATGGCTTACAATTTTCTTAAAAACATCTTCCTGTGCCATGATTAAATCTTATTTTTTTCAAATTTTCGGCAAAGATACTCTTTTTTCTCGAAAAAATGTTGTATTTTTGCCATAAATTAATAAAATAAGTATTAAAAGCTATATATGAGCGACGAAATTAAAGATAAAAACGGTCTTGAAGAGGAAAATTCTCCTAATTTGGAAAATTCTTCTGCAGATTCAGAACAGGATGCTGCTGAAGATGCCAATGAGGAGATTTCGACCGAAAAACATTCCGATTATAAGCCGGTGAACCGATTCGATGCTTCTGCTGTACATCACCTCAGCGGAATGTATCAGAACTGGTTCCTCGACTATGCATCGTATGTGATCCTCGAACGTGCCGTTCCTCATATTGAGGATGGTTTGAAACCGGTACAGCGACGCATCCTCCACTCTATGAAGCGCATGGACGATGGAAGATACAACAAGGTTGCCAATATCGTGGGACATACCATGCAGTTTCACCCTCATGGTGATGCGTCTATCGGAGATGCTTTGGTACAGATGGGACAGAAAGACCTGCTCATCGATACGCAGGGTAACTGGGGAAACATTCTTACGGGCGACCGTGCTGCTGCTCCCCGATACATCGAGGCACGCCTCTCTAAGTTTGCTCTCGACGTGGTTTTCAATCCTAAGACCACCGACTGGCAACTCTCTTATGATGGCAGAAACAAGGAGCCTATCACGCTCCCTGCCAAATTCCCATTGCTCCTGGCACAAGGTGCCGAGGGTATTGCCGTGGGATTAAGCAGTAAGGTTTTGCCACATAATTTCAATGAGATTTGCGATGCTGCCGTCCACTATCTCAAGGGCGAGCCATTCCAACTCTATCCCGACTTCCCTACAGGCGGTGCCATCGATGTAAGCAAATACAATGATGGCCAGCGAGGTGGTGCATTGAAAGTAAGAGCCAAGATTGACAAGCTCGACAACAAGACACTTGTTATCAGCGAGATACCATTCAGCAAGACTACAGGCAGCCTCATCGACTCTATCACCAAAGCGGTAGAAAAGGGTAAAATCAAGGCACGCAAGGTAGACGATGTTACTTCGGCAAATGTTGAGATTCTTGTGCATCTTGCACCAGGTACCTCATCAGATAAAACGATGGATGCACTCTACGCTTTCAGCGATTGCGAAATCAACATCTCGCCCAACTGCTGTGTCATCGAAGACAACAAGCCTGTATTCCTCACCATCAGCGATGTGTTGCGCCACAGCGTAGACCGCACAATGGGATTGCTGCGCAAGGAGCTGATGATCAGAAAGGGTGAATTGGAGGAGCAGCTCTTCTTCTCTTCTCTCGAACGAATCTTTATTGAGGAACGCATCTACAAGGAGCGCAAGTTTGAGCAGAGTAAGAGTCAGGATGAGGTTGTTGCCTTCATCGATTCAAAACTCGAGCCATTCAAGGACAAACTCTTTACTGCCGAAGTAGACGGTAAGGGTATGGTAGAATATGCCTTCCATCGGGAAATTACCCGCGAAGATATTCTCAAGCTTCTGGAAATCAAGATGCAGCGCATCCTTAAATATAATAAGGATAAGGCTGATGAACTGCTGATGAAGATTAAGGCTGAACTTGCTGAGATTGAGAACGACCTGGCTCACATGACTGATGTTACCATCAACTGGTTTGAATATCTCAAGGGAAAATACGGCAAGAATCATCCTCGCAAAACTGAAATAAGAAACTTCGATACCATTGAGGTTACAAAGGTGGTAGAAGCTAACCAGAAACTCTACATCAACCGTCAGGAAGGATTCGTTGGTACAGGGTTGAAGAAGGATGAATTCGTATGCAACTGCTCCGACCTCGATGACATCATCATTTTCTATAAGGATGGCAAGTTTAAAGTCACCAAGGTAGCAGACAAGATATTCGTCGGAAAGAATATCCTCCATGTTCAGGTATTCAAGAAGAACGACAAGCGCACCATCTACAACTGTGTTTACCGCGACGGCAAACAGGGCGATTACTTCATCAAGCGATTCAACGTAACCGCCATGACCCGCGACAAGTTGTATGACATCACCCAGGGCACACCTGGCAGCCGCGTCATTTATTTCACCGCCAATCCGAATGGAGAGGCAGAAATCATCAAGTGCACGATGGAGCCAGACCTGACGAAGAAGCGCCAGAGCATCTTCCTGGAGAAGGATTTCTCAGACATTCTAATCAAGGGACGTGCTGCCAAAGGTAATCTCCTGACCAAACGCACCATTCGCCGCATCGGTCTGAAGAGTCACGGTCACAGTACGTTAGGAGGCAGAAAGGTTTGGTTCGACCCAGATGTAAACCGCATCAATTACGATGAGAACGGCCGATTCCTAGGCGAATTCAATGATGATGATTCTATCTTGGTTGTACTCGACAACGGTGAATTCTACATCACCAATTTCGATGTCAACAACCACTACGAGGACAACATCATCCGCTTAGAGAAATGGGATGAGCACAAGATATGGACGGCTATCCTCTACGATGCCGACAATCAGGGATATCCATACATCAAGCGATTCACGATGGATGCCACCAAGCGCCATCAGAATTTCATGGGCGAGAATCCTAACTGCAAGCTCATCTTGCTTACCGATACGGTTTATCCACGCATCAAGGTTACTTATGGCGGTTTGGATGCCATCCGTCCAGCCGAGGAAATCGATGCCGAACAGTTCATTGCGCAGAAGAGTTTCAAGGCAAAGGGTAAGCGCCTCACGACATGGAAGATTGAAAGTATCGAGGAACTGGAACCAACCCGATTCCCAGAACCGCCTTCTGAGGATAATGATGAGGAACCGGATGGTTCTGACTCAGAGAATGAAGGTGAGAACCTGGATCCGGATGCTGGCAAAAGCGAGCAACAGGTGATTGACGAATTGACTGGTCAGACCAACCTCTTCTCTGAAAAAGATTTCGAAGAAGACCAGAAGGATAAAGACTGGTTATCGAAGCAGTAAACATACAGGTTATCAAGATATTACAAGACTGCCTATCAGGCCTATAGTAAAATAAAGGGAGTTAAAGCGTTATCCACTTTAGCTCCCTTTTTTTATATAAAAAATACCCGGTATATAAAGGCCTTTCTTTATCTGCGCCTTTTTTACTTTTTTACCTTTTTACCTTTTTACCTTTTATACCCCGCCAGCTTTTTCAGGCAGTATTCCTTAAAGTCATTCCAATGGTAATAAGGAGCCACATCGCTCTTGATAGGCAAAGTGGTCTCATCTTCATTCAAAAGCACCTTTACCAACACATCATTCGCCTTGTTTCTATAAAAAACGAACTGCAGGTTGGTAGCCATCGGGGTAATCTTGTAATCCCACCATTGAGAAGCAATCTTCTCCGGATCCTTAATCTCCTCGCCATACCCATTCAAATCCAGTAAACAGGTAAGCGGAGTAACCATCGTATCGTGTCCATATCTCAATGTAGCACCAGGGTGTGGAAGAGCTATGCAGCTATCCGCCTTCTGGATAATATCCCTCAGGAGATTGCGCTGGGAGAACGGCTGCACATTGCCCGTATAAGGCGAGTTGCCGTAAGCCATCTGCCACCAGATATTGGCATTCAGCCAATTCTGATACAGTTCCTCCTCAGTAAAGAGGTCGTAGAGCGAAACCTTGCCTCTCAGTTCTGTGCCCTGGATAGAGCTTGCCATCTCATAGAGTTTTCTGTTCAAGTCGCTCTGGTTGATATTCTGCTTCACCCAGGCAGGGTCGTTGAAAAGTTCCTGCATCAGGCGGCTATAGCTAACGTGCTTCTGTGCAAATTCCTGCTGTACCACCTTGATACCCACGCTGTTCTTCAAGCTATCCAGATATCTGTCGCCCTGGTTCATATAATACATATCATGCTCGCTGGCATCATGGAAGATATGAAGTTTCGGATTCATGCGGAGCATCTGCTGCAAACCGTTCTCCATAGAGAGGATGCATCGGATAACCAAGGTGCTTCGAGCCTCGATATTCGTATTACCGGCAAAAATCTCAGGGAATCGCTCCATCATTCTTCTGGTAATACCCTGATGCTGGAGAGCTCCGAGCGGAGTCAGTTCGCCATCGCGCCCCTTCGCCTCCTCGCGAATCAGCTTCACCTTAGCCAGCGTTTCCTCGCCCTTAGCAGTCAGTTTGCCCTCCTGCTTCGCTTTGAGCAGAGAAAAATAAGGTACATCATAAGCCTTCTTGCCAATCATATAGCGGGAACCGTGTCGGCCATAATGACTCAGATAGAATGGCTTATAACCCTTAGGAGCTGCAGTCACCTGCTTCTGAGGACCACGATAAGCCACATAGTTACTGCCCGAGAGCGTAATGTCTCGCTTGAAATCCTCCTGTGGAGTTTGTGCAGCCAGAGGCATCGTCAATGTAAGAGATGCCAACAATAATAGATTTTTTGTGTTCATTGTTATCATATAATTTTGTTTGGGGAACATGCTGTCCCATTTAATTCCAATTCATCAGTTTTCTCAAGAACGGAAGCAATTCTGCTGCCATCTTCCGATGCTGCAACATACTAGGATGCCAGCTGGCGCCATAACCTAAATCTCCTTTCTGGAAACTGAAATCGAAACGGTAAACATTCTTATCGGTTTTATTGGCATCGGCACAGATTCTATCAAGCACTATTCGCTGCTTGCTACTCTCCTTCTCGCCGAGCATCGGACCTGTCAACATCACAATCTTTGCATGAGGATACTTGCTGCGTACCGTTTTAAGAAACATGCGATAGTTCTTCTCGTAGAGTTGAATATCATAATTTCTGGTAGAAAGATCGTTAGTACCCAGATTGATACAGACTAACTGAGGCTGATACTTGGCAAAATCCCATTTTTCATCATGCTGGTCAAATAAGGTATATTCATATTGCCAAGGCATGTTATCGGCATCACCTGTCTTCGGACCATTATAGTTGCGATAAACACCGATACCACTGCGGGAGATAGAAGTATGCTGAGCCTTCAGACTGTCACTTACGATATTGGCATAAGTAAGCCAATGGTTCTCCGTTTCATCTTCAAAAGGATCAGACTTGCTGATGCTTTCTACACCATAACCGCAGGTGATGGAGTTGCCGATAAATTCTATCTTCCGGTCCGGGAGAGCTGGAGCCTCAACGAGATGACATCCCTTATCAAGTACGAATCCCCTGAATTCCGGTTTACGGAACAAGCCTTCTATCACATACATCACCTTAGCATGATGCACCCCCTTTGGCAAAGCCGCGGCCAGGGTTACGACCGAATCGCGTTCGGCATTGAATCCCACTTTGAAAGGTTCGCAACCATCAATCTGCGCCATGAAATATCCCGTCTTCGGGCGACACAGCATTTTCAGAGAAGAACCTTGAAAACTAGCCTCAATCGTAGTTCCCGGATAATTGAAACTAGCTACATCAGGATTCTTAGCAAAACTCACACGTCCAACATACTGAATCATCGGATGAGAAGCCTTTACTACCTCTCCCTGAATAGGAAGAGTAGTTGATTTCTTCACGTTTCCAGCCATCATTGTGGAAGAAGCCATCAATGTAGCCAGCATCATAACCCATATTTTTTTCATTTTCCTGTTATTATAGTTTTTATCTGTCCTTACCGTTCTGCCTTCGTTTTTTTGCAAAGTAAAGCCAAAACGGTATCTGTTTGCAAAATTACCATTATTTCTCGTAAAAAGCAAGTAAAACCATCATTTTTTTCATTTTTCTTCTTTTTATTCAAATTATTATTGTATCTTTGCACCCACAAATGCGCTTGTGGCGAAATTGGTAGACGCGCTAGACTTAGGATCTAGTGGTTCAGGCCGTGTAGGTTCGAGTCCTATCAGGCGCACCGAAGAAAATCCTAACTGCTTGATAATAAGCGGTTAGGATTTTTTCTTTTCTATTTTTGGCAACATTTTGGCAACATATTTCAATGCTAATCTATAATGACTGCCAAAAGCAAGGTATCATTTCACATACTTTCACACTATTTCTTGCGATAACATACACCACTTTAGTTTACCCCCATACATAGAGTTTTCACCCAAAACTGAAAAAATCACAAAGAAAATACATTTTCCTCCTAAATATATGCCCTATTTTCAAAGAAAAATGCTATCTTTGTAGCTGTTTTAATATAAATGTGTCCTAAGACAAAGCCTTACTTTTCAAGTAGGCTCATTTAGGAACGAATAAAGAAGGAGACAATGAAAAAATATATAGATATATTCAACAAGCTTTGGGAACACTCTGAGAATGAGGTTGTAGAGTTTAAGAAAGCAGAAACCAACTTTGATATTGATGAGTTGGGCAAATACTTCTCTGCCCTTAGCAATGAAGCAAACTTACGTGACCACGAGTTTGCTTGGATTGTATTTGGCGTTTGGGACAAAAAACACCAGATTATCGGCACAACGTTCAAGGATGGTGAAGTTGCGCTCAACCGTTTGAAGCAAGATATGTCTCAACATACCACCGACAACCTTATCTTTAGAGATATTATACCCTTAGATATCGAAGGCAAACGAGTTTTATTATTCCAGATACCAGCATCACCACGCAATATAGTGATGCACTGGAAAGGTGTGGCTTATGGTCGTGATGGCGAAAGTCTGAAACCACTGAACCAGGCAAAACAAGATACTATCCGCCAACAGCCACCAATACCAGATTGGACTGCTCAGCTCGTACCAAATGCCACGATCAATGACTTGGATGAATTAGCCGTAGCTACAGCTAAAGTCATGTTCAAAAAAGTTCGTTCGTCAAGTATTCCTGCCGAAGAAATAGATGCGTGGAGTACAGAAGAGTTCTTGGCTAATAGTATGATGATGCGAGAAGGGAAGCTCACTCGTGCAGCCATTCTACTATTGGGCAAACCCCTTTCTATTCAAAAGATTCATCCTGCCGTAGCACAAATCACTTGGACATGGGAAGATGAAGAAGGCATCGTACAAGATTATGAGCATTTTACAATACCTTTCATCTTGACCGTAGATAAGGTGTTGAGCAAAATACGCAACAAGACTATGCGTGAGTTGCCAGGTGGAACCCTGTTCCCAGACACAATGAAACAGTATGATGAATACACCATACGAGAGGCATTACATAACGCCATCGCACATCAGGATTACACCTTACAGCAGAGAATTGTTTTTGTAGAAGGTCCTAGTACCTTATATTATGGCAATGGTGGCAGTTTCATTCCAGGAACAATAGAAAATGCCCTGGAGCATAAAGGTCCTCAATTTCATTATCGTAACGATTGTCTTTGCAAGGGCATGGTCAATTTCAATATGATTGATACAGTAGGACGTGGTATCAAGAAGATCTACACAGAGCAACGCAACCGATTCTTTCCAATGCCAGATTACGACATCGACAACGAACATCGTACTGTAGGCGTAACTATCTATGGCAAAATGATTGATGAGAAATATACCAATCTCTTAAAAGCAAATAACTCTTTGTCACTGAAAGAGTGCCTTTGGTTAGACGCAGTACAGAAGCATCATCCTATCACCAAGGAAGCTGCTAAACATCTTCATGAAAAAGGTTTGATAGAAGGTCGTGCACCACACTATACTATATCGCTAAAAGTTGCCAAAATGACTAAGCAGATAGGACACTATACAAAAGAAAATGGTCTTGCAGAAAATAGTATCCAAAAGTTATTGTTGCAATTGGCTCATAATGCAGGAAGCATGGGATTCAAACGTCAAGACGTTTATGAGGGACTACAACATGTTTTTCCATCAAGTTTAACTCAGGACGAGAAACTGAGAAAAATAGGAAATCTTCTTCGAAAAATAGCGAAAGAAGGATTTATTACAAAAACTATTAGTGGAAAACAATGGATTATTACAGAAAAAGGTGAACAAGAATTGAGTTATTAATTTGTTACATAATTGCGATTGTCAAGTCATAATATGGGCATATTCGGTCGTTTTAAGTCGTTTTAAGTCGTTTTAAGTCGTTTTAAGTCGTTATTTTGGCTATTTGAGGTCGTCACTTGAGCATAGCTCATGTAACTGGCATGTAACTGGGCGACTCGAAACAGCCCTAAAACAGAGCAAAAGCCCTTTAAAACAGTGCTTGGCGCATGTAACTGGCATGTAACTGGCATGTAACTGAATAAAAAAACTCGTATAGATACTAGTATTCATATAAATGGGCATCTCTCTGACGGCATCTTACATCATATAGAGCGTGAAAACACGCTCAACGGCAACCGTGACCTTTCGGGCAACCTTTTGCCTTGAAGCGATGTAAAAACCGTTTTTTCAAAAACATCTATTTTTTATATGAATTAATTTCACCTTTACGATATTTTTTTGTACTTTTGCCCCAAAATTTGAATTTGGAAACAGAACAAGAAACAATATGAGTAAGAAAATATTCATCATACTATTGGTTTGCTCTTTTTTCTTCAGGCTTCAAGCCCAAGAAAAAAGAGCGCTACTAGTGGGCATATCCAAATATGACACTGCCCTAACAGGTTATCAGTGGAACAATATCAATGGGGCTAATGATGTAAAGCTGCTCGCACCTATTCTGAAAGCTAAAGGATTTAAGGTAACTACTCTCACAGATGAAAAAGCTACCCATAAGAACATCATAGGGGGTATCAATAAACTAATCGCAACATCCCAAAAAGGGGACATCGTCTATTTTCATTTCTCCGGACATGGACAACCGGTTGAAGACATCAGTGGAGATGAAGCAGACGGATGGGACGAAGCTATCATTCCTGTAGATGCCAGAAAAGTGTACAAAAAGGGAGTTTATGAAGGCCACAAACATATCCTGGATGATGACCTTGCTCCGCTGATCACCAAACTCAGAACAAAAATAGGACCCAAAGGAGTTGTCTATGCAGTTCTTGATGCATGCCATGCCGGTACAGCTTCCAAAGGTCTGGACGACGATGAAGATGAATGCCCTTCCAGAGGAACCATGCAGGGTTTCACCTTTACAAGAGGCAAATATTTCAAGCCCAAGAAACTGGAGACAGCCAACTACTATAAAGTTCAAAAGACAAGACAGATCTCTCATGTCGTTTTCTTTGAAGCATGCCGCCCCTATCAGTTGAATCGGGAAATCAAGACAAACAATAAGATCTATGGTCCCCTATCCTTCCATATGGCACAAGTGATTAAGAAGTTTGGCCTTTCAACCAACGCAAGTACGGTTATCAGCCAACTCAACAAGCTAATCACAAAAGAAGGACTGTGGCCTATGAATCAGAATTTAGTAATCGAAAAAAGTTTTTAAATATGAACGTACCATCAGACAATACAGAACTTATCAAAATCGCAGTCGAGCTAAGACCCAAAGTAATCAAAGCTCTTGCTTCGAAGTTTGAGCATACTCTAACTAAAGAAGACATTGATGATGTCTTCTATGAGTCATGTACAAGAGTGTGGGAAAAACTCATGAACGCAGAAAACAACTATCTGGAAGAGTTGGCCAGCAAAAGTGGAAACTTTGAAAGCTATTTCTTCGGAATCTGCAACAACACTGCCATGAATATGATCAGGAAGAGACAGATGACGATTCCAAAATCCAAGCACAAAGATGAAAACGGCAAAATCGTGGTGGATAAGACAGCCAGAGAAGTTTCTATGAGTTCTATGATCCAGGAAAACGAAGATGGTAGCGTAAACATGGACAAGCTGTCCTATCTGATGTCAGCCGCCACCGATGGACACGAAGGTGAAATTGAATTGAGCAAGATGGAAGAAGCCGTGAAAGAGATCATCACCCAACTTCCAGACAACTGCAATAAAATCTTCCATGGCATATACTGGGATAACATGGAGAATCTGACAGCAGTAGCCGAGAAATATAATTTTAGCAATGCAAATTCTGTAAAGACAACCAAATCGCGCTGTGTCAAGAAGTTCAAGGATAAACTTGAATCCTTATTCCCAGAAGTATTCAAAATTTTAAAGAAGTAGCATCATGGAGCAGGACAATATACAAGAAGCTATCTTGCAAGACGAACTTATAGACAAGTTCATCAGAAACAAGATGACGCCAGAAGAGGAAGAAACTTTCAAGACAAACCTGGCCAATGACCCTGGTTTGCGAGAAAGAGCTTTCGCTACAGCCATCATGGCTAAATGTATGAGAGAAAAGCGCCAGGAAGAAGAGAAGGCATTCATAGAGCAACTGAACGAATCTGTTGCCATAGATCAGGATGACCGAATCGAACGCTTCATCCGAGACAACATGACACCGGAAGAAGAAGCTGAGTTTAAAGATGATCTTAACTATGATTCAAGCTTGAAAGAACGTGCCTTGGCTACCTCCCTCATGGCAAAATCGATGAAAGAGAAACGCCAGGAAGAAGAGAAAGCCTTCACAGAACAGCTAAATTCTGCGGTAAAAGCCTCTTCACAGCGTGCAAGAATCATAAGCCTCAAAGAGTTTATGGCAATTGCTGCATCTTTGCTCATCTACATGGGATTCGGAGGCTATCTCCGCTTTACAGAGTATGGCTACCAGCAGCGTAATAGCATTGTAGCTGAAAACATCAGCATGGGAGGTGCTCTAACTGAACGAGGAGAAGGCGATGAAGCCATGCTCAGCAAACTTGATTCCATAGCAACAACAATCAAGAAAGACCGTGACATGACAAAGGTTATCGCTGAACTCCAAGTTTTATATGACAAACGCCTCACAGACGTTGACTGTGCTCAAAATTCAGCAACTATTGGATGGTATCTTGCTCTGGCATATATCAAGGATGACCAGAAAGACAAGGCTAAGGATGTGCTCATCATTCTGAAGAAAGAACAGCCACAGATGGCTACCCGTATCAATAAGCTGTTGAAAAGTATGGAATGATACACCATTAAGTTAAAAGCAAGGAGGAGAGGATATGGAAATTCTCTCCTCCTTACTTTTTAATCCAATAGAACAAATGCGGCCCAATCATTTGAATGAGGATACTTCTCCTTAATCAAGATTTTTGCCTGTAAAAGGGCTTTTTCCTTAGATAATCCAGAAGCCAATCCTTTATAAAAATGTACCATAAAGTCTTGAGTTACACTATCATCTATCGCCCATAACGACATCACGATACTCTTTACACCAGCCTTTTTGAAAGCTCGCTGCAAACCATATACACCATCTCTAGAAACTTCACCAAGTCCAGACTTGCAAGCAGATAGAACTACCAAATTTACGTTCTGCAAATTGAGATTACATATCTCTTTTGCCGTTAAGATACCATCATCCAAACCGGTATCACCCACTTTATTAATAAAGGCATTATTAGCTCCAGCAAACATTAAACCAGTTCTAATCATCGCCAAATCTTCATCAACCTGATAAAGATCTCCCTGATTTAAAAGAGGATTATTGGTAACCATTGTTGCATATTTTTGCTGAGACCAACAATAACCATGTGTTGAGACATGAAGGACATTGACACTAGTATCTGAAAGTTTCTTAAACGCCTCTTCTGTTGCAGATTGACCTGTCAAAAGTTTAACTTTAAATCCATTTTGACTGAGTATACCAGAAATTTCTTTTGCTTCTTTCTGAGAACCGGGAAGAAATTCAAGAGTCTCACGTAAACTTCGTAATGTGCACTTCTGTGGTGTACCATTCATCTTTTGTCCACAACTATCTACATCGTAATCAATACCCCCATAAACAACTGCATCTTTACCGAGAAATGAATCTCTCTCCAAACATATCTGGCGCGAAGAAGACAAACGATGATATATTCGCTTTTGCGTTAAATCCGCAGACTCTAAAGCCAAGGAATAGAGTTCACCATCTGGTATAAAATAGACCGTAGATGCAGAATCTATTACAGATTCCAATGGCTTCCAAATGACATTATATATAGAATCTGTAGCATAACAATTATTCTTATCAAGCTTCTTTATATCTCGATCCGAGCATACTTCAAACACATTTACTTGATTACTATCATATGAAACAACAAAGGCAAAATATGTTCCTAAATGTTTGTAAAAATCAACAACAACCTCTTTGTTTTTCAAATGAGTTTGAACATCTTGATAATTCATACAAATATCTTTATTAAACTTGTCAATACATGACAGTTTTTGTGCTAATGATCTTTCAATTTTAAGAATTTCTTTTCTCAGAACGTCTATATTCTCTTCTTTATAATTTATTCTTTTCATTTTATCATTAAATTCGATACGTTTTGACACAAGCATTTGATAATCTGCTTTGATAGAACTGTCTTTAGACTTCTCTACAGTTTCTTTAAAATTGACATCATGGTTTAATAACAATCCTTTTAATAATTGAAGAGCATTAAAACATAATTTACTAATCCGTTGATTATCTTGTCTCAAGTTGTCTCCACTCAGCAAAACCGGCAAGAGACGATCATATATCATATTTTTCCAAAAAGATTGACGTTCTTCTGAATTCATCCATCCAAAACGCTTCGTTACATTATCTTTCAAACGCTCCAAATATTCTTCATACAAAGAGACAATTGTAGAATCATTACCATCAAGTGAGTGTCTATCAGTTATCAGACCCATAATCAAATTCAAACATCTATCAGAACTATTATCACCGAGTTTGGTATCAATAGCTAGACACTCCTCACCATATTTAATAGCCTCTTTTGGCATTTTTGCTTGTGAATATCTGAAAGATAAATCATACAATGCATCAGCATAATAATGAGAATTTTTACCAAACTTTGATTCTGCATACTTCAAATTCTCCTTAGCAACAAGAACTGATTCTTTAAATTGAAACATATTTGCCAATATATTACTAAGGGTTTGACGTGCGTAAAACATAAAAGAATGATCATTTCCAAATAACTGTTTTATAACATCAACTGCGTGTTGAATTTCATTTAAAGCTTCTTTATTAATAGCCAAAGCTCTTTCGTCTAGCTCTGCTTTCTTTAACGATTGAGCATATGAAGACGTGTTCCTCGCGATATTAATAAGGGTAAGGACATAGCTACTACTATCCTTAAAAAAAGATTCATCTTTTAATATTTCCAAAGCTTTATGTTGCACATCATAAGCCTCGGAAGGTTCAAGATAATCAGCAACATGCAACAAGGCCCTTGCGTACCTAGTACTTTTCTCACCATATATTCTTTTACAAAATATGGCTTCTTTTTTAAAAAGCAGACAAGCTTCGTTGCAATTACCTTCCGAATTATACAAGTTCGCTAACATAGAAATACAACTTATGTATATATTTGCATTTCCAGTAATATCATTATCTAAAATTGAGAGACAGTCTTCAAGAGCCATAATAGCTTCAGGGCGATTAACATCTTCCATAAGCAAAGAACATTGATACAAAAAAGAAGCATAACCACCTTTGTTTGAAAAAGAAATATGTCTTGCCAATTCTCTAGCTTGACTAATATAAGACTGCATTTCATTAATACGTCCTAAGTAATGAAGAGACAGAGCTAAGTCTAGCAAACATTCAACATAATTTTCAGATTCTTTTGCGTACAATTTTTCTGTGATACATAAACGCTTTTTATATACCTTATAAGCTTCATCATACATAGAGGCTTTCATAAGAGAAGAAGCCAATAATCCTCTTGTCAAGAAAGACTCATTACTATTTATCCCGCAAACATTCTCATATATCCGTAATGCCATCTTATAACATTCTGCCGCTTTACTAAGATTAGTGTTAAAATAATAAACACCTAATTGAGTCAAGAATCCTGCATATATTGTAGTATTTGTACCAGTAATTCTTTCCTGAATTTTTAATGCCCTTTCAGCTAACGAAGTCGCTTCTGAGACTCTTTGGCTATTATATAGAGCCCTAACTTGTATAAACAAGCAATCAACATACATCTGCGTTTCAGACTGATTAGCCGAAATAAGTACATTTTCCAATTCTTTACATGTCGCAATACAATCATCATATTGCTTAGAATTCAATTCTTGTTCTATTTGGTTTACCAAAATTGTTGTTTGATCACTGATAGAAGATTGACCATAACATGCAACAGACAAAAACAAGAAAAATACTACTGAAAAGAAGTAGCTTATTCCTGACGATAACAAGACTCTATTTGTCTTCATATTTTTAAGTTTATATAATTCGTAATTTTATTATTGTGCAAAATTACAAAAAAAAATAGAAATCCCAAACAAAATGAAATAAATCTAGAAAAGTAGTGATATCCAGAACATATAAGGCTAACTATAGATACAACATTTCCTTAAACCAACCAAGACGAAGTTGTACCATTAAGTGCATTTCAAATACAAAATAAAAGACAATGTAAGAACTGAAAAAAATAGAAACGTTAGACGTTGTCATTTAAACTGTGTCAAGGTTTATAGTCAGCCTATTGTATCTTTATTAAGGATGTTCTCATCAAAAACCGACTATCGGTAAAAAAGAGGACATCCTTAATAAACAATCACAATCTGCTATAAATCCACACTAATCAAAAACAAGTCTAGACTTAGTTACGTACCCTTTTCCTGAACAAGTAGGACATAATTCAGTATTTCCTAGCGATCCTTTGCATCGGGTACATTCTGCATATTCTTGCCTACCGGAACCACCACAATAAATGCACTTTGACCTTACTACACCAGTTCCCCCACACAAAGAACAGCCACCAGCCATACTAGGTCCTCCACAGATACAGCTTCTCTCAGTATATCCCCTTCCAAAACACTGAGGACAATTATGAGGACAGTATGCAGTTCCTGTACCATGACAAACCTTACATGGAATTACTCCCTCGCCCTTGCAGGTAGTACATACTTCCTCACATTCCTCTGTCCTGTATGATGGAGTTGACTTAGCAGGCTCTGAAGAAACAGAAGTGTTGGAAGAATTCCCCTTTTGGGCATCGCTGCTCACAGAAAAATCAGAGGCGGAACTATTTACATTCTGATAGGTAGAAGGCGCATTCTGAGGGGCGGAAGAACTTGAAGAACCAGTTGTATCAGAACATGCCTGATAACAAATGAAGGCAAATGCACAACCTACCACAATCAGCACAAATAAGCTGATGAAAGATAAACAGCCTCCAGAATCATCGCTCCCTAGAGAAGAAGATGATGATGATCTGCTTGGCTGGCTACTTGCAGATGTGGTATGACTTCTCACTGTAGATGGGTTGCGTCCCTTCTTCTCCTCTTCAAATTCTCCAGTCCTATCGTTATATTTCATTCCCATTGTCAATTCAGTTCAAAATCAATGTCTGTCAATTCAATCTGTCCTTCCAGTTTTGCCTCAATATCCTCCCCCAGGTCTAAGACGCTCATCTCAGAAGAGCATACAGCACAAGAAGGATTCCTATCTATCCTGGCTCCATACCATCGCATAATGGTTGGCATATTACCTGCCCCTGGCAGAGCAGCCCAATTGGCATAGTGACGTTCTCGACGGTTTGCCCACATATAGTAGTCATAAACTAGCTCGTCTTCCAAAGAAGAGATACCAGACTCACTACCTCTTGAAAGTTCCACAAGAGCCAACTTGACCATCATATTGCAGATTGGTTGGATATCAGAAGACAATCCCACCTGTACCACAGCATCGGCATCTTCCGATGACATATAGGCCGGAATGGCACCAGAGCGACGAGCAGATCTCTCATCAGCAATCTCTTCATTATGCGAGTTGAACCAATGATTGCCAATCAGACAGCAATAGCAAGGTCCACCAGGATGATATCTGAATACATCACCTCCCTCTGCCCGGGTAATCGCTCTTCCGAAGATTCCAACCTTCTGATAATCAACGAGCGCTTTCGACAAGATGAAACGACTTGCATTATTATCTGTGGCACAGATAACCAGATCTGCCTTGCCCACTTCCTCTCTCATCAACTCTTCCTGCTGACTGATATCATAAGCGAACTTGTCAACCCGGGCATAAGGATTCTTGGTCAAGATAGCATCCTGGATGGCATTGGTCTTCAAACGACCCAATTCCTGGATACCACAGGTATGACGAGCCAAATTGTGCAACTCCACCCTATCAAAATCCCAAAGAGAATAACTCCCCACTCCAGCCTTGGCCAGTTCTATGGCTATCTGAGAGCCAAAACTACCCAAGCCAACAATCATCACCCGCTTCCCCTCCAATACATTCACTTCCAGAATACCTTTGCTTCTAGAGTAGAGTTCATCTTTTGCTGGGATATATTCAAAAGCTCTCGGTATCAGCTCTCCATTCACTTTTTCATATACATGGACATCATCTTCAGCCCTTACGATGATGCAGAACCTTCCCTTGTAACCCTCATTCACCGCAACAGTAGAAGTCGCAAAAAGAATGTGGCCGGCATCTCCATAAGCATGCAAGGCTTTCTTCAGGGAAAGATGAACCACCTGCTCACCCTCCCACTCATAAGAATAACCTTCAGCAATCTCGCCTCCATCAGAAGCGAATTCAAGCACATCCTGCTTGCTGAGGTAAATGACAGGAGAACAGGCAAAGCCGTTCTCCGTCATATCTGTAACAATCTCACCTGTGAGAGGCTGGGTTCCTCGGGTAATCTGTCGGAACTCTCCTGTTTGTGAATCATAAACCAACTGTGTCATTGAAGCTTCCTGCTTCAAGCCCTGTTCACGAACACTATCTGCCAGTGCGCTCAACTCGTTATCATTCATTTTCATATTGCTTATCTTTTTAAATTTGACTAATATAACAGTAAAACTATGCCTGATGGTTCAAGAAGAAATCTATATTCTTGCCAGTACGAAGATGAGCTTCATACATTTCCAACCAAAGACGGCACTTGATATATATCTTGTAGATAGAAACCATTGGCGTCCATGAGTTATACCCATAATGACAAATACGCGTAAAACCATGTTCACTGCCCAATGTATGCATAGTAGCACTCGCAGAGTCCATCCGGCTTCCCGTCTTTGTCAATAGCATCTTGGTAACGAAAGCCTTTGGCACCTCATTAGGAAACTGATCCAAGTCTATTCTAATGGTATAGATATTCTTACTGTTGGTGACAGCTCCTAGCAGAACATAAGGCTTTGATGTATTCATATCCTGGAAAACATAGGCAGAGGCAGGCAACTTGCGAGCCAACACCTGCTTTTCCATTTGAAGTCTCTGATAATCCATCATATCATTCTCAATTTATAAGTTACTAACTATTTCCTGAGGCAAACTCATACCATAATAATAGGTGAAAGATCTATAAATATCACCATTGTAGATCCATTGTGCCTTCATCACTCTATCCTGCAGCTTCACCACAGGGGCTTCATGAGGGAAACCTCCAGGAAAGTAAATTTCCTCAATGCTTCCATCCTGCTTACCCAGGAAAAGATGCACATGCCCTTTACTATCCAATTTCACATCACATCCACGGTTGTCGGCATACTGGCAAAGAAAATCGATAATCTTCTTCAATACAAGATTGTTCTGCTTGTCACTGAGCCAGTATTCCCGACTGAAGACTGGCTTTTCCTCACCCAAAACTTTCAAACCAACCATGTTAGGCTCCTGACAGCAAGGATGTAGAAGAATGTCGCGAAGTTCCCGGTCCACGAGCTGACGGTATGGGCTATCCATCTCTTTGATGAGCCATGAAGCATGCTGATAGTCTTGATGTCCCTCCAAGAAAGAGAAAGCATTCAGCGTAGAAGCATGTGCATCACAGTTGCCAATGCAAAGAAGGAACCTGCCAAGATGCTTCTGGTCAATTACCATCTGCATGTTGGAAGCATCATGACCGCTTGGATGAGCCAGTCCCAACTGATGATGAGAATGCCACTCACCGATATGCTGCAATCCGTATCTCTGCAGAAGGGTGTTGCCAACCTTTACCAGATAATCAACATCCTGATTAAAGAAGGAACACTGATGATTGGCGTGTGGTCCCGGTCCAATGGCATAGAGTATAACAGGAATCCCTGTAGAAGTCCAGAAACCAAAGAGCTGCCCACCCGTTTCTATCGTCTTTGAATCCAGGATGCATCGTGAGATGTAATCCAATTCACTGCGATATATCATGGCAACAGACGCAGAATCCGCAGATGCCTGACCGATGATCTCTACAGGAGAAGCCTGACGCCTGCTCTGTTGTTTACTTTTGCAAAGTGAATGGATCATAACAAATCCTCTTCTTTGCATTTTTCTTTTCATCTTTTTCATAAATTCGATAATTTGATTCATCATATAATACCTCGAGTTGTGAAAAGGTAAACATTCCTATTTCTTTTTCCCAAAAATCAACCCAATGACAGCAGCACCGACCTTTCTCTCGATACCAGTCTTCGTGGTGGGAATACCCGTAGCCTTTGTGAAGGCACGTTTAGCGGCAGTAATGCCAACAGCTCGTTTAAGGGAGAAGCTGAGTCCCGGAATCTTAGTATTTGTCATAACCATGATATATTTAACTGTTCAACATATTTAATCTTCTTGTGACACCATCAGATGTCTTATACTCCTATATAACATCAACCTAGAAAAGGTAAACACCAAAATGTTTTTTGAGTTTAAAAGTATCTCAAACTTTTCGATGATCGGATTGTTAGCCAACTCTATCTTGTCCTTTGCAAGCTGCCTGGCAAAGGGAACAAACAACAATGATGCTAAAAACAATATAATAAGAATTATAATGGTAACCCTATTTTTTGTGGCAAAGGCGTATTTACTGTCTTCTTTAAAGTTTTATCAAGGTAATGTTTACCTTTTCTGAGCTGGTGGTATATATCAGTGTAAGATTTCAGTATGAATCTTTAAAACAGAGTATAAACAATAAAAATATAGAATTATGAATATCGCGGCAAATTTAACAGCAGTAGTAGAGCGTGCTTTACCTGCTCTTTCTGGAAGCAATGTTACTTATAACAAGCAGCATAATATTTATCTTTCAGATGCTTATACAAGTGCAATGGGCAACACCTACTATCAGGGTATTCGCCTGTCGAACCGAATCATCATCAGCTATAGTATCGGTGAAGGCTACCTCTACACTTTCCTCAATGGCATCAGAATCTACGGTTACAATGGAACCGACAAGAAACTCATTGCCACAAAAGATCTCAATTGCTGTATTTTCTCTGAAAACAGCGCAAAAAACATGTGTATCGGAATGCTGGAGGACTACATTGAAAGCCAAGCAAAACTCATCAATGCCTCCCTTGCTAAAAGTGATATCGAAGCTTTCTCCAACAAACTTGTAGAGGAAGCCATCAAGAATAACCCAACCAGATTGTTGAACTAAAAGAATAGGAGAATATAGTTATGGCAAACATTTCAATCAATACAACATCATTTATTGACGGCATATTGCCCGTTTATGGAAATCCAAGATGCAACATCCCTGTATGGAACGAAGGAGAAAAGATGTTCATCAGTGATGAATATCAGTCTGCAAAAGGAAACTGGTACTACAAAGGATTGCGTTTTTCAGATCGCCTTGCCATAGTAGAAAAGGTGGGACTATTCCATAGCTTTAAATACATTGATGAGATTGAAGTCTATACCTTCAACGAGAAATCAAGAACGCTCATTGGTTCCCACAAATTCGAGAAGACCTTCTATGATAAGGACCTGATTCAAAATAAAGCCAAGGAAATGGTCTCTGATTATATCGCCTCTCAGATGAAGTTGCAGAATCTGCCAGTCCGCAGGGATTCAATTGTAAGCGAAGTGGACAAAATTGTAGGAGCAACTTATGTAAGTTTGCTATCTGATGACTACAACATCAATCTTCAGAATCTCCTACCGGTTTTGCAAACAGAGAACTAACATCATTCATATCATAAACATCAATTAAAATCAAGCATCATGACATACGACGTAAACAACAAGCAGCAGGAAATGGCTTATCAGCTCATCAAGGACACAAACGTAAGTTTCTTCTTGACAGGCAAGGCAGGTACAGGTAAAACCACATTTCTGAAGAAGATTCAAGAGGAAATCAACAAGAACTTCATCGTTCTTGCCCCAACAGGCATAGCAGCCATCAATGCAGGCGGTGATACCATCCACTCTTTCTTTGGACTTCCATTCAGTGTCATTACCTTCAAAGAGATAGGCAAGGTAAGAAGTGTCAAAATGGAGTTGCTAAGAAACGTTGATACCCTTATCATTGACGAGGTTTCCATGTGCAGAGCAGACCTCATAGACGCCATTGACCGTACTATGAAACACATCTGCCACTCCGGCCTTCCTTTTGGGGGCAAACAGGTAGTTTTCGTCGGTGACATCTTTCAGCTGCCTCCAGTGGTTAAAGTAGAAGAGCAGGAAATTCTGTACGACATGTATGGTGAAGGTATCCCTTTTTTCTTCAAGGCTAAAGTTTTCAGAGGCAAAAGCCTGCCAACGGTTGAGTTCCAGAAGGTATATCGCCAGGAAGATGAGAAGTTCCTTTCAACCCTCAATCGTATCAGAAATGGCGTATGTCTACAAGAAGACCTTGACCAGCTCAACTCCAGAATGCAAGAATGCGATGACAAATATGTCATTACCCTTAGTTCAGTAAATGCAGAAGCAGACAAACTCAACAAAGAAGAACTTGACAAACTCGATACTCCAGTATTTACCTACGAGGCATTGATTGAAAAGGAATTCAACGAGAAAAAATATCCTGTAGAGAAAAGTCTGACCTTGAAAGTGGGTGCCCAGGTCATGATGTGCAGAAATGATTCTGCCAAAAGATGGGCCAATGGCAGCATCGGTATCATAACCCATTTGGAGAGCGACAAAATTGAAGTTGAGTTTGAAAATGGCCAGAAACATCAAATATCTCGGACTACTTGGGAAAACTGCAACTACAAGTACAACAAGAAAGAGATGAAAACAGAAAAAGAAGTGACAGGTACCTTCACCCAATATCCTATCCGACTGGCATGGGCTATCACAATTCACAAGAGCCAGGGTCTCACCTTTAGCAAGATGAAGCTCAACTTGAAACGCGGCATATTCCAGGTAGGACAGTTGTATGTAGCACTCAGCCGTGTGAAAACACTGGAGGGATTATTCCTGTCATCAGCCATCAAGCCAACTCACATCAAACCTTCAGGAGAAATCATGGAGTTTGCCAAAGGATTCAATAACGAGAAACAGCTTCAAAAGGAATACAATTTCTCGAAAGCCATTTATCCTCTCCTCCATCAGGGTAAGTATGACGAGGCATCAGAGAAGTGCTTAGAGCTGATTGCTGAGGATGCCAAGGCATGCAGAATCAAGGAGGGCATCAATAAGATTGCCACTTTGCTCGACATTGTCATTGACGACTCGGTTCTCCTGCACAAAACATGTGATATACCGGTCATTGAAAACAATTCCATTTGTGCCAATTTCATCAATGCTCTCATCTGCCTCTACGGAGACCGGTATGAAGCAGCAATCTCCTATGCCAATCAGGTGTTGGCACAGAAAAAGGAGTGCAAGGATGCCATGTACATTCAGGCAAGAGCTTATGCACTGAAAGAGGATTGGAAAACCGCAGATGAAATTCACAGTGAAATCTTTGCCCAACTGAAAGAAAGGTTCGATGCAAAATACTTCTTTGCAGCAAGTGTTGTCAATGAATTGCATACTCCTGACAATGGTCTGAACATCATGCAATATGTTATAAACAGAAGACCCAACTACCTCAATGGAGTGGTTGTTCTGCGCAAGTTGATGCAAAGAAAAAATCTGCTCCTGAAAAATGAGTCGCAAGAAACAAACTCATTGATTGATGCATTCAACTCAGACATCTCTTCGGAAGAGTTCTTGAGCAAAATTGAGAAGACTGCAGCAGAAGACTCCAAGGTATATAATGAACTGATAGATATTATAATAGGTCAAGATCTATAAAAAAGATTCTTATGAAACATGATAAATATACTTTTGACGATGTATTTCACCAGGTGAATAAATATGTCCGTAACAATATGAGCAAACATGAAGAAACGCTCTTCATCCAGGAAGTAAAGTCAAACAAAAGACTTGGTAAGCTGGTAGCTGTCATTTGCTCTTTCATAAAACATTCAAAGTAGTACTTTAACATTCAATTACGTATGAAAAGGCTCATTTTAACAACGGTTCTTATACTCGCAATGAGCAACATGCTCTTTGCCAAATATCATATACGTCACCCACACCCACATTATCATACGGAAACCAGCCCCTCTAATGATAACCAGGATGACAATGATATAGCGCTACTAATATTAATAGGTGGACTGAGTATTGGCGGATATTTGCTATATCGCAAGAGAAAGATAAGCAAATATCGAAGAAGATGACAAACTTGTATGGAAGGTGGTATCCCACTTCCATACAAGCTTTATAAATTTAAATTGCATCTAAAAGAATGAACGAATTCCAATTCTCAGGATTCGACAGATACTTCTGTTTCATTTCACTGACCGTCAACTGAAAGGATTTATGTATCGGAAAATGAACTAAGTTTCGATAAAAACAAGTCATAAACTCCGCAGTTTCCTTATCCTTGACAGAACGCAAACTCATGATAATAGCCTGGGCTCCAGCTTTCTTGAAACCTCGTTGCAAGCCATCAACACCCTCAGATGAGATTTTGCCCAAGCCAGACTCGCAGGCAGAAAGAACAACCAATTTCAACCCACGGAAATCAAGCTGTGAGATTTCCTGCGCCGTGAGAATACCATCATTATCGCTGTAAGCCACGGTATCACAGTTTAAAGTATTATTGCCGCCAGCCATCATTAAAAAAGAATGCGTCATGTCTATATCCTCAGAAGGTATGCGTCCTAAAGCATGATCTTCAAGCAAGAAATTCATGTTATAATCTGTCTTTCTGTACTTTACCTTACTAGGCGGAACATAAGCTCCATGAGTAGAAAGGTGCAAAATCTGCACTTCTTTTCCTGACAAAGCCTTGAATGACTCTTCAGAGGCTTTGTCTCCAGAATAGAGCTGACAGCGCACCCTCTTTCTCCTCAATTCCTTCCTAGCATTGAGAACCTCGTCTTTTGAATAATCCAAAGGGTAGAAACTATATCCACGCGCATTCAGATCATCCCCCCATCCTCTCATTTTGTTCAAGCCATCAGAAAATACAGATACCTCTGGCTTTTTCTTGACCACGAGGGGTTCGGCGTCATAATCAATGTCACCATAAAGAACTGCATTTCCGCCATGCTTCCACGAATGGCTATTCTCAGCAATGATTCGGGTAGATGTCAACCTATACACTTCCTTTCCTTCCAACATTGAAGAATATTCAATTGGAATCGTATGCAAACGACCTACAGGAGAAAAATATACAGTATCTACACCTGCCAACTCATCTACCAGAGGCTTCCATATCAAACTATCCGTCAAAACCTGCTTATCCTGGGACGAATCAAAATCTTTTTCACTCCCCAGTGATATCATCAAAGGTGCGGAAGACTCCTTTTTAAGCAACAATGCGGCATAGGTGCGCTGAGTTTTTTCTCCAACACCCAATGAATCCTTCCCTGAATTTACAGGCTCAAAAGAGAGGAACTCTATTGCCACACTGTTCGGACCTAACTTCTTTTGAATATCCTTCCAGGTATAATTCATGAAGCGAGTATAGTCACCATAAGCTTTTAAAGCAACTATCAAAGAATCCTCTAACAAATTTGTTTCCCGTTCTAAAGCGGAAAAATCCCTCATTTTACCTTTAGAGAGCTCCATTTGAGAATGGAGTAAAACACGCTTGTTGATCTTCAACTGCTCATATTTGCGAATCAAATCAGGATTTCCATTGTTCATGAGTTCCTTTCTGAATCCCAATTCAGAACCAAGTAAGATTCCCTTGACAAGTATGGTTGCATCATATAAGATCTGATTCAAAGAATCGGATTTGAGAACTTCAGCATACTGAGGCATGAAGTTCTGATAGAATCGACGATTCTTTTTCAAATACTCATTCTTTTCCTGCAAGGTTAGATCCGCAAAGAACTTCACTAAATCTTCACGATTCTGCCGATAGAGTCTGGTCAGATACTCACTAGTGGCTCCCGTCTGCCCACACCTAAAACTATATTTGACCAAATTTGCCAAAACTCTTCTCTGATCACGATCATATCTAAGGTGAGTCATGGCCTGTTTAGTGCATTCGAAAGCCTGGCGATAATCACCTTTAGCCGCATAAGCTTCACCTATATTCAAATACGACAAGCCAAAAATACGATTCTCCTTCGGATAGAGTTTAAGTTTCTCGGCAATGTTCTTCTTCTCACAAAGGATTGCACTATCAGGTTCATGAGCCAACAAATAATACCACGCCAGATTTGACATAGCCGCAGAATAAGTATCCCCAGTACGTCCAATAAGCAGGCGGTCAGTATAATGAAGCATCTTTTCTTCTTCCGCAACAACCTGCTTTTGCAAAGCTATTGATGACAATATATCACGTTGAGAAAGTAACAGCGCTTTACGAGGATACACCTTAGTAACAACCTGATTATTCCATAGTCCAAAAAGATTCCAATCTATCTTGGTATTTTGATTTAGAGAATCCATCTGATGAAATATGTCTTCCGCACGATTATAATACAGAAGCGCTAAATCATCATCATAGTTTTTGCTCGAATAATCACCCAAAGCCAGTAATTCATCTGCATTTGAAACAGTACTTTTGAAATCTCCTCCATTCATAACACGAAAGGCTTCCTTATGGTAACCTGCTTGGAAAAGACATTTGGCATACCAATTATATAAATCTGCAAAAGGTCCATTAAAAATGAGTTTTACCCTTAAATCGGAACTATCTGGAAGTTCTTTATTAATTTCATCACGCAAAATCTTCAATGCCTCACCATAATAACCAATAGACATATACAAAGAAACTAATTCTCCCTTTTTAGAATTCTGAAACGTTTTCAGTATATTCATTTTCTCGGAAGGTTCAACTTTGATTAGTTCTTTCAGACAAGCTAAAGCATTACTATAATCAAATTTACGAATATAAAGTTCGGCCAAATTATCCAGATAGCTATAATACTGATCATTATTCATCGGCTGAATGGAATCCAGAATATTTTTTGTCCTAACATATAGTGCCAAAGCTGCATCAATCTGATTGGTATCACGATATAAGCTAGCTAATTGCTTTAAATCCATAGCAAAACGATAGCTACCGGTTCCTAAGTTCATAGAATCCAAACTACATACTCTTTTAAACAATCCTTCAAGTTCCGAAGAATCGCTTACCTTCATTGTAAATAAATTATTATCAATAAGGACGGAATCTGTCCTCCTAACAAGTTTTCTGTCAAAAGGAACAGCTTTGTAATAAGGAAAGAAAGTCTCAGCAAGAGAGTCCTTTCCCAAACGATGATAACAACTTGCTATCCACATTTTACTATAGTTGGAAAAATACGGACGCTTTGGTTCGAGATAAGGAGCAGACGTTAATTTGCCATCACCCATACCTATATAAACTGTTGAGTCGATATCACTCACCTTGCGAAATATTTCTATCGCATCCTGGTATTTACCTCGGCCATAAGCAGACATTCCTAAGTTAAACATCTTCTCTGATAAATTGAGCATTTTCTGTTGTTCCTCAACAGAAAACCGTTTCCATGAACTATTCTTATTGAGTAAATCATTAAATGATAAAAGATTTTTTTTAGCAGGAATATACGGAGCAGCCTTACTATATCCACCCTTCTTCAGATTGATACCCTTAACCCAGAATTTGAGATTACCATGATAATCCAACTGCTTGGTTGATTTACTGATATGGGGGAACGTTGAAATAAAGGAGCGCACATCTCCAGATTTCAGGATGGTTTTATCTGGTTCCATTGCAATGCCCCAAACATGTTTCATATGATATTCTTTCATCGTACCAGGATCGACCAAGGTAGTAAACAAAGACATATAAGCATAAGTATTCCCCTTACTTTCCACATGCCATTTCAAAGTTGTACTATCATTACTTAAAACAATAGAGTCCAAGTACCAAATCTGAAAATCTGTTTCAACCTTGGCACCAACAGTAATACTTCTTTGTGCGAATCCTACAATTACATGCAGTAGTATCGCAATAATAATTCCCAGTTTCTTCATTCCACTTATAATTTTTCAACGACAAAATTACATAAAACCTCTCATATTACCAAATTTCTTAATAGAAAAACAACCACATAGTCCAGCTGATATTACCAAATGGGATGATTGATGGTGGATAGTAGCCATATCACAAAAAAAAAGAAATATCGAATATGATGTTTACCTTTCGTTTATCTGGGGTATATACTACTAGAAATGCTTTTACGTAGGAACTTTTGTTGAATTTAATAAAACGTTTAGACAAGAATGAATTATTTTAAATTGTTTGCCACTTTAGTAAAGGCTATGGTGAAGTCTTTGAGAACTCGTCAGTATGTTCTTACTTTCGAAAAAGAGAGTGATAACCTATGGTATATTAAAATGCCTTGGGCTGGACATCATCATAACTTGCAGATGGTTGCTGGAGCTAACCATCTGTTGGAGACTTTCAAGTCTAGATTGGTCACTGTACGTGTATCTTACGAACAGAAAGAATCTACAGATATCTGTCTTACCAGACAATATTACAGAATCTTTGGTGGTGCTACCTACAAGGTTTCCAATTTAGAGGGATTCACAAAGGAGGTTTGGATTTGCCCGGTTACTTTGTTCGTACTTGGTAAATACCCAAAACGAATTTATGTCTCTAACTCTCAAAAGTAACTTCGTTCATATACAGAAGAAAATAGTCAGCTATGTTTACCTTTCAGGAGATAGTGGTATTAATAGATAACTAAAAGATAATAAAAATGAGTAAGGAAGTAAAGATTTCAGTTATCAAGTTTGAAATGGTCAACGGTAAGAAGACCTATAAGTCGTTTACCTTTAAGTTGAATCCAAAGGAAATGGCAAAGTTCAAGACCGAGGCAACGGTGAAGAAGAAGGTGGCGGAATACGTGGCAAAAAGTGGCGTATATAAGCCTTCTGAACTTCAGAACTTAAAATACGACATGAAAGAGTTCCTGGAGGAATGGAAGAAGATGGTTCCTGTGGTGGAAGCTGAGGAGCCTGCAAAACTGGATAAGTCACCGAATAATCCAGAAACCCGCGTTACCCCTCATCTCATCAGCCGTCTTGCTGCCGGTGAAATCTTTGTATTCGGCTCCAACGCCATGGGATATCATGATGATGATGCGGCAAAGACTGCCCTGGAGAAGTTCGGTGCCATCAGAGGACAGGGACATGGTTTGCAGGGAATGAGTTACGCCATCGATTCAATGAGTGGTATGGAAGCCATGAAAAAAGATGTGGATGAATTCATCGAGTTTGCCAAGAATCATCCTGACAAGACTTTCTTTGTGACATTGATAGGTTGCGGCATCGCCGGATACTCTCCAGAAGAAATGGCTCCTCTGTTTGAAAGATGCTACGATCTTGAGAATGTGTGCCTTCCTTCTGAGTTCTGGGACATCATCGGATGGCCTAAGGTTCAGCAGCCACACTATGATCTCTTACGTTTCCTGGATGCTCAGGAGTTTGCCTATACCCAGGCTTTGAGAGAACTGAAGGAAGGACGAAAGCAAAGCCATTGGATATGGTATATCTTTCCACAACAGAAGGGACTCGGTCACAGCCACAATGCAAATTACTATGGTTTGGATGGCGAGGGTGAAGCCAGAGCCTATATTGAACATGAAATTCTGGGTGAAAGACTCCGTGAATGCTGCAAGGCGCTCTTGCTCCACAAGGGTAAGGACATCGAATACATCATGGGAAGCGGAGTTGATGTGATGAAGCTCAACACCTCTATGAATCTCTTCAATAGAGTGAGTCCGAATGATGTGTTTGAGGAAGTTTTGGATGCATTCTTTTAAAAAACAAAAAAATGACAAAAGTAATTCGTGGATATCAAACTATTCCATTTGATACAAAAGAAGAGTGGGAAGATTTTTGGAGAAATCTGTGTATTAGCGATTATCATTTTCTGCACGCTCAAGACTCTTGGAATACTTATAATACAGCTCTTCAAGAGATCAAAAATGGAAAGAAAGAAACCGATTGGATGTGGTTTATTTTTCCACAAATGGCAATATCAGGTAAAGGGTTTAAAAGTGAATACTATGGACTCGGACGTATTATTGATGCTGGAGCATATCTGAGCCATCCTATTCTTGGTGCTAGATTAATAGAATGTACAGAAGCATTTTTAAGTCAGCCAAATCCTGCATATAAAGTATTTGGTAATGAGCTAATGCATTTTCGCTCTTGCATGCTTCTATTTAATAATCAGTGTGATAATAAAGACAATCCTTTTAGAAGAGTCCTTATCAGAGAACATTGGTTATTTTAAATAATAAGACTAGGACATACCGATAATCTGTCCACTTCTATAGTTTTAAAAATTAGATAAAAAAGATATGAGTTTAGATTGTGCTAAAAAGTATGCTGAAGGTAAAATCAATGATATTCTGAATCAGGCTATCATAGATGCGTATTCTGCCGGTTATAATGTGGGATACCAGGATGGTTACAAAAAAGCAGAGAAAGAGACTATCCTAGAAGAAATGAAGTATGTAGACCTGGGACTTCCTAGTGGTACGCTTTGGGCATCAGATTACATCAAGAAAGACGGAGAAGTTCTGTTCTTACCATACAGGGATGCTATTGACGAATTCAATCTTCCGACAGATGAGCAAATAGATGAACTAAAGGATTATAGTGAAATCAGCTTAGTGGAAGACAATGGTATTAAAACATATATTTGTTTGGGACCTAGTGGAAAAACTATTTCATTTACTCCACATGGATACCAAACGCCATCAGAGAATTATGACATAGATAATGCTTATTTTTGGACAAATGATAATGATAAATTAATTGAAAGATCTAAAAGAACCGCTCAAATATATAGTCAGGGTAGTTTAACCACAGTTTTTCTTTTTCCTGGCTATAAAATTCCTATACAAACAGTAAAAAAATAATAGTAATATTATGAAGACAGATAGCATAAGGTTCTTAAGACATTGGAACCTTATGCTATCTACAAATCACAGAACAAAACTTTTCCTCTACTATTTGTTAACCTTTTTACAAAAAGTGTTATATACTGATGTAAACATTAAAATAAAGAATATGAATACATCTATTAAGAACATTTTAGCAAGTTGGGAATCTTCCCTCATCCGCTTTAAAAAGATTGACTGCTGGAATTACTCTGAGAATCTGGCAACATTGGGATGGTATCTACATAACAATAACTGTACAATAGAAGAGTACTACCTGATCAAGTACGTCAGAGACAGCATCATCGGAGTGAACTTCAACGTCAAGAGCGTACTCAATGCCATCCAGAAACTCATGAACATGGAAACTGCAAAAGAAAAAGATTTCACATCCATACTAGTGAAAATGGATGGAAACAGAATTGTCCTCAATGGCCAGGATGTTCGCTTCAAGAAGGAGACCGAGAAAATCTTCAAGGAGAAGCTCAAGTTCAAGAAAGGAATGATGCTCCGTAACTTCGACATTGAGACGGAAGCTCCCCATGACTCCAAAAAGGTACGTCGCATCGTGGAAAAAAGAATGTGCCAGGCCTATCACCGGATGCACAAGAAGGATGAAGGCTACAAAACCAGTAACAGGGAGAAATACTGGATGGACAGAGCCACAGCCTTCCAACTGTACAACATCGGTCAAAAGGAGAAGGCCAGAAACATAAGAAGAGGCGAGTCCACTCACTGGAAAAGGAAAAAGGATCCTATCACCCAAGAGATTGTCCTGAAGAAGAAGATGGGCTACAGAAATGAGGAAACGGCTCTTAAAGCTATAGCCCAATGGAAGATTAATCATCCAAATGATTCCAGGGAAATATCAGCCTACAAATGTAACTACTGCAACAAGTGGCATATCGGGCACAAATCCAAATTTCAGAATCATCCAGCTATAGACTCCATGATTCCGCAAATGAATGTATGCAGTTAAAACATTAACAACAAAAATGAAGAGAAATATGAAAAAATCATTATTGATAGCAATCGCAATGCTCGCTGTAACTGTATTCATAGCGTGCACCACAAAACAAGAAACAGAAAGCACCATCAATCCTCAGCTGCAGAACTCAGTTGACAGAATTGTCAAACAGGGAATGGAGGAGTTTGCTGCTCAAGAAGGTATGGCTATCGTCATGGAGACATCCACAGGTAATCTCCGGGCAATGGTAGGATGGAAAGAAGATAACGGAAAAGTTATAAAGGACACCACCCTACTCACCAAGGCTCGTGAATCTTTTCTTTTCAGAGGGGCTTCCCAGCTTGCCGCTCTGGAAACAGGAAATGTATCGCTAGACGATATGTTCAATACTTATACAGGTATTGATGTTATCGGAAAGGATACCATCTATGACCATAACTGGAGGAAGGGTGGATATGGAGAGCTGACTCTTCTGCAGGGACTGGCATACAATTCCAGCATCGCTATAGACCAGGCTGTAGATGTAGCTTATGAAGATAAAGATGTCTTCTTGCAAAAGCTGCAACAAATGGGATTGGAAAATGATTCTACTTTCAATGGTTCCTGGTCCGTTTATACCCTAGGGTTCCATCATAGAAGACCAACCGGCATGGTGAACTTCTTCAATGCCATTGCTAATGGAGGAAAGATGGTTAGTCCCAAAATGCAGGAGGGTTCTGCCATCGTGGTTGGCTCTATGATAGCCAAAAAGAAGAACATCGAATCAATGCAGAAAGCACTTAGATTCTTCGTCACAAATGGCTTGGGCAAGAAGGCTGAATCAAAGATGGTCAATGTGGCTGGTATCTCAGGAAGTATCCATACGGAAGATGGCATTTATGCAGACTTCTGCGGTTACTTCCCTACTGAGAAACCAAAATATACAGTATTCGTCAGCTACAAGAGACCAGAGACTCCAGCTTCCGGGGGAGGCATGGCAGGGCAAATTTTCAGAAAGATAGCAGAACTGATGGTAAAGACTATGAAACAAAAGGACCATCGGAAATAGATTGTACCATCAGTTCATACACGGAAGCAGGCATTTGATACAATCCACAGATAAAAAGTACCAAGGCATGCATATTTATGTCTACTTTTGCACTCAAGAAATCCCTTATTATAAAAGGTGAATGTTGAACTTTAAAATGAATTCGAACATAAAATAACTGAAACATGAACATGCTATATGATTTAGTCGCAGGCATCATATCAATGATTGCCAAAAGCCTGGGAGTATCATATGCTACTGCCAATGTGGCATGGAGCTTATACCTACAGGGACTGGTGTGTATCCTATCCTGCCTCTTGCTTCTCATTCCCATGAGGAAGAGATACAAGCAATTCGGCCTGGATGTGTTCACCATATCAGGAATAGCCTCCATTCTAGGATATGCATACCTGATATTCGCCAACTGGTTCAATTTCATCAGCCCATTCATTGGGCAGAGTTTTCAGACTCAGCATAAAGCACTCATCAACTATACGAAGATGATGGGGATACAATGGCACATGAGTTACCAGAGTGTTTATCTCATCCTCTTTGTTTTCCTAGGAGTAGCAATAATAGGAATGAACATCATTCTGCTAGTATGGTTCAACCGACTAGCCAAGAAGACCAGCAATGATCTGATGAGCTTTCCTGCATTAAAATAACCAAATATACAAAAAGAATATATGACTAAGAAATGTATTATATCTGTATTGCTCGTGGTGGCTTGGGCATTCTTTGCCTCTCTGTTTTACAAGACCATCATGCTGATGCTGCTCTTCCTTGTATGGAAGAAGCACATCTTTGAGATGCTCCCACCATGGGCAAAGAAATGGGGAATACTTCCCTATTGGATGCTCTTCTTCGTATGCCTGTGGATGGCAATGCCTCGCTATCTCATCGATTCAAGTGACAGGGTGAGACTCGTTTATCTGGATAAGAATGGGGATACTAAGCATCCACCGCTTACCCAGTATCTCATCAACACCCTGATTCCTGAGGAAGAGATTGTGAACTTTGGGATTAGAAACCTGATGATTGCCCGCCCTGTAATCAGCATGATGGGCGTTGGCGGTACTCTTATTGCACAGGCCAATCAGGATATTGCCAACGGTAAGATTCACAACTTCTTTACTCCGTATGACAACCTGGGAAAGGATAACCCGATGTCTGGCGTCTATGTGCAGGCTTTCAACGAAGCTTTCGGAACCAATGACAGAGCTGTGTATATCTGCGAACCTAAGGGAGATGAGAATGTAAGATGGAGCAAGGAGAATGGATTCAAATATCCGCTGGTGGTATTCTGTCATGGATACCTGGGCAATTGGCAACTCTATCAGGGTATCTGGAAGAACCTGGACAACTGCATCGTGCTGAGCATCGGTACTCGCAGCATGAGTGGCATCTTCACAAATCGTGATATCAATGAGATTTTCAGCTATTACATACCTTCCCTGGAGCGAATGGGCTATCACATCGACCATCACCAGATTCATCTGATGGGTCTTTCGAATGGAGGTAGTGCGATAGTGGCTGCCATGCACTCATCCTATGCTAAGGATTTCAAGAGTCTGACATCTATTTCCTGTAATCTTGGAGGATTGAGGAAGGTGCCTTGTAGAATCAATCTGATTGGTGGCGGCCAGGATCATTCATCACGTTTGATGCCAAGTCAGGCCAGCAGACTCAGCAAGATGGGAGTCCATACAGGGCTGTTCTTTGTTCCTGAAGAAAACCATTATGTCTTGGTAAACAGACGCTATGAGATAATCGAGTTTCTTAAGCAGCAGATGAATCTGACATGCGTCAGGGAATAAAAATGTCTATATCTTTAGATTACACATAGGTTGATCATGAAGAAGTTTTTAATCATATTGGGAATACTGACTCTGCTTGTCATCGGTATCCTTTTCGTTCCACCTATTTATAACAGGTTCACCAAACCGTTTTTTAAGAATACGGTGGATGCTAAAGAGTGGTATCATAAGGTGGATTGTGAGAATCTGACGCAAGTAAGGGATTATTGCGACAGACGGGGATACAGTACAGATTACTATATCCTGGTAGATTTCTCCAAACCATCTGGCAAGAAGAGATTCTTTATCTATGACTTGCAGCGTGGCAAAAGGGTGATGAGCAGCTATTGCATGCATGGAAGCGGTAAGGGCAATACGGCTGCCCAACCAAAGTTCAGCAATAACCCTGGAAGTGGATGCACGAGTCTTGGAAGATATGTCATGATAGGAAAAGGGGGAATGAAGTTCAAGAACTGCGTTCGCCTTCGAGGTCTCGACAAGAGCAATTATCTGGCAGAAGCCCGTGGCATCCTGATTCATTCTGCCGGAAAGGTGACTAGATTCTCCGGCGAGAAGGAGTATATTCCGCTGGGAACAGAGAGCCGTGGCTGCTTTACTGTATCAAGGAGCTGCGTAGAGAAAGTGATGCAGATATACAAGGAATCTTCCAAGAGAAGACCGATATTGATTTATGCAAAATACAAATAAAAAGAATATTCTATGAAGAAGTTGAAAACGAAGTATATGGCAATGGTGGTCATGGTTATGGGAATCGCTACAATTTCCTTCTTTGCCTGTCGCTTCACAAAAGAAAACAAGGATAGTAATATATATGGTGTGGATCTTTCTCACCATAATTGCGTAGAAGACTGGGGCCAGGTTACAGCCTCCTTTGTCTATCTCAAGGCTACTGAAGGTGCGACGCATCAGGATGAAACCTTTAAAAGGTTCGCCCACAATGCCCAAAAACGTGGCATATTGGTCGGAGCTTACCATTTCATGACAACGAGCAGTTCAAGCGAAGAGCAATTCCAAAACTTCCATCAAGCTACAGCTGGCATCAAGATGGACTTGATTCCTGTCATAGACATAGAGAGGCAGACCAAGGGATATGAAGTCTCAGGCAATGAACTCAGAAAAAGAGTCAGGGTATTTGTCAATCTATGCAAGAAGCATTATGGCAAGAACCCCATTATCTATTGCAGTCAGCCCTTCTATACCAAAAACTTTCTCGGTCATTTCAATGACTGCCAGTATTGGTGTGGAGATGTCAATGCACCTGCAGTACTACCCCATGCCATCCATCAGAAAACGATAAAAAAGGTAGCTGGCATAAAAGGAAAGGTTGACTATAACATTTTAAACTGTAAATTAAAAGAGATACAATTATGAGAAAATCATTCGTAACATTAGCCGTAGGACTGATCATCATCTTGATGAGTAGTTGTAGCAGTGGAAAAAAGACAAACAGCACAGAAAATGACTCAGACACCCTCTGTACCTGTCCACCGGAAAGTTTCGTTCATATTGACCTTCAACCACTTGGAGACTTCACCCAGAAGGAAGCAAATCAATTGAAGGAGGAACTGGAAAAGCACCTGGTTCCCATCTATCTGTCTGAGATAGAAGTGCTACCCAAGAAAGATATTCCAGCTTCTTGTCTTTACAAGCCGAGAAACAGATATTGGGCAGGAAATATACTTGGTTTCCTGAAGCAACAGAACCAGGGATCTGATTTTGTAACCATTGGTCTGACACATCGAGACATCTCTACCTCTATCCACGGAAACTATAACTATGGTATCATGGGATTAAGTTTCCGTCCAGGTAATGCTTGTGTGGTTTCAACCTTCCGATTAAAACGAAAGGATGACCTATGGAAAGTAACAACGCATGAGTTCTTACATTCACGAGGCCTACCCCATTGCAAGAAGGATGATTTGAAGTGCCTGATGCAGGATGCCCATGGGAAGAATACTTTCTTCATGAAAAACGGACTGTGCCAAGATTGCCAAAACGCATTGAAAAGCATCATTGACAATCAAAATGAGAATGCAGATTAAACCGTCTTTTTGCTTATAATTTTGTCGCAGATGTTCCATCATAACCATACTGCCCCTGAATACAAAGTTAACTATCATAACTCTACATCCAACTATCTAAGAACTGACAAGGTCTATTCTTAGGGTATGCCCCATTTACGAATTGATAGCACAAGAAGCAACTTACGCTTTAAAATATTTTATTGAGAACTCCTAAGCTTGTTGCTTGCTATACACTAAATGGTCTGACCTAAGGATAAGTCTAAAGTCAGACCATTGTTTTTTATTATAACAGATGGCAACTCACTGCAATCCAAGATATAGTCTGCACATTCCCAAACAAGAGAATATGCAGACTTTATTATACCCATCCTTTACGATGCAAATACCAAACAAGCCAATAAATTAGTATTTCTGCTCCGAATCCACCTCCAAGGACTATCCATAACACACCGGAATGGATTTCTGTAATGTTCACAATGACCACCAATACCAAAATCAAAATTGCAAAAAGCAAAGTCAACATACATGCCAAAGCAACATCAAGAGGAATCGAGATTCTACCTGATACCTCATTTACATCATCAAGCACCACTCGCACTTTCTTACCAAAGGCATCAGCAACATCATCACCCATTTTCACTGCAACCTTCTCTATACTTGACTTAATTCTTTCATCCACTCGAACAGTATTAG
>ERZ1026886.80-NODE-80-length-44416-cov-57.566331_pt1 | contig 44416 bp, 40 predicted proteins | sample MGYA00380173_ERZ1026886 | MGnify/ENA primary metagenome ERZ1026886 (study PRJEB33269, sample SAMEA4719809) | human gut metagenome | biome: human-associated habitat; feature: organic feature; material: feces | place: Cameroon | collected 2013-10 ... | reverse complement strand
ATGGAAATTAATAGATAGAAAAAGGGTGCGTCATGGACTTATGACACACCCTCTATTCTTTAATGTATTAAAGTTTGCAAATATTTATTTAATTTCTTGCAAAAAATTCTCTATATTGAGAACTTTTGATTATTTTTGCAGCAAAATTGAAGGATTATGAAGATATTAAAGTTTAAAATGCTAAAAGCTTTTGCAAAGAAACATCCTGATGCAGCAGACGCATTAATGCGCTGGGCAGAATATGTTGAAAAGACTGACTGGAAAAGCCATGCGGAATTAAAACAAGCATTTCCTTCTGCTGATTATGTCGGAAATGATAGATACGTCTTCAATATATCTGGTAATAAATTCAGACTTGTAACTATCGTTGTGTTTTTCCAGGGATTTCTACATATAAGATTTGTTGGCACACATGCCGAATATGATAAGATTAAGGACATTAAAAATATATAACTATGACTATAAAAGACGAAAAGACATATAACGAGATTGAAGAGAGAATGGAGACCCTGCTTGAAAAGGGAACTCAATTGGGCGGTATGGATTTCCTCAGCGAAGTAGAAAAAGAAGAATTAAAAATTCTCAGTGAAGCTGCTTACGATTGGGAATGTGAAGTAGATCCACACCCATGGCGAGTAAAACCTTCCCTCATTGCCGCCATCAAGGTTGCTTTTCGCCAAAAAGGCTATAAGCAGAAGGAGGCTGCAAAAGCCATAGGCGTATCAACAACTGCATTAAGTGACATTCTGCATGGACGTCGCCCGATTAATTTTGATGTTGCAAGAAACATATACCACAATCTTGGCGTACCTGCCAATGTTGTGTTGGCATAAGAATAGCCCCCAATCTACTTGAGATAGTAGGTTGGGGGCAATTAAGAGAAAAAGTATATGACAAGAAATAGCAATATATTCTATCACCTCGTCGCTTTCCTCACAGTGGCGATATGGGGTACCACCTTTGTAGCTACCAAGGTGCTGATGCTGAATGGGCTTTCGCCAGCCCAGATCTTCACGTTGCGCTTTTCCATCGCCTACGTGCTGATGCTCTGCTTCAACCATCGCCGTTTCCTAGCTGATTCGTGGCGGGATGAGGCTAAGATGGCACTGCTGGGTATCACGGGCGGCTCGCTCTATTTCTACAGCGAAAACGAGGCGATGAACTTCACCACAACCACCAATACTTCGCTGATAGTATGTTCCTGTCCGCTCTTCGCTACCCTGCTGGTGCGCATGGTCTATAAAGACTCTTCCCGCATTCACATCGTGCAGCTGCTCGGTTCGCTGCTGGCTTTTGTGGGAATGATTATCGTGGTCTTGAACGGCCGTTTCGTGCTCCATCTTTCTCCGGTGGGCGATGCCCTGGCGTTTACGGCTTGCATGTGCTGGGCCATTTATTCGCTGCTGATGAAGTCGGTGAGCAATCATTATGGTGCGGCGTTCATCACCCGGAAGGTGTTCTTCTATGGCGTGCTGACCATCCTGCCGTATTATCTTTTCATCCCCGGTTTCCCTCCGATAGAAGTCTTCTGTCGTCCGCAGGTCTTCGGCAACCTACTCTTCCTGGGTTGTCTGGCCTCCATGATCTGTTTCCTTACCTGGAACTGGTGCATCTCGAAACTGGGAACGGTGAAGGCTACCAACTGGGTGTACTTCAATCCCATCACCACCATGATATTTGCTTCGTGGGTGCTCGATGAGAAAATCACCCCCTATTTCCTGGTGGGCGCCACCTGCATCCTGCTAGGCATGTATGTGGCAGATAAGAAAACCAGGGGAGAATCGTGAAGAAAAGAATAAGGAAAAAATAAAATAATAAAGGAGAATTGTAAAGAGGTGGAATGATGTCCTCACCACCTATGTTCATTTAACCGCTTGTTCTTGAGGATAGACAAGCATGGAACTAACTGGTATGAAAAAGAATAATTTCTTATTGGTATCTTTTTTGGCAATGGCAATGACCTTTTCTATGGCGTCTTGTAGTAGCAGTGATGACCCAGATTCTCCGGATATTGAGAATCCAGGCGGTGGCACAGAGAACCCTGGTGGAGGAAGTGAAAACCCTGGTGGAAGCGGAACTGCTGAATTGACTGCCGCACAGGCTAAGCAGAGTCTGGAAGCTACAGCCCAGGAGTTGTTGGGTAAGATGAATGTGAACGATTTGCAGGAGTTCAAGAACATGATTGATGGCGTTGAGTTCGAAGAAGACGATGCAGTGTCTCGTTGGTTCGAGGCATGTGGCGATGCTTCTGTAGTTTCAACCAGCGACAATGGTACCAAATACCTCATCATGGCATCTAACTTCGTAGGCGAGTTTACGCTTCAGAATGGAGTGTGGAAACAGACGCAAAAGGGTGGCGATCATCTTTCTTTCATCTTCAACGATAAGCAGGGCAACAAATGCGTACTTACCTTGAAGGCAAGCAAGGAGGGTACCGAAATTCATCACGATTGCTTCGATGATGAGGATGGATATTGGGATGGCTACAAGTGGCAGGAGTATAAAGACGAATATCGCTTCTTCTTGCCTAAGAAGATGGAACTTACCTTGACCCGAAATGGTGAAGTGAGAGCCATGACCACGGTTGAAACCCAGGTGAAGACCAATGGTGAGATTGACTTGACCAAGGATGAAGTGGAAATAACTTCTACATCGCAGGTTGGTGCTTATAAGGTAGTGGTTAACAAGGCGGCTTTCAAGGCAGGAAAGACGGCTGAGGCTAAGGCCACCATCTCTAAGAACAACGAAACCCTGATTACGGTTGCGGCTAGTGCCACGGGTTCTGTAGGCAATGATTTGCAGGGTTCTTACGGCAAGGTTTCTGTGTCAGTTGATATCTTGGGCAAGGCCAAGGTGATAGCTACGCTTTCGGATGTTGATTTGCTGATTCAAAATCTTGATAAAGCTGACAGATATGATGATAATGAGGCGCAGTTTAAGCAGTATCTTAACAATGCCAACAAACTGATTGATGCCAGATTGTATCTCAACAACAGTTCAAAGAGCAGCTCTAAGGTGTATCTTGCACCTATTGACGATGGTTATGGTAACTATCATTATTGGTATGCTGAGCCATGGTTGGAGTTCTCTGATGGATCCAAGTATTCTTACTACGATTACTTCAACGAGAAATCGTTCAAGAGTGTCGTAGATAAGGTGCAGAGCATTGTGGATGATTTCATCAAGATGTTCGATTAAAGGAATTCATTATTTCTATTGTAGAATTATCTGGGGAAATATTTGATAGTGAAAAGAGTTTTCTGCATATTTATTTATGTAGTAGCATGCATACTGAAGGGCGTGTCGGCAGAATTGACCGACACGCTCAATCATTATGGACTTCAGGATGTGGAAATCCGAGGCAAGCGCCTTCGTTCACAGTTGAGGGAGATAGAGGGTGCCAGCATCATCAACATGTCGCTCATGGATGATATGCCACATATCCTGGGCAATGCAGACCCTATGCATTATGCCCAGCTCTTGCCAGGTGTACAGACCAATTCTGAATATGATGCCGGTCTGCATATTCAGGGATGCGACAATTCTCATAATTTTGTTTGCCTTGGCGGTGCACCTATTTATAATGCAGCCCATCTGCTGGGCTTCTTCTCTATCTTCAATGCCGGACATTTCAACGAGATGAGTCTGCTGAAATCTCCTGCTTCCGCCTCTTTTCCTAATAGGTTGGGTGGTAGCGTGGATATGCTTACCCCTACTTGGCTTGGGGCAGAAGATAGTCTTTCGGTAAGCACTACGCATGGCGAACTGTCGGTAGGTCCGATGTCTTCGCAGGGCACTTTGCGCTTGCCTTTGGGCAAACATTCCTTGCTTCTGCTGTCGGCTCGTGCCGCTTATCTCAATCTGCTCTATTCCAAATGGCTTGAGGTGGATGGCGATGAGGTGAAGTATGATTTTTCTGATTACAATCTTTCTTATATCACACAGTTGGATGATGTCAATGTGCTGAAAATCGAGGGCTATTGGGGATATGACAACATGAAGATAGGACAGGCTAGTCATGGCTTGCAGGGAAAGTTGAAATGGGATAATACGATGGCTGCTCTTCATTGGTATTCTCGGTCGGAGGAAATTTCTGGTACGGAAAAAGGTGATTGGGCGATGGAGCAGATGGTGTATTATTCCCGTTATGCCAATCGGTTGAATATCGATGAGTATTCTTTCCGCGTAGGAATGCGTTCTTTTATCTTCGATTTGGGATATAAGGGAAATCTTTCTTGGCACAGATGGAAGGCTGGAGCTGAAGTGATTCGTCATCAGCTTTTGCCGCAGGATATTGGAATCTCTGGAAATTTGGCTAATTATCAATCTGATACGCAGCGTCAAAAGGCGATGGAAACCAGTGCTTATCTGCAGTATAGTCAACTTTTGAGCGAAAAACTCTTGATGGAACTGGGAGCAAGAGTTTCTGGTTACCATTGTCAGAAATCTTATTATCGGGTGATGCCCCATTTCAGGGTTCATTACGATCTGTCGTCATCGGCAAAGCTGAATCTTAATCTGGGCATTCGGAACCAGTATCTTTTCCAGACGGGCTTTTCTTCAGCCGGACTTCCTACCGAGTTCTGGTATGCAGCAGATGCAGGTCATCGTCCGCAGTATGCCTACCATGCCGCCTTGCAGGGAGAGTTCTGGTTTGCCGAGAAGGAATATCGGTTGAGTGTTGAAACTTATTATAAATGGCTGAAGCATCAGGTGGAGAATAGCAGCAATATGTTTGATATTCTTTTCTCATCTTATTCTTTTGAAGGCTCTCTGTTGTATGGCAAGGGCTACAACTATGGCTTGAATCTTCTCCTGGAGAAGCGAAGGGGAAAACTCACGGGATGGTTGAGCGGCTCCCTGGGACGAGCCATGCGAAAGTTTGATGGAGCACAATATCAGGGATGGTATCCTGCCGGGCATGAACGTATTTATGAACTGAATGCCGTGGCTACTTATCGCATTAACCGCCGTGTCAATTTAGGGGCAACCTATGTGCTTGCATCCGGAACTCCTTATACAAAAGTGAATTACGCCTATCTGATGTCGGGTAATATCGTTACGGAGTATGGACCTCATAATGGTGACAGGGTAGGTCCTTATATGCGACTCGATGTGTCGATGGGGTATGATTTTGTCATGAAGGGCAGCACTCGCAGCGGCATTAATTTCTCGCTTTATAATGTTACCATGCACAGAAACGATTTGTTCTATCGCATCAAGGTGTATGACAATCATGTGAGATATGGTCCGTTTAATTTCCTGATGCCGATTATGCCATCCATCAACTATTATTATAAATTTTAAAGATTGGGTTATGAGAATCAGTCATAGTTATAGAGTCATGATAGTATTGGCTTTATCTTTTTTATTGGGAGGATGCAGTCAGGATGCTTCCACTTCCAGCCAGTCGCAACTGGTGGTTGAGGGGTGGATAGATGCCGGCGGTTTCCCGGTGGTCAAGTTAACCCGAACGATACCGTTGAGCGATAAAGAGTTGGCGCTGGATAGCTTATCTCGTTATATAGACCGATGGGCAAAGGTAACTATTTCTGATGGTGAAAGAACTGAGATTCTGGCAGGTAGGTATGATAAAAAGTATTTTCCACCTTTTATATATACTACTTATGATATGCGTGGTGAGGCAGGCAGGGAATATGTCTTGAGGGTTGAGGCTTCGGATGGCAAGGTAGCTGAGGCCAAGACCCGCATTCCGGAATCTGCAAAGATCGATTCGTTTCGTGTAGAACCTACTGATGTTGACAGTCTTTTTCAGCTCTATGCTTATACATCTTATCGTGGAAAGTGCAAGCTTTTTACGCAGGTGGTTGATAAGCAAGGGGAAATGTCGTCAGCAGAGTTGGGTCTTTTTGATGATGGGATGATAGGAGAGGATGGCAAGTTGTCCGTAAAGCGTGGCAGGGATAACCTGCAGAAGGATTTCACCCCTTTTTTCAAGAAGGATGAGGTTGTAAGGGTAAAGTTATCCACCTTAACCGATGAGGGGTATGCCTTCTGGCGCAGTTTCGAGGATATGTTGGCATTATCCAGAATCCCCCTGATGCCAGTGAATTCCAATCTGAAGTCGAATGTGCATGGTGCCCTGGGCTATTGGCAAGGCTACGGCTCCAGCTTTTATGAAGTGAGGATTATATCCATCATGGTATCCGTCACGCTATAAAAGTATTTGTATATAAGTATGTTAAGGAGGTTTTTAACTATAAATCGTGATGGGTGATAGATGGATTGAAAACTTTTCCCTGCGTGCGAGAAATGTGTTTATCCAATCGTAAGCGATATTTCTGTTATGAAATTCTTCGTTACGAAATTTTTCGTAAAAATCGGGAAAAATGCAGTGTATTGCAAAAAATACCTAAAATAGGAAGAAATTTGCAGCGCGCTGCAAATTTCTAAGAAAAGTTTCGTATATTTGCAGCGCAATGCATTTTTATTGGCTAATATACGATTGGAAATATGATAGAGCGCAAGGAATACATGGCTCTTCTGGAAAAATGGAGAGACAAGAAAGTGATAAAGGTGGTTACTGGCATCAGGCGATGCGGCAAATCTTCTTTGTTGAGGATGTTTCGGGAGAAGCTTCTGGAGGAAGGTGTGTCCGAGAGTCAGGTGCTGGAACTCAATTTCGAGGATTTGGATAATGAACAATACCTTGATTATAAGGTGCTGTATGCTTATGTCAAGAAACATCTGGTGAAAGGCAAGATGAACTATCTTTTTTTTGATGAAATCCAAATGGTGGATAACTTCCAGAAAGTGATAGACAGTTTGTTCTTGCTGGATGATGTAGATATCTACGTAACGGGTTCTAATGCCTATCTTCTTTCTGGAGAGATAGCAACATTGTTAACTGGTAGATATGTGGAAATCAAACTGTTCCCGTTTTCCTTCAAGGAATATCTGACGGCGCAGTCTGATGATATGAATCTGGAAAGGGCATATCGCCGGTACATTGAGGACGGCTCTTTTCCATATATATTGCAGATTAACCACGACCGTGAGATGGTGCGTGAATACCTTTTGGGCTTGTACAATACCATTGTGTTGAAAGATGTGGTGAGCCGAAGGAAGATTACGGATGTGATGATGTTGCAGAGTGTGGTTCGTTTTCTGGCTGATAATATCGGCAATATCTCTGTTATCAAGCGTATCAGTGATACGATGATTTCCCTGGGGCGCAAGATTACTTCGCATACAGTAGAGAATTATGTTTCAGCATTGATAGATAGCTATATCTTCTATTCCGTCTCCCGATTTGACACCAAGGGAAAGCTGCTGCTGAAGACAGGCCAGAAACTTTATCTGGCTGATATTGGTTTGCGCAACGTAATCAATGGTACGAAAGGTGGCGATTTGGGACATATCCTGGAGAATGTAGTTTATCTGGAGTTGGCCCGTCGGGGCGGAGAAATCTATGTAGGTAAAGTGGGTGATGCCGAAATAGATTTTGTAGTGATAAAAGGTGAGTACAAGGAGTATTATCAGGTGTCGCTGAGTGTGAGGGATGAGAATACGATGAAGCGTGAACTGGCTCCCCTGCAAGCCATTCAGGATCATTATCCTAAATATCTCCTTACGATGGACAATGACCCTGAAGTGCTGCATGATGGAATCAGGCAGATATATGTGCTCGACTGGCTGGTGGAGGGGGATTAATTTGATGTTGGCAAGGAAAAGGGAGGAAAAATATCTTCAAAAGCTTGCTAGTTTGAAAATAAAGTCGTAACTTTGCCGTATGGAATTTTAAAACAGATGGTTATGAAGTACTTAGACCCTAAGGCAGACCTTACGTTCAAGAAGATATTTGGCAATCATCCCGCAAGACTGATCAGTCTTCTGAATGCCCTTCAGTCACTCAGCGAAGAAGAGTTGATACAACAACAGCAGTATCTGCCAACAGTAGAGGAGCTGGAGATTTCCGGTTTCACTGATGCCGAACTTTGGGCCTACGACAAATTCTGGGATTCCGTAAGCGTAGAAAGAACCCTCATAGATGACAGCTACCAGAAAGGAATGGAGAAAGGTAAGGAAGAAGGAATTGCTGAAGGCTTGGAAATGGGCATGAAGCAAGGCATGGAAAAGGGTAAGGATGAAGGCAAACATGAGGCCTACACAGAAACAGCACAACGTTTGCTGGCAATGGGACTTTCTGCCGAAGAGGTTGCCAAAGCTACCCAGCTACCTTTGGAAATCATTAAGAAACTGAGCGATTTATAAAAAAATAATGGCTTAGGAGAGGTTGTCTATCCACGGACAATCTCCCCTGAGCCGATTTGAATCACCTGCAAAAGTGTGTGGCTACGCATAAATTCTAGTTAGCCTAAAAAGGAAGAACTTGACATCTATGACACCATATTGTTGTGCCCTAAATAGCTTTATCCTCATCCACGGAACTATGCAGGTACGCCCCTATTATTCTTGTTATTCAGTGATTCCCCAATCCAACAAGCCTTTGCCTTCTTCGTCCAGCTCAATGCCGAGACCTATCACCTTTCGCTTATCTGCCTTGAATGGTTCCAGATACCTGCTATCTAAAATCTGCTGGATGGCAGCCTTCTTTCCACCATTGTTTTTCAGCTTCAGCTCTATCACATAGATGTAGCGGGAAGTTTGAGCAATGAGGTCGATTCTTCCTGTGGCAAGCATGTGCTCTACCTCTACTTTCAGCCCGATGGCATTCAAAATAGTACTGATGATGAGGCGATAGCGCTCTTCCATGTCCATCGAGGCAAGCTTCTTGTTGCTGTAAGGCACGTCGGCAACTAGTGCTTTCAGCGTTTTCATGGCATCAGCAATCTGACCTGTACCCAATTGACGGAACAGGCTACTTTGCAGACTGATGATATCGCTTTCTGATTGCATGGTCAAGGTTGGCAGCACAACCTCGTAAAGTGCCTGTCTTACTTCCTGGTTTGGAAAACCTAAGAAATAGCCAAATTCATCGCTGCTTTTGATGGTAAGGTAGCCCGTCTGATAGAGGAAGAGCTCAGCGCCACCATTTATTACATCAGAACTCTCAAGAGTCTTGCGTAAAATCGGACAATGTTCAAAATTGCGTAATCGCAATTCCATGTTGTCAACAAACTTCGGCAGCATGGAGGTAGCTCCGGATGAAACCCAGAAACAACTCAAGTCTTGCGTATCAAGCGCATTGAGGAGACTGAAAGGATTGTAGACATCCACCATATTTCTGCGACTGAAATGGTAGCCATCGTAGTAATCCTTCAGGTTGTCGTGAGTTTGCTGCAAGGTCCAACCGTTCACTTCTGCCATTCTTTCCAGTTCAGGCTTGAAGTTCTCTCCGATTTCTTCTTCTGTAATACCGCAAATTGCAGCATATTCTGGAAGGAAACTGATATTGGTCAGGTTGTTGAGTACCGAGAAAAGAGAAATCTGCGTAAACTTGGTAATACCCGTAATGAAGACGAGACGCTGATACGCATCATCGGCTTTCAGAATGGCAAAAACGCTTCTATATACTTCTGTACAACCCTCATGCTCGGGAGTTTTCCACGAGTGTTGGAGAGGAGAGTCGTACTCATCGATAAGAATGGCAACCTTGAGCCCTGTCTGTTTGTATGCCTTTGTGATGATGGCATCGAATCTGTCGGCAAGTTTGGCAGTAGGGTCTGGTATAATGGCATACATTTCCTCGTATTCCTTGAATCGCAGGTTCAGGTATGAACGTAGGGTGGCAGCTTTGGCTCCCCCTCGGCTCATGTCAAGTCGAATCACTGGGTACTGCTTCCATTCTTTTTCCAATTCCATGATTTTCAGTCCTTCGAAGAGTTCTTTTCTTCCTTCGAAGTAAGCCTGGAGCGTATCCACGAGCACAGATTTGCCGAATCGGCGAGGGCGGCTCAAGTAATTATACTGTTTGCCATTGTTCGCCAATTTCCAGATGATGTCACTCTTATCTACATAGAGATAACCTTCTTCTCTGATTTTATTGAAAGATTGTATGCCTACCGGCAACTTTCTGCATGCATTGTTTGCCATAACTATTTCTCCTATTCCTGTCTTTAGCCGCAAAGATACGGTTATTTTTTGAATCATGCAAGTTTTTGGCAATTAAAAAGATGTAAAACTATGCCTTAAAAAGACGAGTCTTGCGAAAAGTTTTTCTCTTTTTATCCATCACATCCCTCACGATTCCTGCTTTTGAAACCTTAATTCTCTGTAAATAAAGCGCTTATCTATCTTAGAAGCGTGATGGATAGACGAAATATTTACAATATCCATCACGCTATCCATCACGATTTGCCTTCATGCCTCACGATTTCCGGCTTCCTCTCTTCCAGAAAACGTTCTTTAACGCACGAAAGCCGGGACAAGGTCGAAAATTTTTGGGAAAAAGCTTGCATTCGGCTTTAAAATTTTGTATCTTTGCAGTAGGAAAGTTATACGGAGCCATCTCTCACACGGATGATGCCCTGTGTTCCTTTTCAGAGAGTAGGCAACATAGATTCCACAATGGCTAATTACCACTGCGAAACCTTTTAATCAACTTAAAAATTTATTTTTAATGAAGTTAAATCTTAATGATCCAAAGTTCATCAACAGTCTGGTGGACTACCACTGGATGTACTGTTTCAATGCCGAATGTCCTCGCGCTGCTGAGTGCATCCGATTCATTACGGCAAAGTTCAAGCCCGCCGATGTTACTTCCGGCAATGCTGTTTATCCCGATGCAAACCTCCACGGACCTTGCACCAACTTTATGCGTGTGCGCCAGTTTAAGGCTACATGGGGTTTCACTCACCTCTACGACCAGGTGAAGCATAGTGATGTGCAGACCATCAAGTTCCGGGTAATGGATATCGTGGGCAACCGTACCACCTATTATCGTGTCCACCGAGGCGAGAAGCATCTCACGCCAGAGCAGCAGGAGCAGGTGAAGAACCTCTTTGCCAGCTATGGCTATGGGGAACCTACCTACGACCATTATGCCGAAGAAATCGGATTCACCTACGAGTAATCTGATTTTGTTCCACGCGTTGGCACAAAGTGAGTCAACTAGTGGAACGAAAAGTTTCATGGCATGGAACAAAGAGTTTCAACGTCTGAAACAGTTGAAACAGTTTAGAAAAAACTTTAAATGATAGATGATGAAATTTACCATTACACATAGAAATAAGAAGAATCAGCTTTTGGTCAGCACCAAGAGCCTGGAGCGCTTTCTGGAGCGCATAGTAAATGATGATGCAAAGAATACCGTGGAGAACTTTCGAGAATATGTTCCTTGGCTCACCAATGGTTACGATGGCTATAAGGATATGCCAACCTGGATGCATGTTCACCCTGCTGCTGAGTTTCAGAAATCGGAGAATGGACTCCTGAAGATGAAGCAGAACAACGGCATTCTTCTGCTTACGTTTGTTAATATAAAAGAAGAAGGAGGCGTGGCGGTTGCCAAGCAGAGTGTGGCAAGCCTTCCATCTACCCTGGCTGCCTTTATGGGAGCCGACGGCATCAGTCTCTATGTCTTGGTGAAGTATGCCTTGTCCAAGGGAACCTTACCCAACGAGGATGCTGAGGCAGATAGAATATATAAGCAGGCTTTTCATACCTTTGCACCACTTTATCAGATGTTGGTAAAGGCAACGATGCAGATGCCCGAGCCTTCTATCTATTCCGATTTCCTGTTGACAAGAGATGCCTTGCCTTATTATCGTGAGGATGCGTTGCCGCTGATGCTGAATGAAGTTATCCACACCATTGAAAAATCTGTGGATAACATGAACGAGGTAGATGTGGATAACTCTTCAGAGCATGTGGATAAAGATAGTAAGGAGTTGAGTGATAACATCATGAGTATGATTGGATTTCTGTGTAAAAAGTATGATTTCCGTTATAACTCAGTGATGAAATTCACGGAATACCGACCGAAAGATAAAGATTATTGGGGATTTCAACCCGTGGATGCCCGTGTGCAAAAGCGCATGACGCTGGAAGTGCAACTCGCCAATATCCGTGTGAGTATCAAGGATGTACGCAATTATCTGGAGTCGGATCTTCTTTCCACCTATAATCCTGTGGAAAACTTCCTTTTTAAGTGCATGGGGAAGTGGGATGGCAAGGATCATATCCGTGCCTTGGCTCGTACGGTGCCTACCGATAATCCTCATTGGGAGGATTGGTTCTACACCTGGTTCCTGGCGATGGTTGACCAGTGGCGTACCTATAGTCATCGCAAATATGGCAACTCGGTGGCACCGCTTCTCATATCCAAGCAGGGTTACAACAAGAGTACTTTCTGCAGATCATTGGTTCCGCCGGAGTTGCAGTGGGGGTATAATGATAATCTGGTGTTGTCAGAAAAACGGCAGGTGTTGCAGGCGATGTGTCAGGCGCTGGTTATCAACCTGGATGAGTTCAATCAGATATCTCCTCAGGTGCAGCAGGGATTTCTGAAAAACATCATCCAGTTGCCGAGTGTGAAGATGAAACCGCCGTATGGCAGTCATGTGCAGGAGTTTCCGAGAATGGCATCCTTCATAGCCACGAGCAACATGGAGGATATCCTCTCCGATCCATCCGGCAATCGCCGATTCCTGGGTGTGGAACTGACGGGTCCTATCGATGTAAGTCAGCTTCCGAATTATGAACAACTCTATGCGCAGGCCCTCTCGGCATTGCAGGCAGGTGAGAAAACCTATTTTGATGCAGAGCAGACCAAAATGATTATGGCGAGCAACCGAAAGTTTGAGGTGATTTCTCCGATAGACCAGTATTTCAACCTCTATTTCGACCTGGCCGATGATGTCAAGCAGGGCGAATATCTCACTGCAGCCGAGATATTCCAGGAGTTGAAGAGTCACATCGGTTCATCGGTGAAGTTGAGCAATCTCATCACCTTTGGTCGCAAGCTTTCGCAGATGCCATCCATCCATCGCAAGCGTTTCAATGACGGCATGCGATATCTTGTGGTGCGAAAATCGTGAGGGATGGAGTCAAATCGTGAGTGATAGCGTGATGGATATTCCCGTTTTCAGGAGTGTCTGTCACGCTATTAAAGTATCTGTATATGAATATGTTAAGGTGGATTTTGACGGCAAATCGTGATGGGTGATAGATGGGTTGAAAACTTTTTTTATTCCTCCGCTTCTTCGCAAGCCACCATTTCGGCTCCTCTATAAATCACCACGAGCTTATGCAGCTTGGTGGTCTTGATAGATTCCCTTACGATGTCGCTGTCGGCATATCGGCAAATCTGGGCTGAGGCTTCCTTGAAGAGTTGCTTCACCTGTTCGTCCGTGGTGCTCGATTTGCAGTATTTCAGTTCCACGATGTAGGAATCCTCCATGCTTTTGTAGATATCGCAGAGAGGCAAGAGGAAGATGTCGGCATAGCCGCCATCATTGTCTAATTCCGAGATAGGACGGTAGAACTTGCATTGGCTGGTCATCGCCAGGGTGAAACCGTGAACGTAAGCTTCTCCCTTCTGCTTGTCTCGCTGAGAGGAATAGCGTTTCAGGCAGTCGGCGATATAGTCAAAGTATGGTTTGAAATCGCCATCGTATGCCAAACGGCTCTCCAGCTTGTTCTTGTCGTATTGCTCGAAAGTAAGATCGTTCTCCCTGTAAGTATCCAGAAGATAAGTGTATATCTGGTCGCGCACCACTTCGTTAGGGATGATAAACTTGGTAGAACCCTTGTATTCTCCATCTATCGTTACCAGACCGAAATAAAAGAGCAGACTCAGGAAGTTATCCGGGTCATTGATGCGGTCGGCAGGGAAATTCTCTACGAGATTTCCTGTAGCATACCCCTTTGTAACTAACTCTTGGATGATGCTGGCATCATGGGCAAATTCCTTGTCGTGGCGGATGAGCATACGTATCTTGCTATAGTCGATGCGGATGTTGGGTTCCACCATTTTGTTAGAAATATTGTATTCATAGTCTATGTAGTTATCTATGAAATTGAGAACCATGATAGAGTTGTACATAGTAGTCTTGCCGTAGCTGTTAATAGCGAAGCAATAGTTGTCAAACCAAGGCTTCATGATTTCTATAAGTTTATCCACGGTATGGTTGAAAGGCAATACGCCAGCGTAATAGCTTAACATATCCCTTACCTCTTCCTCAGTGAATCCAGTCAACTCGTTGAATTCCGGGGCTAAGGAATAGTTCGTGCCGATGTTAAAGCCACTGGTTAAGTCGTCCATCGTTACAGGGCTTACTCCTGTAACAAAGATACGGCCCAGTGAAGTGTTTGCAGCCCCCTTGATGGTATTGAAGAACCGGCGCAGATAGCCTTCTCCATGAGTCTGTCCCTTGTATCTTTCGAGGTGTTCCTCGCTGGAAAGAATCATGTTGGTGAAGTTGTCGTATTCGTCAATAAAGAGGTAAATCTTTTGTTTCACCTCGGCACACTTCTGGCACAGGAATCTTAACTGTGCGATGGCTCCTTGTTCTGATTTCATTTCCTCCTTGGTGCCTTGTGGCAACAGGGCGGCGTATCGGGTACAGAAATCTTCAAACACCAGTCGGCAATGAGTATCGAGGCCTTCCTTGTAGTCGTCAAGTCCGCTATCTACCTCTGCGAAGTTGAGGTGTATGACGAGATAGGAATTGTGTTCAGGAGTAGGATTTTTGCCGATATAGAGACCTCCGAAGATGGTTTCGAAATCATCTTTTTTATTGATATCGTAGTAATTTTCGAGCATAGAGAGAGTAAGGCTCTTGCCGAAACGGCGAGGGCGTAGATAGAAGAAATACATATTTGAGTTTTCTATATCTTCGATAAAAGGAGTTTTATCTACATAGAAACAATCCTCTTTTATCACATCCTCAAAATTCTGCATGCCGTATGGTATGCGTTTGCGATAGATTCGCTTTCTTCTTTCTCTTATCTCCATAGCTTTAATCCTCCTATTTTAATTGATTCCGCTGCAAAGATACATTGTTTTTTTGATATTGGCAAGGAAAAGGGAGGAAAAATATCTTCAAAAGCTTGCTAGTAGTCTGTAAAGTCTAAAACTTCTGTATGGTTGAAAAGCTTTCAATTGATCATTGATGGTGAATAAGTAAAGGGCATGCAAGATGTAATCAATGCACGCCCTTCTAAGTTCTAGTTTATAACAGAGTTATTATATAGAGTGATAGATTAAAATCCCATCCTTTTCTGTTAATCTGGATATTGCATAGTAAAAGTTACTATTTGTGACAGTTCTTTTTGTGTCCGCAGTATTTGCAATATGATTGCTGCCAAACCTCTCCGTTGGTGATTTTTCATTGTCATATACCCTGATTCGTGTCGGGCGCAACTTCTAATTGTTATTATTGTTTCTTCTTTGTCTGTTTATGTATAATTTGCCTGAAATGTCACCACGTCGGAGAATTTATTTTTTCTCTTTTGGCTTTGTTACCGTCTGCAGCCCTCTCAACAATAGTTGCCTTATATATAATATAGGTGAATCCCCCATAAAACCTGAATTTTCTGATTTCAGTAAGCGGTTTTAGCTTAAAATATTTTAAAACTACATCAAAATATTGGATTTTTTTTGTTTTTCTTATTGTTATTTCAATTTATTTCTATATCTTTGCATTTGGATTGCATAGCCAGATTGGAGTTGTCGCTGTTAGACGAGTTCTTGCATGATAACCAAGTCGGCAGCCTACGCCGTGCTGAGTGTAGTGGAGTCTCAAGCTAATCTATACATAAGCGGGCAATGGGTGGGAATAGCAGTCCAGACATAGAAGGCGTTTATCGACGCTTTGTTCTTGACACATCGAAATCTTGCAACCCTCGATATTATAGTCTGGAACTTAGTCAACGGTAGATGTCCCGGGTGTGATTATATCAATCCCGTGGAGACTTGTAGGTATGGATTGTACCCTTTTCGGGGCGCAATCAGATGTATTATACAGGTCTCTTTACGGACGTGGTTTTCATATCGGCGTGGGCTCTGACGTTGTCTGTTCGACTATAATAGGCAGTGCAAGAGCCTCGATGTGTGGAATGGGCAACAGGACGATTCCACGCTTTTTTTGTGTCATAATTTAACGGTTTTTCTGTCTAGAAATAAGTTAGCACCGATATGAAAGTCGATGAATGGACATCTAACGATGGACACACCCTAGGAGGTGGTGAATTCCCTCCTTGCGCTGGACTTACCTCCAACGCCATCCCCGAAGCTCAAAGCACCATTTCCGCAGAGAGTTCACAAACAGGGGTGTCCACCAAAAATGCCCTTTTGGCAACTAAGCCCAAAGCACTAAAAGAGGGTGATACACCTCATTGGTATGCCTTACGTACCACTTATGGTAGAGAGAAAAAGGCATACGACTATTTGACCGCCAAAGGTATCACGGCTTTCTATCCTACCACTAATGTAGTAAAACTTATAAAAGGTAAGCGCAAAAATGTTACTGAATCCCGTTTACCCAACATCTTCTTTGCCTATGGTACAGAAGAGCAACTCAAAGAATATGTTTATGACAACGTAAACCTCCCATTCCTCCGTTTTTATTATCGCCACATCCACGAAGGGAACACTATTAAAAAGACTCCATTGGTAGTTCCTGACAATCAGATGGAAAGTCTGAAAATCATCTGTGCTGCCGATGCAGACAATACCTTCGTATCTTTAGTCAAAGTTCCAAAGTTTGAGAAAGGACAGCAGGTAAAGGTTATTGATGGTACATTTAAAGGAGTGACAGGAAGAGTCGCAAGATGGCATGGACAGCAGAGAGTCGCAGTGATAGTTGATGGCTTGGTAACAGTGTGTACTGCATATGTACCAAGTGCGTTTTTGGAGACTATGAACAATTAATAAACAATGGACATTATTATAGGAAAACAAGGTAATCAACCTTTTAAATTAACAGAATCAAGTATTAGTAGGCAACATGCTTTATTTCATTTGGATGAAGCTACAGGAAAAATGTCTCTTAGGGATAGTAATTCAACAAATGGAACATGGATATTAGCCAAAGATGGAAAATTCAAACGATTAGTTGGCGAAGCTTCCGTTGGGCTTAACACCTTGGTACGCTTAGGTGCAACTTCCACTTTTCGAATTAAAGACCTATTACCTGTTGTTAACAATAATGACCCTGTTGATATTAGTAAATTAAAATTGGTTTATGAAAATTATAACCAGAATAGAATGAGTTTGGAAGCAAAGACTTCCAATATAATGATGTGGCGAATGTCTTCACTGTCATTAGGAGGTATTTTTGCTGTTATGATTTCTCTTATATTGCCGAAAGAGGTTGCTGGTAATGAAGCGATTAGTGCAATTATAAAAATTTCTGGAAGTATCTTAGCTATAGGTATTTCTTGGTTTATCGTTGATATAAAAAGCAAGGGGCTCATACAGAAGAAAGATCAAAACGAGAGGTACTTCAAGAAGAATTATTGTTGTCCTAAATGTGGTTTTCATTTCGGTTTGAAACTGTATGAGAACATCTTGGCCGAAGGAAAATGTCCCAATAGCAGTTGTCGATGTAAGTTTACAGGAAAATAAGAATCATTTATAACGGATGTCTATGAATAATCTTTCTAATATACTTAAAAAAGTATTGCTGGTAGGCTTTTTGCTGTTGGGAACGATGGCGTATGCTCAGACTACATATGTCGTAGCTGTGGGTTTGAGTAACTACAAGTATCCAAATTTGGCTCCTTCTTTGCCTTGTTCTGTGGGAGATGCCAAGGCAATATCGCATTTCTTCCATGACTACAATGGCAGTAAGGTCTTTATGTTACTGAATGAAAATGCTACCCGAGACCACATCTTGCGAGTATTGAAAGCCCAGTTTGCCAAGTCGACGGTAAATGATGAAATCATTTTTGCTTTTAGTGGTCATGGAGTGCAAGGGGGATTAACTAGTTATGACATAAAGGATGCCTCTGGTGTCATCTCTTATAATGAAATTCAGAATATCATGAAAGCGGCAAAGGCTCGTCGTAAGGTTATCTTTGCCATGGCGTGTTATTCGGGTGGGCTTACTTTGAAAAATGGGAATGCCTATAAGAGAAATACAGAGAAGACAAGTGTCATGCTATATACATCAAGCAGATCGTCTGAGGTATCATGGGAACATAAAGATATGTACAATTCATTCTTCTTCAAGCGTATCTTGGAAGCCTTCCGTGGTGCGGCAGATAGAAATGGGGATAGAAAAATCACTGCTAGGGAATTGTTCAATTATGTAAATCCAAAAGTGATTGGCGATACCGATGGTTTGCAGCATCCTCAGATGTGGGGTAAGTTTGACGACAGTATGGTTGTCGTTTATGTCAAATAACACATTATTATAATAAGATGATTATCAAATGTCCTAATTGCGGTCGTCGTTTTGACTTGCAGCGACAACCACCTGCAACTTTTCGTTGTCCTAAATGCTCATTCACTGTACCATTTAGTATAGTGTTGCATGAGCAAAACTCTGAGTCGAAGCCTGTTTCCACAAGTGCTGATGATATGCCTGTCGCAGGTAATAACACTTTGGTGGATAGTCAGGAGACACAAGTGGTGAGTGAAAAGCCTACACGTGTAGTTGATAATTTGCAAAATGATAAGACACGTGTGGTGAATGGCTTGAATCAAGATGTCAAGACAAAGTTTGTACCAGGATTGCATCAGCAACCACAGAAAAGAGCCGTTTTCCAAATGTCGTACCAAGGAAGAAGCTACGGGGTAATCAACTTGCCTTATGGAAATTTCTATAATTTGGGAAGACAAAGTTCTGATAGCAAGGCTCAAATTAAGTTGACTCCCGATATTTCAATGAGTCGTATTCATGCAGGTATGCGAACGATACAATCTGCTCAAGGACAGGTGATATACCAAATCACATCTGCCAAGAGCAGCAATCCCGTGTATGTGAATGGCAATCCTGTCCCCCAGGGAAAGTCTGTGAACTTGAAAAATGGGGATACACTGAGAATGGGAGAGACTACATTAGTTTTCCGTATCATATAATAGTTTCGTAACGAATCAAAACGAATTATGTCACAAAATAAAACGATAGTACCTGGTGTTGACTACGAAAATCTGGGTAACACCGAATTAGATGACTCCCTATATGGTAGTCTATATAGCCGTTCAGAGGCAAGTGACAATCGCACTTATATCCCAGATGTGTCAAAACCTTTAGGTGGACTAGGGCAGGAAGTAATGCCACAGCGAGAACCTTCTCTGGGGCAAGCGAATGGGAATCGACAGGTTTCGTTGCAGAACAGAGTTGTTGTTGGGGTATTGTTTTCTATTTCACATGGACTCCTTGGAGAAATATTCCCACTATATCTGGGGCGAAATGTCATAGGTCAGACGGTTAATTGTGACATCTGTCTCAAGGAGAAATCTGTGTCCTCAGAACATGCCATCCTATATATTAGAAAGGATGGAAATACTGCTCAACTCAATATGACTATAACCGACTATAATTCTACGTATGGAACGACAGTCAATGAAATGGATGCCAGATATGAAACCTTGCCAATCAACGAGAATGACGTGTTGACCATCGGTAAACATTATCAATTCTTGGTAAAGGTTTTTGATGTGGAAAACGCTAGGTTGACTGAGGATATGGGCTTTGAAGAGTTGACAGATAACTCAATGAGTACAGGTTATCCTTATGAGGAAGCAACCAATCAGAATGTTTCCAATGACTTCTATACCCCGACCCAAAACAAAGATAATTCTTCACGAACGGTATTGTATTAACAGAAATATTAAAAGACAATTATGGCAATTATAAAACTACAGGGAGATAGTGAGAAAAAACAAGGCATATATTATGAATTTGATGATACTTCCACGCCATTAGGCGAGGGTGGTATGGGCAAGGTGTTTCGTGGAAGACGTATCAATGTCTATACCCATGAAACCAGAGATGTAGCCATCAAGTTTATGTTCTCTGGACTTCCTCAAAATGTAATTCAAAGAGCAGAAGACGAAGCTAACATCAAGTTGCAGCATGAAAATCTTGTGGAGATGATGGGCTTTTTGGCTGTTGATACCAAAATGCCAAATGGAGCAACGGCGACTCGTTATCATGTAGTCAGCGAACTCTTGATAGGTGTTTCTCTGTCAGACTTGATACAAGGTGTTGTTACTGACCAAAATGGCGTTGCCATTCCTTACGCACAGACCTTATATAAGTTGTATAACTCTAGTCCAGAGCAGTTTGCGGTTACTGTTGTCAAGAAGGTGTTGTCGGGTATCATGGCATTACATGATGCGGGTTATATCCATAGAGACATAGACCCATCGAATGTAATGGTAACACGTGATGGAAAGATTAAGTTGATAGACTTTGGTATTGCGAAGAAAGTTGATGGCTTGAAAACGCATGACCGTAACCTTACTACGGCAGGGCAGTTTATGGGTAAACCACAATATGCGGCTCCAGAACTTATAATCGGTGACCTGAAAAATCAGAACAAACCTACGGATATTTATGCGTTGGGTGTGTTATTGTTCCAGTTGGCGGTTGGTCATCTGCCATACGAAGGACCTTCTAACGTTGTGCTTAATGCACACTTAAGAAAAAAGATGCCTTTATCGCAGGTAAAGAGCAAGGGCTTGAGAAACATTATTGCACAAGCTACGGAAAAGGATTGCACCAAGCGTTATCAGACTGCAGCTGAGTTTAGGGCAGCTCTTGACAACTTCTCTATGGGTCGTTCAAGTAATTCCTTTGAAGTGAATAAAACTGTGTTAATCGGAGGTATTGCCGCTGCGGTAACAATACTTGTCGCTTGTCTTGTAATCTTTGTGCCGAATGGTGATTCTGATGGAGCTGACCAGGAAGCGGAGGTTGTGGAAAAAGTCAAAACTACTAATAACGGACAGCAAAATGTTTCAGGTAACACCTTGTCTGTTCCTGATATTCGCAAGCAACTTCTTAACCCAAGCGAGGCGAAGAACGGATTGCAAGGGTTGAAAGAGTTGGCTGCAAGTGGAAACGTTGAGGCTAAATTCATATTGAGTAGATTGTATGCAGTTTCTTCAGGTTCGTTTACACTGAACGATGAGTTCGTTACCATGCAAGCTAACTTGAAAAAAGAAATCTCTCAGAGTCCTTCCAAGGCACATAGTTTGCTGGGTGAGATTATCAAGGCTAAGGGAAACTACTATCCTGCATTGTATGAGTTGGCTTGTGATTATTATGAGGGGCCATCATTGACAGGTGGCGAGGCTCGAAACTTGCGATACGCCAAGGAATTGTTGGATAAGGCCTATAAATATGCTTCTGAGGCAGAGGATCCTGTTTATGTGAACAAGATTTCGGCTTTGCTTAGAAAATACTAACCTTTTCAGAAATCAACTTTATGAATGATAATTTGAAAACATCAAGTGTAGGCTTGGAAGAGGCTAAACTCATAGCTTCCGTCGGCTTGTGTGATGCTTTTGGACGAACTGGTATAGGTGGCCGAAAAGAAAATCAAGACAGTTATGCTGGTATGACTGTTGGCAATAATGTCATACTGACGGTTTGCGATGGCATGGGTGGTATGAATGGTGGTCAAACGGCTTCACGCATTGCGGTAACGGAGATTGCACAAACATTAGCTGAGACTCCTATTGAAAAATTGGGTGAGGAAGCTATATTCAAGGCTGTAGAGGCTGCAAATGCAGCTATATATCGTCGTGCGTTGAATGACCCACCTCTTCGGGGTATGGGAACTACTGCCACGGTACTTGTCTTGACACCAGAGGTGGCTTATTTGACTCACGTGGGCGACAGCCGTATCTATCAACTAAGAAATGGGAAGAAGAAATTTCGTACTTTCGATCATTCCAAGGTCTTCGAAATGGTTGCCCAAAATATGATGACCGAGGAACAAGCTCGCCAATCCAGTTTTTCCAATATTATTACTCGTGCATTGGGGATTCGTCCGAAGGTGGATATGGTTGTAGAAAAAATCCCTTATAAGAAAGGTGATAGATTCATTTTATGTTGTGATGGCATTTGGAATACTTTGCCGGAACCAGAGATGATGAAACTATTTCTTGCTAAGAGTGCAGCCAAGGAAGAAGTGGAGTATCTAACAGAGACTGTCAATGGTATTGGGGAACAACGTGGTGGAGACCACGACAACTTGACGGCGATAGTGGTAGATATGAAACAAAAATCTACCTATCAGTATGGTTGTTTGAAGTTGGCATGTCAGGCTATCAAACGCCAGTTGTCTCGATTGAGTAAAAGAAGTGGTAAATTACAAAGTAAAGCGTAATTAGAGATGAAAAGGATTATTATAGGAAGAGGAATAGATTGCGACATTGTTATTCCTGACGAGAAAGATAATGTAAGCAGACATCATTTAGTGATTTCCTTTGGGGTGTTTGGTAAGATGACTATAAGCGATACCAGTAGCAATGGTACTTTTGTCAACGACAGAAAACTATTGAAGGGTGCATCTGTGCCAGTAACACGAGAAGACAAAGTGCGCTTGGGGAGTCAATGGACTTTGGACTGGTCTCTAGTAAAAGATCCATATGTTGCAACTCGTAGAATCTTGTTAGGTGTTGCTATCTTTTGTGTGTTGGCACTCATCGGTGTAGGTGCTTGGTATTACTACAAGTGTAGTCAACCTAAGGCAGATGACAATGTAGAGATTCCAGTTTCCAAGGAAAAGGAACAAGATGATGTTTGGACGAAGGATTCTACCAATAAGATTGCTCCTAAGGATGATACCGTTAAAATGGATGGCTTAAAGAAGGCTTCGCCAAAGAAGAAAAATACGAAAAAGGCATCTCGTTCGGCAAAGAATAAAAATAATAATCGCAACGTAGAAAAGATAACAGGCAAGAAGGCAACTACTGAAAATGTAAAGATGAAGAATGTAAGTTCTGATAAAATGCCTATTGTAAATTAGAGGAATGGAGACTATGAAGAAAATATTAACAGTGCTGGCTTTAGCTACTTTGTCTGCAACAACATTTGCTCAGACAGCTGAATGGCTAGTTTCGCCGCAATATTCCGAAATCAAATACTTTGGCCCTAAGATGTATAAGGTGACAAAGGATGGCAAGGTTGGTATTGTTGGGTCTGACGGTAAAGAGATATTGGCACCGAAGTATGATGCAATCAACTTATTTTATGAAGGTAGGGCTGTCTTTGTTAATCGTACCTCACATGGTTGGCAAGTTAAAGGTGTGCTTTCTGAGGATGGAATAGTAAAGTATGCAGATGAAATCTACTACCTCCTTCCTGATTATATGTTTTACTCTGAGGGACTATTGACGGTAAGAGATGCTGATGGACTATATGGCTATATAGATGATGAATGTCATCCTGCATTCAAGTTTACCGCTGATGAGGTACGCCCTTTTAGTGAGGGATTCGCAGTAGTAGGAAGCGGAGAAACATTTCATTGGGTAGATGCCTCTGGTGAACAGGTTCAGCTTCGGTTGCCAAATGGTGGAACTCCGTTTGGTGGTACAAACTTTTATGATGGAAAAGCTTATCTTTGGGATGAGGATGAAAAACAATTTGTATTGGAAGCCAATGGACGAATGGCTAAAATTCCTAGTAGAGAATTTGTGGTTGATTATTTATATCGACCAGATACTGAGTTTGGGTTGGATGTACCTTATGTTACCTACGAACAAGATTATGGCAAACAATGGATACCGGAGGAACGTAATGGAATGTGGACATATTTGTCGGCTAAGGGAAAGTTGTTGACTCCATTCCAATATGAGAGTGTAGCTAAGTTTGCTGATGGTGTAGCCATTGCTCAATATGATGGAAAATATGGATTACTTCATGTTGTGGAAGACAAATCGACATTCTATACCAAAAATCTTAGAAGTAGCCAAATTTTCTCAGCTGGTGGCAATTGTACTTGTGAGTTTCAGCTAGCGGTACCTGATAAATGGAAAGGTCAAGCTATTACTGTGACCTTGAAAGATACAGATACAGGTAATCTCTTGGACTTAATGAGAAAAGGTCAGAATATATTTTCTTTCTCATACAAGCCAAGTGCTTCGAATGCCCGAGAGAAAAAGACTTTTTGGGTTGAAATCAAGAACAATGGTATTCAACTATGGCAAGGGGAGGAAACCTATAGCTTTGTGCAGCGTACCAAGTTGATTCCACATATAAGGATAACCAATGCAGATGCCAATTCCAATGATATTTGCAATGTGGTGGCAACTGTTTCTAATCCTTCTTCGATTCCTGTCACAACGACTATCACTCTGTCTGGAGGTGGTAAAAGTGCAACTTTCAAAAAAGTTTCTCAGTCTGTAACTATTCCGGCTCATGGCTCTAGACAGATAAAAAGTGCATTCTATGTCAAGAAAGTGGATTTCAATGCATGGTGTAGTGTTACTACAAGTGATGGTACTTCAAGAAGATGCAATGCAGAACTAAAGCCGTTCTAAGAGCTTTATACTTATATTATTAATCAATAAATACAAGAATTATGACAAAAAAAAGTATGTTTATTCTGTCATTCTTGGCTTTAGCAATGACAGCTTCTGCCCAGATTGACAAGGGTGATGATGGGTTTGGTCAAAAAACGACTACCCGAAATGCTGTCAAGAAAGAGGGCAAGAAGCTTGCTATCCAAGGTAAGCACTACAATTATGAGCTATCTGTAGGATTGCGTGCAGGTGCTGGAGTTTCTACAATGAGTGAGAGTGAGGACTTGAAAATCTATGATGGAAGTGGCATCGGATTTGGCGGAGGCGTAGCTGCCAATGTTCGCTTTGGATCCAAGGACTCACGTGGTCGCTACCTTGATGGTCAAGGCTTGTTTGGCGTAGGATTGGAACTGAATTACAAGAGTCATGCTATCAAGACTTTGGCTGGTGATGACCTGAAGCTTGGTTATTTCGAGGTTCCTGTTATGTTCCAGTTCTATCCAATGTATAATAGTAAACAGTTAAAGAACCTTTATGTCGAGGTAGGTCCAACATTGGCTGGTAGCTTGTCTGCAAGCCCAGATGTTTTGTCTTATGAAAACGTAACGTATAAGACTGGTGACTTGAAGGGCTTTGATGTCAAGGCAACAGTGGGCTTGGGCTATCGAGCAAACAAGAACTCGGCTAACGATGGTTTCTATGTGAACGCTCGTTATTACTATGGAACAAGCAAGCTTGCTGGAAACTTCCCTGGAAAAATAAGTTCAGCTGAGATTTCTGTTGGTTACTTGTTCAAGTGTATTGGTACTAAGAAGAAATAACGATAAAGATTGATAATTATGAAGAAAATATTATATTCTTTGATTGCCATTTTGGCAATGGTCATGTCATCATGTTCTAATGATGATATTGAAATTATTAAGACTGGAGGTGTGACGTTCAATGTTTCTACCCAAGGTGTGTATGATGATTTTGAAGTTTCTGACGATTTTAAAAATCGTTTTTTGAGCGGTAGTTATAATGTTGGCGTTTATACATTTATTTATGATGAAACTGGAAATTTGGCAGCATCAGATAGTGTATATACTCAGACTTTTGGAAATATTCCTCAAACTTTTACAAGTTTAAAAACAGGCAATTATACAGCTATTACCTTAGAAATGTTAGTAGATGCTGATGAAAATTATCAGTCAGATAACTGGGTGATTGTTGGTAAAGATAAAATTTCCACTTTAGAAATAGTAAATAAAGACTTTAAAGCCTATTGGTATTCTGCTGTAGGTTATTCTACAACCCAATTTAGTCTAGGGCAAGGAAATCAGTCTTTTAATATAGTTCCAAAGGGAATGGGAGCTATCGTAGATACACGTATGACGAATTTTGACAAATCAGATTTCAAATGTGTTGTTTTCTTTACGAAAGACCAACCTGTAGGTCGTTATCTAAATCCAGATTTAACAGGAGATGATAGATTCCATTATGATAGTTATAACGAATCTAATTCTTGGACTCCCAGAGGTTATACCTGGAAATCCGAAGGATTAAATGAGGTTGAAGCACCGACGATTTATTTGTTGGAAGAAGGAGATATTAGATGCTGTTTTGGTGCAGAGAAAGAAGATGCTAATGGCGATTTGATAGGCTCGTTTATTGCTTATCCTAACAGAAATACAGTACTTTCGGTAAAAGATGGAAAGCGATATAATGGAGGTTTCCATTATCTTGGCGGTAGTGATGAAAAATGTGCAGCTGGTTTATTTGATTCCTGGGATAATTATTTGGCTTGGTATAAATCTCTGACTACAGTTAACACATTGGTTCCTGACTTGTATATGAATTGGGGAGGCTCTGTAACTAATGCACAATCATTTATGAATAGTTATACCATGACTTTAGGTAAATCGGGCCAAGCCGTTTTGATGAGTGATGGTTCTTATGAAATCGACTATAAAGGAAAAGGCAAGGAAAGTTTGATTTCTTATTCATTCAAGACTCAAACTGCTGGCTTATTTGAAGTTGATGTAAGATATTCTAAGAGTACTGTTGCAAAGAATGAAATAATGAACTATTTGACTGCAAATTATAACTATTTAGCAAGTCAAGACGAAACCTATATGTATATGAGCGCTGATGGGAAGACAATTGTTATGTTTTTCACTGTTGCGGATGAATGGAATTTAGGATTTGTTGATATGAATTATGTGAATTCAAGTACAACAGCCCAAATTAAAAATAATTCTAAGGCTTTCTTGAGAGCTTATCTGCACAAATAAATATTTTATCCTCGTTGGTTAGAAAAACTAACTAGCGAGGATGTATAAACTGCAAAGATAATCATGAAAAAAATATTGTTGATATTCATCTTGTTAGGCTATGGATTCACGATGCTTTCAATTCCTGCACTCAAGAAGTTTTCCAAAATAAAGCAACCTGATGGTACGTTTTTGAACGTAATCCTTTGTGGGGATGAACATTCTCATTTTTTCATGACATCCGATAGTATTCCTGTTTTTGAAACTTCGTTCGGCTTTTGTTATGGAAGACTTGAAAATGGTGCGATAACGATTTCAGAGGAATTGGCACATAATAATTTGGAAAGGTCAGATAGTGAGAAGAAATACGTGGAAGATAAAAATAAACTAAGAACCTTTCTTGTCCAAAAAGATAAAGACAAAAGAAGCATAGGGAATTTGCGTCGAATTAATGCAAGACAGAAAACACGTACCTTAGGTGTTCCTGGTTCTTTTGTTGGTTCAAAGAAAGGGCTTGTGATATTAGTCAATTTTGCAAATTTGTCTATGGCATCTTCTGATGCTCAAGAAGAGTTTGATGCATTGTTTAATAAAGAAGGCTATTCAATGAATGGTAGTGTAGGCTCGGTACATGATTATTTCTACGACCAAAGTTATGGTAAGTTCAATCTCACTTTTGATGTCGTTGGTCCTGTTACCGTAAGCCGTAATTATTCATATTATGGAGCTAATTCTGAAATATCAGGTTCAGATAAGAGGGCTTATGAAATGATAATAGAAGCTTGTCAATTAGTAGATGACAAAGTGAACTTTAAAGATTATGATTGGGATGGCGATGGTGAAGTTGACCAAGTGATCGTAATTTATGCTGGTTATGGTGAACATGCAGGTGCTCCTTCTAATACGATATGGCCTCATGAAAGTAGTTTAGGCAATCGTTCTATTATGCTTGATGGAGTTAGAATTAATACTTACGCATGTTCTTCAGAACTTAATGGAAATAGCGGTCAAGTTATGGCTGGTATAGGAACTCCTTGTCATGAGTTTAGCCATTGTTTAGGATTTCCTGATTTGTATGATACAGATTATAGTGGGGCTTTTGGTATGAGCTATTGGGATGTTATGAACTCTGGCTCTCATTCTGGACCTAAAAATAATGGTGAAGTGCCTTATGGGTATTCCGCTTATGAAAGATGGTTTGCAGGATGGTTGGAAATGAAGGAGATTACATCAACTCAGCATATAGATGCTTTACCAAACTTGGAAGAAACGCCAGAAGCATATATTATATATAATGAAGGTAACAAAAATGAATACTACATATTGGAAAATCATCAGCCTTCCAAATGGTTTAAGTATGTTAGAAACTATACCGATATGCATGGTTTGATGGTTACTCATGTGGATTATGACCAAAGAGCGTGGGCAAATAATGTGGTGAACCCTAATGCTAAGCATCAGAGAATGAGTATCATTCCTGCTGATAATAGATATGGTGAAACGGAACTGGAATTAAGGGGGGATTTGTTCCCTGGTTCCAACAATGTCCAGTGGCTTACCAATGATTCGCATGTCAATGTAGGTGGACGCCTTTTTAATGAGAATACCGATGGAAGCCATCGTATGAATCGTATGATTGGAAATGTTTTGGAAAATAGCGACGGTTCTATATCTATGGATATTGTCTTTTCGGAAGATGTCCCTACTCCAGTAGTTAAGGATATTATAGAAATAGACGATAATGGTTATACCCTAAATTGGGAAGCTGTACCTAATGCAGAGTACTATATCGTAGAACAGAATTCCTACAAAATTTCTGCTAATTTTATTCCGACAATAAAGAAACAAACAGTAGATAAGGTCTTGAATACAAGTTTGAGATTGGATTGGTTGACAGATGGAACAACTAAAGTTCATGTTAAATCAGTTGTTAATGGATTTGAGTCTGATTGGAGTGAGTTGTTGGAAGTTCCAAAACTATCAAATGGAATTAACGTTATCATGAATGAAACGAGTTCGTTGCAAGAGTATTACAGCTTAGATGGCATTAGGCTAAAACAACCTCGTAAAGGATTGGTTTTAATGAAGAAGAATGGCAAGGTGAAAAAGTATTTTGTGACACATTAAAATTATATGGTAAATATGAGAAAGATAGTTTCTATTTTGTTGTTTTTGATGATTTTATTCAACTTGTCTGCAAATGCAGAGCAGCAATCAACTATAGTATTGAAGAATGGTTCGGCCCTTGTAGGTAATATCATAGTTCAGCGACCAGGAACAGATATCATAGTAGCTGCAATAAGTGCAAGACTTATCATTGAAGAATCCAATATTGTTTCTAAGCGAGAGAAGAAGGTGAAGTATGAAAGCCTTCCTCGGGAATGGAAGAGGTGGGCTTTAGAAAACAAGGCTTTGCAGGGAAATGCTGATGGTCGCTATATTGTTCTTTATGACATAAAGACAAAAAACGATAACTTTACCAATGTGGCAAAGGTGGTGCAGAACGAGATGCCGAAAGTTTCTTATGTTCAAGTAGAACCTCAAAACTATAAGTTGGTGTGGAGTGATGTGAATGACATAAGAAAAACAGTACCGAAGAATCAAACGGAAAATACAATAGAAGATGAAGTCGTAACAACCAAAGGCAAGAATTATGTTGGTGTAATTATCTCACAGCAGATTGGTAAGAAAATAACAATAAAGACTTCTACTTCCACGGTGGAAGTTCCAGCTACCGACATCAAAGAGACGATCAAGTTGCCTGTGCCACGTACTATAAGTTTGTATAAATTGGCTGATTATGTCAATACCTTAGTATTAAATGATGGTAGCACAAAAGAAGGTGTTATTAAATCTCTGCATTACGGCAAAAAAGATAAAGAGCAATATGTCGTATTGCAAAAAGAAAACGGAATAAGCGAACAAATCTTGACATCAAAGGTAAAGGAGTTTCGTACAGAGTATAAAAAACAGGATGTCGAGACCTATAAGGCAGGTATGGTTTATGTGAACGAGTTTCATATACAGAAAGCAAAGACAAGAACTGAAGGTGATAAGGTTGCTTTCATAGACAAGAAAGTGTTTACTTTCCCAGAAGGTATAACGATAACATTCAAGGCTGTTGGTGCCAAGTTTCAAGGTGCTTGGAGACTTATAGCGTTGGAAAATGGGGAATATACACAAGGATATGATGCGGAGATATGCAAGAACAATGTGGTAACACCATCGGCTACAGATTTGGTAGGTGGAATAAGTAGTATATCGTTTGACTATCTTTCCCCTGGTTTCTATGCTTTGATAAATGAGGCAGAAACAGAAAAATATATCATCAAGATAAAAAAATAACATCCTACCGTAAGAAAAGAAAAACAGAAAGGTCTTTACTAATGAAAGCGGGACAGAAATAGAGTTCTGAAACCTTTTACATCATAGAATATTAATCCTTTAATAAATGAAGTTATGAATACAATTAAGACTAACACAGGTGAAAACATTGACGATTATGAGAACATGGCAGTTCAGAAGAGCAATGTAGCGAAGAGAGTTGCAGCAGGTGCAGCTGTTTTTGTGGGTGGTGCAGCTGTTGCTGGTGGTGCAGCATACGCCGCAACTCTACCGTCTGAGGAAGAAAATGGTGTTCCGTTGACCGCAGAAGATGTGGTGAATGGTGCTGATGTTACCTCTGAGTACCAAGCTGAGCCTGTAGCCGAGCAACCAGCCGAGAAAGTGGTCGTGGTAGAAAAGCCAGTCGAGAAGCCAAGTGTAGAAGAGCCAGAGAAGTCTTCTGTGACCTGGGATGAAACTACGAACTATTATGTGGGTGATGACAAGGTGATGTCTGTAGAGGAAGGTACCGTTGATGGTCATAAGTTTGCCCTTATGGATGTTGATGGTGATGGTCATGCTGACCTTCTTGCCGTAGATGTGGACAATAACGGTCGCTTCGATGACAACGAGGTGGTAACTTACACAGAGGAAGATCATGTTCATATGGGACATCAGACAGCTCATGTGACAGAGCAGCATTATAATAGTGTGGATGATATAACTCCTACTTATGATGGGCAGAACTATGTAGCGCAAAACCAAACTCATCAGGAAGATGTTATTCACAATAACTTTGAGGATGAGAAAACGGGTGAGTCATATCATGGTGACTATGCAGAGAACAATCCTGACTACAATCCAAATGTAGATGGAGACAACGGCAATGACAATTATCTTGCCGAGAATGATTCATTTGGTCAGAATGATAATGACAATTATTCTGCAGGGATGGAAGATGATTCTTATCTTGCAGAAGTTGAATCATACGAGCAGGATGATAATGTGGAAAACTATACAGCAGAAGCTGATGTTGACACAAATGATTCTTTCGACTCCATGATGAATAGTGAAGAGTTCCTTGGTTAACAAGGAACTTCTTCAAGTTTCCTGATTTTATTAACGATTAAAACTATAACGATTATGCCAAAGAAAGTTTGTCCAAATGGACACATTTACGATTCAAGTATATATGGTGACGAATGTCCTTTATGCCCTAAAGGTGGTAACAGCATGAACTTCAATCCACAGCCTAATTTAGATATGTCAACAGGCGTTCCTCATGGTGGTGCAACTTATCAGCCTGAGCAAGGCACTCACATTGCAAGTCCTAATGCGCAAGCGTTTGGTAATGCAAGTAATGGTGCTATGTTTGGTGGTGAGGATGTTTCTGGTGAAACTAAAGTCCGCCCTAATCAGCCTGGTGCGCAACAGCCACAAGCCCCAGTGGGTGGTGGTACAGTTATCCGTCAGCCTAAAGGTGCTGCTGCAGGGAAAGGCAGAAAGCTAGTTGGTTTCTTGGTAACATATAATGGTGATCCATTGGGAAAGGCTTTCAATCTGTACGAAGGCAAGAATTTCATAGGTCGTGACCAGTCTTGCGACATATCACTTCCTTGGGATCATCAGATGTCTGGTCGCCACATGTCTATCCTTTATCGTAACGTTGATAATAAGTTTAAGTATAGAGACGAGCAGTCTAGTAATGGTACGTTTGTAAACAAAGAGTTGTCTGATGAAGGCGAGTTGCAGAACTATGACATTATCCGTTTGGGTAATACCGTCTTTATTTTCATCGCAATACCAAAACTTGGATAAAATAGGAAAGTATGGAAAACTATATTATAGCAAATTGTACAGACACAGGAAGAACTCGCCGAGTCAATGAAGATAGTATGGTAACTTTCGACTCTCCTAATGGTAGAGTAGTGGCGGTATGTGATGGTATGGGTGGACAGAATGCTGGTGATGTGGCATCCCAATTAGCGGTTACAGTCATTCAAGATATTCTTTCTGATAATACTTTTACCACACCAGAAGAGGCAATTACTAGCTCTGTTATTGCTGCAAATCAGGCTATTCTGAGAAAGGCATCCATGAATGAGAATATGCAGGGCATGGGTGCAACTTGTGTGATGCTGATAGTCAAGGATGGCAAGGTTTTCTATGGTTCGGTAGGTGATAGTCGAATTTACTACATAGCCAATGGGATGATTCGTCAGATAACCAAAGACCAATCATACGTTCAGACTTTGGTGGATACAGGTCAAATCACGCAGGAGGCTGCTGAGCATCATCAAGACAAAAACCAAATCACCAATGCCTTGGGTGTGGAAGGTATGACACCTCCTGTGATTGGACAAATGCCTATTACTCCAGAGCCAAACAGTACATTCTTGTTGTGTTCGGATGGTTTGAGCGGCATGATAAACAATAATACCATTCTTAATACGGTATCTCGCCATGATTTGTCTTTGAATGAACGTGCACAAATGCTCGTAGAGCAAGCTAATGAGGCAGGTGGATTGGATAATATTACAGTGCAACTTGTAGAGTTCCCTGCTGAAGATATGGCAATGTCGCCAATGGGAAGTCCTACTGTTTCTGGTGCTGTAGCACAATCTAAGAAAAAGTGCCATACTGTGCTATATTCTTTGATTGCAGCCTTACTTGTTATTGCCGTAGCTGGTGGAGCTTATTGGTATTTCCATGAAGATGAAAAGCCACAGCCTAAGGCTTCTGTAACAACAACAGTAAAGTCAAAAGGTAAGGTAAAAAGATCAGAAGTAAAAAAAGAAGAAACTAAAGTAGAAAATGTTATTGGAACTTCTGATAATGATGTGGCAAAAAAAACTACTAAGCAAAATGCAAAAGATAATACTGTAAAAAAAGCCGTTCAAGAGATAAAGAAGGGTAAAAAAAATGGTAAAAGCACAGAGGAGAAAATTACAGGAAAGTCTTCACAAAATGGAGAGTTGACCAATGAGGTAATGAAGGCTTTTGATGGAGATAAAAAACCTGAAGAAGCAAGAAAATGAGACAAATTGCTAATTACACAATAGAAGACACCCCCATAGCTCGCGGAGGTATGGGGCAAATCTTCCGTGGTAGGGATAGTCAAGGTAAAATCGTGGCAATCAAGGAAATCCTTCCTGAGTATGCCAGCGATTGGGCTATCCTTAGCCGCATAGAGAAAGAGGTAGAGTTCTTATTGAAAGTAAACCATCCGTCAATAGTAAAACTCTATGCAGCGTTCCGTGATGATGCTACGCAAAACTATTACATCGTCATGGAACTAGTGGAAGGTTTGAACATCGAACAGTATGTGACAAAGCATGGGGCAATACCTGAGCAACAGGCAGTGGAATTGATGTTGAAGATTCTTGATGCCTTGCAGTGTGTGCATAATGCTCATATTGTTCATCGAGACATTAAACCTTCCAACATCATGATTCGACCAGATGGGAATGTTTGTTTGCTTGACTTTGGTGTGGCAAAGGACATGGACAACAACAATGGTTCTACGATACCAGGGTCTATCATAGGAACGAATGGGTATATGAGTCCTGAGCAAGCTGATGGCTTTTCCATAAACTTCCGTTCAGACATTTATTCCTTGGGTTGCGTCTTTTACTATATGCTCACTGGTCATCACGCTTTCAATACACTGGCAAGTGAGTTTGAAACAGCAAATGCCATTCTAAACAATGAGTTCCCAAGGCTTTCAAAATACAAATCTGGTCTTTCGGATATTTTGCAAAGGATTTTGGACAAGGCTACTAATAAGAACATGATGTTGCGCTATCAGAACTGTTATGAATTTATGGCAGCTCTTAGCAATGGCACTCATGTCAGTCATACTGGAACGCTTGCACCAGTGTTGATTTCCATTGGTAGAGAGATGTGTGACATAATCATCAATGATGCTGATAGAAAAATTAGCCGTCATCATGCAGATGTGGAATTGAAAGAGTTTACTGGTGGTAAATACTATGTCTTTACCGATTGCAGTGCTAATGGTACGGTTGTCAATCGTAAACCTTTGAGAAAATCGTCAATCAGTATTCCTGCTAATGATCCCGCCCCAGAAATCTATTTGGCTGGTGTTGTTGATGGGCATTTGGATTGGGATAAAGTTGTCGATGAATTGAACAAACGAGCGCAAGCCGCACAAGAGGTTGCTAATGAACCAAAGACAGAAATACTTGAAAAGCCAAAGTCAAGTTCATTGGAAGACAAACCAAAACCAGAATATCAATATGAACCAGATGAAGCTACAGGGTGGCTTGTAACTGCATTTATATTTGCAGTTTTACTGCCTTTCTTTGGTATAGCTTTTGGTGTTATGGTATGGAGCCAAAAAATAAAATTGGATAATGGTAGTAAGGTTTACAAATATAAAGAAACTCATCGTTATTTAGGATTGGTAGCAACTGTCATTGCGATTATTTCTGTTTTTATTTGGAAATTTGCTGTTTACAACTGATATTAAAACACTAATACAATGATTCCTACAGACATTCTCAATTATAGAATAGTACGCCATTTGGGTTCTGGTGGTATGGGTAGTGTATATCTTGCTGTCAATACCAATATAGACCAACAAGTGGCGATTAAGGTTTTACGCCCAGAAGTGGCAAGGAATGCAGCCTTACGTGCCAGATTCAAGCAAGAGGCAGAGATGCTTTGCTCGCTAGACCATCCTGGCATCGTGAAGTTCTTGAACTATGTGGAAACGCCAGAAGGTGTCTTCCTCATCATGGAATATGTAAAGGGTATGACTCTAGAGGATTTCATTAGTAAAAAGAACGGCTTGATAGTAGAAAGCAAAGCTTATCCTTTGATATGCGAGATACTGGATGCTTTTGCTTATGCTCATTCCAAGGGTATCGTGCATCGTGACATCAAGCCTGCCAATATCATCATACAAGATGATGGTCATATCAAAATCATGGACTTTGGTATAGCCCAAATCGTATCGGAGGCGAATGTTACTGATGGTAAGGCTATTATGGGAACTCCTGCCTATATGAGCCCTGAGCAAATATATGGTAAAGACATTGATGCTCGTTCTGACATTTATTCGATAGGAGTCTTGATTCACAATATGTTGACAGGGCGTGCGCCTTATGACTCAACCTTGTTAACTGCCCAGGAAATCAAGCGAAGAGTGGTCAAGGACAATATGCCAAGAATGGCTGAGACCTATCCTTATATTTCAGATAAGATTCAAGCGGTGGTTGACAAGGCTACTCAGAAGGTACCAGAGGCACGTTATCAATCTTGTTTGGAAATGAAGTCTGCCGTAAAGAAGGCGATAGCTCCAGACCCTATCTCGAAACCTTTGCTTTATGGTGGCATTGTTGCTGCGGTAGTACTACTTTTGGTAGGTTTCTTTACTTGGGATTATTATAGAACCAAAGTGGAGTATTACAAAGATTATGTAGAAGTATTTGGTGTTCCGCAAGGAATCGGTTCACTTAGTAGTAACGAAATGTCGCATCGTGAGGCTTCGTATCGTTTCGAGTATTCTCGGCACAAGTTACGTAGGGTTTCATACGTTAATAGTTTGGGTAACTTGGTTGACCATCACGACTCAGAGGATAAAGACCGTATCGTAGATATGACTCTTACTTATACGGAAGGTACAGGTAAGGTAGATACGGAAAAGTTTATGAATCGTAGTGGAAAGGTGCTTTATGTGAAGGACTATGACAGTAATTTCAAAACTTGCACCTTCAAACTAGATGATGAACTGGGGACAGAAATGGTGTTGAATGCCCAAGTGACACTCTTTCAAAGTGCGTTTGATAATTCTTTGGAGGGAAAGGGAAAAATTTCCAAATATATATTGGAATACAATGAAGATGGTTATCTTACCAAAGTGGAATATGCTGGCTTTGGTAATGCAAGAGTGCCTGATGGACAGGGGATCTTTGGAAAAAGCTTTGTGCTTGATAAAGAAGGGCGTGTTATCGAAGAACATTATCTAGGAAAAGATGGAAAACCGAAGGCTACCCAGTTTGGCCTTGGAATCAAGAAGTTTGTATATGATGAAGATGACAATATTTCTCAATTGGTATATCTTACTATAGATGGTAAACCAAGTAGCGACGGAAACAACTGCCCTGTTGTCAAGTTGACCTACGATGAATGGGGAAATAGAACTGGCGAAAAGTATTACGATATGAAGGGAACCCCTATGATTCGTAAAGACAATCCTTTTGCGGGTGTTGTCTATGACTATGATGAAAATGGTTTTTGTGTCAAACAGCGTTTCTTGGGAGTAGATGGTGGATTGACTTACGTTCAAGGAGTCAACGGACATGTGAATAGCTATGATGAGAATGGTTATCTCAAGAGTCGTTCGTACGTAGATGCAAAAGGCAATGCTGCTTATTTCTCGGAAGAAGCAGATGGTGAGAATCAACAGGCTTCTTATTCTAAATTGGAGTTTGTCAATGATATACATGGTAATCCGTTGGATGTCAAGATTCTGAATGCAACAGGTGAACTGTCTGAAAGTATGGAATATGCTCACAAAACTTGTACCTATGATTCTATAGGTAATCTTTTGACGGAGTATTATCTGGATAATAAAGGAAAAATATATGCCCCAGCGAAATATGGTTATGCAGGAGTAGAGGTAACTTATAATAAACAAGGGCGTGTTAGCAGAGTTACCAACATGGATGCGAACAAAAAAAGAATTACGTTGCCAACTACTCATATCTGTTATATGGTAAAGGAATATGATGCCCGTGGCAATTATACCAAGATTTCTTATTACGATGATAAGGATAATCTGACGATGACCAATGAGGGTATCGCCATGGTTTGCTATGAATATGATGAAAACGGCAATGAGATAGCTCGTTCTTTCTATGATGCAAAGGGGAAGCCTTGTGTGCTGAATAGATTTTGTGCTAGGTTGGAATTTGCGTATGATGATCAAGGAAATTGTATTTCGGAAAGATACAAGAATTCGGATGGCAAATTAATGTTGGTTAATGGTGTCGCAGGCTATAATTGGACTTTTGATATGAGGGGTAATAAACAAAAGATTTATCCTGTAGGACTTAATGGAGGTCTGGCTTCTGGCAAGTTTGACGAAAGGTTGAAGTATGATGAGCGAGACAATGTAACAGAACGTTCTTATTTCAATGCCAATGGTGCTCCAACGGTTTGTGAGAGCGGTTATCACAAGGTGGTGATGAAATATAACTCCAATAATCTATGTGTGCAAGAAGAGTATTATGGTACAAGTGGTTTGCTTTGCAATGTTAAAAATGAGAATTTTGCAGTCGTAAAGAAAGAATTCGATGAAAGAGGCAACAAGATTTCTGTGGTGTATTTCACTCAAACAGGAGCAAGGGGAAATGACCAGGCAAAAGTTCATAAGTACTATAACCAATATGACAAGGTTGTAAACAAGATAAAGCATCAAATCTCTTTTGGTAGTGATGGCAAACCTGTGGCTGCGGATGACATTGCTCCTGAAGGAAGAATAGAGTATGATAAACGTGGTAATTTGATAAAGCTAATTTGTTATGATGGATATGGAAAGAAAACAACAGGTTTACATGGTTGGTGCGAACGCCGGTTTACGTATGATGAGGCTGGGTTAAAAACATCAGATGCATTCTACTCTTTATCGGGAAGTCCTGTCATGGATAAGGAGTTGAAATATCATAAACAGGTATATACTTATAATGCGATGCGTTTGCCTAGCAGTGTTATCTTTATGGGAGTAAATGGGAAGCCAATATTGGTTGCAGGTGGATATGCAACAATCAAGTATAGATACAACTCTCAAAATCAGTGCGTGGAAAGAAGCTATTATGGTACTGGTGGAGCACGTGTTGATAATGCTTCGGGATTTAGCCGTGAAGTTTATACTTTCCGTGATGGTACAGAATATAAGTGTGACTTGTATGCTGCGTCTGGTAAAAAACTTGCTACAGCTATCAGAAAGAATGGGCAATGGGATGTTAAAGGTATGGGACAAAATAGGCTGCCGCATGGTATGGCTTGGAAAACATTCTGGAGACAGGGAGCAGCACAATGTCCTTTGAAACTAGCGGATGGTATAAGCTTAGAAAAAGTTGTAGTTGCTGGCAATGTAGTAATTCTAGACTTGATTCTTACGAATTACAGTGCCGAGCAAGTGACGGACGAAATGATAGAGGTCTTGGTCAAGATGAGGGATTTGCTGAAAAAGACATCCAAGATGCCAAGTGGTACGACATTGAAGATGGAAGTGTATGACCAATATAGAGACAAAGTAACCACCCTATAATAATTGATTACGTAACAATAAAAATAAAAAATGATGAAGACATTGAAACTTATGATTGGCATGCTGATAGCTTGTACTGCTTCAGCTTTTGCCGGTGACTTGACTCCTACACAGGAGAAAGCACAGCGTAACTTGTATGCCTACTTGCAAAAGGCAAAGTATGATCCTACAGTCGATACCTCAGACAATAGTGTATGCTTTCGTCGCAATGGGGTACTTTATTGGATTACATTCGATGAGGATTCACCAATTCTTTACACATTCCATCGCAAGGCTTTCAAAGTAGGTGATGATGAGACTTCCTATAAGCGTAAGCCATCAATTATTGCTGCAAATGAGGTGAACCGTAAGCATAAAAACCTCAAGTTGACAGTGGAAGAAAAGAAAATCGACATTGCCATACAGGTTTATGCAGCAAAAACGGAAGATTTTACTGCCGTATTTCTAAAGTACTTCTCTCAGTTTGGCAACGTAGATACTGATTTTAAGAAAGAATATCAAATTGCCAAGAATGCGGAGCAAGAAGCTAAGGACAAGGCTGAACAGGAAGCTAGAAAAAATCTTCCTCCAAGTGTGCTGCGCAACTTGGTTACCAATATGTCTTTCCGTTTGTTAGATGAAAATGGCAACGAAAAGAGTGCTTACGACAAACCATTGAGAAGTTTTAATGCAAAGTATATCCAAGCTCGTTTGGAATTTGCATCATGGACGGAGCCTGAAACAGAATTCGAGCTTCAGTTGAAGGTGACACGACCAAATGGACAGGTTATCTATTTGCCAGGAAAGAAAGTTTCTGTGGAATCTAAGGTTATACTTAAAAAGACCAAGAAGGCTCAGAACGTGGAATTAGACCAGTTTGGTTCTGTCAAGCAAGGCTTTTGGAAAGCTGGAGAATATAAGGTCGATGTGTTGGAATCCGGTGATGTAATTTATACTACCACCTTTACTATATTATAAGGTAGATGGAAATGAAGAATTTTTTGACTTTTGTTGTGGTCTCTTTTGTGAGTGCAGCATTATTTTGTGGTTGCAAGGAAAAGAAAGCTACTGGTTCTGAATTTTTGCAACATCTTGTGGAGGAAATTAATAACCAACCCGATAAGACTTTTGCAAATGGTACAGTCTTAGATAGTTGTGAATACAAACAAGGCGATAGCGTATTTGTTTTTCACGTAAAAGTGCCAGACAAACGTTTTGACAACGTGGATGGTGATTCCTTGAAAAATAGTGTGGCAGCAGAACTTTCGTCTAAGAAAATGCATAAGTTAACAAGTACTTTGGCAAAACATGCCATTGGTATAAAATACATCTTTGAGCAGGAAGACAAAGAGGTTATCATCGAATTTGCTCCATCAGAGTTTTCTGCTAAAAAATAGTTTTCTATAATTTTACATCAAACTTTCACCCGAGTTCAGAAACGAGGGTGAAAGTTTTCACATAATTAATGATATGACATTTACAGATTCTATAAAATCTTGCCTAAACAAGTATGCTACATTTAGAGGGCGTGCTCCTCGTTCTGAATATTGGGGCTTTTGGGCATTTTGTATATTGACAGAAATAGCTGCAATGATTGTTTTTGGCTTAATTGGCTATTTGTGTGGTAAGGGTATAGGTATGCTTATCGCTGGTTATATCGGGGTGTTTCTTGCTTCATTGTTGTTGTTTTTACCGATGTTGTCAGTCTTCGTAAGACGATTACATGATACTAATCATAGTGGATGGTGGTATTTTATAGCTTTGGTACCAATAGTTGGTGGCATATGGTTGTTGGTTCTTTTGCTTACCGATAGTGATGAGGAGAATCAATACGGACTACCAGTTTATTAATGACTAAAAAAAAGAGCTATGTCTATAGTTAGGTTACAAGGAGAGGCTGAAAAACAAAAACATATTTACTTTGAGGTAGATGCCTCCAAGCCTGCCATCGGAGAAGGTGGTATGGGTAAGGTGATGCGAGGGGTTTGTGTCAATACCGACACAAATGTGACTCGTCCAGTAGCGATTAAATTTCTGTATGATGACCTTCCTGCTCATGCTATAGAAAGAGCACGCCGAGAGGCATCCATTCAGTTGAGAAACGACAATTTGGTGGAAATGATAGGCTTTGTGGAAACTGAAAGCTATCATGGAAACAAATTGCTAAAGCATTCTCATGTGGTAAGCGAACTGCTTACAGGTGTCAGCCTTTCTGATTTATTGGAAGGCAAGTGTACGGATGTACATGGCAAGGAGATTCCTTTTGCAAAGAAAATGTTGAAGGATTACCAAACTGACCCTGTGCATTTTGCAAAAATCATAGGCATCAATGTTTTATCGGGGTTGATGGCTCTCCATGATGCAGGCTATATACATCGTGACATCGATCCTTCCAACATTATGCTGACGGAGGATGGACACATCAAGTTGATTGATTTTGGTATCTGTAAACAAGTCAACAAATTGACGACTCATGATAGAGGTTTAACTACGACAGGTGTCTTTATGGGCAAGGCGGAGTATGCTGCTCCTGAACTGGTACTTGGAGACCTGAGAAGTCAAAACCAAACTACAGATATTTATGCCATCGGAATCTTGCTTTACCAATGTATTGTAGGACATGTTCCTTTTGAAGGCCCATCACACCAGGTATTGGACAAACAACTTCATAAAAAAATGCCTTTGTCAACAGTAAAGGACAAGAAACTGCGGAAAATCATAGAGATTGCTACGGAGAAGGATCAAAGTGTTCGTTATCAGACTGCGGCTCAGATGCGTGTGGCAATAGAAAACATTGATGGTAAAAAGAAGGCGATGAAACTCTCCACTAAACTATCCATCGTAGGTATTGCTGTGGTAGTTATTGTTGCGATATTGGCATTTTTTTTACATCAGCAACACAAAGAACAGGTGTTAGCCGAACAGCAGTTGCAAAAACAAGAAGCTATCAATGATTCCTTGATAGGGAAAGCTGCGGAGTTTTATAAACTTGCCAATGAGCAGTATTTGGTTGGGGAGAAACATGACGAGGGTTATGAAAAAGCATTGATAGATGCTTACAAAGACTATTCTGAGGCGATAAAAACTGCTTCAAAGGTGAATGGTAGAAGTGTGCAAACTCTCCAGTTTGTCAAGGGGTGTGACAAAGCAAAGCAGGCGTTGCAGGAAGCCAAAGAAGAATTTGAGGCTAAAGCTAAGAGCTTTGAAGAAGAAGGTATGGGCGATGTGGCTCAAGAATTTCTTAAAAGAGCCGAGGGGATAAATAAATTGTTCAAGTAATAGATTATAGTATGAGAATTATATTGAAATTGTTGATGGTTGTGATGTTCTCCTTGGGTACACTGGGAAGTTATGCTCAATCTATTGGTGATAAATTGTTTGCGCAAGGACAGAAATTGCAGATGGTACAAACTGTTAAATCGCAAAATCAAGCTATCAGTAAATTCATTGCAGCACAAAAGGCTTATGATTCCAAAGCAAAGAAGAATATGTGTGACAATCAGATTGCGATATGCAAAAGCAATATCAAGACACTCAGTCAAAAACAAACAGTTCGGAAGCCGAAAGTGCGTAAGCCAAAAAATGTAGTTGTTGAGAATGATAGTGTGGAGGTGGCTCCAAAAATAGAAAGAGAACCTGTTAATCTGTATCTCTCGGTATCTTACATCGAGTTTAAGGCTGCAGGTAAGGGTAATGACAAACATGAGGTTGTCGTGAATTGTAATTATGATGATTGGGAACTTTCTTGCCCAGAATGGGTTCATGCTGCAAAAAATGGGAATACTCTTATATTGACAGCTTCAGCCAATAGTACATCTGAGGAACGTTCTGGCAAGCTGACGGTTACTTGTTATGATAAGACTGCAGAACTTGTAATTTATCAGAAAAGTAAGTTCTCTATCAAGTCAATATTTGGTAGTAAAAAGAAATAGGTATGATAAACAATGACTTTGAACTTGTACAGGCGTTACTGAAACATGATGAAGTAGTAACACGTGAGTTCTTTTATAAGAAATGCTATCCATTGTTTAAGTCTGTTTATGACAACTATCATACAGATTGTTCATCTTGCATGGAGTTTATCAATGAGATATACATTCATTTGCTTTCTCCAAACAAGAAAACTGGCATTTGTAAGTTGGAACAGTTCAAGTTTCAAAGTACATTGTTTACATGGTTGAAGACAGTTTGCCTTTTTTATTGCTACAAACGCTACAAACGGAAAATAAGTATAATTGAGACATATTGTGAAAATAGTGATGTGGGTGTAAGAAATGATGTGGATTATGGTTCTATAGAAATAGATGGAGCGTCTTTGTATAATTGTGATATGGAAACAATATTGCAACTGATGCCAAATCGTAGATATAGCTACCTCATTCGTTTGCGCTATATTGAAGGGCATAGCAACGAAGAAACTGCGCAGATAATGGGGATGAATATGAACACATTTTACAATAAACACAAAATGGCTAAAGAACAATTTGTCAAGACATTAAGAAAGGAGGAAAACTATTATGGCTGATTATAATTTGAACTCGTTTGATATGGAGAATACTTTTTCTTCATGGCTTGATGGAACTTTGTCTCCAGAAGAGGAAACTGCCTTTATGGATTTTTGTGCCTCTAACCCTGAGATGCAAGAAATCATGGAGGCCAATGACCAACTTGATGAAACGTATGAGGCGTTAGTTGAGGATGGATATGAACTTCCTGCGGATATAATGGCTGATTTTATTATTCCACAAGTGGTGGACGATGATGAAGACAAGTTTCCTTGCGATGAACTGTTGTGTGTGGATGATGCTGATAATGCAGATGATGACAATCAGATACTGTCTGCCCATGTTTCAGAAGAAGACTATGAGCAAGCCGATGACTCTTATGATGATTTTGCCATGTTGTGAGAATGCTATTGTTTGCCCAACGAAAGTAGCTTCATTGACCATCGAAATAAGCTTCATTGCCCATCGAATCTTTTTCAGAAGACTTTGCTGTTGTTCGTATAAAAAATAATTATGGTTATATTGATAAATATAATAATTGTACCCTAAACTATAATTTTGAATAAGAATGGAAGAATTAATGCTTTACAATCAAATTATTCGTGAGTTGATTGCTCATGAGAATCGTGTTCGAGACGACCGTAATAAATGGCAATATGCAATATATGCCTTTATGCTTGGAGGATACGTGACGGTGTTTGTTGCCAAAAACATAATTGTTTATAACTATATAATATGTTTGATAATATCCATAATGGGACTGTTAATATCACTTTCATTCATCTATGCAGCTTGGAGAAGTTCTTTAGCGATATCTATGGCCTTAAATTGTTGGAATCTCGCACTTGAAAGAAACAGGGCAAGGATTATAGATTGTCCTCCTGTTTGTTTGATAACCAAAAACATTATAGAACAACGCCAAGTATCTCCAGATGAGGACATTATAGGTGCGAATGAGTGGAATGAGATAATGTATGAGAGACTATTGGGTGAGAGAGACGAATTGGTTACATGTATAACAAGAGAATTAAACAAAGCTGATTTTCTAATGCCATATAAAATGTGTCCTGCCATTTTTAATATGCTATGGCTATTCATTTTTATTATATCCTTGGCTCAAATATTTTAAAAAGAAATATTGTAATGGCAAAAATCTATTTCAATACTAGAGATGAACTTACGGCTATCGACTCTGAAAATATAGCTGTGGTTCAAGCGAATGGCAATTATTCTAAGATCGTAACCATCTATCGAAAGGAAATCATGCTGACCTCTGGCATAACCAAAGTGGAGGAAGTATTGAAGAGTGTTAATGATACAAAGTCGAGATTTGTAAGGGTCGGAAGAAGCTTGGTTGTCAATCATTCGTATTTGCAAAAGATAGATTTGATAAAACAACAGATGGTACTCTCATGCCAAGGAAATGAAATCAAAATCAATGTATCCAAGAAAACACTAAAGGTCTAAAGTTTCCCACCCCAAAATAATGGGGTAAAAAATAACAGTTTCTCAATAAAAAGTTGTATCTTTGTAATCGTCAAACAACAATAATACAACGATTTAAAGAGTAACTGTTATGAATGCAAAATTAAGCAATTTTTCTGAGTTGTCCAACATATTAAGTGTTAAAAGTTCATTGAGAACGAATTTAAGACGTTGTCATTTAAACTGTGTCATGCAAATACAATAAAAGTCTAACTTTTCG
>ERZ1026886.76-NODE-76-length-44849-cov-12.853061_pt1 | contig 44849 bp, 34 predicted proteins | sample MGYA00380173_ERZ1026886 | MGnify/ENA primary metagenome ERZ1026886 (study PRJEB33269, sample SAMEA4719809) | human gut metagenome | biome: human-associated habitat; feature: organic feature; material: feces | place: Cameroon | collected 2013-10 ... | reverse complement strand
TCTTGGGGTTCACCAGACGCTGGTGAGCTTTATAGTTGGTCCACTTCTCGGCCACTGGGCCTTCAGGGATTCTTGAATTAATTGTCTTAGCCATAATATGAATTATGTATATTTGATTTTTAGTTTTTAATTAGCAGCAGAGGCTCGGTGCGCAACCAAGTGCGAAAGCGATTACTACTACGAGGAAACCGAGGACGAGGAGGGTTGAATAAACCTGACCGATAACCTTCCAACGGTTAAACCATACCTTACCATTCCAACCGAATGTCTGCATTGCGCTCCAGAAACCGTGTGTGAGGTGGAACCAGAGAGCTACGAGCCATACGATGTAGAGAACTACGTAAACCGGGTTAGCGAAGGTCTGCTGAATCCAACCGAAACCGTCAGCAGGTGCACATACACCCTCGAAACCTACGAGCTCGGCGAACATCATGTTGTACCAGAAGTTGAAGAGGTGGAGCAACAGACCGAGAACGATGATGATGCCAAGAACGAGCATGTTCTGAGATGCCCACTCTACGCCCTGAGGCTTAGCTGTTACCTCGTAACGAGAATTGCCACGAGCGGCACGGTTCTGCATCGTGAGCCAGAAGGCAAACACGAAGTGGAGTACGCAGAGGGCGCCCAAGCCGATTGTTGCAACTACGGCATACCAGTTGGCGCCGAGGAACTCACAGATCATGTTGTAAGCGTCTCCTGAGAAGAGCGCAGCAACATTCATTGACATGTGGAATGTCAGGAATAGAACAAGCGCGATGCCAGTCAAGGCCATCACCACCTTTCTACCGATGGATGAATTGATTAACCACATAAATGATTTAAAATTTAAATTATTAACTGTTAGAATTATAGAATTTCATATCCAATATTTATTCTTTAAGGTCACAGCTATAAGTCACAGCGACACTCCTTACTATATAATAGGTAAAGGGGTGCTCTAACAATCTGCAAAAATACTGAAAATAGATGATAAATCAAACTATTTCACTCCAAAAATCATTTTTTATTCTTAATTTTGCGAGGACAAACAATGCTGGTTAATTATAAATGTAGACAACCAGCGGAAATCACAAACAGATATATGAATTTCAAATACGACGTTATAGTCATTGGTGGTGGTCACGCCGGATGTGAAGCGGCATGCGCGGCTGCAAGAATGGGAGCGAAGACGTGCCTTGTGACGATGGACATGAATAAGATCGGACAGATGAGTTGCAACCCCGCCGTGGGCGGCATCGCCAAAGGACAGATAGTACGCGAGATTGACGCTCTTGGAGGCGAGATGGCTCTCGTCACCGACGCCACGTCCATACAGTTCCGTATGCTCAACCGCGGTAAAGGTCCGGCAGTATGGAGCCCGCGTGCACAATGCGACAGAGGAAAGTTTATATGGGAATGGCGCACCCGTCTCGACCATGTGGACAATCTCGACATCTGGCAGGACGAAGCCTGCGAGCTGCTTGTCGAGAACGGAGAGGCAGTGGGCGTTGAGACAGTCTGGGGCGTTACGTTCCGTGCAAAGGCGGTAATCATCACAGCGGGCACATTCCTTAACGGACTGATGCACGTGGGAAGGAAGAAGGTACCGGGAGGCAGATGCGCCGAACCAGCCGTCCTTAACTTCACGGAGAGCATCACACGCCACGGCATAACGTCGGAGAGAATGAAGACGGGTACGCCGGTTCGCATCGACAGACGTAGCGTCCACTTCGAGGACATGGAGTGTCAGCCAGGCGAAACCGACAACCACGGATTCTCATACATGACCGCTCCAAGACATCTTAAGCAACTGCCATGCTGGACCACATACACTAATAAAGAGGTGCACGACACGCTTCGCGAAGCCATCGCTGACTCGCCTCTCTACAACGGACAAATTCAGTCTACGGGTCCACGTTACTGTCCTTCCATCGAAACGAAGCTGATGACTTTCCCTGACAAGGACCAGCACCCGCTCTTCCTCGAACCTGAAGGCGAGGATACCAACGAGATGTATCTTAACGGATTCTCCTCGTCGATGCCGATGGAGGTGCAGTTGAATGCTCTGAAGAAGATTCCTGCGTTCCGAGACATAAAGGTATACAGACCGGGATACGCCATCGAGTACGACTACTTCGACCCGACACAGCTGAAGCCGTCGTTGGAATCGAAACTCGTAAAGGGACTTTTCTTCGCCGGTCAGGTGAACGGAACGACGGGATATGAGGAAGCTGGCGGACAAGGCACGATGGCTGGTATCAACGCTGCCCTACTCTGCAGCGGCAGCGATCCTTATATAATGAAGCGTGACGAAGGATATATCGGCGTACTGATTGACGACCTGACGACGAAGGGCGTGGACGAACCATACCGCATGTTCACGTCAAGAGCAGAATACAGAATACTTCTAAGGCAGGACAATGCTGACGCACGACTCACAGAGAAGGCGTACAACCTCGGACTTGCCACTCGCGAACGTTACGACCGCTGGCTTATAAAGAAAGCAGAGATAGACCGCATCATCAGTTTCTGCAATTCCACGAACGTGAAGCCACGCGACATCAACGCCGCTCTCGAATCGTTCGGCACCACACCCTTACAGTTCGGATCGCCAATAGCCAGTCTTATTGCAAGACCACAGCTCGGCATCAAGCAACTCGCTTCTGCCATCCCCACCCTACAAGCCGCCCTTGACATGAATGACGATCGCAAGGAAGAAATCGTGGAGGCAGCAGAGATACTTATCAAGTACGACGGATACATCAAACGCGAACGACAGATTGCAGACAAGATGCACCGCCTGGAAGACATTCGAATCAAAGGACATTTCCGTTACGAAGAGCTTCACGAGATATCCACAGAGGGAAGACAAAAGCTCTCACGTATCAATCCCGAAACGCTCGGACAAGCATCCCGCATCCCAGGAGTGTCGCCCAGCGACATCAACGTCCTGCTCGTGCTGATGAAGAGATAGCTTGAGTTAGGAGTTAGGAATTAGGAGTTAGGAGTTAAGAGTTCCACGTGAAACAAATACAATAACAAACATACATTAAACATTTGAAAATGAACAACAAACTATTGCTTGACAATCTGCGTTGCATACCAGATTGGCCTAAGAAGGGAGTCAACTTCCGCGACGTCACCACACTCTTCAAGAACAACGAGTGTCTGAAGGAGATTTGTGACGAGATGTACGAGCTCTACAAGGACAAGGGCATAACGAAGATTGTCGGCATCGAGTCGCGCGGCTTCGTAATGTCATCTGCCCTCGCCCTCCGTCTTGGAGCTGGCGTTGTGCTCTGCCGCAAGCCCGGCAAGCTTCCTTGCGACACCGTGCAGGAAAGCTACGCAAAGGAATACGGCAAGGACACCATCGAGATTCACAAGGACGCCATCGGCGAAGACGACGTAATTCTGCTTCACGACGACCTCCTCGCTACTGGCGGAACAATGAAGGCAGCTTGCAACCTCGTAAAGAAGTTCAACCCAAAGAAGGTCTATGCCAACTTCATCATCGAGCTCGTCAACGAAGGTCTGAACGGACGTGAGGGATTCGATGAGGACATCGAGATAACTTCTCTCATCAAGATCTAACATTAAAGACCAGACAAGCGAAAAGCTATAAAGGCGCGGCAAGCAACAACACTTGCCGCGCCTTTCAGTTCCACGTGAAACAACTCGTCCCAAACCACTTAATTCCAAACCACTTACAGTCCACCATTATGACAAAAGAAGAAAACGCAAAGCGCATAGAGCGACTTAAGAACATCGTGCTTAACATGCCTGACAAGCCAGGCAGCTACCAGTTCTACGACGCCGACCATACTATTATATATGTAGGCAAGGCGAAGCGTCTCAAGCAGCGCGTCTCAAGCTACTTCCATAAGGAGGTGGATAGGTTTAAGACGAAGGTGCTGGTGTCAAAGATTGAGGACATCAGCTATACGGTGGTCAACACGGAAGAGGACGCATTGCTGCTTGAGAACAGCCTTATCAAGAAATACAATCCACGCTATAACGTCCTTCTCAAGGACGGAAAGACCTACCCCAGCATCTGCGTTACGAACGAATACCTGCCCCGCATATTCAAGACCCGCCAGATAAACAAACGCTTCGGCACCTTCTTCGGACCCTACTCGCATACAGGCAGCATGTTCGCAGTTCTTGAACTTATCCACAAACTCTACAAGCCTCGGACTTGCCGCATGATCATTACCAAGGAAGGCATCGAACAAGGCAAGTACAAGCCTTGCCTAGAATATCACATCCACAACTGCAAGGCGCCTTGTTGCGGTAAGCAAAGCCTCGAGGATTATCAGGCTGCAATAGCTCAAGCCCGCGAGATTCTGAAAGGAAACACTCGCGAACTAAGCAAGCATATCTATGAAGAAATGCAGAAAAAAGCAGCGGAACTCAAGTTTGAAGAGGCAGAAGAACTAAAGCAGAAATACATTCTTATAGAGAATTTCTGCGCCAAAAGCGAGGTGGTCAGCCACACAATTACGGACGTTGACGTATTCTCCATCATCGATGACGAAGCGCAAAGAACGGCTTTCATCAATTATATACATGTAAAGAACGGTAGCGTCAATCAGAGTTTCACGTTCGAATATAAGCGAAAGCTGGACGAAACCGACCAGGAACTTCTCCTTACTGCCATCCCTGAGATTCGCGAACGCTTCCAAAGCCACGCTAAGGAGATAATCGTACCCTTCGAAATGGAATGGCAACTCAGCGGTGCCACGTTCTTTGTACCGCAGCGTGGCGACAAGAAGCATCTGCTTGAGCTTGGCGAAATGAACTGCCGACAGTACAAGTTCGATAGGCTTAAGCAGGCAGAAAAGCTCAATCCGGAGCAGAAACAGACGCGTCTTATGAAGGAGCTGCAGCAGAAACTCCACCTCGAAAAGCTGCCTTATCAGATAGAATGTTTCGATAACTCGAATATTTCGGGTACGGATGCCGTTGCTGGATGCATCGTCTTCAAGGGTATGAAGCCATCGAAGAAGGACTATCGCAAGTATAACATCAAGACGGTGGTCGGTCCTGACGATTACGCCTCGATGCAGGAGGTGGTCAGACGTCGTTATTCGCGCATGGTGGAGGAAGGCTCTGCCCTGCCCGACCTTATCATTACGGACGGTGGATTGGGTCAGATGAGCGTGGTGCGCGAGGTTGTAGAAGGCGAATTAGGGCTGAATATCCCTATTGCAGGACTCGCAAAGGACGACCGTCACCGCACCAACGAACTGCTTTTCGGCAATCCTCCGCAGACCATTGCGCTAAAGACAGACTCCGAACTCTTCCATATTCTGACGCAAATCCAGGACGAGGTGCACCGTTACGCCATACAATTCCATCGAGACAAGCGATCAAAACACGCCCTTCACAGTGCATTGGACGAGATTCCTGGCATCGGTCCTGCCACTCGCGACCGACTCCTCAAGACGTTCAAGAGCGTGAAACGCATCCGCGAAGCAACGTTCGAAGAGTTAGCAGAAGCAGTAGGCATGGCGAAGGCAAAAGCCATTACCGAACACTTCAGTCAGAAAAGCGGCTCCGAGAACACCCATTAAATGAAGAATTCTTGTAGGTATCGTTTTTTTATGATATCTTTGTAGAATACAGAAACATCACTAACAGACCATTAAAATGAGAACAGTCATACAGCGTGTACAGCACGCATCAGTCACCATCGACGGCACAGTAAAATCAAGCATAGGCAAGGGATTTCTTCTGCTTCTTGGCGTAGAGGAAACCGATACGTCGGAAGATGTCGACTGGTTGGTAAAGAAAGTGGCAGCCTTGCGCGTTTTCGACGATGAGAACGGCGTTATGAACCGCTCCATTCTGGACGTAGAAGGCGAAGCTTTGGTCGTCAGCCAGTTCACGCTTTACGCATCTTACAAGAAGGGCAACCGCCCGTCGTGGTTCCGCGCAGCCCGCCACGAAATCTCCATACCGCTCTACGAGGAGTTCTGCCGCAAACTCTCTGACGCCCTCGGACGTCAGGTCGGCACCGGAGAATTCGGAGCAGACATGAAGGTGGAGCTGCTTAACGACGGTCCCGTGACCATCTGCATGGACACAAAGAACAAGGAATAAGAAACCAAAGAGGCAGTCCGTTAACGTCTAAAAAACATCTAACAATGACAATAAAAGAAGCACAAGAGGCGGTAGACCGTTGGATAAAGGAGTACGGCGTACGCTATTTCTCCGAACTTACCAACATGGCTTGCCTTACTGAAGAAGTGGGCGAACTCGCCCGCATTATGGCACGCAGCTACGGCGACCAGAGTTTTAAGGAAGGCGAAAGCCACGATCCCTCCGAAGAAATGGCGGATATCCTATGGGTTCTTATCTGCCTTGCCAACCAAACCGGCGTGGATCTCACAGAAGCCCTACAGAAAAGCTTTGAGAAGAAGACCAAGCGCGACAAGGACCGCCACAGAAACAATCCCAAGCTAAAAGCCTAAAAAGACTCAAAGAGGCTCAGTAAGGCTAAAGAGGCTCAGTAAGGCTCAAAGAGGCCCAGTGAGGCTCAGCCCTTAAAGAAATCACCAACAAACAATAAAAACCAACAATTATGGGAATCATTAAAGACATTATCCTCAACGAAGAGGACAACCAGCAGGCTCAGCAGAAGCCTAACAAGTACGAGGACGCCCTCAGAAAGTACAACACCAACCTTGACGACGCAGCCGTACGTGAGGCAGTACGTAAGATTATCGCCGAGAAAGTGCCCGAAAACGACACTATGGACGTTAAGAAGTTCCTCTTCGGCAGCATCGAGCTCACCACTCTCAAGACCACAGATTCAGACACAAGCGTTCTCGCCTTCACAGAGCGCGTGAACGACTTCGACAACGAGTATCCTGACCTTCCCCACGTAGCCACCATCTGCGTTTATCCCTGCTTCGCCAAGACCGTTTCCGAGTCATTGGAGGTAGACGGCGTAGAGATTGCTTGCGTTAGCGGATCATTCCCCTCTTCTCAGGCTCGCATCGAGGTAAAGGTTGCAGAGACCGCACTTGCCGTTGCCGACGGCGCCACAGAAATAGACATCGTATTGCCGGTAGGCAAGTTCCTTTCCGGCGATTACGAGGGCGTTTGCGACGATATCGCCGAGATGAAGGCAGCATGTGGAGAGTCTGTTCCCATGAAGGTTATCCTCGAGACCGGTGCTCTCAAGACCGCATCTAACATCAAGAAGGCTTCCATTCTCTCAATGTACGCCGGTGCAGACTATATCAAGACCTCTACTGGTAAGATGGAACCTGCCGCAACTCCCGAAGCAGCCTACGTAATGTGCCAGGCCATTAAGGAATACTACGATGAAACCGGCATACAGATAGGTTTCAAGCCCGCTGGCGGCATCAATTCCGTAATGGACGCAATTATATACTACACGATAGTAAAAGAGGTTCTGGGCGAGAAATGGCTCACCAACAAGTGGCTCCGCCTCGGCACCTCACGCCTCGCCAACATGCTCCTCAGCGAGCTGAAAGGCGAGCAGATAAAGTTCTTCTAAAAAGAGAGGCTGGGCTGGGCACTAGGCTGCTAAGCCTCACTGGGCCTTTCTGAGCCTATTTAAGCAATTGCTTAGAGAGGCTTAAAGAGGCCCAGTGAGGCTCAGCTACCCAGTCAGCCCAGTAAGGCTTAGCTGCCTAGAAAGGCCTAGCTCCCAGCCTCCTCCTTACAAACATCATCACTAACCACCAAAAAAACCAACTTATTATGCCAACCCCAAAACCTTTTCTTCCTCACGGAGGCACCTTCAAAAACCTCATAGTATATCAGAAAGCTGAATGTATATACGATATCACTTATTATTTTGCACATCATTTTCTCGAAAAGGGAGACCGTACTATCGACCAGATGGTGCAGGCCGCCCGATCTGGCAAGCAGAATATAGCGGAAGGGGCTTCGGCAGGAAACACCTCTAAAGAAACGGAAATAAAGCTTACGAATGTTGCTAAGGCAAGCCTTCAGGAGTTATTGGTGGATTATGAGGATTATCTTAGAGTAAGAGGATTGGAGCAATGGCAACCTGACGATCTACGTCTGGCGCAAGCTAAACGTGCCTGCGCTGCTCATAATGACAGTGCTTACTATAGGAATGCTATACCAAAACGCTCTGCGGAAACAATAGCCAATATAGCTATTACGCTAATACACCAAACCGACTGGATGCTAAATAAACTGATACAGAAACTGGAGGTAATGTTTGTTGAGGGAGGAGGAATGAGAGAACAAATGACTAAGGCAAGGAAAGAATTTAGGGGGTACTAGGAGGCTGGGCCGACTAGGCAACTGAGCTGACTAGGCAACTGAGCCTCACTAAGCCTTTCTGAGCCTATTTAAGCAATTGCTTAGAGAGGCTTAAAGAGGCTCAGTGAGGCCCTATTTCTAGAAAGGCCAAGCAGCCTAAGTAGGCTCAGAAAGGCTCAGTGAGGCTCAGCTGCATAGAGAAGCTCAGTGAGGCTCAGCTGCCTGGAAAGGCTTAGCTATTTCTCTTAATCACAAAATCCAGGTAAGCTTGCAGGGCTTCTTTTATTTCCTGCTGCCCTACCCTTTCGTCCAGGAATCTCTGCGCCTCGGCGTGAAACTCCCACATTCTTTTTTCGGCATACTCAATGCCACCCATTCTCTTCGTGTAATCCACGAGGCTTGCTATTTCTTCAGCCGTAACAGAATGGTCTTTCACCTTTAGGGCGAGGCGCTTCATGTCCTCATCACCACCATTGTTCACGGCATGTATGACGGGGAGCGTCAACTTTCCTTCAGCCATATCGTTGCCGGTGGGCTTGCCAATCTCCTTTGAGTCGTAATAATCGAAGATGTCATCGCGAATCTGGAAGATAATTCCGAGGTTCTGACCGAACTGCTTGGCAGCCATCACGTCCTCCTCAGACGCTCCTGACGACAAGGCTCCGATGCCGGCACACGCCTCGAAAAGCGCCGCTGTCTTCTGCTTTATCACGTCGTAATAGACATCCTCTGAGATGTCCTTACGACCAATATTGGAGAGCTGCAGAATCTCTCCGTCGCTCAGTGTCCTACCCAGTTCTGCAAGGTAAGTGACAATCTGCTCGGAATGAGTTCTTGCCACACAAAGGAGAGCCGTGGAGAGAATATAGTCGCCCACGAGCACAGCCACCTTGTTATCGTACGTGGCGTTCACCGAAGCCTGTCCTCTACGCTCCTCGCTCTCGTCCACCACGTCATCGTGTACGAGCGAAGCGGTATGAAGCAGCTCCAAACCTACGGCAGCGTTCTGCGTGACATCAGTTATCTGTCCGAAATTACGCGCCATAAGAAGTATCAGAATCGGGCGCATACGCTTGCCTGCACGCTTGCGAATATGTTCGAGCGCACTACCCAGCAACCCATCCTCGTGTGAGAGCGACTGGTTGAAAAGACTAACAAAATCGGCGAGCTCCGCCTCTATCGGGTGCTTAATGATTGACAGATAATCCATTGTGTTATAATATTTCGTACAAAGTTAGTTATTTTGCCGTTATTAGTGACATTTTTTTTGTAATTTTACACCTAATAAATATAAATAAAGCTGGCTGGTATACGAGTGTATGTGTCTACAAGCCAACTTGTCAACTAATTGAACAAAATGGACAAATTATTCCTTCTCGACGCTTACGCGCTCATCTATCGCGCTTATTATGCGTTCATAAAGAACCCGCGAATCAACTCCAAGGGTATGAACACCTCTGCCGTCATGGGCTTCGTGAACACTCTAAACGAGATTCTCACCAAGGAGCATCCCACGCATATCGGCGTGGCGTTCGACCATGGCAAGACGTTCCGCGACGAGGCTTTCCCTGCCTATAAGGCGCAACGCGAGGAGACGCCTGAGGACATCCGCGCCTCCGTACCCGTCATCAAGGATATCATTACTGCCATGAACATTCCCGTGCTGCAGGCAGACGGCTTCGAGGCGGACGACGTCATCGGCACGCTTGCCACCAAGGCTGGAGCCGCCGGCATCGAGACTTATATGCTCACACCTGACAAGGACTACGGTCAGCTGGTACGCGACAATGTCTTCATCTTCCGTCCGCGTCACGGAGGAGGATATGAGACGATGGGACCGAAGGAGGTGAACGAGAAGTACGGTCTCTCCTCTCCCGAGCAGGTCATCGACCTCCTTGCGCTCATGGGCGACTCGGCTGACAACTTCCCCGGCTGTCCCGGCGTGGGTCCGAAGACTGCCGCCAAGCTCATCGGCGAGTTTGGCAGCATCGACGCCATGCTTGCCAATTCGTCAAAGATAAAGGGCAAGCTGCGCGAGAAGGTGGAGGGAGCCGTTGAGGACATCCGCATGTCGAAGTTCCTCGCAACCATCCGAACCGACGTTCCCGTGGAACTCAACCTTGATGCGCTCAAGCTGAAGGAGCCGGACATGAAGCGTCTCACCGAAATCTTCACGGAATTGGAGTTTAAGAGTCTGCTTGACAAATTTGTAAAGAAGCCTCAACAACCGCAAAAAACTGTTAACGCTCAACTCGATTTATTTGCAGAAAATCCGACCAACCATTCAGTTGATGCGGAATTTTCGAAGTATGAGAGCCTAAAAACCACCCCGCACGAGTATCAACTCATTGAAACAGAAGAGGATGCACGCAAATTGTTTGATTTATTTGTTACAAAACAAATTCTCAGTTTAGACACGGAGACCACTTCTGTCAACCCGATTGACGCCGAACTCGTAGGTTTGAGCTTCGCAGCGGAGGAAGGAAAGGCATTTTACGTAGCAATTCCGGCTGAACGTGAAAAAGCGGAAAGAATTGTTAATATATTTAAACCACTGTACGAAAGTACCGAAATTCTGAAAATAGGACAGAACATCAAGTACGACATGGAAGTGCTCATGAATTACGGCGTTCGCCTCTCAGCGCCCATGTTCGACACGATGATTGCCCATTACGTGCTCCAACCCGAGCAGAAGCACAACATGGACATCCTTGCCGAAACTCTGCTCAATTATCAGACAGTCCACATCGACGAGCTTATCGGACCGAAGGGAAAAGGTCAGAAGAGCATGCGCGACCTCTCCCCTGCCTCCGTCTGCGACTATGCCGCTGAGGATGCCGACGTCACGCTGCGCCTCTACAACGTGCTGAAGCCGCGTCTTAAGGAAGCTGGTGTGGAGCAGTTGTTCTACGATATAGAGATGCCGCTGGTGCCGGTGCTTGCCGAAATGGAGACCACGGGCGTCCGTCTGGACACCGAAGCCCTTGCCGAAACGTCCAAGGTGCTCACCGAACGCATGAAGCAGATAGAGCGAAACATCTACGAACTCGCCGGACATGAGTTTAACATCGCCTCGCCGAAGCAGGTGGGAGAGGTGCTTTTCGGCGAGATGAAGATTGTGGAGAAACCCAAGAAGACCAAGACCGGACAGTACGTCACGTCTGAAGAAGTGCTCCAGCAGCTCCGCTCCAAGGCTCCCATCGTGGCTGACATCCTCGAACATCGTGGTCTGAAGAAGCTCCTCGGCACCTACGTCGACGCTCTTCCGAAGCTTATCAATCCGCGTACGGGTCACATCCATACGTCTTTCAATCAGGCAGTTACGGCTACGGGTCGCCTTTCTTCGTCAGACCCCAACCTTCAGAACATCCCCGTTCGCGGCGAGGACGGCAAGGAAATCCGCAAGTGCTTCATCCCCGAACCGGGCGAGCTGTTCTTCTCAGCCGACTACTCCCAGATAGAGCTGCGCGTCATGGCTCATCTCTCTGGCGACAAGAACATGATAGAGGCGTTCCGCGAGGGCTATGACATCCACGCCGCCACCGCCGCACGCATCTATAAGGAGAAGATAGAGGACGTCAGCCGCGACCAGCGTACGAAGGCAAAGCGTGCCAATTTCGGCATCATCTACGGCATCACGGTCTTCGGTCTGGCTGAACGACTGGAGATCAGCCGAGACGAAGCCAAGCAGCTCATCGACGGCTACTTCGAGACGTTCCCCGAGGTGCACGCCTACATGGAGAAGGCTAAGGAGCTTGCCCGTGAGCACGGTTACGCCGAGACGTTCTTCCATCGCCGCCGCTATCTGCCGGACATCACCTCGCACAACGCCACCGTGCGCAACTTCGCCGAGCGCAACGCCATCAACGCGCCCATACAAGGCTCTGCCGCTGACATCATAAAGATTGCAATGGTGAAGATTTACGATCGTTTCCGCAAAGAAGGAATAAGGTCGAAGATGATTCTCCAGGTGCACGACGAACTCAACTTCTCCGTCGTACCTGAGGAAAAGGAGAAGGTGGAGAGAATTGTGCTGGAGGAAATGCAGAACGCCTATCCCCTCCAAGTGCCTCTCGTGGCAGACTCAGGATGGGGTGAGAACTGGTTGGAAGCGCATTAGGCTGACTGCGGCAAAATAGTAGCGGAGGTCTCCGGCCTCCGCAGCACAAGCCTTATAATCAGATAATTATAGAATTAAGCCCAAATCGGTCATTAGAAAAGTCTTCTTGTCAAAAATCATGTCCTTCATGCCTTGATGTCTGCTAATGCAAATATTGTCAAAACAGTAAAAACATGTTACAAAATAAAAATTGATTATAGAGTTCAGGTTCGCTGTTTTTACGGTGTTTTGCTGTGCAAACAGCACCCACGCTTAACAATAGAGCCTCTTTTACACTCCGATAGTGCCATTATCAGAGTGTAAAAGAGGCTCTATTGCATGACAACAGTGGCAGTTTTGGAGTGTAAAAGAGGCTCTATTGCAGCTAAAAGCAGCTCGTTTGTGAGTCTGATTTCATAGCGCTTCGCCATAAAACCGCATAACACACTGTGTTTAAGTACATTATTTCTAAGCGCTCAAAACTCAAGAATTTCGCACCAAAGATTTTGTTGTGCGCCGAACTCATAGTATTGAGCAATTGAAATGCAAATATTGTCGTCGGCAGAATCACCGAAGAGTGCGAGAATATGATACCAATCCAAACATCAATTGAAACGAGCGTTCATTTCTTATGTTGCAAGACAGCAAACGTAACACAAAAGATAGAGTATACCCTCGTGCAACGGAGGCCGGAGACCTCCGCCACTTTCCTCTACAACCACTTCATAAGTATATCCCACACAGCAATGATGTGGCAGACGGAGCCGGCGAGGACGAAGAAATGGAAGACGGTGTGCATGAAGCGGCGCTTGCGGAGACAGTAAAACAAGGCACCGGTGATGTAGCAGACGCCTTCGGCTATTATCCATATCACGGCAGACGGACCGACGCTATGGAGAAGCGGACCGAAAGCAACGAGCACGCTCAGTCCCATCACCACGTAGCAGATTGTCTCCACATAGCTATGGCTCTTCAGACCCATGAAGCTCTTCACGGTTCCGGCTATTGCCGACACCCAGATGAAGATGAAGAGCGCCCAGCCCCAATAGCTATACTCGCGCAACGCCACAAGCGTGATGGGCGAATAAGATCCGGCTATGTGCCAATATATGGCGGCGTGGTCCCACTTGCGCAGCCTCTCCTTCCAGGGCGACCATGCAGAAAGGGCGTGATAGACAGTCGAAGCGATGTAGCTCGACAACATTCCGAAGAGATAAAGGATGATGCCTGCCGTCGCCCAACCGTTTCGCGCCCAACCGCACCATACGAGGAACGCCGTGCCGACAACGAGTCCGAGAATTATTCCCGCGCCGTGCGACCACGAGTTCCATAGCTCTTCCTTATGATTGAAGTAGATTTTCATATACTCTTAGTTTTTTATTTCAATCTGTTATGACTATATATTTTTCGTCTACAAAGTTACGTATTATTATCCACTCATATATTCTTATTTAAATAAAATTAAGTACCTTTGCACACGCAACGGTTCGCCTACCCTTATCAGGAAGAGGCGATTAAAAGGGAATGGGGTGTGAGTCCCCGACTGTCCCGCAGCTGTGAGCTGCCCTTATAACGGGCGCGAACAAGATAGCCACTTGCCTTTAACGATGGAATAAAGAAGGCAGGGAAGGCGTTCGCGTCTGGGTGGCGAGTCAGAAGACCTGCCGAAACGTATATTGCCAAGGTTGTTCAGGGGTGCCTCGAGGATTGGGCACGAACGACGAAACCGTAATCAATGCGACCCGAAGTATGATTTGGCTGACAGCCATAATTGTGTCCTGTCGTGATTACATCTTTTCTGTAGTGATTACACAACTATAATAATATATGAAGAAAAACTTTACTTCCATCATGTTTGCTTTGTGCATCAGCCTTTCTGCTGCCGCACAGACCACCACCATCCGTGTGCAGGGCGCACCCCGCAAGGTGTCGCAGACCGTTGCCACACGCATCCAGAAGGCTGCCGACGCAGTCACATCCACTTGCATCGATTTCTCTAAGATAGAGCGTTGGGCAGGCGAAGGCGAGTGCCGTGCTGCTCTTGCCCTGAAATGGGCTGACGGTCAGAACGAGGGCAAGACTCTCGTCTGGGGATATCGCTGGAAATCAACGGAGAACCCTACGGGCGAGGATCTTATCCGTGCCATCGCCAAGGCAGACCCTGCTCTTTACCTTATGGGCTCCACCGGCGCTTGGGGACTCACCATCGGCGGCATCGGCTATGACGCCGACAACGACCGCTTCGTGAGCGTCACCACAGATACCGAGGTGGTTTATCCGCGCTGCGGCTTCGTGACATTGCCTTCTGACAAGTACGAATCGTCGGCTGCTACCGACTATGGCGATGGCGACGCATGGAACTGCGGATGGTTTTCGGGCTTCTGGAGCTATTACGTTGCTGACAAGGCGGACGACGAGCTGCAGATGGCACAGACCGGCGCCACGGGTCGTACGCTTACCGACGGATGCGTTGACGCTTACGTCTTCGGCTATTTCGCTGCCGACGCAGAGCCTAACGTATATGACGGCAACCTCGAATATCTGCCTGCAACAACCGACTACTCTACGGGCACTTTCGTCCTCAACGAGGGTTGGTTCGGCACGGAGAACGCTTCCGTCAACCATCTTTCAGAGAACGGCGAGTGGACATACCGCTGCGCTGACAATATCGGAGCCACCGGTTGCTACGCCACACCATGGGCAAACCGCTACTACATCATCGCCAAGCAGCCTAAGGACAAGGGCGCTGAGGTGAGCGGAGGACGCATCACCGTATGCGACGCCAACTCTATGCGCGTTCTGAAGCAGATTGAGAACATCGGAGGCGCCAACGAGGACGGACGTTCGTTCTGCGGCATCGACGAGCACCGCGCTTACGTCAGCACCACGGAGGGCATCTATGAGCTCGACCTTGACAACTTAGAGATAACCAAGAAGGTGCTGTCTACGGAGAACTATAACACGCAGTTCGGCAATATGGTCCGCTTCGGCGACTATGTCCTTGCCACCGAATACGGCAAGAATCTCTTCGTCATCAACTGCGCTGACAACACCGTCGTAAAGACACTTCCCTGCACAGCCGCTTCTGTCGTCATGGCTAAGGACGGATCGTTGTGGGTGAGCACCAAGGAGGGCATCTCACGCTTCAACGCCGAAACACTCGACCTGGAGCCCGTTACGCTCGGCGAGGGAATCGGTCTGCCCGTATTGTCAGGCGACGGATGGAATCCTGACTGCTTCTGTGCAAGCCTTCAGAGCAACGTCATCTATTGGGCTTCATCGACAGAGTGGACCATCAATAAGGTATTTAAGTATGACATCGACAAGCAGGAAGCTTCGCTCTTCATCGACTATACCACCGATGCTGACGGTCGCGCGCTCTACGGCGCAGCGCTCCGCGTTGACCCGAAGACAGACTGCATCTACACCAGCCTCGTGAAGGGATGGACTTTCAACGACAACGTCGTTCGCAAGTACAGCGCCGACGGCACACAGCTGGCAGAATACACAATGGAGGCTAACTTCTGGTTCCCGGAGGTATTCGTATTCCCCGACACCGAGGACCCCGTACTTGCTGACTTCAAGGCTCTTAACCTTGGCGTAGGCGAGCAGGCTGAAGCAGACGTGGACGTTACTGACGCCGACAACAACCGCCACGCCATCGTCATCAGCGTGGAGAACATCGAGGACAACAGCGTGGCTGAGGTAAGCGTGAAGAACGGCAAGCTGGTCGTTAACGCACTCAAGGAGGGCAGCACCACTGCCACCATAAAGGCTTGCTCTAACGGCATCAGCACACAGAAGACGCTCAGCATCAACGTCACCAAGCCTACCTCTATTGACGCTGCCACAACAACCGCAGAGGCTCATGAGGTGGCACGTTACACCATCGACGGCAAGCGCATCAGCAAGCCGCAGACCGGCGTCAACGTCGTACGCTTCTCTGACGGAACGGTCAAGAAGGTAGTGGTAAAGTAAGTCACTCATAATATTGGATTAAGCGAATTATCCAATCCAAATAAATATCATTATTTTTAACAGGTTTGTAATTATTCGGGGCGGTTGTACGCGTGATGCGCGCAGCCGTCCTTTTTTTACACGTAATACCAATAAAAAGCGTAACTTTGTACGCCCAAATCATTAGTTTGAGTAAATGTGGACATTCAGTAAACTACATATTTGCGTGGCTCTCGCCTCCATAGCCGCCACCGCCGGTGCACAGACGTCGCGTCTCGACTCGGTGCAGACTCTGGGCGACGTCAGCGTGGTGGGCGTCAAGCCTCACTATCTCACTCCCTCGCAGACCCTGCGCGGCGACATGCTGCGCAGTCTCTCCGCCACGTCCGTGGCTGACGCGCTGAAGTATTTCTCCGGCGTACAGATAAAGGACTACGGCGGACTGGGCGGACTCAAGACCGTGAACGTACGTTCGCTCGGATCGCAGCACGTGGGAGTTTATCTGGACGGCATACGCATCACCAACGCGCAGAACGGTCTGATTGACCTTGGACGCTATTCGCTCTCCAACATGGAGTCGGTGTCGCTCTATAATGCCAACCGCAACGAACGCCTGCAGTCAGCTTCTGAGTATGCTTCGGCAGCCACAGTCTACATGCAGACAAAGCGTCCGACGCAGACCACGTACACGATGGAATATGGTTGCGGGTCGTTCGGACTCAACAAGCTGAAGGGATACTTCGCGCTGAAGAACCTGCTTTTCATAGATGCCGAATACCAGCACAGCGACGGCAACTACGCTTTCCGCTTCCGTTCGGAGCAGGAAGACACCGTAGGCACGCGCCACAACTCGGACATTACGTTTTATCGTCTTGAGGCAGCCGGATTCTATAAGGGACTCTCCACGCACGTCTATTACTATAATTCGGAGCGCGGACTGCCCGGACCGGTCATCAGACGACTCTCTGACCAGTGGGATTCCACCGACCGCCAGTGGGACGAAAACTTCTTCATACAGTCATCATACAAGCATTCGTGGGAGCATTTCGGACTGAAGACCAACCTCAAATACTCCTACGACTACCTGCATTACCTGCAGGATCCGCGCACCAACGCCGCCACGATGTACTGCAACAATCACTATACGCAGCAGGATCTTTACGGTTCAGTAGCCGCGGCGTGGAACACGCGCTACGTTTCGCTTACGGCAAGCACCGACCTTCGTTGGAGCGACCTTAATGCAGACGTCTATAAGTTCGCTTACGTTTATCGTCTCGACTCGAAGTCGCTGCTCTCCGCCATAGCCTCATACCGCGGTTTCGAGGCTAACATAGCCTTGCTTTACACCCACATCTCCGACCATACACGTGGCGCAGCGTCGCCCCTGAGCCGCCTCACCCCGATGTATCTCGCCTCATGGCACGGAGGTCCGCTGACCGTACGAGCCTTCCATAAGCGCATCTTCCGCGCCCCGACGCTCAACGACCTCTATTATACACTCGTAGGCAATGCGCAGCTCCGACCCGAATACACCTCGCAATGGGACCTTGGCATCGACTATAAAGACCGCCACCTGCATCTCGCCGTCGACCTCTACACAAGCCGGATAGAAGACAAGATTGTAGCCATACCGATGAAATGCCAGTTCCGCTGGTCGATGGTGAACTTCGGACTGGTCAGGTCTTTAGGCATAAGCACCACCGCCGGCTACGACCGTACTTGGGGCAAATTAGTGCTCTCCGCCAACGCCAACTATACATGTCAGCGTGACCGCGACTTCTCGTCGCCCTCCGACCCCGAATATAAGAACACCATCCCCTACTCTCCCCTCCATTCCGCCTCCCTCATAGTCAGCCTCGGCTATGACGGATGGTCAGCCTGCACGTCATGGCTCTACACCGGCGACCGCTTCGCTCTCATCTCCAACAACAAGGAGGACATGCTCGGCGCCTGGCAGACCGTTGACCTGAAGCTAAGCAAAACCTTCACCATCAGCCGCCATAGCCTCCAGACCACCATAGAATGCAACAACCTCACCGACTCCAGACACGAAGTGGTGAAGCGCTATCCTATGCCGGGACGCAACTGGAAGCTGACCCTGCAATGGAGGATGTAAAAGCGAAAACACACCTCATTATCAAAAAGTGATAATCATTTTATGATAATCACTAAATAAAGAAAACAACCCTAACATGTCGTACAAGAACATATACGCCCGTCTGCTGTGGCTCCTTACTGTATCGCTCCTTACAGCGTGCTCACTGCAACCAGCCGACTACTCCACTCCGTCTGAGCCGAAAGCCGACTCAGACCGCCTCATCGTGCTCTGCGAAGGACTGTGGGGCATGGACAATTCGTCGCTGTCGCTCATCGACAACGGCGTGCTGACCAACCGATGGTTTCAGCAGCAGAATCCAGGACGCCATCTTGGCGATACGGGCAACGACATTCTGCAGGTGAACGACACGCTGATAGCCATAAGCGTCAACTGGTCGAACATCGTGCAATACATCCGCCCTGACGGAACGGCAATAGCCGCAACGGAGAACATCCCCAACAACCGCCGGCTTGCAACTGACCACAACGGCTTCCTTTACGTCACGTCGTATGCCGACAACGGCTACGTGGCGAAGGTGGACTTACGGACAAAGCAGGTGGTGGACACGTGCCACGTGGGACGCGAACCGGAGGGCATAGCCTATTACGACGGACGGCTTTACGTAGCCAACACGGGCGGATACGCCACGCAGACCAAGGACCACGACTATGAACAGACGGTCTCCGTGGTGGACGCGCAGACCATGCGCGAGCTGCGACGCATCGATACGGGACACAAGAATCTCTATGGCAAGCCGGCGCAATGGGGGCAATATCTTTGCATCAATGCCGCCGGTGACTACTATAACCAGCCGCCGCAATGCATCATCCTGAATATGGCTAACGACGAATTTCGCACTTTCAGTTTCCCTGCCACGTACTGCTGCGCCTATCAGGGACGATTCTATATCCTCGGTTCAGCCTATTCATACATCACCGAAGCCTACGCCTTCTCCGCCCACACCATCTCCTTGCCCTCTATGGAGGCGGAGGAAGGACTGGCAGCGTACGACGTTGCCACAGCTGTCATCCTACAGATGCAGTCGCCATACGGCATCTATATCTCGCCATACACCGGACACCTCTACGCCAGCGATGCCCGAGCCTACGCCACCAACGGCTACGTTTACGAGTTCGGACGTGACGGCAGCCAGCTAAACAGATATCTGCTAAGAGGAGTGAATCCCTCGGGATTTCTGGCGTGGCAGCAGAATTAAACTAAACCATTTGAATTATGAAACCAACCACAATACTCTTTGCCGCGCTCTGTCAGCTCACAGTGTCGGCAAACGCACAATCACAGCAAACTGTTAAGGTGCTGGAATACTGCCCTGCACCAGGACAATTCATCAATACGCTGCCAGCCATTGACGCCGCGATGTCGGCGGAGGAGCGTCTGAAAGCTTGCGAAGAGCAGATAGAGGACGGCATTCTGGTGTGCCTTGGCGCTGCCGGAGGCTACATCACGTTCGGATTTGACGAGCCTATAAAGAATCTGCGCGGATCTGATCTGCGCATTCTCGGCAATGCTTTCTATTCACAGGACGACCCCGTTTACGGCGCTTCCACAATCGGAGGAAGCGTCGAACCGGGCATTGTATATGCCGGTGTGGGCACGTCTCCCGAAACGGCTACGTGGTATGAGCTGGCGGGTTCGGAATATTACACCACCGAACGCCATAACTTCCGCATCACTTACCACAAGCCTACGGCAGAGAAAGGCGACCACGAGAAGTCGCATTCCGCCTTCGACAACTACATCCGCTTCACCGCTACGTGGGACGATGCAGACGGCACGAAGCGCGATACGACGGGTTATCTGATGAAGAACGTGTTTCATCCTCAGACTTACTGGCCCGTTTGGGAGGACAAGGAGGAAATGACGTTCAGCGGAGCACGACTGCCAAACAACGCCATCAACTACGGTGGCGACGAGTATGACACGGAGAATACGCAGCTATGGGTGACTTATCGCTATGCTGCCGACTCGTACGGTTACGCCGATGCAGCACCCAACGATGACCAGCGCTACACCACTTTCGACCTTGATTGGGCTGTTGACAATAACGGAAATCCCGTAAAACTAACCCATGCCGACTTCATCCGCATCCAGACGGGTGTGCTGCAGCATTGCGGATGGACTGGCGAAACGTCCACAGAGGTCAGCTCTGTCATCAATCTGCATCTTGTGGAAGGCTACGATGCCGACCCAATCATAATCACGCCGCGTCCACGCCCAACAGCCATAGACGCCATAAACGCTTCAGCAGCTAAGGAAACGGCACGCTATAACATCAGCGGACAGCGCATCAGCAAGCCTCAACACGGCGTTAACATCGTGAAATATGAGGACGGTAGCGTAAGAAAAATCATTATAAAATAAGTTGAAAGTTGAGAGTTGGGAATTGAGAGTTCTTGCTAAGGCAAGCGGCAAAGCCGAGCGATGATATGTTGTTTTAGATAATATATGCAACATAATGCGATTATCAAAGGAAATCATCGCTCTCAACTCTCATTTCTCAACTTTCAACTTAAAGAAATCATTCTGTTTATCGCGTAAAGCGATAGAAATCAACGGTTCCCTTCACCTCTGACACACGCTCCTTGGTGGTCATAACGTGCTGGAATCGGTATTCGGGATGGCGCTTAGCCAACTCTTCAAAGTCAGCCGTAGGAACTATCAGCACGCCCTTTTCCGGCAGAACTGTCTTCTCTTCGATGCTTCCATCGGGACGTTCCTCGTATACGGGCTTCTCAAACTGGTCCATCTTATCGCCGAGATAGAAGTCAGCACCAAAGAAATGAGCCATTCTGCTACCTATATGCTGATAGATATTCTCGCCGGGGAACATCTTTTCTATGGTCTGTGCCATAGGACGCAGCGACTTGCTGTTCAGAACCGGAGGCTGATAAAGGCCGTCGAGAGCTGTCATCAGCAGAATGACGGGGGCTAACAAGGCGTAGCGGAAACGTCGACCATCGTTGCATGTTCGCTTGCGCAATACCATCTGCATGGCATCCACAGCAGCTGCAGCAGGAAGGAAACAAAGGAGGAATTCCAGTATTCCGATAGGCATATCGCGCAGGGCATGCAGCATGGCGATGTTGGTATCAGCATGCTTGCCGTGGAAGATGGTGTCGGGCACCAGTCCCATTCTTACGCAAGCAAAGACCGCCGTGAGCGTCAATACCAATACACCGATAAGACATACATAAGCTCTCATAGCGCCTCTTCTGCCCGTACGCCATAGCCAGTCTACGTATTCGGCTATGATCATGGCCATGAAAGGATAGCAAGGAAGCAGGTAAACGCTGCGCTTGCTTGACGGGAAGCAATAGAAGAGGAGCACAAGCAGGAAGCCTAACCATGTGAAGAGCATCACCGGCGGCACCTGCATAAGGCGTATCTGCCATCTCATCAGCGTGCCTTTCAGACCGCCGGGGAGCGAAGAATTCGCCGAGGAAGCCGACTTCGCGGAGGAAGCAGTGGAGGCTTCAGACGCAGAAGCGGCCTCAGCAGAGGCAGCTGATCTTTTCCAAGGCTTTGAGAAGAGCGAGAATATCAAGAGCAACGTCCACGGTGCCCATCCCGTTGAGAGCGTAAAGAAGTTGTAAGGGAACGAATGGGTGTGCGACTCGTAGCTCATCGAGCCGGTCATGCGTCCGATGTTCTCCTCATAGATAAGGTCGAGGAAGTGCTGTCCGCCCTCATGCCAAGCTGCCACGTACCACAAAGCGGGCAGTATGAGCGACAGCAATGCGAAGCCTCCGTACGTCAGCGAGGTGCGCCAGAAGCGTCCACCACGTATCAGCGTGAACACCCACATCACAAAGCAGGGCAGAACGAAGCCCACCGGACCCTTGGTCAGAACGGCTCCACTCATGCAAAGCACTGCCAACAGAGGGAAGCCCTTGCTGCCACGCTCCCACCAACGATAGAACAAGAGCATTGCGCCCACCACGCAAGCCGTCAACACCATGTCCACACGGCAGTTGACACCGGCTCTGTGCACCTCGAAGGACGTCAGCAGAAGCAAGGCTCCCATAAGCGCTTGTTGAGCGTTTCGGCGACGCTTATAGAAGACGAAGCAACCCACGGTCATGGCAATAAGAGCCAAAGCCGACGGCAGACGCGACGTATATTCGTCCACGCTGCCCGTCAATAACGACACAAGGGCTATGCAGTAATGGAAGAATGGCGGCTTGTAAGGAATGTCCATGCCGTTGTTGACGGGCAGAATCCAGTCGCCGCTGTTGAGCATTGACAGCGCCACGACAGCCTCACGCGGCTCACCTTTCGTGTTGAAGTCTGTAAGCCCGAGGAAGGGCAGGAGCATCACACACGAGATTACGATAACCGCTATGAGCGGCATGTTTTTCTCTTTTATCTTCATTTTCTTTTCGTTTGGTTCGGAAATTCTTTTCGTTGGTTCACAAAATGTTTCGCGTGCAAAGGTAGCAATAAAAACCAAAGGAATTCTGAGGTTTCGTTATTTTATGACCGAACCGATTGGCAAAGAAAATATTTTTGCTACTTTTGTCTTTCAAAACACTCCCTGAATATGCATCCAAACCTTACTTACACATACAATAATGTCTAACCCAAAACGACTAAAGCGGCGCTTCCTGCGTTATCTGAAGCTGGAACGCGGCTATTCGCCCAACACCATAGAGGCTTATACGCACGACATCGACTATCTGCTTAAGTTTCTCCAGGACGAACACCTCGCCGTGGAGGACGTGCGTCTGCCCCACTTGGAGCAGTTCGCTGCACGCATCTACGAGTTCGGCGTGTCGTCAAGGAGCCAGGCCCGCATCATCAGCGGCGTGCGCACCTTCTTCCGCTATCTCGTCCTTGACGGCGAAATAGAGGACGATCCGTCCGAACTGCTCGAGTCGCCGTCACGCGGCGTGCATCTTCCTGAAGTGCTCAGCGTGGAGGAAGTGGACCGTATGGAGGCTGCCATCGACCTCTCCAAATGGGAAGGACAGCGTAATCGCGCCATAATAGAGACGCTCTTCTCCTGCGGTCTGCGCGTCAGCGAACTCGTTACGCTGCGCTTCGCCGACATCTTCAAGAAGAAACATTGTCTGCGCATCGTCGGTAAAGGCGGCAAGGAACGCCTCGTCCCCATATCGGACAACGCACTGAAGGAAATAGAATACTGGATGTACGACCGTAACGTGATGAACATCAAGCCCGGTGAAGAGGAGTATGTGTTCCTCAACCGCCGCGGAGCACACCTCACACGCACCATGATATTGATAATGATAAAGAACACGGCACGCGACGCTGGCATCGAGAAGACGGTATCGCCACACACCCTGCGCCATTCTTTCGCCACCGCCCTGCTGAAGGGAGGAGCCAGTCTGCGAGCCATTCAGGAGATGCTCGGTCACGAAGACATATCCACTACGCAGATTTATACGCACGTAGACATGACCACATTGCGCGAAGAGATAATGTGTCATCACCCGCGAAACATGAAGAAAAAACTATCTGACGAGTAACAACCAAAAGGGGACCGACTTCGCAGCCGATCCCCCTTGCTCTTTATACAATAACATTATGAATTTTAATAGTGGCTTATTTGTTTGATTACGCTTGCAAAGTTACTCTATATTAATGTCTTGCGCAATACCCAATAGTTGGTAAAATGCGCCTTGGCGCACAATTCAAAACTAAAAACTCCTAATTCCTAAATATTTATTGTACCTTTGTATTTATGCAAAAGAACAACCGTTTTCTTCTCTCTGCGGTGTGGATATTGAGCCTTCATGCTCTCACGCTCGCCTTTCTGTCGCTGTTCCGACTGACGGAATACGTGGCATTGCACGGCATGGTGGAAAGCACGTCCGCCAATCCGCTCACGGCTTTCGTGCGCGGCGTGTGGTTTGACAACGTCATCACGTGCTACATAACCGTCGTGCCGCTCGCCTTCACGCTGCTCCCGGCAGCCTTCTCGCTGACGCGTCGCTGGATGCGTCGTGCCACTGTTTGGTGGTACGGCATACTCGGAAGCGTCGCTTTCATGGCTTCGGCAGCCAACATTCCCTACTTCGCTTACTTCTTCAAGAACATCAATTCGTCCATATTCGAGTGGTTCGGCTATGCCGGCACCACGGCTGGAATGGTGACGGGCGAGAAGTCGTACTTCCTCTATATTGCCATGTTCTTCGTCTGCACAGCCGCTTACGTCTACCTCATGGTGCGTCTGCGCCGCGTGTTCGATAGGCTCATCGGCAAGAAGAACAACAACCCGATAGGCTTTGCGCATATAATTGGGGGAGACAACGGGCTTAAGAAAGCCGCAGCGTCTCTTGGCAGGCTCTGCATTGCCGCCGCCATGACCGCTCTCTGCGTCTTCGGCATCAGAGGCAGGACGGGATATAACCCCATAAAGGTGTCGGAGGCATATTATTGTGATGACGCTTTCCTCAACCAGCTCGGCATCAATCCTGCCTTCAATCTGCTCACTTCTGCCCTCGACGACATGCGAAAGGAGAACCGTGAGCTACATCTTATGCCTTATCCCGAAGCCATAAGCGAGGCACGACAGAGCCTTGGCATAACCGGCAAGTGCGACTCAACGCACGTCCTGCGTCGCTACGTGGACAACAGCCAGAGCGCCGTGGCAGGGAAGGAGAAGCCCAACGTGGTGGTTATCCTGATGGAGTCGATGTCGGCAAGCTTCATGCAGACATTCGGACAGAAGGAAAGACTCACTCCTACGCTCGACTCGCTCTACAACCACTCGATGGCTTTCGACCATTATTACAGCGCCGGCATCCATACCAATCACGGCATGACAGCCTCGCTCTATTCGTTCCCTGCCCTGATGTTCCGCAATCTCATGAAGGGAACCGTGACGCCTCACCGCGACGGCATCCCCACCGTGCTCCACAAGGAAGGCTATCACAACATGTTCTTCATGACACACGAGGCACAGTACGACAATATGAAGGCGTTCTTCACCACCAACGGTTACGACGACATCTATTCGCAGGAGTCGTATCCGAAGGAAGAAGTGGTCAATTCGTTCGGCGTTTCAGACCATTTCCTCTTCTCGTACGCCCTCGACCGCATCAACGAAACGAGCAAGAAATACGCCGGCAAGAAGCCGTTTATGGCTACGCTCCTTACCATCAGCAATCATCCTCCATACATCATTCCGTCGTGGTTTAAGCCCAAGACAAAGGAACCTGAGACGCAGATTGTGGAGTATGCAGACTGGTGTGTGGGCGACTTCCTGCGCCGCGCCAGCCGTTGCCCGTGGTATAAGAACACTGTCTTCGTCATCATGGCGGACCACGGCAAGATAGTAGGCAAGGTGGACAGCGAGCTGCCGCAGTCGTATAATCACATTCCGCTCATCGTCTTCGGTCCCGGCGTGAAGAACGGAAGGGTGGAGAAGCTCGCAATGCAGGTGGACGTGATGCCAACGCTGCTCTCTCTGCTCGGCATCAGCTATGAGTATGACGGCTTCGGAGTGGACCTCACACGCGACGAACGCCCCCTCGTGTTCTATTCTGCCGACAATCAGATAGTGGCACGTTCGCACAATCTCTGCTACATTTACGAGCCGAAGACGGGTAATGCGTTCTGCTACGTCTCCACACCTGACGGTCGTCTGAAGGAGACAAAGCCCTCGGCAGCATTCATTCCGCTGCGCCGTTACGTATTCAGCATGATACAGACGGCACAGTATATGCTTAAAAGACAAATGTAAGTGAAATGCTTGTGTATGACTCAAGAAATGTGTAAATTTGTGCCTTGAAGCACTATTCACTTAATACAAAAACACTATAAAAACATCACAATATACAGAACTATGGAACAAGCTCTCTGGATATACAACACCCTGACACGAAGAAAGGAAGTGTTCAAGCCGCTGCATGCGCCTAACGTGGGCATGTACGTCTGCGGACCTACCGTTTACGGCGACCCACACCTCGGACACGCACGTCCCGCCATCACTTTCGACATCCTCTTCCGCTATCTCAAGCACCTCGGATATAAGGTGCGCTACGTTCGCAACATCACTGATGTGGGCCACCTTGAGCACGACGCTGACGAGGGTGACGACAAGATAGAGAAGAAGGCACGCCTTGAACAGCTCGAGCCGATGGAGATAGCACAGTACTATACCAACCGCTATCACGCTGCCATGGAGGCGCTCAACGTGCTTCCGCCGAGCATCGAGCCGCACGCCACGGGCCACATCATCGAGCAGGAGGAACTGGTGAAGCAGATTCTGGACAACGGATTCGCTTACGAAAGCAACGGCTCGGTATACTTCGACGTAAAGAAATACAACGAGAAATATCACTACGGCATTCTCTCCGGACGTAACCTTGACGACGTAAAGGACGCTTCACGCGCTCTTGACGGAGTGGGAGAGAAGCGCAATCAGGCTGACTTCGCCCTTTGGAAGAAGGCTTCTCCCGAGCATATCATGCGCTGGCCGAGCCCCTGGAGCGACGGTTTCCCGGGCTGGCATTGCGAGTGCACAGCCATGGGACGCAAGTATCTCGGCGCTCACTTCGACATCCACGGAGGAGGAATGGACCTCGTATTTCCGCACCACGAGTGCGAGATTGCGCAGGCTGTGGCTTCGCAGGGCGACCAGATGGTACGCTACTGGATGCACAACAACATGATAACCATCAACGGACAGAAGATGGGCAAGTCGCTCGGCAACTTCATCACGCTCGAGGAGTTCTTCACCGGCAACAACAAGAACCTCGAACAGCCCTATTCTCCGATGACCATCCGCTTCTTCATCCTATCCGCTCACTACCGCGGCACCGTCGACTTCTCTAACGAAGCGCTTCAGGCATCGCAGAAGGGACTGGAGAAACTCATGAACGGCATCAGCGACCTTGACCGCATCGCAGCTTCGGCTGAGAGCGACGCAGAGACAAAGAAGATGGTAAGCGAGCTTCGCGAGAAGTGCTACGACGCCATGAACGACGACTTCGCCACTCCGCTCGTCATCGCTCACCTCTTCGAGGCATGCTCCGTTGTCAACAAGCTCGTCGACCACAAGGCCACAATCTCTGAGGCTGACCTCAAGGAACTCTCTGAGACAATGCGCCTCTTCGCCTTCGACCTCCTCGGTCTGCGTCCCGACAACGCCGGATCGTCATCTCACCGTGAGGAAGCTTTCGGCAAGGTGGTGGACATGGTGCTCGACCTCCGCTCTAAGGCAAAGGCTGCCAAGGACTGGGCGACAAGCGACCGCATCCGCGACGAACTCGCTGAACTCGGCTTCGAAGTAAAGGACACCAAGGACGGTGCCACATGGAAACTCAAATAATAATTAGTAATTAATAATTAATAATTATGAAGAATCTCAGCTTAATAATAGCCTCAGCGCTCGCCATCTGCAGCTGCTCCACCCCCAAGACCGTAGGACAGGCCACTGACCTCAACGGTGAGTGGGACATCGTAGAAGTAAATGGTAAGGTGGTGGACACCACAAAGACAGAATCTCGTCCCTTTATCGGATTCGAGACCAGCAAGAACAACGTATATGGCTGTGCAGGATGCAACAACATCACCGGCACAATGAAGCTCAACACGTCACGTCAGACTCTCGACCTCTCGCAGGTGGGAGCCACGATGATGCTCTGCCACGACATGACTACGGAGCAGAGCGTGCTCGACGCTCTCGGACACGTGAAGGGATATAAGGCAGCAGGAGAAGGTCGTGTAGACCTCACAGACAACAGCGGCAAGACCGTATTGTCACTCCAGAAGGCAAAGTAAAAACAAAACATCAAGCCCCGCCATTGTGCGGGGCATACAATAAAAGGCAGCACGTATGAAGCACATCGTATTTCTGACCGGCGCCGGCATGTCCGTAGAGTCCGGTTTCAAGACATTCCGTGGTAACGACGGACTGTGGGAGAACTATCCCGTGGACCAGGTGGCATCGCATGAGGGTTGGCTTAAGGACCCGACGCTCGTCACCAACTTCTACAATATGCTGCGCCACAAGCTCTATGCGGCACAGCCCAATGAGGGTCATCGCCTCATCCACGACCTGGAGAAGGACTATAAGGTGACCGTCATCACGCAGAACGTGGACAACCTGCACGAGAAGGCTGGCTCCACGGACGTCATCCATCTGCACGGCGAGCTAACCAAGGTGTGCTCATCGCGCGACGTTGACGACCCGCGTTACCAGCGTGAGCTGACCGAAGACGATTGTGAGGTGAAGCCCGGAACACTCGCCGGAGACGGTTCGCTGGAACGTCCGTTCATCGTGTTCTTCGGCGAAGCGGTGCCGATGATAAGCGTGGCAGCGGAAGCAGCCGAGCAAGCCGACATCTTCGTGATTATAGGCACGTCGCTGAACGTATACCCCGCCGCCGGACTTATCCACTACGTGCGCCCCGCCGTACCCGTCTATCTCATCGATCCGGAGCCGTCGCTCGGCGTAGGCAGGCAGAACTTCACGCACCTGCAATGCGGAGCAAGCGAAGGAATGAAGAAGCTTTGCGAAATATTGAATGATTGAACTTGCGCAAGTTCAGTTATTAAATGACAAATAACAACGAAAAAGGCTGCAAGCAACGACGTGCTTGCAGCCTTTTTTATGTTATTGATGTCCTTATTCTGTTATTAGAACTTGTAGTTAACACCGAACTGGATGTTTGTTCCGTCGAGGTTAACACCGAATGCCTTAACCTTAGCAGCACCCTCGTTCTCCTGCTGGTAACCGAAGAAACCAACCTTTGTGATGAAAGCCACGTGGTCAGAGAGGTTAACCTTCAGACCCGGCTTGATGCCGAACTCGAATCCATCATAATCTCTGCCGTTGCCACCGAAGTGCTTGTAACCTACAGTACCCTCGAGGAAGAGGTCAACGAGCTTTGTGTTGCAGAATGTATAGCGTGCGTACGGAGCGAGCTCGAATGTGTTGTAGCCGTCCTCTACACCCTCGTAACCGATGGTAAGACCAGCCTCCCAGTTCTTGTTGAACTGATAACCAATCTCAGGAACGAGTGCGTAATGCATCTTAGCGTCTTCCTTGCCATGCTTTACACTTGCAAGACCTGCACAACCACCGATGTAAACCTGTGCGCTTGCACTTGCAGCAATAACCATTGCTGCCATAGTCATAAAAATCTTCTTCATAACTTTTACTTTTAATATTAGTTTTTTCTGTGTTTCAAATCAACGGTGCAAAGATATTATCCTTTTTTAAATTCGCAAAATAAATATGTCTTTTTCGCATACATAAAGGTAATATAGAACAACAATCCAATAAAAAATAGATTTAAATCAAGAAAAGTGGTAGATATATCTACTAAATTTACAATACAAATCATACACTTTCGCCAACAAAACAACCATCAAGCAGGAGTTTATCCATAATCTTTACTAACTTTGCACCTACATAACGCACATAATACATCCATATAAAACATATAAGAACACATATAAAAGAAACCATACAATGCGTAAACTCCGTACTATAGAAATGCAGCGTCTCACGGTGGACGAGTTTCATGAGGCCAAGAAGCTCCCCCTTATCGTCGTTCTTGACGACGTGCGCTCGCTCCACAACGTAGGCTCCGTATTCCGCTCGTCAGACGCTTTCCGCGTGGAAGCGGTTTATCTCTGCGGCATCACAGCCACTCCACCCCACCCCGAAATCCACAAGACAGCGCTCGGCGGCGAAGATTCGGTAGACTGGCGCTACTTCCCCACAGCCACCGAAGCCGTGGCAGAGCTTCAGAAAGAGGGCGTCTTCGTCTATTCCATCGAGCAGGTGGAGGGTTCCACAAAGCTCCAGAACCTCTCTCTCGACACCGACCGACGTTACGCCGTGGTGTTCGGCAACGAGGTGAAGGGCGTCCATCAGGAGGTGGTTGACCTTTCTGACGGTTGCCTCGAGATACCGCAGTTCGGCACCAAGCACTCCCTTAACGTCAGCGTAACAGCCGGCATCGTCATCTGGGAAGTGGCAAAGCAGTTCATTGCAAGCAAATATCGTACAAAGAGTAAAAAGCTGTTACAAAATAAAAATTGATTCTAGAGATTTAGATTGCTGTTTTTATGGTGTTTTGCTGTGCAAACAGCACCCATGCCATACGATAGCGCCACTTTTACACTCCAATAGTGCCACTATTAGACAGTAAAAGTGGCACTATTGCATGATAAAAGTGCCACTATTGGAGTGTAAAAGTGGCGCTATTGCAGCAAAAAACGGCTCGTTTGTGAGTCTGATTTCATAGCGCTTCGTCAGAAAACCGCATAACATGCTGTGTATAAGCATATTGGCTCCAAACGCTCAAAACTCAAGAATTTCGCACCAAAGATTTTGTTGTGCGCTCAGCGCAGTATTGAGCGTTAGAAATGCAAATATTGTGTCGGACGGTCCGCCGTCCGCTCCTTGTCCTTTTCTTTTTATAATATGGTCCAAAAAGAATACTCTAAAAATTTTTTCACACTTATTATTTGTGCCCTCCGCAAAATTAGCATAACTTTGCATTTTAACTGTGTATAAAGATATGATACACATACAAATAAGAATGACAATGACAAGACCATATATCATCATCACACTTGCCGCACTTCCACTCATGTTCACATCCTGCATCAAGGACGAACCGCTCGGAATGGAATGCGACATCGAAGAGGCTTTCATACATGCCGACGACCCACAGGCAATGTTCTTCCAGCCCTCTGACTCGCTGACACGCGTGATTGCCACGCAGACCACCATCAACTTCAGTCCGCTCCGACCTGGAGCTGACCTTACGCAGATGGCACCGCAGTTCCGCATCACACCGGGAGCCACCATCTCGCCCGCAAGCGGTTCGGTGCACGACTTCTCACAAGGTGCGGTGGTCTACACCGTGACATCGGAGGACGGACAGTGGCACCGCACATACAACGTGAACATCACTGCCATGGAACCGGAGATACCGGAGGCAAAGACGGACACGATGAGATACGACTTCGAGAACTTCTTCCTTGAGGAGAAAGCGCAGAAATACTATGTATGGAGCGACATCCTCGACAACGGCAACCGTGCGGACAACTGGGCGACGGGCAACGCCGGATTTGCCATCGCAAAGAAGAAAGCCACACCTGAGGAATATCCCACCACACCGCTGACCGAGGGTTATGACGGCAACGGCGTGAAGCTGACGACATGCTCCACGGGATCGTTCGGCGTAATGATGAACATGCGCATCGCAGCAGGCAATCTCTTCACAGGCGTGTTCGAGTCGACCATCGCCACGAAGACACCTCTGCTTGCCACCCACTTCGGCGACGGAGCCGCCAACAAGCTAAACGTCAAGCCCGTAAGCTTCAGCGGATATTATCAGTATGCGCCGGGCGACGAGTTTATGGACAAGAGCGGCAAGGCGGTGGAGGGACGCATTGACGAGGGCGACATCTACGCCGTGGTGTTCAAGAACACGGACGACCAGGGCAACGCCTTCTATCTGACCGGCGACAACGTGAAGACCAGCCCGCAGATTATCGGCAAGGCGCTCAGCGGACGCATCACACGCACCGAGAACGGATGGCAGTTCTTCGACATCCCCTTCGAATACACCACGGAGCCCGACCCGCAGGTGCTCGCCAACTACGGATACAGCATAGCCATCGTCTTCACCTCCAGCTGCGAGGGAGCACACTTCGAGGGAGCCATCGGCAGTACGCTATTAATAGATAAGGTGAAGGTGGCATACGAGAAGCCCGCCGCACAGCAGAAATAACATTCAACCGCATCAATATGAAGAAAACAATAATAACACTGCTCCTCGTGGCCTTCGTAGGCTTGCAGGAAACGCTCGCCATCGACATCTTCGGCGATCTCAGATACATGGTACGCTTAGGCTACAGCCTCGGAGGAACAGCTCCGGTGGGCATGCCAGCCACCATCCGATCGCTCGACAAGTATACGCCCACCAACAACACGCTCCTCGGACTGGACGCATACAAGCCCCTGACAGAGAAGTGGGGACTGCAGGCAGGTTTCCATTACCAGAACAAGGGCATGAAGACCGATGCTAAGGTGAAGGGATACAGCATGGAGATGAGACGCGGAGACGAGACGCTCAGCGGACTCTTCACCGGTAATGTTGTGACGGAGGTGGACGAATGGATGGTGACGCTGCCGCTGCAGGTGGCATACAACGTGTCGCCGAACCTGCGTCTGAAGTTCGGTCCTTACTTCTCCTACGTACTTAGCAACAACTTCAGCGGATATGCCTACGACGGATATCTGCGCGTCGGCGACCCGACGGGCGACAAGGTGGAGCTGGGACACGTCGAAGGAGAACGCGGCGACTATGACTTCACCGAAGACCTGCGTCACTGGCAGTTCGGACTCGACCTCGGTGCAGACTGGTTCTTCTCCAACCACTTCGGTGCATACGCCGGACTGTCATGGGGTCTGACCAAGATTTTCCGCAAGGACTTCCACGTCATCGAGCAGTCGCTCTACCCCATCTACGGCAGCATCGGACTGACGTACAAGCTCAAGTAAGAAATATTAATAACGAAAAACAATTGTCTATGAAGAAAATCTTTACACTACTTGCAGTGGTCATGGCATCGCTCACAGCCATGGCACAAACCACCTTCTATGGTACATGGAAGAACAACTCTAACTCGTTCCCGAGCTTCGACAACTATGTGGAGGTGACCGTAAACGACAACGGCACAAGCACCATCGTACTGAAGGACATCGTATTCGGCAATGACGTTCTCGGAACCATTACGCTTAACAATGTCTCCACCGAGCAGAACGGAACAGGATATAGCTTCTCTATGGGCAGCCAGACCACTTTCGACATCACCGAAGGCAATATGGGCGGTGTGACAAAAGGCGCGTTCGAGGGTTGGGGAACTATGGACGGAGAGAACCTCCAGCTCACAGCCAACTACTTCGACTACGGCACTAAATCATTGCGCTACGTGAAGTTTAACGGCACAAAGGTGCAGACCAAGCCCGACGGACCCACCATCGTCGAGACAGAGACATTCTCGTCAGACCTGCTCACATCTACAGCAGCCGGCGACACCAAGACCACAAAGAACGCCAATGCCATCCTCAGCAAGTATTCTGACAACACTTACTCGCTGACACTCAAGCCAGTGGAGACTGCTGACGCTTCTTACGGAGCCATCACATTCAGCGGACTCGGATATGAGGAAGAGGACGGCGAGACATATATCTCCGGCTACGTGGACGCCACTACCGAGGAGACTTCACCGCTCTACGGAAAGAACATCAAGGGCGACCTCTCTGCCATAATCGACGTGGACGGCAACCTCGTGGTATCCGTCATGCTCGTGGACATGGACGACGAGAACTTCAACGTGGAGATGCAGTTCGGCAAGGAGGAAGAAGAGCCGTTCGAGCCGGTCTCAATGGCAGGAACACTCTCAAGCTTCTCGCGTACTGACGACGGCGACGTGGCAGACCAGAAGCCTTCCGTACTGACCATCACTGACGAGGGCGAAGGCAAGTGCACACTCACTATGACCGAGGGCACACTCCCCGGAACAACTCTCTCGCTCGGCACCATCACCATCCCTTCAGTGGCTTACGAGGCTGACGAGGCCACTGCCACAATGAATCTTTCTTCAGGCAAGGTGGAGGCAACTACAGAATGCGCACATCCTTTCTATAAGACCATCACCGTGAACAGTCTCTCTGGCAGCATCACAGTGAAGATTGACGAGAACAGCGAGGACAATGACCAGGTCAGCGCCAACATCACATTCAGCGTGGACAACAACGGCACAGAGACTGTGGAATACACATTCTCAACCAACGGATACGTAACTGGCGTAGACACGGTGAAGAAGGCTGACGGCTCAGTGAAGCACATCTACACCATCTCTGGCATCGCCACCACACAGATGCAGCGCGGCGTAAACATCGTACGCCATGCTGACGGCACTGTGACTAAGGTGGTTAAGAGATAAACGAACAGAAAACACTCACACAAATAAAAACAACAAAAGAATGAAAAAGTCATTATTCACAATGGCAATGGCTGCGATAGCCTTAACTGCCAACGCTACCGACTACCTGGGTAACTACAGCAACAACGCTGGAGGACAGACCAGTACCGTGGAAGGTAAGGTAAGCATCGAGGAAGGTGCGGACGGAACAAGCACCGTCACCATCCATAACTACGCTTATGAGGTGTATGGCTCAAAGCACTATGTGGGCAACATCGTGCTCAACGGCGTGAAGACATCCAAGGTGGGCAACGTCACTATCTTCGAAAGCGCCCAGAACGTGGACATCACAGAGGGTGACGTCGACACATATTCATGGGAAGGTCCCAGCTACTCGGCTCTCTGCAATGGCGGTGTGCCCGTAATCTTCAAGGCTGAGCTGCGCGGCGACAAGCTCACAGCAGCCTTCAACCTCGACACATTCCAGGCCATCAAGCGCCGCATAAAGGCCACATTCGGCGAAAACCGCTACACCATCGGACAGATTCTCGGTTCGAACTTCGATGCTTGGCACACAGCCAAATACACTGGAGGTGTACCCAAGAAAGACTACACCAGCGACGAGCCTGACGGATGGCACTCATTCATGAGCGCATCAGGATCTCTCACCGGCTTCGTAAGCAAGAACACACACACATACAAGTCTGACGACGTGCGTCCCGGCGGCAAGGGCACAAGCCTCAAGCTCGTTTCAGGCATCGTAAACGTAGGAATCAAGCAGCCTGCCAACGGAACCATCACCACCGGTCGTCTCCAGGCAAGCGGTTTCACACCGAAGGATGCCGGCAACAACTCTACGTCTGATCCTTCTTCAAGCGACGTAGACGGCAACAACGATCCGTTCTTCTCAGCGCTCAGCTCACGTCCTGACTCTATCGCCGTATGGGTGAAGTATAATCAGGGCACACTCTCTGAGTCTGACAAGAAGAATTATCCTTACGCCACCATCTCTGCCATCATCAACGACGGCACAAAGATTCAGGACCCGGCTGACAAGGAGTATAAGACCATCGTGGCTACTGCCCAGAACAAGGAGATAGCCGAGACCGGCAACGAGTGGAAGCGCATCAGCGTTCCCTTCAATTACACTTCGTACGACATCGACCCGAAAGCCATCCTCGTTACCATCTCTACCAACGCAGAGCCGGGTGTGGCTTCGAGCGACGAGAACAATCCTGACGTGCTCTACATCGACGACCTCGAGCTTATCTACAATGCACAGCTCAGCGATATGTCAATCAGAGACATCGACTTTGATTTCGATCCGAACAAGTATTACTATGAGGGACTGACATTCAACGGCGAGCTTACCGAATCAGACCTTGAGCCTCACCGCATGGGCAACGGCTCATACATCAACAGCACCATCACACGCAGCCCGGCTGAGAAGGGTTATGCCACTGTTACCGTAACCGTAACTTCGGCTGACCTCAAGACCGTGAACGCCTACACATTCAAGGTGAAGGAGGCTGCTGCCGAGCCTACTAAGGACTACACCGGCAACCTCACCATCTCTCTGAACGGCGAACCGCAGGATCCGGCTGAGGCTACCATCTCTACTGTTCAGCACGAGGACGGCACATACGACATCCGCCTCAACCAGTTCTCATTCGGTCCGTTCCTCATCGGCGACGTAACCATCAAGAACGTACCCGCTACAGAGGTGGACGGATGGACTGTCTACACAGCTGAGCAGGACGCTGAAATCACCAACGGCGCTGAAATAGCAGAGGCTCTCGGTGGCAAGGTGCACGTTAAGCTCGCAGCTCAGAGCAAGGACGACGACCTCTACGCAGAGATCACTCTCCCCGTTGAGCTTGGCGAGGACGTGATTGACGTTTATGCAGTATTCGGCAACAAGCCCGCTACCGGCATCAACGGCATCGAGGACAATGCCAATACCACCGTTACCGGCATCTACAACGCTTCAGGTATGAAGCTCCAGAAGCTGCAGCGCGGTCTCAACATCGTTCGCACCGCTGACGGCAAGACCGTAAAGATTATGAAGTAAACAGCACGATTGAGGTTATGAACCATACATAACCTTATCAAATACTTAAACGAAAAAACTCCAGCCATTGCAGGAATGCAGCGGCTGGAGTTTTTTTTTGTTGAGTAACATGAAAATTGCAGTTTGTCGGTGAGATTATAAATGAGCAAACAGTGCAAACCTAGGAGGCTATGGCGTCCCGCCGTAGCCACGCACCCACGGACGATCTGCAGATTGAGTATGAGCTGTGGGGTACGTGCAATACTTCCACCCCATATAGTTCCCCGAAGGGTAGGGTGTTCAAAATTTAGATATAAATCTGACACAAAAAGTGCAAGAATTCAGCTTGTTAAGTTGCTGATATTTAACACTTTATATTGCCAAATAGTTCTTTGAAAAGTTGTGTAACTCGTTGATTTTTAGTAACTTTACATAAATAAAACATGTAAAAGTTATGAAAAAGTCAGCCCAAGATAGAGAAATAGAAAAGCTTAAAAAGCAGGTGGAAAAACTCAAGAAAGAGAAAGAATCCCTTCAAAGGGACAAACGCAATCTCAAGGGAAGGTTGTCCACAGCTCAGTCAAAGAATGCCAAGTATCGTTCTGCACTAAAAAAAAAGAGAAACCGAATGTTGGATTGGACAAGGAGACATTCGAATGCATGATGAATCTATTGGACGACATCATTACTCCAGTTTGATGGTTGCCCTTAGTGTGGCTTTTATGCACGTTTGTCAGTAGGCTCACGACAGATTGTTGAGATATTCAATATTCTAAATGAGTTTATGGGCAATGTGTTTGGTAAAGTTCCCGCATATACAACGATTGGATATTGGACGCAAGAATTGGGACTTAGTGTCTATAAGGAATCATGCAGCCTATTCAAAGACAAGCGATATGCTTTGATTGTTGATGAAAGCATGATGATAGGCAGTGAAAAACTTCTGCTTACACTTGCCATGCCTGCTGCCAATGCCGGTTCTGCAATTACAGAAAAAGACGTAACCATTGTTGATATTTCTATTGCAAAAAGTTGGAATGGAACAAGCATTAAAAATGTTCTGGAGAAGGTTGCTGATAAGATCGGACACAAACCTGAATATGTTATCAGTGACAATGGTTACACAGTATGTAAGGCAGTAAGAGATGCTGGTTATGCCCATCATTTGGACATAAGCCACACTCTTGGTATATTTCTCGAAAGAGTATATAAGAAAGAAGCTGATTTTCAGGAACTTTCCAATAATGTTCAACTTGTGCGTTTCAAATACAACATGCAAGATATAGCGTATTTGCAACCTCCTTCACAACGTAGCATTGCACGCTTTATGAATATGTCAAAATGGATTGATTGGATTAGTCGTATGCAATACTTGTATCATACTCTTCAAAACGACATAAAGAGCATTTATGCCTTTATTCCACAAAACGCCTCTCTTGTAGACGAGCTGGCAGAAACGATGGATTGTATAACAAAGATAGAGAAGGATGTAAAAAATAACGGTTGGTCGCATGATACAATCAATCGGTGCAAGCAACTTGTAACTACAAGTCTAATGTCTGGAAATGAACGGCAATGCAAAGTCGGCTCATTCATATTGGAATATGTAGAACGTGAACTGGCATTCGTTAATGAAGGGGAATCGCACAATGCAAGTTCTGATCCGGTAGAGTCAATTTTTGGAGTAGTTAAAGACAGAATGTCTGATGACAAACTTGCAGGAGTTACTCCAATAATTCTGATGATGCCGCTTCGCCTTAATTTGGCAGATAAGGGCAGACGAGTTAAATTCAATTTTAAACAAAGATTGGAGGAAGGAAGACACCGTCACATTAAGGAATGGACGAATGAAAACCTTTCTCCAAATTTGGTGGTCAAGCGCATCAATACTATAGGTAAAAAATGCGCAGGATTTTAAAGCTATTTTGAACACCCTACCCGAAGGGGGACTGACACATCCCGTATGATATTGAGGATGATAGTCGGTCCCGCTTCGCGGAACCAAGAGAGGGTGGGGAGGATTGTTGTCCCACAGCTGCGCTCCTTCGGAGCTTGCAGTGGGTTTCTGATGGATGCGTGTCCCCTCGGGACACGGCGCTGATTGAGCGTTCTGCTATGGGAGGATGCAAGCTAATGAAGTAATTTCTGCTATGGGAGGGTGCATGGCTACGGCGAGACGCCATAGCCTCCTATGTTTGCTTCGTCTGCTTGTGAATACAGCCTAAATTCGTTAGAGAATAATTCGTTGTTCTTTCTCCGCTACGCTATGAAAGCGGCAAAGCCGAGCGGCGCCGTCTAAGGCAATATTTCGTTGTTAATTCATCTCACCGATAAATTCCAGTTTATCCAATCCTCTTTATTCCCTCTTCCAGCCTGCTCCACGGGCAAGCCATATTTATTCTTATGAAGCCCTCGCCTTCCTTGCCGTACATGCTTCCGGCGTTCACCCATACGCGGTTCTCGCGCATCAGGCGCTCTTCTATGTGCTCTGACGACTCGCCGAGTGAGCTGCAGTCCACCCATGCCAAGTATGTTCCCTCCATGTTCATAACGGGGAGGTGGGGCAATTCGCGGGCGAAGAAGTCGCGGAGGCGACGATAGTTCTCCGTCAGGTAGGCACGCAACTGGCACAGCCAATCGTAGCCGCCATCCGAATAGGCAGCCTGAAGAGCCAGAACGCCGAAGGGATTGACGTCGCAAACCTCATTGATGTTTATGGCACGGTCAATTCTTTCGCGTACAGCGGCGTCGCGGCAGACGATGTTGGCAATCTGTAGGCCGGCTATATTAAACGCCTTAGAAGGCGAACAACACGTCACAGAGCCGTACGAAAGTTCGTCGGGGAGCGTGCCGAACGGCGTGTAGCGATGGTCGCCAAGCGTCAGTTCGCAATGAATTTCGTCCGAAACCACCCGTACGCCATGCTTCTTGCAGAGCACAGCCACACGCTCCAGCTCGCCACGGCTCCACACTCGTCCTCCTGGATTGTGCGGATTGCAGAGCAGCAGCAGACGGGCACGCTCGTGCGAGAGGCGCTGTTCAAGGTCGTGAAAGTCGATTTCGTAACGCAGGAGCGCTTTATTATAGATGAGTGGACTACTTGACAGCTCGCAGCCGTTATTGCGTATAGAGGAGAAGAAACAGTTGTATACGGGTCCCATCACCACCACTTGGTCGCCAGTCAGCGTCAGCGCCTTGATGATGGCTGATATGGCTGGCACCACGCCTGAGGTGTAAATGATGTCGTCACGATGGAAACGCCACCCGTGTCGTTCCTCAAACCAGCGGCATACAGCCTCATAATAGCTGTCCGGCACACGTGTATAGCCGAAGATGGCATGGTCGACGCGGCGGCGCAGCGCCTCCGTAATGCCGGGATAAGTCTCGAAGTCCATGTCCGCCACCCACAGCGGAATGATGTCATCACCCGCCGCCGAGTCCCATTTGTACGAGTTGGTGCCACGGCGGCAGGTAGGTTTAGAGAAGTCGTAAATCATAATTATATTATTTTTCTCTGCTGCTAACCACGCAGTCAGCCGGCTTCTTTATGTTCTCGTCTATTATCACCTCTCCGATGCTGTCTGCCGTGATGCGTCCCGACATCGGATTCTTTATGCTCTTGATGTATCCGCGGATGTCAGCCTGGACGGTGGAATACTCGAAGGCGCGGTCGCATTCGGCGTCGAACGTGCAGTCCTCGAGCACCAGATCCTTGGCGTAGCAGAGCGGCTGTTCGCCGGAGATGTGGCATCTTACGAGGCGGAGGCCGCGCGAGTGCCATCCGAGGAACTCACCGTTAAGCTCCGAGTCGTACACCGTGACGTTGTCAACCTCCCAGAACGAGTCCTTCGTGTCAATCTTGGCGTTGCGGATGACAATGTCGCGTGAGTACTGGAACACGTACTTCGAGTCAGAAACGAGTCCGTCCACCTCAACATTGCGGCAGTGCATGAAGGGATAAGTGCCGTCATGGAGCACCACATTCTCTATCTTCAGCCCGTCAATGCCCCAGAAAGTCTCGTCGGCGTCGTTGATGGTGACGTTCTTCAGCGAGAGATTCTTCATCTCACGGAAGAACTTCGGACCGTTGATGACGCAGTCCTCCATGTGCATATCGTCCGAATACCATATAGCAGAGCGCGATCCCGGCGCGAAATAACAGTTGCGGATGTCCGATCCCTTGACATGCCAGAGCGGGTATTTGCCCTCGAAGTAGCAGTTGCGGCAGACAATGTTGCTGCATTCCTTTACGCCCGACTCGCCGAAAGTGATGCGAACGTGGTCGAGTTCTGTGTTGTGGATTTCGAAGAGAGGACGCTCTCCACCGAATACCTTATTAGCAATTTTTTCCATAATCGTAAAAGTATATGTTGGTTTTGTATTTTTAAATCTTCTCCTGCGGCTTCAGTTTCCATGTCCATAGCTTCACGAGGAATATCATGCCGCGGAAGCAAAGCTCGAGGCACATTGCCAGCCACACGCCACGCAGACCCATTGTCGGGGCGAGCAGCGCGGCGAGCGTTATGCGCACGCCCCACATCGAAGCAAGGTTCATGATGCTCGGAGCTATGGTCTTGGCGGCTCCCACGAACACGCCGTAGCAGATGATGGCTGCACCGAACATCGGTTCGGCGAAGGCTTCTATGCGCAGCACCTCCACACCTAACTGTCTTACCTCCACAGAGGGAGTCATCATAGCCATCGCAAACGGCGACGCCACGTACATCACCACGCCCATGACCGACATTATCGCTACGCCAAGCCCTACGGAGAGCCATGCGAAGCGCTTCATCAGTTCGTGCCTTCCTGCACCGATGGTCTGTCCCACGAGCGTCGTGGCAGCGTCAGCAACGCCGTAGCCGGGCATATAGCAGAGGCTCTCCACGATGATGCCGAACGAGTTGGCGGCGATGGCAATGGTGCCGAGAGGAGCGATAATGATGGTGGTGACGATGTAAGCCGACGTCATGATGGTCTGCTGCAGTCCCATCGGCAGTCCGATGTGCATGGCGTTCTTCACCACATTCCACGTCGGCAGGAAGCGTCCGCTGTCCTGACGCAGACAAAGTTCGCCCTTGCGGAAGCACAGTATATACATCGTCACCGTGGCTGCCACAGCCTCTGCCGAAACCGTTCCGATGGCGGCGCCCTCCACTCCGAGTCCCGCGCCGGGCATCATCACCTGCGTGCCAAGCACTTCCATGGGGCGCGTGGGGAAGATAAGGAAGAAATTGAAGAATACGTCCAGAGCCATCATCACCACACTCATCACGCTCGGCACCACCATATTGCCCGAACTGCGGAGCATGCCGTAGCCGAACATCGAGAACTGGAAGGCGGGCAGACCCAAAGAGATGATGGCGATGTAAACGGACGACGTGCTGCAGATGTCCTCTCCCCCACCCAACCATCTTGGCAGGAACGGACTGATGGCAAGCACCGTCATTCCCAACAGCAGGCTCACCACCAGCACGGACATGATGCCCTGACGCAGAGTGGCACGTGCACGTGCGGGGTCGTTGCCGCCAAGCTGATGGCTGACCTGAACGTAGAAGCCGGCAGCCGCAGCCGAACAGATGCTGCCCATCAGCCACATGGTGGTCTCCACCAGTCCGATGGCAGCAGAAGCAGAAGCGCCAAGGCTACCCACCATCGAAGCGTCGATATACTGCATCATCGTGGTGGTGAGCTGGGCAAGTATGGCAGGCGTTGCAAGACTCAGCACGAGCCTCGCCTGCTGGGAGAACGTCATCGGCGCTCCCTTACGTATCATAGCGAGAAGTATGTCCTTCTTGTTATTGCGATTCATAATAAAGTAATAAAAACAAAGACATGCTTTCCTGTCTTGGCAGAAAAACATGTCTTTCAGCGTATATATTCCTTGAAGGTGTGTCTTCGCTCCTGTTAAGACAGCTCCAGCATGCGCTCTATCGGCTTCACGGCGTCGCGGGCTATCTCGGGGTCCACCTCCACAGAGGGCCACTCGTAGCGCAGCGTGTTATATATCTTCTTCAGCGTGTTCTTCTTCATATACTCACATTCGTTGCAAGAGCATCCTACCCCACCCTCGCTTACTTCCGGCGGAACAGGATAGAACGTCACGTCGGGGCAGCTGCGCTGCAGTTCGTGCAGGATGCCAGCCTCCGTAGCGATGATATATTCCTTTGTCTCGGGATGAGCCTTGGCATAATTGAGCATGGCAGCCGTCGATCCCTTTACGTCAGCCACGGCAAGCACAGGAGCCTTACACTCCAGATGAGCCATTACCACAGCCTCAGGATGCTCCTCCTTGAGCTTCACGATGGCTTCCACGGAGAACTTCTCATGAACATGGCAGCCGCCGTTCCAGAGAAGCATCTGACGACCGGAAACGCTGTTGATATAGTTGCCGAGATTATAGTCGGGACCGAAGATAATCTTCTCGTCCTTCGGGAAAGAAGCCATCACCTTCTCCGCATTGCCTGACGTGACCACCACATCCGTGAGCGCCTTCACAGCCGCCGTGGTGTTGACGTAGCTCACCACCTTGTAGCCGGGATGCTGCTCCTTAAACTCCTTCAGGTCCTCAGCCTTGCATGAGTCAGCCAACGAGCAACCCGCTGTCAGATCCGGGCAGAGCACCTTCTTCTCCGGTGAGAGCAGCTTGCATGTCTCAGCCATGAAGTGCACACCGCACATCACAATCATCTTGGCGTCGGTCTGAGCCGCCTTGCGTGCCAGCGCCAGCGAGTCGCCGATAAAGTCAGCCACTTCCTGCACCTCGCCCACCGTATAGTAATGAGCCAACAGCACGGCGTCCTTCTCCTTGCAAAGACGGCGTATCTCTTTCTTAAGGTCAATCGACTCGTCAACAGGCTCGTCGACAAATCCCTTTTCAGTCCACTCTTTATTCATTGCTTTATTGTTTATACGTTTCGTTCTTTTGGTCGTTCCCACCACTTATCCACAACATCTATATATATTCTCTCTTTCTTTTTTTAAAAAGAAAAAAAATATTATTAGGATGATGTACTGTTAGTATGTTGGTAACTTTCCTGTCTTTTTCTTGCATATTAAGTTATAAACATGGGGATGCCTGTTGTCCACAGGCAATCGTAACATCTTCCTGTTGATTATAAGCGCAATAGGCGTGTTATCCACAATATGATGTAGACACGTGCAAAGTTAATAAGTTTATATCTTTTTTCGATTAATAATCGTGGAAAACTTTGTAATATCAGTTTAATAATAGTGTTAGTTATCCACACCCCAACTGCTACTTCCTGTCCCCTGTTGATAAGTGGCGAGTTATCCACAGGCTTCTCCACACGGTTATTAACAGGTATCACAGGGTTATGAACAGGAGGCGGCGCATGGCGCCGAGTTAGGAGTTTGGAATTTTGAATTTTGAGTTGTTCTCGGCTTCGCCTGCGATTCTGAGTTGTTCAGTTTTGAATTAACAGTTGCAATGCTAACAGGCTATCATATAACTCCTGCAACATACAGCATGTTAATATTATCCTTCTGATTCTCATGTGTTTACGCAGTTATCCACAATTTACGTTAACCTGTGGATAACAAGCGCCCCCTACCCCACTCTTTTCCGCCTGTTTTTCATTATATAAACAGGCTTGTAGAATAACTATATGTTGATTATCAGTATACTTACAGAGTTATCCACATGTATGTTGATAACTATCTGTTGATACCATTCCTACGCCTGTCCTCCCCTATTCTTCAAGACAGGCTAAGAGAGTGTGGATAACTGGTGTATACGTAGTGTTATCCACAGGCTATATTCCTGTTATATACAGGATTTTCAACGTTAATTGTTAATAACTTATCCTTGTGTTTCAGTATGTTAAGTCAGTTATCAACAATCCTGTTCATAATCCTGTGTGTTGATAATACTGGCGCTTCTGAACAGGAATTGCTTTTGTTTGCCTGTTTTATAACGGAATAAACAGGCTTATACACAGGTATGTTAATAACTATTTGCTGTATACCAATCATTTATAAAGTTACCAACACTAATGTTGATAACTTACATTCGTATGCGAAGACGAGAATAATTAAACATTCCTCGCTCGGCTTTGCCGCTTGCCTAAGCAAGGATTCCTAATTCTTCTACGGTTCCGCCGAAGACGATATTTGCATTTCTAACGCTCAATACTGCCACTTGAGCGCACAACGAAATCTTTGGTGCGAAATTCTTGAGTTTTGAGCGTGCAGCGTCAACTTCTTTATTGTCAGTCGGTTATGCGGTTTTTGTATGATGTGTGCAATGATTTGCGTCCTTAAACAGCCACTTTATGCCATCATAGAGCCACTTTTACACTCTAATAGTGCCACTTTTATCATGCAATAGTGCCACTATTAGAGACTAAAAGTGGCACTTTCGTAGTGTAAAAGTAGCTCTATTGACTTTAACTGATTTTACTTTACACTTTTCTTGTTGTTTTACTAATTTA
>ERZ1026886.75-NODE-75-length-44925-cov-86.222621_pt1 | contig 44925 bp, 32 predicted proteins | sample MGYA00380173_ERZ1026886 | MGnify/ENA primary metagenome ERZ1026886 (study PRJEB33269, sample SAMEA4719809) | human gut metagenome | biome: human-associated habitat; feature: organic feature; material: feces | place: Cameroon | collected 2013-10 ... | reverse complement strand
GATATGATAAAGGAGCAAATCCACCTTCCTGATTTCAATATGCTTAAACAGGCAGAAGATTATCGTGTATCTACAACCAAGAAAGATGTTCTTAAAATCATCAGAAAACACAAAAATACACCAAAGGACAAGAAAACTCCTGTAAGTATTAGTACGACATTTCAACCTGCTGTAAGTGAAGTCAGCAACATGATATCCATAATGTCTGCTGATGACAAAGATAATTCATACGAAGAGCCATTCTGTATAGATGGTAAGGAATATACGCTGAAGATTGATTTCTGTAAGGGTGGAACAGAATTATTTTATAACGATATTTCTGATGAGGCTAATAACAATCTCATTTGTAAGGTAAATATGAATCATCCTTTCTTTGAGAATATTGATCCGAAGAAATCATCTAGTTCTATTGTGTTGATTAAGTCTATGGCTATCGCAAGATTTGCAGCATTTAAGAAAGAAAATGAAACTGTTACGGGATTCATGCAATTGTTTAATGATTATATCATGAAAGTTCAAAGCTAGAGAATATGGAAACAATAAAAATTAATAATAAGAAAAAGGAAACATGCAAAGGAAATGCTCTGCAGGTGGTATCTGGAGGGAATTTCTTTGAACGTTTTGTGCAATCACAGAAACAAGGTTATCAGCCAGACGGTTCCTTTAAGAAAAAGGGTATCACATCAGACGGTGCTGTAAATCTTCGGGAGGAAACTTGCCATATTCTAGCTCATTGTAATGCTCATGATGCATACAATAGTCCTGAGACAACACATCTTGTTGTTGGTTATGTACAGAGTGGAAAAACGATGTCGTTTACGGCTCTCTCTGCACTAGCCAAAGATAATGGTTATCGCCTTATCGTGTACTTGGCTGGAACCAAGAAAAATCTTGTTGAGCAAACTACAGATCGTTTGATAAAAGATTTGATTGGCAAGAATCGTGAGAATGCTGATGATTATAAGTTGCATAAGAACCCTAAAGTAGGGGAAATAGATGAAATTATCAGCCAGATGGAATTGAGTTCTAAGCCGATGATTTTAATACCTTTACTTAAGCATGCAAAGTATATCAGACAACTTATTCAACTCTTTGAAAACCGTGACTTTAAAGAGTTGATGGGTCAAGAAACTGTGCTCATTATTGACGATGAGGCTGACCAGGCATCTCTTAATGCCTATGGAAAGAAAAACAGCAAGACAAATGGGAACGAAGCTTCAACTACCTACAAAGCAATTCTTGAGATGAGAGCTGCTTTGCCAGGCAACACTTATGTCCAGTATACGGCTACACCGCAGGCTAATCTGTTGATTAGTATGCAAGATACATTGTCGCCTCAAAGTCATACGCTATTGACTCCTGGCGATGGATACATTGGTGGCAAGTTATATTTCGGTATGGGTGAGAACCATGAACTGTATAATTGTGGCCTTGTAAAAGAAATTCCGCCAATGGATGTGTTTCATAAAAAACGAAATAAACTGAAGAAAATTCCAGATTCTCTGGTGGATGCGCTCATGTTGCATGTTCTGGCGATTGCCATAGTTGTAAAATGGAGAAAAACAGAAGGCATCAACTTCCTCTCTATGATGGTACACCCAGATGAAACTACAACCTGGAATGAAAAATTCAAAAAATGGATAGATAATACCATCAAGAATTGGCGTCAAGCATTTAGAAATGATAAGACGGAGGATTATGCCAGTGTTATCAGCAAATTCAAAAAGAATTTTGAAGAGGCAATCAGATATTATGATGAAGAAGAACGACCTTCCTGGGAAGACATTCAGCCATTGCTAAGAGATATTATTCTGGATCATAAGGTTTATCTTGTCAATTCAGATAAAGAAGCGGAGGTAAATATAGATTGGAATAGTCATTGTATGCATATTCTGGTGGGAGCCGAAATGCTGAATCGAGGTTTTACAATAGAAAATCTTGCAACAACGTATATGCCTCGATATACTACAGGCAAAGCCAATGCTGACACCATTCAGCAGCGTTGTCGATTCTTTGGTTATAAGCGCGATTACATCAAATCGTGCAGAGTATTCCTACCTCAAATATCTATCCAGAATTATGTAGAATATATCAAGCATGAGGAAGAATTGCGTGCTACGCTTAAATCTTGTGATTCTCTAGCAGAAGTTGAGCGAAAAATCATGTTATCACCTCGACTAAAACCAACAAGAGCTAACGTGCTGCCTATTGATGTGGTAAGCACCCAACTAAAGGGTATCAGCGAGTTACAGGCTTTCCAGACTCGTTCTCTTATCGAGAACAACAAAGTCTTTATCAAAACTTTCCTCGAACAGCACAAAAATGACTTTGAATACGTTCAGTATAGATATCAAACTGCCGACCGTCAGCATCGTAGTATGATGTTGACAGTAGAAGAAGCCATAGATTTCTTGCGGAAGTTCAGATTTTCAGATTTGAACGAACAGATGAGAAAGATAGATACAATTAGATATTTGCGATATCTGGATTCCCAGAAGATTATCAAAAACGTCAGATTCATCCAGATGGCATGGCAAGAGAATCCTATTCGAGAACGTTCGTTTACCAAGGATAGCAAGTACGTTACATCTTTGTTTGCGGGTCAGAGTGAAGATGGCGTAACTTATCCTGGTGACCGAAAGATGTGTGATCCGGATACGATTACTATTCAGTTACACCATGTAAAGTTCCTTAATGGAACTCTAGAGTTACCACCAGATGCTTATGCGTTGGCTATCAATTATCCTGAAAAAATAGCAACCAACTACATTAGTACCAGAGGTACAAGAGAGGATGATAACGATGACGACGATGAAGAATAATTAGCATCTTAACAAAAATAACAAACAAGATGGACATAAAAGATATCATAATGCAATTTAGAAACATAGCGCGTCCTTCTTCTGATGATGACGTCTTACCTGTTGTTTCTATCGGAGGTATGCTTCACAAGTTAAGCGTATCCCCTGAGGGATTCCCACGCTTTTTTGTGGCAACTAGCACTACTTCTTCTCCTTCTCAAAATATCATAAGAGAATTGTTATCTGTAGAATATAACTTAGAATGTACCATCTCTAAAGATGATGGTGCTAAAGAAGATAATATTTTTACAGTAATAACACTGAGAACTCCAGAGCATGCACTACAAGATTATTTTATAGAGATTGTAGTAATGATGCTGGCGAAGTTTCAGAAAGAACCAACTTGTCATGAAGTAGCAGTAGAGGTTGAGAATTTGATCTCGATATTCTCGGCATTGAACAATCCTCCACGCAAGAAGATACAGGGGCTTTGGACAGAGTTGTTAGTTATCGACCAAGCATCATTCCCCAATACGCTGATTACAGCCTGGCACAATGACCCTACAGCGAAATATGATTTTACTCTGGGGCGTGACAAGATAGAAGTGAAGAGCACCTCTAGCGAGAAGAGAGTGCATCACTTCTCTTATGATCAGTTGAATCCGTCTGCTCATTCGCAGCTTCTTATAGCTTCTGCCATCGTTAGAGAATCTGGTGAGAACGAGAATGGTCTTTCGATATATGACCTCTATGAGAAAATCTATAAACGCCTGCATGTTACAGATTATCGTTTAAAAATGTATAAAGTGATAGCCGAAACCGTAGGAAGTGATGTTGTAAAACTCAAGGAGGTACACTTCGATTATATACAGGCAGTTGATTCCTTAAAATTCTATGATGCGCGTAAGGTGCCTCATATCAATGAAGAGGGAATTCCTGCTCATGTTAGCGAAGTGAAATTTGCGAGCGATTTGAGCGATATTGAAGACGTCCTGTCCGGTGATTCTGACTTTGATTACAGTAAGAGTCCATTATATAAAAGTTTATTCACCCCTAAAAACGAAGAATCATGAGTAGCGAAAAAACAAGTAGAGATTCTCTCAAAGAACTCTTATGTGATGCTTTAGAAAAAAGAGAAAGTTTTCGCTGTATAGAAGGTGTGAATCCATGTCTAATTACCCTCAATGGTATTAAGTTTTGGATTTATCAGAAGAATATTACTTCTACAGCCTTTAATAAAGATAGCGATCAGTCTGATGTTAATCGTATCCAATTGCCTGAAAGATTAACCTTCCAGCCAATTAAGGATTCTGATATAGCATTTATATTTCTTGGTTATGACAATGATAATGATGTATATGTGACATGGAACCCATATACAACCAAACAGCGTCTGAACAAAACTAAGAATGTCTCTTTTTATTCACGAAAAAATGCCCAACAATTAGCACGTGAGACTGGTGCTTTTCAGCAAGCTATTCAAACTAATGGAAGCATAGTCTTGGCGTTCCCAAGAACTCGTTTGGCTGATTATCTGCTGAATATTGCTGACTATTTCCCAGAAATGACAGAATACGTTGCTATCGGGTCAAAGAGAAGAAAAGCTGCAGATGAAGCTTATAAGAGATTCGTAGATCTGAAGGGTATTAAAGATTTTTTGGCGTATTTGAGAAGTAAAGATTATCTGAAGGAAGAGCAATGTCTGGCGTATTTTAAGGTAATTAAGAAGTTGATTTCAGATGTTATTACTCCAGAAATATCTTGCCGAAAAATCTTTGTCAAATATGATGATATCAAAGAGTATACTAAGGCTATTGTACCTCTTCTTAACACAAAAGAAATCAATATTCTTAGTTCAGAAGAATTTGAATGTGTTGAACCTGCATTGATTGCATATATCACATATCTTAAAAATGTTTCAGTTGATTCAACCACAGAGGGTGGTGATTCTAAAGATGAAACAAATGAAAGCTCTGCTGAAGATTTATATATGAACGATGAAGAAACTGATGATGATGAGCAAGATGAGGAAGGAAGTGATGTAGAGGGAAAGCCAGTAATTGTGGATCCTGACAAGAAATACATAAAGAATGGAAAATTGCTCAGAATAGCAAATCCTGACATCATAAATTCTTTGCGTCCATATCTTGATGTAGAGTATAAAAACAGTCAGGGGGCTATGAATATTCTTTATGACTGTTATGGTGAGAGATGCCCTAACATGGAATTAAGGGACTGGAAGAAGTTGATAGATGCTATTGACTGGAAGAATCCTATACCTGTAGAGGAACCAGACGAAAGTAAGCGCAAGAAAAAATATGTTATTGCAACCATATTTCCAGACAGTAGCTACATTATGTATAAAAATGTAGCTCAAACCTTTGTTGAATCTATAGAAGCAATTGGTATTGAAAAGTTTAAGTCTCTTAATTTATCAGCAGCAAATGTTCCTGTCGTTTCAGAATATGCCGATAGTAAATATGCGTTTGCTCAACATGTAACAGATTCCGGTTACTACATCATGACTAATATGTCTACATTTCAAAAAGTAAATATGCTGTTTTATGCAATAAATCAGTTTCATTTGGATTTTAAGATAGCGGTAATTCCACTATCTCATTATGAAGATGAAGATTTAGACTTTAGTCCATATATAGTGAAAGAATCTTTTGTGCCAAAGACATCATCAAATAGACTGAAGATTAGAATTTCATTCTCTGATGGTACCTTTATTCAAGAGAATCAGGTCTCAACAACTTTGGTAAAAGCTGTACAACTAGCTGGAGCCGATAGAGTCTTGGGGCTTAATCTTAGAATAGGTAATAGGTTTTTCATGTTGAATCATCTTTCTGAAGAAGAACAGAAAATGACAAAATTCAAGAAAGTGGATGAAAATCTATGGATTGACACCAATAGTGATACCGAAAGTAAATATAATACTTTGGTAGAAATCAATGAGAAATTAAACCTTGGTTGGTATATAGAAAAGGTTGATCCACTTCATAACAATTCATATTAAGTTGTTGTCAACTTGGATGCAAGCAGATTATCCTGATTGTTCCATGCAAACTATTAAATAAAAGCCATTGCTTATGTCTGTAAAAAGATATTATTATAGTGATACAATTTCCGATTTTATACAAAAAGAGGAAAAAGCTATAGTAGGAGAACTAGCTCTTGCTTATTCGCACGACATCAATGAAGAAACTAAAAGATCTTGGCTTGATGAAATACGGGTAATGCATTCCGTTTTAGGTAAATATAGAGACCGTGGTAGTGTATATTTTGAATACAATATACCACGAATGGGACGGCGTGCTGATGTTATTCTCCTGATAGATGATATAGTGTTTGTACTCGAGTTTAAAACTGCAGAGTCAAAGTTTACACGAGATGCCTACATTCAGGTTTGGGACTATGCTCTAGACTTAAAAAACTTTCAGGAAGGATGTCGCTGTCGCAAGATGATTCCGATTCTTGTTGCACCTTCAGAAAAAGATAAGCATTGTGTAATGGATTTGTCTCATTTTGAGGATCTTGTTTATAAGCCTATGCAAGTAAACGAAAAACTACTGCAAAATGCGATAGACAACGTTTTAGCGGAAATAGGAGAAGAGGTTGTATTCTCGGCTGATAGAGATAATATTTGGGCCAAGAGCGGTTATGAACCAACGCCTACGATTATCGAAGCAGCTATTGCGCTCTATGAAGAACATTCTGTAGAGGATATTACCAAACATGACGGTGATATTGATGCTACATCAAAGTGTTTGGAGAATATAATCAACGAATGTCGCGAAAAGAAACAAAAAGCTATCTGTTTTATTACAGGAGTGCCAGGAGCAGGCAAAACGCTTATTGGATTACAGACAGCTATCAGTCAGTTTGAAAAGAATGAAAAGGCGGTGTACCTGTCAGGTAACTTTCCACTAGTAGAAGTCTTGCAAGAAGCTCTTACGCGCGATTATGTGAGGAGATGTAAGGAAAAAGGCGAACGTTGTACTAAGGTAGAAGCAAAGAGTCAGGTGAAGGCTTTTATCCAGATGATTCATCATTATCGAGATTTTTATCTTAACGGAACAGAAGTGAAAAATGGGAAAATAGTTCCTATTGAAGGCTATTTCCTGAGTCATACTGATAAGTCCTATATCCCTACAGAACACGTTGCCATCTTTGATGAAGCTCAGCGTGCATGGACAAAAGAAGAATTAGCTCGCTTTATGAAAGAAAAGAAATCGATCAAAGATTTTCCTTATAGTGAGCCTGAATACCTGATGTCTTGTATGGATAGACAAATAGATTGGGGATTGGTCGTTTGCCTGATTGGTGGCGGTCAAGAGATTAACAAGGGTGAAGCTGGTATCTCTGAATGGATTGCCTCTCTTAACAGGAGTTTTAGCGATTGGCATGTATATATGAGCAATATGCTTACTGAAAATGAGTATGCTGATGGTAAGGCTTTGGAGTTATTAGACATAGACCGCAGCCAGATTCACGTTGAACAATCGTTGCATTTATCTGTTAGTATGCGTTCTTTCCGTGCAGAAAAGGTGAGTATGTTTGTGCACCAACTTCTCAACCTACAAAAAGATGAAGCAGCATTGACGTTGAGGGAACTTCAGAATTATCCAATTGTTCTTACAAGATCGCTAGATACAGCAAAGCAGTGGCTAAAGGCTCATGCTAGAGGTAGTGAAAGATATGGTCTTTTAGCTAGTAGTAAAGCTGAGAGGTTGAAGGCTATCAGTATCAACGTGCGTTATCAGCCAGATTTTGTTCATTGGTTCTTAGAAGACGAAAGTGATATCCGTTCTTCCAACGCTCTTGAAGATACCCTCACCGAGTTTAAGGTTCAGGGGCTGGAAATTGATTGGGCCTGTGTTGCTTGGGATGCAGATTTGAGAATTAATAAGGACCATACAAAATGGGAGCACTACCAGTTACGTAGTGGAACCAAATGGCAAAATATCAATAAGCCGATAAATCGGGAATATCAGATTAACTCATACCGAGTTCTGCTGACTCGTGCCCGTCAAGGAATGGTTTTAGTTGTACCGAATGGCGATTATGGTGTACCGCCAGACGAAACACGCAAACCGGAGTGGTATGATGGTATTTTTAACTATTTGAAAGAAATAGGTATAAAAGAAATATAGCCTGTCAAAATTGGTCGCTCAGTCTTACACACGTCTTATGTATTTCGTATGCAAACTGGCCGATGCAGATAGTTTGGAATCTTAAGACTCCAATGCCTGGTTCTGTATATGAGTATGCGGCAACTTTGGCAAATGTATAGTTTTAAAAAGGAGTAAAGACCATTTTAAAGAGAAGTAAAGACAATGAAACATTATAATGTAGTTGCAGCGGTGGTTTGCCATAATGGCAAGTACCTCTGCATGCAGAAAGGCAAGACGAAGTTTGAATATACCAGCTATAAATGGGAGTTCCCTGGTGGCAAGATAGAACCTGGTGAAACTCCTCAACAGGCGTTGGCTCGTGAGTTGATGGAGGAGATGGAATATCCTGTTGAAGTAGGAGAGGAGTTGGTAACTGTGAATCACGAGTATCCTGATTTTTCGATAACCATGACTGCTTATCTGTGTACTCCAAAAGCTGAGGCTGATGGGTTCAAGAGAAGGGAGCATGCTGATAGCAAGTGGTGTAGCCCTGTAGAGTTGAAAAATCTCGACTGGGCTGCAGCGGATGTTGAGATAGTGGAAAGTATCTTATAATATTAAGCGCAAGTTGATTATGAAACAAGGAACACCTTGGACAAGAGATGAGTACATTGTAGTACTGAATCTCTATTATAAACTTCCATTTGGAAAACTCAATCGAGGAACCAAAGAAGTGAAGGAGTTAGCTGCATTGATGGGTAGAACAAATAATTCTGTCGCTATGCGGTTATGTAATTTTGCGGCTTGTGATCCATATATCATCTCAACTGGACGTCATGGTCTGGAGGCTGGTAAAATACAATGTCAGCCCTATTGGGATGAATTTTATAATGATCGTGAAACCTTACTCTTTGAGAGTGAGAAGATCCTGGCAAAACTTGAAAATTCGTCTATTGAAGAAAAGTTTGTAGCTGAGTTAAAGGATATAGAAAATTTGCAGGGAGAAGACAAGGTTAGAGCAGTAAAAACAAGGGTAAATCAGTCGGTATTTCGTTCTATTATCCTCTCAAATTATTTAGGGAAATGTGTTCTTACGGGGATAGATGTTCCCGAACTTCTAGTGGCAAGCCATATCAAGCCTTGGGCTGTGGATGAAAAGGAGCGATTGAATCCTTCAAACGGAATTTGTTTGTCCTCGCTTTATGATAGTGCTTTTGATAAAGGTTTGATAGGTTTCGATCAAGAATATAAGGTTATTCTTTCGCCACGTATTTTGGAGCAAGAAAGTAAGGGCTATTTTGAAAAATATTTTGGTAGTATAAATCACAGGCAATTAGTGCTACCTGCTGAACATATGCCAGATAAAACCTTTTTGGAATGGCATATGGATGCAATCTTTCAAAGGTAGTAAGTGTATAGACTAAACATATGAAGCTTTTGCCCTTACAGGGCGCAAGGCTGATTGGTCTTATACCCAGGGTGTTACCCTGGGCTAGGAGTTTCTGCCCCTTCAGGGCGTGTGGGGGGCATGGTATCTAAAGTACTGCTGCACAGACCTTGCGGAACCAGTCGAGTAACCCATCAGCTACCCCGTATCCTGATGTTCTCTGTGAACTTGTCTATCAGTATTGCCGGCGGCAATCTCCCATTCTGATGACGGGTGACACCTGTGACACCTGTTTTCTAAAACTTTCTCTCACGCGGGCGGGCAGGAAAAATTTTCCAGAAAGGTTTCCCGCCCGCCTACGTGAGAGAGATTTCAAGAAAAGCCTGTCACTGGTGTCATCTTGTCACCCGGAAGTAAGTCTCATTCCAGCATCCTAAGTAAGTCACTTAAGCATCCTAAGTAAGTCACTTAGGTATCGTAAGTAAGTCACTTATGGGTCGTAAGTAAGTTACTTCTTCAGAAAAAGACGTGAAAATCAGTGAGAAACCGTGAGAAACCATGAATGGCGGATTCTGAATGTTGTATCTTTGCATTGTGATGTTTTCCACGAGTCTGACTGGGGTTAGCCGATGGCTTACTTTTATGCAAGTTTTTGGGGATTTCTTTTGTAGTTTCATGAGAAAAGATTAATTTTGTATCGAATAGTGTGATTAGATTTAGAAAAAGATGTCTTAATAAATAAAGCGTATGCCAGATAAAATGACCATAGAGCAGCGCCACCATAATATGGCGGCAATCAGAGGCAAGGATACCAAACCGGAGATTCTTGTCAGGAAGTTCCTGTGGGCTAGGGGATTCAGGTATCGGCTCAATCATCCACGGTTGCCGGGAAAACCGGATATTGTGCTGAGAAAGTATCGTACCTGCATTCTGGTGAATGGATGCTTCTGGCATGGACATGAAGGATGCAAGTATTATGTGGTGCCGAAATCGAATACCCAGTTCTGGCAGGATAAAATCAGGAGAAACCGGGAGAGGGACCATGAGGTACTGCATCGGTTGGCAGAAATGGGATGGCATACCATCGTCGTCTGGGAATGCGAACTGAAACCGGCTGTCAGGGAGAAGACGCTGGAGTCGCTTGCCTTTACGCTGAACCATATCTTCCTGGAAGATCATCATATCAGGAGGTATGAATTGCCGGAAGAAAAACCGGCCATGGTGGCGGAGCCGGATCCAAGGCATCGTGAATAGTCCCCTCTCTCTGCTTTTGCTTCGATAGCATAAAAAATCCCCTGATGGATTCTCTGAAGAGAAGCCTCAGGGGATAGGCGTTTTACTTTATCAATCTTTTACTTTATAGCCTTACCTGTCTGGCTGTAGCCGTCCAGCTGCTTGGCATTGCTGATTGCCTTGCGCGAACAGTAGTTGAAATCCACCTTCTTGTCACCATTGCTAGACTTCCAGCGGATGGTGAGCTTCACAGTCTTGCCATTGGTGTCTGGCAGGGCATCGTTGAGGTTGAAGGCTACCAGGGCATCGCCTACACGGTACTTGGCATCACCATTCTGATTGTGACGAAGCTCTACCTCGTATGGATTCTCTGGATTCACACCGGTGAGAAGGTTGATGATGTGTGGCTTCTGACCGCCCCAGAGAGCACGGAAGCGGAGAGTGAGATAACCATCCTCGGCTACTGTTACCCAATCGCGAACGATATCTACCTCATCATTGCCATACTTCGCATCGTTCTCTGCCGGAGTAGAGAGATAAGGTGCTGGCTTCTTGGTGAGAATGCTGTCAATCCAGTTGACATGCACTACCTGAGAATACTTGTCGCTCTTCTCATCGGTAGCTGTATAGTTGACGAGTGCTCTAACCTCCTTGCCATCAAAGACTGGAGTCTTGAGGTTCTTGGCGAGCAATGTGGTGTTGTCATCCAACTGCAGATAGCAGGCATCTGCATTCTGCTTGACTGTTACTAGGGCATTAGGTAAAACCTGATCCCAGTTGGTATCATCATCAGAATCACACGACTGGAAGGTGAATGCTGACATCAGCAGGGCTACTGCGAGCCCGATTTTCTTGAAATTGATCTTTCTCATAACTTTTTCTTTTTAAATCTTTCTGTCTATAAAATGCCCGAAGATACGAAATCTTGCTTCTGATTTGGCAAAAGAAAGTTAAATGTAATTTTGAGATTCCCATTTATTTTGTAGTGTCTTCAATTTACACTACCTTTGCAGAAAGTTGTTGCGCCCTGACTGGGGATGCAGCGAATAGCTTAATAGAAATAGGTAGATGAATAAGGTTATCAAGAAGTTTTTCAGATCACTTATGTATATAGTAGGCATCGGAGCTATGACACTGGTGCCCGATGCCTGGCTGTGGCATATCGGAGTGGGAGAGTGGCCTCTGCCGCTAGCCATCCTCTGGTGGATTCCCTCTCTGCTCATCATCCTGGCTGAGGTGGGACTGCAGTTGGGCAAGTTTCATCGCACATCGGTGAGAGTGCTTTTCTCTCTCATCCTTTTCTCTGTGATGCCGAAGGTGGTATTCATCCTCTTCGAATTCCTCATGCCTTGGTTCTTCGCCATTCTGCCTGCCCTGGCGGTGATGGGATGGTTCCTCTATGGATTCGTGGAGGGATGGAAGCGACTGGAGGTGAAATACGTGACTTATTCTTCTGCCGATCTGCCTCCTTACTTCGATGGCTATAAGATACTGCATTTTACGGATCTGCATCTCGGTACCTTTCCGAAGGGTGCCGACTTTGTGAGAAAGGTGGTGGAAAGAGCCAATGCCGAAGGGGTGGAGATGATGCTCTTTACCGGCGACCTGGTGAACAATGCTGCCGATGAGGTAGAACCTTATGTGGAAGATCTGAAGAAGCTGCATGCTCCTGATGGTATCTTCTCGGTTTGGGGTAACCACGATTACTGTGAATATAATACCAACCATAGTCTGAGTGCCTTGAGAAAGAACCGCAGACTCCTCTTCCAGTTGCAGAATGAGATGGGATGGCATCAGCTGATGAACGAGCATTTTACGGTATCGCATGGTATGGCTTCGATAGAAATCATCGGTGTGGAGAATGCCGGACAGCCTCCGTTTACCAATCGCAGTAACCTGAAGAAGGCGATGAAGGGAGTGGCGAAGGATGCTTTCAAGATTGTGCTTACCCACGATCCGCACCATTGGAGAAGGGAAGTACAGAAGACCGGAGTTCATCTGACCCTGGCGGGACATACCCATGCCGGACAGTTGAAGATAGGTAACTTCACTCCTGCCCACATGGCTTTCAAGGAGTGGGGTGGAGAATACTGGCTGGGCAGGCAGCTGCTCTATGTTTCTGCCGGATTGGGCGGATCATTCCCTTTCCGATTGGGTGCCTGGCCGGAGATGACGGTCATCACCCTGAAGCGTGATTTGGGTTAGAAAACAGACTGGTAGTCAGGCATCTCACAGCTCCCGAAGAATTGAATAAAAACGTTAATTTGCTGATGCAAACTGTTAAGTTTTTGTTAAAAAATCGATATTTATTCATTTTGATGAAAAATTATCGCTTAAAAATTTGGTAACTCAAAAATTAATCGTATCTTTGCATCAGTTTTCGCATATATTTGGGCAAATGGGGGGTGTCGAGAGACTGTACTCCATTTGTTTTTTTTTGCCCAAAAGCGAAATCCCGCTTTTTATAAAGTTCAAAGTTCAAAATTCAAAGTTCAAAGTAATATGAAGATTCCCGTAGAAGAACAATATAAATTCGTGAAACTTACTCTCCCGGATGGAAGCAAGGCTGAAGGAATGTCGGTGTTGCTGCATGCCTGTTGTGCACCCTGTTCATCGGCTATCGTAGAGTGTATGCTTCGCAATGGCATGAAGCCAACTGTGTATTTCAGCAACAGCAATATCTATCCGCAGCAGGAGTTCGATATCCGCAAGCACGAGCTGATGAGATTCCTGGAGGCGCAGCAGGTGCCTTATGTAGAGGATGAGTACGACCATGAGGAGTGGCTGGCTACCATCAGGGGATTGGAGAAGGAACCGGAGCGGGGAAGCCGCTGCTCGGTGTGTTTCCAATATCGTCTGACCCATGCTGCCAGGTATGCCCAGGAACATGGATTCCATCTGCTTACCACCACGCTGGCTTCTTCCAGATGGAAGAACATCAAGCAGATAGATGCCGCAGGACATATTGCGGTAGAAGAATGCCCGGATGTAGAGTGGTGGGATATGAACTGGAGAAAGGGCGGTTTGCAGAACCGCCGAGGAGAATTGCTGAAACAGAATGAATTCTATAACCAGCTATATTGCGGTTGTGAATTCAGTATGAGATAAGATTAAAAAAGGCTGCTTCCCGCTTCGGGAAGCAGCCTTTTATCGTATTTATGAAAGACCTGTAATCTCACCATTCACCACATCGATGCGCTCAGCCTGTGGGCTCTTTGGCAAACCTGGCATACGCATGATAGGACCTGCGATGACTACGATCATCTCGGCACCCATATTCACGGTGATGTCGCGAACGTGGAGCTCGAAGCCTTCTGTAGGACCGTATGCCTTGGCATCGGTAGAGAAGCTATACTGAGTCTTGGCGATACAGATAGGGAACTTCTCGGCACCCAACTTCTTGATTTCCTCGATCATAGACTTGGCAGAATCGCTCAAGGTTACGCTGCCGGCACCATAGAGGTTGAAGGCAACATCCTCGATCTTCTTCTCTACAGGCTCATCGTCATCGTAAGTGAAGTAGAGAGGAGCTGATGGATGCTCATCAATGGTCTTCACAACGAGCTCTGCCAACTCCATAGCACCCTTGCCACCTTCGGCGAAGGCACTGTTGACAGCGAATCCGCAGCCCATCTCCTCGCAGTGCTTGCGCAATACCTCGATTTCCTCATCGGTATCAGTAGCAAACTTATTGAAGGCGATGACTACAGTCTGACCAAAGCTCTGGAGATTCTTCACATGCTTGTCGAGGTTCCAATAGCCAGCTTCCATACCAGCTACGTTTGGCTTCTTGATGTCTTCCTGAGCTACGCCACCATGCATCTTCAAAGCCTGGAGAGTAACGACGAGAACAGTAAGGTCTGGCTGCAAACCAGTCTTGCGGCACTTGATGTTGTAGAACTTCTCTGCGCCGAGATCAGCACCGAATCCAGCCTCTGTGATGGCATAGTCGCCATATTCGAGAGCTGCTGCTGTAGCCATCACAGAGTTACAGCCATGAGCGATGTTGGCAAAAGGACCGCAGTGAACGAAAGCAGGAGTTCCCTCTGTGGTCTGAACCAGGTTTGGCTTCAGGGCATCGAGGAGGAGGGCAACAATACTGCCACCTACACCCATATCCTTGACGGTGAATGGCTTGTCATCCTCTGTGATACCCAGGAGAATATTGTCGATGCGACGGCGGAGGTCGTCAACACTTGTTGCGAAACACATAATAGCCATGATTTCTGAAGCTGGAGTGATATCGAATCCTGCCTCTGTCTCGATACCGTTCTTGTCACCGATACCGGTGATGATGCGGCGGAGACCACGGTCATTCACATCCATCACGCGGCGCCAGAGAATCTTCTTGAACTTGAAGCCCTCAGCTTCGTGCTGGAAACGGTAGTTATCGAGCAGGGCAGCAATCATATTGTTTGCCTCTGTGATAGCGTGGAAGTCGCCAGTGAAGTGAAGATTGATCTTATCCATAGGCAATACCTGGGCATAACCGCCGCCGGCAGCACCACCCTTCATGCCGAAGCAAGGTCCGAGAGATGGTTCACGCAGGGCAACGACAGCCTTCTTGCCAATCTTCTGCATACCGAGGGCGAGACCTACAGATACGGTGGTCTTGCCATTGCCTGCCTTGGTAGGGCTGATAGCAGTGACGAGGATGAGATGATGGTTTTTAAACTTGTTGGTGTCGATCTTGTCCGTAGTAATCTTAGCGATGTAACGGCCGTAGTTCTCTACTTGGTCTTCATGGATTCCAAGTTCAGCTGCAACCTCATTGATGGGGCGCAATTTTACTGATTTAGCTATTTCAATATCTGTCAACATAAAAAATGTATTTGTATTTTGCTGCAAAGATACGCAAAAGTATTCACATAATGGCATATCAATGTATAAAAAAACAAAAAGTGAGGGAGAAGGAGTTTATTATATACAAAAAAAGGAGTTTTAATATATACGAAAAAAGGAGTTTTAATATAAACGAAAAAAGAGGTAGATGTGAATCTGCCTCTTTTTTGCAATCTAACTAACTTTCTATTCTCCAATAGAAATACTACATTTTAAACTATATGTGTTAATTATCCACAGTCAGCCTGTGGCTGACCAAACCTATGAACTATCTTTTTATTTTCTAACGTAGAGCTTAAAGCCCTTGACGCTGCCTGGTGCTCCCTGCTCGGCACGTGGCAGATACTCGAAGGCTGAAATGGTAACCTCCTTACCCATATCCACGATTCCGAGATGTGGGAAGTTGGCGCCCTTCTCGGTCTGCCAGTAGGTGCTTTCCTGAAGGTCGAACATCTTGTCGAGAGTAGAGTTACCCTTTTCGCTGTCTGCGTAGTAAGCCACCCAGTTGTTGCGGTCGATGCGGTTGCCCTTTGCATCCTGGAGATAAACCTCGGCGATGGCAATCTGGCTGTCACCACTCTGGCTGCTCTCTGCCTGGATGGCGAAGTAGCGACCGGTTACAGGCTTGTCGAGCTTGATGGTCTGCCAGCCGTTGCCAGCCTTGAACTCGCCTTTCAATACTGGAGTCTCTGAATTGAGATCCATGCGATGACCTGGCTCGTTGTGCTTGTTGCTCTTTTCGAGATTCAGCTTGTCGAGCTCAGGATGATCCTGGCAGAAAGCGGTAGGAGCCACGGTAGAACCTGGCTTGCCTGCTTCGCCCTTAGGACCTACAACGTCGAGAACAATCACCTCGTTCTTGCCCTTCTTCAACCAGCAGCCTGGAAGATATAAGGTCTGCTGAGGACCAATCTGCCAGAAGCGGCCGAGGGCATGACCATTTACATAAACCTGACCCTTGCCGAATGCCTCCATATTAATAAAGGTGTCGCCCACCTTCTTCAGGTTGAAGTAGCCACGGTAGTAACCAGCCTTACTCTCCAGACCGCGCATCTTGTTGGTTGGCATAGCGAGTGCCTTGACTGCTGTCTGATAATCATCAGCGATGCTGCTGTTGTTCCATCGGGTAGGGGTGAGGGCAAGTTCGCAATCCTCTTTCTGAGTAGTGAGGGTTACGTTGCCGATGATACCCTTGTAGTCTTTGATGGCACGACCGAAGTTGATTCTTCCCATGCCTTCTACCACGATGGTGAGCTGTGCACCCTGTGGCATGGCTGGCAATTCGAGTGATTTCTCATTCTTCACACGGTCTATCTTGCCAACATACTTTCCGTTCACATATACCTGAGCAAAGTCGTGGAACTCGCCAGTCAGGGTTGATGTACTTTCGATGGCAGGAACCTGGGTTTCATAAACCATGGTACCCCATCCCATATCCATATCCTCGAAGCACAGAGGAGCCTGGGTTTCCTTCTCCTTTCCGATACCATAGCTCAATGGCTTGTATTCGGTAAACTTGAATTCTGGCACCTTGATGATAGCCATCGGAGCCTTAGGCACGGCTGGCAACTTCTTGCCGTCGTTGTATTTTGCCATCATCTTCTGGAGTTCGTAGAACTTAGGAGTAGCCAATCCCCATTCATTGATAGGGGCATCGTAATCGTATGAGGTTACGTCTGGCTGGAAACCTGGAGAGTTGGCTCCTGCCCAGTGGCCGAAGCTGGTTCCGCCGTGGGTCATATAGAGAGAGAAGCTGATGCCTTTGCTCAGCATCTCGTCCATTCCTTCTACCATATCCTTGGCAGGACGGGTTTCGTGGCGTGCTCCCCACTTGTCGAACCAGCCGCTCCAGAACTCAGAGCACATCTTTGGGGCGTTAGGACGAACCTCGCCGAGACGCTTAAACTGCTGGTCGATGTTGGCACCCGTACCGAAGTTCATGGTCCAGGTCAGGTCATCGAGACCATTGTTCAGGAAGTTGGATGACCAGTCGCACTGGAAGAGGCTCACCTTGTCGAAGCCGCTCTTGCGGACGATGTCTCGGATGGCACTTACGTATGGCTTGTCCTTGCCGTAAGAACCATATTCGTTCTCCACCTGAACCATGATGATAGGACCACCATTTTGGATGGTGAGTGGAGCCAGCTGCTTGCCCACTTCCTTCTCGAAGATTTCTACTCGCTGCATGAAGTAAGGATCCTGCTCACGCAGACGGATATCCTTCTTCTTGAGTAGCCACCAAGGCAGACCGCCCATTTCCCATTCTGCACAAACGTATGGACCTGGGCGAACGATGACATACATGCCGTTCTTCTGAGCGAGGCGGCAGAAAGCAGCCACATCGTTGTTGCCTGTGAAGTCGAACTTGCCTTCCTCCTGTTCATGGATATTCCAGAACACATAGAGGCAGACGGTATTCATGCCAAGAGCCTTGCACATCTTGATGCGATGCTCCCAGTAGGCACGAGGAATACGAGGGTAGTGCAACTCGGCAGCCTTAACCACGAAAGGTTTGCCATTGAGAAGGAAAGTCTTGTCGCCGGTAGTGAAGGTGCCACCTTTCTGTGCCGCCATCATCTGAGCCGGTGCCAGTGCCAATAGTGAGGCAAAGGCTAATGTCTTGATTGAAGTTGATAATGTCATTATGCAGTATCGTTTATTTTTTATTATTGTTTATCTAATGCGTTGCAAAGATAGGTGTTTTTACGCATATAAAAGAGCACAAATCAATCTTAAAGGGGGATTATTCGTTAAAAACAGAGTAATTATAGACTTTTTTAGGGTATCTGATACTTATTAATGAGGATTTTAGTGAAAAGAGGAGAAATTCTTGTCCCATTCTTCTCTTTTCTCGTTTTATTATCGTATCTTTGCACTCGAAATCAAATTGTAACAGGAATGATCAAGTCAATGACGATAAATATAGGCTATCAGGCCAAGAAAGATAACGCTGGTGGGAATGGACTCATCGGTAACATCAACGTACAGACACCTTGCGGACAAGGTGTATAAAAACCCGGGCACAAACGTGTTCGGGCTTTTTTATCCCCCTATATATAATAAGGTGGGATTTGCCTATATATAATAAGGTGGAAATTGACTGGTTTAGAAGAATGACAGTGTGTACAATTATATATATTTATTAACTTATAAAATAAAGGATAAACGAAAATGATGAAAACAGAATGGAGAGGTTTCAAGGGAAACCAGTGGCAGAGTGAAGTGAATCTTCGTGACTTCGTTCAGAACAACTACACTAGCTACGACGGCGATGAGTCGTTCCTGGCAGAACCTACTCAGGCTACCAATACCCTTTGGGGTATGTTGAAGGAGCTCCAGAAGGAAGAGCGTGCCAAGGGTGGTGTGCTCGATATGGAGACCGAGGTGGTTTCAGGATTGACAGCTTATGGTGCTGCTTATATCGGCGAGGGTACTAAGGAGTTGGAGAAGGTGGTTGGTCTGCAGACCGACAAGCCTTTGAAGCGTGCCTTCATGCCATACGGCGGTATCAAGATGGCAGAGCAGGCTTGTACTACATACGGCTACCAGCCATCAGAGAAGCTTCATGAGATTTTCCACAAGTATTGCAAAACTCATAATGACGGCGTGTTTGATGCTTATACCCCTGAGATGAAACTCGTGCGCCATAACCACATCCTCACTGGTCTGCCTGATACATACGGTCGTGGCCGTATCGTAGGTGACTACCGTCGTGTGGCTCTTTATGGTATCGACTTCCTCATCGAGGAGAAGAAGAACGACCTCGCTAACATGGGCGACCGTGAGATGATTGATGAGGTAATCCGTCTTCGTGAAGAGGTTTCTATGCAGATCAAGGCTCTCAAGGGCTTGAAGGAGATGGCTCAGTTGTATGGCTACGATATCAGCCAGCCTGCTAAGAACGCTCGCGAGGCTGTACAGTGGTTGTACTTCGGTTACCTCGGAGCTGTGAAGACTCAGAATGGTGCTGCGATGTCTGTAGGTCGTATCTCTACATTCCTCGACATCTATATCCAGCGCGACTTGAACGAGGGTACTCTTACAGAGGATGAGGCTCAGGAGCTCATCGACCACTTGGTTATGAAGTTCCGTATGGTTAAGTTCGCCCGTATCCCTTCTTACAACGAGCTCTTTACTGGTGACCCAGTTTGGGCTACTCTCGAGGTAGGTGGTATGGGTCAGGATGGCCGCTCAATGGTTACCAAGAACGACTTCCGTTTCCTCCACACATTGGAGAACATGGGTCCTTCACCAGAGCCAAACTTGACTGTACTCTATAGCTCTCGCTTGCCAAAGGCATTCAAGCACTACGCTTCTCTGATCTCTGTCAAGACAAGCTCTATCCAGTATGAGAACGACGATGTAATGCGCCCAGTTTGGGGTGACGACTATAGCATCTGCTGCTGTGTATCTGCTACACAGACTGGTAAGGAGATGCAGTTCTTCGGTGCACGTGCCAACTTGGCTAAGTGCTTGACCTACGCTGTTTCTGGTGGTGTTGATTCAAAGACACGCGAGCAGTGTGGTCCTAAGTATCGCGCCGTTGAGGGTGATGTATTGACATACGAGGAGTTCATGCCACGTTTCATGGATATGATGGACTGGTTGGCTGGCGTTTATGTGAAGACATTGAACCTCATCCACTACATGCACGATAAGTACTTCTACGAGGCAGCAGAGTTGGCGCTCATCGATACAGATGTTCGTCGTACTTTCGCTACAGGTATCGCTGGTTTCAGCCACGTGGTTGACTCTATCTCAGCTATCAAGTATGCCAAGGTAAACATCGTCCGTGATGAGACTGGTTTCCCTCTCAGCTTCAAGACCGAGGGCGACTTCCCACGTTATGGTAACGATGATGAGCGTGCTGATGAGATTGCAGTATGGTTGCTCAAGACCTTCATGAACATGATCAAGAAGCACCACACATACCGCAATTCTGAGCCTACTACATCTATCTTGACTATCACATCAAATGTAGTATATGGTAAGTTCACCAGCAATATGCCTGATGGTCGTCCAGCTGGTGCTCCTTTGGCTCCAGGTGCCAACCCATCTTATGGCGCAGAGAAGAACGGTCTCTTGGCTTCTTTGAACTCAGTTGCTAAGTTGCCATACGAGTATGCCCTCGATGGTATCTCTAATACTCAGACTATCAGCCCAGGTGCTCTTGGTCACAACGACGAGGAGCGTGCCCAGACATTGGTAGGTGTATTGGATGGTTACTTCAACCAGGGTTCTCACCACCTGAACGTGAACGTATTCGGTATCGACAAGCTCAAGGATGCGATGGAGCACCCAGAGAAGGAAGAGTACCAGAACTTCACCATCCGTGTAAGTGGTTACGCTGTTAAGTTCATCGACTTGACACGCGAGCAGCAGCTCGACGTAATCGCTCGTCAGGCTCACGAGAGACTCTAATCAATTAGAAGAATAAATATTGCCCGCTAGATTTTCTTTCCGAGGATATTTAGCGGGCATTTTTAGCTTATTTAACTGCAAAATAGAGCAAGATATTGATTATTTTATTAATTTTGCGGTATGAAATTGAATATAGAACAAAAAACAACTCTTTGGAGTGAAGGAGGAAAGTTTTGCCTGGATTTAGCCAAACTAATATTTGGTGGTATCATCTTGGCAAGTATCATGAAAAAGGATATAGATACAGGGAAACTTTTAGTTTTTGGTGCTCTCATAACAATGTTTCTTGCTGTATTTGGATTCTTTTTAATATTAATGTCGAAAGATAAGAAAAAGAAAGGAAAATAAAATATGGAACTATTATTGTTTATGGGATTTTTTGCTCTGCTTGCTGGTGCTTTTACCCTATGGGCTTATAATGATTATCGTAAAATGTAGGCTTAATTGGACTCTTTGTTTTTAATCATTTTTAAAAAGATAAAATAATATGGGTGTATTTCTTTTTTTAGGTGTTATAGCCTTATTTATGAGTCTTTTTGCATTGTGGGGAGTATATGATCTTCGAAAGAATGCATAAGGGTTTTATTCACAGTATAGAGAGCTTTGGTTCAGTAGATGGACCAGGCATCCGATTTTTGATTTTTCTGCAGGGTTGTCCGATGCGCTGCCAGTTCTGCCACAACCCGGATTCGTGGAAGACGGGAGTGGGAGAGGAATGGACAGCCGATGACCTTCTGGATAAGGCAGAGCGATTCAAGAGTTATTGGGGAGACAAGGGCGGTATTACCGTGAGCGGTGGAGAAGCCCTGATGCAGATAGACTTTCTCATCGAACTCTTCGAGAAAGCACATCAGCGTGGTATCAATACCTGTCTCGATACATCAGCCCAGCCTTTCAGGAGAGATGGAAAGATTTTTGAGAAATTCGAGCGTCTGATGGCTGTTACTGATACGGTTCTTCTGGATATCAAGCATATCAATGATGAAGAGCATCGTAAGTTGACGCTTCATAGCAATAAGAACATACTCGATTGTGCCCGCTATCTCAGCGAAATTCACAAGCCGGTATGGATACGTCACGTCCTTATTCCAGGTATTACCGACAAGGATGAATACCTGGAAGAATTGCGCGATTTCCTCTCTACGCTCAGCAATATCCAGCGCATAGATGTATTGCCTTATCATACGATGGGCATCTACAAATATGAGAAGCTGGGAATCCCTTATCCGCTAGATGGCATAGAACCTCCTGGCAGAGAACGTGTGGCTCATGCCGAATCTATATTGCAGAAAGCATTATAGACCCGGCAGAGCGTATTTCTTATGATAGGCAGTAGGGGCAATTACATTCCGAAGATTGCCTTATCATCATTATTCTTATTATGCAATGCTACCATAGTTGGGCTTGCCTTGGGGGTAGGCTCAACTATGTTTTCTTTATGGGTTTCTACAGAGCTGACCAGCTGTGCCTTGATGATAGGCTTGCAGATATAGTCATTTACCCCCATCTCATAGCAGTCGTCGATGTTGTCCTTGTTGTTGAGCAGGGAAACCACAATGATTGCCATCTCCGATTTGTCGTAAGAGGCTCTGACGTACTTGATGACATCCCAGCCGTTTACCTGGGGCATCATCAGGTCGAGCAGGATGATGTTGGGCTGGAAGCTATCTACCAGTTCGATAGCTTTAGCTCCACCATCCGCTTTCTGAATCTCAACGTCTAAGCCTTTCAGCATATCAGCAACTAATTCAATATTCTCGTGAATATCATCTACTACTAATACTTTACATTTACTATTCATTTCTCGCAACTGTTGCGACAATCCTAAGCCTTTACCTTATGGATTCCGTAGATATCACACACGAAACCCTTATCGGTGAGAATCTTATTCATGTCTAGGTTATTAAATATTTTATGATTGGTACCGATGACTACGATTTCATACTTTTGATCGAGCACGGAAGGGTTGTCGGTAATCTTGATTTCATATTCTTCTTTTACTTCTTCTGTATCCACCAATGGGTCGTAGAGGGTGGTCTTGTATCCCGTGCCAACGAGATTGATGTACAGGTCGGCTACTTTGGTGTTACGGATGTCATCACTGTCTGGCTTGAACGAGAAGCCCAGGATGAGTACGTTGGTCTCTGCCGGAACGAAGTTTCTTACCTCGCTGGCACTCTTGATCTTTCCTGCCATCCATATTGCCATCTGCTCATTCACCTCGCGAGCCGTAGAGAGGAGGGATGGAACCACATCCACCTCCTGTGCCTTGTTGATGAGATAGTAGGGATCCACAGCGATGCAGTGACCGCCCACCAGTCCTGGGGTAGCAGGCACGAAGTTCCATTTGGTACTTGCGGCAGCCGTAACGTCCTGGATGCTGATGCCCATCTTGTCGTATATCTTCTGCATTTCATTGAAGAAGGCAATCTGAACGTCGCGCTGGCAGTTTTCCATCAGCTTGCTAGCCTCTGCCACCTTGATGCTCTTTGCCTTGAAGGTTCCGTGGGTCAGCACAGATGAGTAGAGCGAATCGATGATCTCGGCAGCTTCGGGGGTAGAACCGCTGGTTACCTTCACGATATTCTCGATGGTGTGTACGGTATCGCCCGGATTGATGCGTTCCGGAGAGAAGCCTACATAGAAATCCTGGTTGAGCTTCAAGCCGGATGTTGCCTCCAGCAGTGGAGCGCATACTTCCTCGGTGAGCCCGGGATATACAGTCGATTCATATACCACGATATCGCCCTCTTTCAGGATGGCACCTACGGAGCGGGTGGCACATCTTACGCAACTGATGTCTGGCTTGTTCGACTTGTTGACAGGTGTAGGAACCGCAATGATATACACATTGCACTTCCTGAGCATTTCTATGTCGCTAGTCAGTTTTAGTCCCTGAGCCAAGGCTTTCGATAGCATTTTGTTCTGATTTATCTGCGTCTGGACAAGTCTGTTTACCTTTTTCGCATTGTTATCATAACCCCACGTATCGTATTTCTTTGAGAATAAGCATGCTAGGGGGGTACCTACGTAGCCCAGTCCTATCACTCCAACCTTAAACTCGTAAGGTTTGTTTGTCATATATCTATATTGTTTTAATTATTATTATTACTACTATTTTCTGGTTTACTTTTTACCTTAGATTCCTTCCAGCTGTGCGTAGCGCGATGTCTTCTTCGGGTTCCACTCATCCTTGTAAGAGGTGCGGAAGAATAGTTCCTGAAGATGCGCCTCCAGTCGGGCAAAGCGCAGGAAGTAGCCTGTGTATGGCGACATGAGTGGCATAAACCGATAGAGGAACCAGGCGGTTTTCTTTCTTTCCGTTACCAGCAGCACCAGGATGAATGCCAGCTGCGACAGGCATACACGGATGAAGTAGCCCAAGAGCAGCACATCCACGATGTGGGTGTTGAAGGTGATGGCAAGCTGAATCATATATCCCAGCCACAGGAAGTTGAATACGCAGTCGAACACCACGCTTTCCATATTCGACAACCAGTTGAGGATGCTCCAGTTCTTGGAAGGCAGCAGGATGTCGAGATGCTTTCGCAGACGGAATCTCACGAGCGATCTCGACCATCTGATGCGCTGACGGTACAGTTTGTACCATTTGGTTGGTACATTGGTCATGCAGATGGCATCTTCGGCGAATTTCACCTTGTAGCCTGCCTTGCGGATCTTCTGCGTGATATCACCGTCGAGTCCCGGACCGATGTCCCAGTATCCCACTTCCTTCAGTGTCTTGCGCTCGAAAGCGCCAAAGGCACCCGAGATGATGTGGTAGATACCCAGGGCACTGGTTACGGAGCGGCCCACCTGTATTCGCTTCAGGTATTCGAAAGCCTGGAGCGATGAACAGATCGTCTCCTTGTAGTTTCTCACCTCGATGCAACCTCCCACGGCTTTCACCTCACTGTCGAGGTAGAAGGGCAGGAGTACATTCTCCAGTGCGTCACGGTCGAGCGATGAGTCGGCGTCGAGACTTACGATGTATTTTCCCCGTGCCATGTTCGCTCCGTAGTTGGTGGCTGCAGCCTTGCCGCCTCGGGTCTCCAATCTCAGATAGTGCGTGATGAGTCCCGCACGGTAGAGGTCGGTGCATATCAGTTTGGTGTCGTCGTTGCTACCGTCATCCACCACGATGATTTCGTAGTGCCGGTAAGTCTGTTCATTCAGCGACTTCACCATCTTATAGATATTCTTGCCTTCGTTCTTACCCGGCACCAGGATGCTGATGAGCGGGTTTTCTCTATAGAGATAGAACCGGGCAAGCTCCTTTTCCTTGTATCTCTTGTTTCGGGTCATCAACCGGTTGAAGATCACCAGATACTCCAGCAGGTAGTATCTTGGAACCTCGATGAAGAAGAGGAACCAATAGGTGTTGGCAATGCTCGAAAACGAGAGTGTGCCAATCCAGTCCCAGAAGCGGTTGATTGTATCTGCTATACTAAACATATCTTCAGTTTCCTTTCTTCTCTTATCTCAGTACGGTGAGTGCCATGATGGCGATGAGGACGAGGATTCCGGCGATGGCGACGAGGGCTCCCACCAGTTCCTTATAGAGTTTCACTCTCTTCAGCACCTTGTCGGTTTCGTCTTCTTCCGGAGCTATGTCGAGTCGCTCTTCCTGCTGCTTCACGGTTTCATCGTCTGTCATCGGATTTTCCGAATATCCGCAGTAGTCGTCTGGAGTCAGCTCTATGAGATTCATTTTGTCGAAGAAGTCATCATATTGTCCGCTCATTCCCTTATGTTTGGTATTGAGTACGCAGCAGATCAGCTCATCGGGTTCTATCATGTTGCTTACCTTTCGGATAGCCTTCGACATGTCCTTGCTCAGGTGCTGCTGCGCTTCATTCTCAGACTTCTCGTCATATCCCGTATAGGTAACGTAGAAGATATTGTTATTGTACGATACCTTGTGACTGTGGAAGATGCGGCAGAACTTTGCCTGCATCGATTCCTTGATCTTGACGGTCTCCTGTTGCGGGCTGAGAATCCAGATCTTACCTACGATTACTGATACCTGTTCTTCGCGGTAGGTTTCCAGAAGCTGGCGGCGCAGACGGTTCTGCAGCAGACTATACTCCATATAGTTATCGTAAGTATTGGTCATGTTGCTGAAGAGCATTCCGCTCTGGGTCAACGTACGGATACCTTCTTCTGTAATCTCGTAGTCCTCCACATCACGGGGAACCAGTGCATTGACAGGGAAGGTATTCTCGCAATAGCAGCAGGTTGCTTTGGTGATCGGAGTGGTAAACGAGTTCTCACAGTCGTTGCAGGAATAGATCACTGCTGGTCGGTCGTAGTCCACACCGATGTGTCTCAGTCTCTTGTGGCACTTCGGACAGATGAGCATTCCTCCCACATTGTATGCACTTTCCGGAGCCACGTTGGCACAGGAAAAGTGGTGGATAATGTTCTGGATCTTCAGATTCGAACTTCCGCACTTCGGGCAGCACTCCGTGTATAGCAGGTGACTGTGGTTGCACTTTGGGCAGAGATGCTCCTTGATGAGGTATTTGTGCTTGCGCAGTGCGCCATATTCCTCTAGCGTATCCATGTAGGCGAACATCTCGGCAAGATGAAACAGGCCCATGCTGTGGTAGTGCTCGAAGATAGGATTGATGTATCCCAATGACGATTTCTCCAGAAGCACGTGAGACAGAATTCTCTGGTCTCTGGAGAGATGAAACCTCAGAATGTTGGTGAAGAGCTCGTTGGGCTGAGTTGGGCGTGCCACCTCCTGCTTGATGCCATATTTCTCCTTGGCAGCCTTGATCTTGTCAATGATCTCATATACTTTCTCATTGCTCATATCGCTGACAAAGGCATCGATGAGGAATTCGATGATCTGCCCCTTGCCCGATACCGCCGTGTTGACGAATATCGGCTTGTAGCTGCATTTGTACGATAGGATAGGGCTGGCTCCAAACAGGATAGCATTGAACGCTCGCTCACTCTTCGTATTGATATATATGCAATCGAAGTAGTCGGACTGGATATCTGGTGTCGAGTCGATATCGACATAGCTGTCGATGGTGAGCACCATGTCTCCACGTTTGTTTCTTTTTAGTCCAATCATTTCTTCTGGTTCTTTATTTTGATTTGTCGGTCGAAATCAGCTTCGAACTTCTTACGACATTTTGATTCTTTTCCACTGGGATGGTGTACATCGGCAGTGGTTTTGGATCGAGCATAGCGCTGATCTTGTTGATTCTCACTCTCACTGGCAGCTTGTTGCTCATCACCCATGCCGGAACTCTCTGTCCAGGGTTCAGTGTGAACACGGCAACCACTGCATTGGCATCATTCGAAAAGTTACTCTGCAGATGCTTCGGAATTTCCTCTACTCTCAGACCCGCCATCTGTAGTTTGGCTTTCAGCTCCAGATCCTTGTTGATGATGACGTCTGCATCATCAGGACTCTCCATATACTTCACCTTGTCGTTGGGCACGTAGATGATTACTCCCAGATGGCATGCAGCGTAGTCGGTATGCTGGATAGTCATGACTTCCTGGCTCTTGAATACCAGCGTCCTGTCGCTTACATTGATCTTGGTGATATAGGCATCGGCTGGAGCGCAGCAGTAGTGTATCAGTCCATGGCTGTAGATGCTCGTGTTGTTGGAGTAGGGCATATCCGCATTGTTGGTGGCAGCACCTCTTCTAGCCATGAAGTTATAGGTGGTGTTCTTTGCCCTGGCGTAGATTTCCACCTTGTTTGCCTGCTTCCTGAGTTCTTCTTCCACTTCGGCAATCTCTGCATCCAGGGCATTGCGCTTGGTGTTGTCGGTGAGTCCGTAATAGATATCCGAACTCTCTGAAGCCTTCTGCTTTTTCAGTTCTGCCAGACGGGTACGGAGCACCGGGATTTCTTCTTTTGCCAGCTGTGCCTGTACCTCCATGTCGTGCGTTTCCTTTACAGCCGAAGGCAGGATGTTGGGGTCATACTGGTTCACGATGTTTCCCAGCAGCACGTAGGAGTAGAGGGTGTCACCCTTGTGTACCACCTCGCCTATTTCCTTGTTCACCTTCAGAATGTAGATGTCGTCAACTGCCGAAATCGGGTTCTCATCGATGGTGATGTATCCGTCGTAGATGACCCATATCATTCTTGTAACGATATAGTATGCCGCCAGTACGATGACGAGCAGGAAGATCAGTGCGAAGATAATCTGCTGTCTTGCCAGTCGGTGGCTCTGCGACTTGAGCATGTCAGACATTGCCTGTTCCTGCGGCGTGCTATTAAATTGAAACTCATTCATAGTTCTATTTCCCTGAAGATAGTATTGTTGTCGTAGATGCTGACTGCCTTCTCGATATTGATGATGGCAAGTCCGCGGTTTAACATCAGCTTATACATTCTCTCCATGCTTTCGAGGAATCCCGTATATTCGTCCATTCGCATCAGGTAATTGTACCCCTGCTTCTGGTTCTTGTAGGCAAATCTTCTCATATCGATGTATTTGCCGGTCTGTTCTATATGGAATGCCTCTGTGGCGATGGCGTGGTTCAAATTCTCTATTCTCTTCAGCAGGATGCCTACCGACTGCTTGATTTCCTTGACGTCGGTGCTTCTGCTGTTTCTGATGATTTCCTTTTCTGTTTCGAGAGCCTTGCGCTTGCGTGGGTTCTCGTTGTAGATTGGGATGGTGAACCGTACTCCGATATCACCATTGTTGCTTATCTTGTTGTTGCTTTGCCAGTAGGATGACCATCTGGCGAAAGGCGTGATTCTTGTCGTCGATAAGTAATTAGCCAACTTGCTGTCGTTGTCGGCAATCTGTTCTTTTACCATCACAATTCTTGCGTCGATGCTTTCCTCGTCGATGTGGTGCCAGAGCGCCGTTGTATCTACCAGGATTCGGGTTGGCTTCATGCGGTAGATAGGTTTGTTGGAGATGTCGCGGTCAGAGCAGAGGATGGAGATATCGTATTCTGCTGCCAGTTTCTCGTTCATCACCTTCAGCATCTTGTCGTTGCTGATTCGGTCTTTCTCCAACATGAATTGGTATGCCTCGTTCATGATGTCGAGGTTGTCCAGTCGGTGAGCGATGATCGTACCGATGTAGAAGTTATATTGTTCAGTCAGCTCTTCAGCTGCCTTCTCATAGATGTCTGCTGTCAGTCTCTTCTTGCTTTGCAGCCTGGAGAGTTCGTTAGCCAAAGCTACTTTGGCTTTCTTTTCCTTGCCCTGGTAGAACTTGCTGTTGATGATGTTCCATCCCAGTTCTGCCTGGGTCTTTGCTTTGTATTGGGATACCTGTTCGGCGTCGTCGTTATCGGCATCGAAGTAGGCATCAGGTCTGGCATACACCTGTCCGGTTACTTCCAGTCCGTTGTGTCTTGCTATTGCCAGTTGCTCGTGGGCTGTCTTTGCCCAGTAGAGCGAGTCGGTGTTTCTGATGTCAGCCGTATGCTGACGGTTGAGTCCCAGATTGATGACTGGCGACTGTACCCATATAGGGTGGTTGAGTAGGGTGTCGAGTTGTGCGAAGCGATTGTTGAAGTGCTTGAGTACATTTTCATTTTTCAGATTTTCATAAACGAGCATCTTCGGGCTGAAAGCTTTCTTCTGCGCCTGCTTTTTCTGAGTTGTTTTCTGCGTTGTTTTCTGTACCTGTTGCTTCAGATTTTGAGCCATAACACCCCTTCCTCCGATATTCATCAGAAGAACAGCAGTAGTGTATAGTATCAATTTTCGCTTCATCTTTCTCTTCTTTTAAACACTATGAATGCAGCCGCAAGCTGTTGCAGCTGCATTCAACTAGTGTCTCTTGTTTTTATTGCTCAATGATAATTTTTATCTATTTCTTATGAATTGAACATATATCAGATTTCTTATTTAGTAAGAAACCTCAGGATCGGCATTCTTGAGTTGGAATACCTGGAGTCTGCTCTGACCGTAGGCTACGTAGATATAGCCCTTGTATTCTATTACATAGTTGGCAGAGTGGGCAAGGTTGCGGTGTGCAACCACCTTGTGAGTTTCCTTGTCGAGAACCACAAGTCCGAATCCGCCGTATGCGATATATACATACTTCTTTCCTACGTAGCAGCCATTGGCATGACCTTTATATTTGCCGGCTTTGTCACCTTCCGTGATAGTAGGACTAGGCATCTGGTAGTGCCAGAGTTCATTGCCGTCCATATCGTAAACATACATACCGGCAGCTCCGCGGCAGACGTAAATCTTGTTGTCATCTACACGAACCACGTTCTTGCCGTTGTTTGGTTCTATGGTGCTGATGGCGAAGCTGTTGATCGGTTTGTTGAGGTCTTCTGCCTTCTGGTCGAAGATTTCCACGGTAGCAGGGATAGCCTCTGCCTCGTTGGTAGCTTCTTTATCCAGATAAACAGTAACGATCTTACCATTGCCGATAGCTATGTGCTTTACCTTTCCTGGCTTGTTGATCTTGTCAAGCTCATTATAGGTCTTTGCGTTGTAAACCAGATAGCCCTTGGTGGTTGCAACAATCAGATGGTCTGTTTCTTCGTTATAGACTACACAGTTCTCATCATAACCCTTTTTCGCATATTCTGCTGTTGCAGGATTCATCTGAATGAACTGCAATGGCTTCTCGTAAATAACAGTGTCCTTACCGTCAATGGTTGTTGTGATAGACTTTGATTCGTCTGCCAGCAGATGGTTTTTGTCCTGGATAGGGATGTATGCGAGCATTGCACCCTTCTTGAAGGAACTTCCTGGTAAGTAAACCATGCGCTTGCCAGACTTGAGCTTCACAGCCAGCAAATGGTTGAAGTCGAGGTCTTTCTGGTCATCGCAGAGATACTGCTCCAGTGTTACCTTGTTGTTTTCTACAGGACTGAATACCTCAATACAACCACCGTGTTTCTTGTCACGGGTATGATATGACATATACAATCTGCCATTGAGTTCCTGTACGCAGGTAGCAGAGATGTCGTGATCGTGATTATAGTCAATACTTGAAATCAAGTCGAGTGTAGGCTCCTTTGTTGGCTCCTTGTCTGCATTGTAGCCGTTAGGATTGCACTCTGTCTTCTTGATGACGTAGTTCTTGGCTTCTGGATCATCCTTGAAGAGGATATTCGCATTATTGTTCCATACAATAGTTGTATTGTCGTCTGTGATAGGAGTGGTAGTCCATTCATCTCCATAAATGACATTCGTATCTAAGATGATATGGGCGTTATCTCCTGATGTGGAGAATATAGAGCAATCAACCGTCTTGGCTCCTCCCTGACTCCAGTCACCCTGTTTTGAAGGAGCATTATAATAGAAGGCATTTGCCTTAATCACTGCAACACCATCCTTTTCAGGCAAGTCGGCTCTTCCTTGACCATTGTTCAGATTCTTGTAATTGCCTTCAATGTCAACCATACTCTGGTCTTGCAAGTGAAGTGTTGCACCTGAATCCTGCTTGTAATTCTTTGCTTTCAGGTACATGACGTAAAGGTTGGTACCATTGGTGGCGTTAACATCTCCATCTACCTTGAGGGAACATCCACTATGGAGTATGGTTGAATTTTGAATCTTCACGCTGGTGGTTGTCATTATGTTGTTTACCCAGGCTTGTGACCGGTCTGACATTTCGAACTCTCCAGTCAGAGTAGCATTGTCTATAACATTCAATTGGGCATCTTGGCACATGGTAACTTTATCAGCAATGAGGGAGTTTTGGACATAGAGCTTAGAGGCTTCTACCATTTTCAAATCGTGTCCTTTTATATTTAAATTCCCAGCAAACTGATAAAATGTATTCTTGATGATATATTCTTTTTGATTGGCTGGAAATTCAATTGTGCCCCAGTTGGATACCTTTGTGTCTCCAAACACTTCTGTGTGATTTTTCGCAATCAGTTTACCTCCGCTCAATACATTGATTGAGGCACCTGATCCCCAGGCAGAGCTATATTCCAATGTACCTTTTACATAGATGGTCATTCCTTTTATGTTGTAACCATCTGCGTTGAGGGTTTCACCAGCTGGTACAACATAGGTTCCTGGATGTTCTTTCCATTTATTTGTTACAGAAGAAAGATTAGGAGTTCCTGCAGGAACGGCTGGCTCTGTAGCCTCTGCTCTGGTTGCCAGAGCTCTAGTTTTTGTAGTTGTATTAGCGTATGCACCTTTATAGTTCCGTACTCTGGATGCCAGCTGGTCTGCATACTCTGCGGTTACGTCTGTACCAACGATAGTAGCAGCTTTACCGATAGGGTCTATGACTGAATCGTTGCCGGAATCGCTACAAGATGCCAAGAGCATTGCAGCAAATGAGAACGTTGCAAGTTTAATATTTATAGCTTTCATATTCATTTACTTAACTTTTATCGTTAACATTCTTGTTGAATGTATTTCTTGTTTCAGCTAGTCAACTTAGCTCTAATAAGGTGAATGTTCCCTCCCACTCACAGAGGAGTGGGAGAGAGCAAGGATTATTTCTTTTATTCGTATTACTTCTTGGTATCTGTAAGCTTGAATACCTGTACACGGCTCTTACCGTATGCAACGAAGATGTTGTTGTCGTTATCGCCTGTTACGAAGTTGGCAGACTTGCCGTTGTATGCCTTGCGGTGGCAAACTTCTTTGCCATTCTTGTCGAGAACAACCAGACCGTATGAACCGCAAGCTACAAATACGTTGTTAGCTGTAACGTAAACTCCATTAGCGCAACCCTTCACGTATTCCTTTCCTGCTTCCAAGTTCTCAGCTTTATTAGATGCCTTGAATGTTGGGCAATCGAAGAACTGGCTAACTGTACCATCGGCAGCAATCTTTGAGATACCATTCTCGCCCTTGCAGACGTAAATCTCACCTTTGGCTTCATCTACTGCAATCACCGCCTTGTTGCCCTTAGGAGAGATTGTACCGACATTATATGTTGCTGCAACGTCCTGCATTTCATTGTCGTTATATGCTGTCAGTGTGCCATCAACTGTCAATGCGTAGAGCTTGCCGTTTGCTGCAACAAGATACTTACCCTCAGTGCTACCCTCGTTCCACTTGTTCATCTTTGCATTAAAGATAGTGAATCCATTGGTGGTTGCAACAATGTGGTTATTCTTGAAGTTAGCTACACAGTTGGCATCCATGCCTTTGGTCTTCCTGTCGATAGCAGAAATTTTAATCTGGTTAGCGAATGTACCATCGCTGTTCAGTGAAATCTGTCCCATGAAAGGACCTACACCTGTTACCTCATCAGTATGGCTCTTGTTTCCGCTCTGGCTACCTGCTACCCAAAGGGTGTTGCCATCTACCAGGATGTGGTTGTAGTCATTGGTTGCATTGTCTGATTCTACACTCTGATTGATAGTCAGGGTGTTGTTTGCCAGACTGATAGCCTCGATAGCTCCATTAGAAGCCTTGCCGTTTGTATGGTAAGCTACATAGAACTTGCCGTTTACTCCTGGCTGGATGCAAGTAGCAGACAAACCATTGTTTGGAGTCTTGTCTTCTGCAACCAAGTCAAGCTTTGGAGCAGCGATGATTTTAGCTGGATCACCAGCCCACTCATAGCCATAAGCCTTGTAGTCTGGACCATCTGCTTTCTCCTTGACACCCTTACCATCAGTTGCCTTATCGTAGTCGAGGTAAGAAGCTGCAATATCGAGATCCTCGAAAGAGTTCTCCTTCTCTGTGCCTGTATAGCACTCTGTGAACTGGAGAAGGAAGGTTGCGTTGTTTCCAGATGTTGCCAAAGCCTTAATCTGGTTGTCACCATTGTTGGTGAATTTCTTAGCCTTGATAACAGCGATGGCGTTGTCATCGTTCAAGGTAATCTGACCAGCACTTGCGTTATCAGTTACGATATTGTTGGTGTAGATGTCGCTCTTGTTGTTGATATTAATCTGGCAGTTGCCCTTCAGGTTGAGAGTTGCATCCTTGGTATCGTTGGTAACGTTGATGTAGTCAGCTGTGATGCGTGAACCTGCTTCTGCGTTGAATACCTTTGAAGCCTTGATGGCAGATTTCTCGCTGGCAATCATCTCGCCCTTAACATTCAATGTCTCTGTTCTCAAGAAACCGCCGAACTGCAAGGCACCATTTACGTTAACTGTTGTAGCGTTCATGATGTGCTTGGTTGCGTTTACGGTAGCGCCTTCTTCGATGTTCAGCTCAACGGCGCGGATAGAACCGCCGATGTATGCCTCAGAACCATTCTTGAATGTGATGTTGTGCTTTGGTGTGATGATGGCCTTCTTGTCGTTCTTGTCATAAGCGTTGATAGAACCGATACCGCCCTTTTCATTTGTATATTTAGCGTATAGCTTACCAGCTACGGTAATATCGTTTTCTGCAATGATAGAACCGCCATCGCTGATGATGGTTGCGTCAGCAGGAATTTCCAAGGCACCTTTGCCCTTGTACTCCAATGTGGCACCGCCGTCAACGTAAATGGTACAGCCTGCAATAGAACTGTCGAAAATCAACTTTGAACTACCCTTTACGAAGATGGTAGTACCAGCTACTTTGTGACCGCTCATGTCGAGTGTAGTCTTGCTGGTGATCAGATATGTCTTGCCTGGAGTCATGTCTTCTGCACCGCTCCACTGTCTTGCATCCTTAGGAGGATCAGGGATATTTACTTTGTCGGCAGAAGCAAATGCTCTTGTCTGAGTTGCTCTTGAGAAGAAGAACTTTCTGGCATTAGCTGTTGTGTTCTTGTAGTTTGAAACGCGAGCAGCGAGTTCTGCTGCTGAGCTGCTTGTAAGATTTGCAGTGATAGTCTCTGCAAGTTCCACGTTAGGGGTTGGACCAGTAGGATCGCTGTTGCTGTCGCTACATGATGCGAAAACAAATGCCGCCAAACCGATGGCAGCAAGCTTGGAATTGATTACCTTCATATCTATTAATAGTTTTAATTTTATTTTAGACTTTATTATCTTTACTTCATCATTACCTTGTGTTTCATTATTACCTTTACTTTTACTTATTTTTTAAGTTCTGTTCGAATAATCGCTTTTTAAGTTCAGTTCGGACACTTATCTTTAAGTTCAGTTCGAATAATAAATGTTTTCTTAGCAGGTGGTTAGGGCAACTGCAAAGTGCGAATGCTATGCCATTACTCTTCTATCTGCAAATTCACGGTGCAAATATACTGTAATTATTGCAAATAGAGTAGATTTACGGGTTAAATATTCTTAAAGCGGAAAATCTTTTGTACTGAGTGCTATGGAGTTACCTTTTGTTAGCGATAACGAAGTTGTGAAAATGTCTAAAATCAGGGTACGTTTCTTAAGCTGCAGCGTGTAATTCTATCTTTTGGTTGATAGCTAAGCTCATGATGATTGCTGCATCATCGTAAAACCCTGTTCTGTTTCCAAGATAATCAATTATCACGTTTGTATCTAAGAAAACCTGTATCATATCAGCTTATTTTATATAGTCCTTGTAGTATTCATTTTTGTAGTCGAATGTCTCAGGCGTATGAATGCCTTTGGTCATAGCTGCAATTCTTGGGTCTATAACTAAGTCTGCCTTGGTTATTTTCTTAGCCTTTGTTTTGTTGGGAGACAATATTTTCTTGAGTGCTTTGACTGCCTTGCTAATTGTCTCGTAGTCTTCGTTAGCTATTATGCTGACGAGTGACTGGTATTCTGATTGTAACTCTAATGCTGTCATAGTGTATTGCTTTTAAAATTCCTGCGGCAAAAATACGATTTATTTCTTGAACTTGCAAGTTTTTGGGGATATATTTTCATTCCTTTGCATGTTTTTCTTGTTTCAAAAGAGCCTTACTTGCTGTCCAAAAGAGCCTTACGTAACGTTCAATTAAGCCTAACGTAAACCTTAATTGAGGCTTAATTGGATGGTAAGTAAGGCTCTATTGCAAGGCATTTGTGGCTCTTTTTGCAATCTTTTTGGGCTTTTTTGCAACCTTTCGGGTTTCTTTTGCGTCTAAGCATCAGAATATAGGAAATTTAAAATTGAAAGAGTATGAAAACAATGAGTATTTGGGTTGCTTCGGCAACTTTGTTTCTTGCCTCTATGGGCATCTGTTCCTGCAGTATGGGTTCTACTACCTCTTCTGAAATGAGAGGAAGCCTGGAGTTTACGCAGGATGATTTGAGAGAGAAGCCTTTCAAGGCTATTGATGTGGATATGGTTGCCAGTGTCTATTATACACAGAACGACGGTGATGAATGCAGCGTTCGACTGGATTACTCTGCCATCAAGGATGCTGAGTTCGTTCAGAAACTCAAGGAGAAAATCAAGGTGGTGTATCGAGACGGCGAGGTGAAGATCGGTCTGACGGGAAGACTCAAGGTGCCTGCCAGCTGTAATTCTGAAAAAAACAGATTGAAGATTTATATCACCAGTCCAGATCTGGTGAAGATTACCCAGGAAGGGGTAGGGGCTTTCTATGCTAAGTCTATCAACAGTGACCGCCTGGAAATCGATAATGAGGGCGTAGGCTCTGTCAGCATCAAGCAGATTCTTGCCAACAGACTGGATGTTACCAACGAGGGGGTAGGGTCCGTCAGCATCGATCATGCCAAGGGCGACGTGATGAAGATTGATAACGAAGGTGTAGGCTCCGTAAAGGTTGGCAACGTGGCGATGAGCGACCTGAAGGTGGATAACGAGGGTGTAGGCTCCGTTACGCTCGATTTCTTCAAGGGCGGAAATCTGAAGATCAACAATGATGGCGTGGGTAAGGTAAGCGCCAAGGTTGACTGCCAGGTGCTGAATGTGGACCTGGATGGTGTTGGTGGCGTGCATCTGAGCGGTGTTACCGGTAAATACACCCGTCATAAGGACGGCGTTGGAAGCATCTCTGACGGAGGACTGAAGGTTGGCAGATAATCGGGAGAATTTTTTAGAAAATGCAACTTTTGCACCCCGTTACATACTTGTTATATTTTTCTTTTATATATTTTCTTTTTAATATATATTCAATATGATTAATATATAACGGGGTGCAAAAGTTGCTAGGATTTGGGCAAGAGACGCTCTTTTTTCAGAATCTCTTGCCTATATTTTCGGAGCTTTAGAAGTCCCATTTCACACCCAGGCAAGGGCGAACCTTTGCTCCATCGGTGCTGCCGAAGTTATTGGTAATCTCAACCTCACCACCCAGGCTCAGGTTCTCGCAGCCGAAGTGCTGACCTACCTTGTACCAGAGCTGTGGCTCGGTGATGAATACCGTGTGGCGGGTCTTAGCCTTGCCGTCGCCATCTACGGTTCCGTGGGTTTCCCACCAGAAATCAGCGAAGCCGTCAAACTTCAGTCCCTTTACTCCGAAGAGGTCGTTGCAGGTCCATACGGCAGTCAACTGCATTGGAACATTCTGGTCGGTCTTGCGGATGGTCTTATAGAGAACATCCAGATTCAGGGTGTTCTTGTAGGTTGCATCGTGAATCAGATACTCCACACCGAAGAGCCAGGCATTGTTGATAGGGTAGTTCTTGGTGATACCGCCATTGTACTCTACGTGCAGGCTCCAGTTTTTCATGCTGCTGTTCTGCCAGAAGTTCAAGGCACGTGAAATCTCGGTATAGGTGCCGCCCTGTGCTACGTTTGGACTGTTAGGGTCCATCTTGTCATAGTTGAAGTCGTGGTCAACGAAGAAGTAGGTGCTTCCCCATTTGTCCTGCTTGAACATCTCCAAAGTCAGGGTTACATACTTACGGTCGGTACCGAAATCATAAAGAATCTGTGCGTTGGTCTGTGCAAGAGTCTTGCTTGCTGGAAGCAATGCCAATGCCATCAGCAGGAGGCTTTTTAATTTTCTCATAACAATGTTTTCTTGTTTTTGATGATGAAGTTTAAAATATGATTTGAAACTAAAAAATAAAATATGATACGGAATTAAAAAAGACTGCGAACATGATACCCGCAGTCTTTTTTGTAAATATATATCGAATCGAATTTTCCTTTGCTTAGTAAGCGAAGAGAGGATAATCCTTCATGGTCTCGTTTACCTTCTCGCGAATGCGGGCGATGACCTTCTCATCCTCTGGTGAATTCAATACTTCCTCGATAAACTCTGCGATGAGGTGCATCATATCCTCCTTGGCGCCACGGGTTGTCATGGCAGCTGTGCCCAGGCGGATACCTGATGTCTGGAAGGCAGAACGACTGTCGAATGGAACCATGTTCTTGTTTACAGTGATGTCTGCTGCAACAAGCGCATTCTCAGCTACTTTACCTGTGAGGTCTGGATATTTGCTTCGGAGGTCAACGAGCATAGAGTGGTTGTCTGTACCACCACTTACGATGCCGAAGCCACGACCCATCAGATCGTCAGCAAGAACGGCTGCGTTCTTCTTCACCTGCATGGCATACTCCTTCCAGGATGGCTGCAGGTTCTCATTGAAGGCAACAGCCTTGGCAGCGATGACGTGCTCCAGCGGACCGCCCTGCTGACCAGGGAATACGGCAGAATTCAAGAGCATGCTCATCTTCTTAACCTCGCCCTTCTTGGTAGTCAATCCCCAAGGATTGTCAAAATCCTTGCCCATGAGGATGATACCGCCACGAGGACCACGGAGAGTCTTGTGGGTAGTAGAAGTAACGATGTGGGCATACTTCAATGGGTTGTCGAGCAGACCGGCTGCAATCAGACCAGCAGGGTGAGCCATATCAATCATCAGGAGGGCACCTACCTCGTCAGCAATCTTGCGCATGCGGGCATAATCCCACTCACGGCTGTAAGCACTACCGCCACCGATAATCAGCTTAGGCTTGTGTTCCAGAGCCAGCTTCTCCATCTCGTCGTAATCCACACGACCCGTCTCCTTGTTCAGGTTGTAGCCGATAGGATTGTAGAGAATACCAGAAGTATTGACGTGGCTACCATGAGAAAGGTGACCGCCGTGATCGAGGTTCAATCCCATAAAAGTATCACCCGGTTTCAGTACGGCGAGCAAAACGGCAGCGTTAGCCTGAGCACCAGAGTGAGGCTGCACGTTGGCATACTCAGCACCAAAGACTTTCTTTACGCGTTCGATGGCAAGGTTCTCTACGATATCCACCACCTGGCATCCACCATAGTAGCGCTTGCCTGGCAGACCCTCTGCATACTTGTTGGTAAGGTAAGAACCCATAGCGTTCATCACCTCGTCACTCACGAAATTCTCAGAAGCAATCAGCTCCATACCTTTCAGCTGACGCTGATGTTCTCTTTCGATTAAGTCGAAAATCTCTTGATCTTTAACCATTCTTATTTATTTTATGTGATTGATGCTACTTACAAAGCTCAACTTTGCCCAATTGCTGCTCCTTATCGCAGTAATGGCAGCGTACGATACCGAGAGCCTTATCTACGGTGTGGAAGAGGGTCTGCATAGGCTCGTTGTTGGTGATGCACTTAGGGTTGTTGCACTTTACGATGCCCTTGAGCGTATCTGGAGTCTCTACAGTCTTCTTCTCCACGATCTCATAGTCCTTGATGATACTCAGTCCGATGTTAGGAGCCACCACAGAGAGGCGGTTGATTTCCTCATCGGTAAAGTACTTGTTGGCAACCTTGATGATGCCCTTCTTGCCGATCTTCTTGGAAGGCAAGTTGTAGCCGATGGTAACAGGAGTGTCCATCTTCTCCAACTGGAGCAGGTTGACTACCTGATAGGTTTTTTCGGCTGGTATATGGTCGATTACGGTACCGTTCTCGATAGCCGCAACCACTAATTGACTTTTATTGTTTCCCATAATTAATCACTAATAAATAATCACTAAACACTACTCAATAATGGTCTTGTCATTCTTCACATCCTCCAGTGTGATACCGAGGCAGTGGCAGAAGATAGCCTCACGGGCATAGAGGCCATTCTGAGCCTGCTGGATGTAGTATGCATGTGGATCATCATCTACATCGTATGCAATCTCGTTGACACGTGGCAGTGGGTGCATGATCTTCATGTTCTCCTTTGCCTTGCAGAGCATGTCTCGCTTCAGGATATACACGTTCTTCACACGCTCGTATTCCATCAGGTCGCTGAAACGCTCCTTCTGTACACGGGTCATATAGAGAATATCGGCGTCGGCAATCACATCCTCGTTGAAATCCTCGTGCTCCACGTACTTGATGTTGTGCTCCTTGCAGTAGAGTTTGTACTCTTCTGGCATGGCAAGCTCCTTAGGTGCGATGAAGTGGAAGGTAGGGTTGAAGTGGCGCATAGCGGTGATAAGTGAGTGAACGGTGCGGCCATACTTGAGGTCACCCACAAGATAGATGTTCAAGTTCTCCAGGGTTCCCTGGGTCTTGAAGATAGAGTAGAGGTCGAGCAAGCACTGGGATGGATGCATGTGGGCACCATCACCGGCATTGACGATAGGCACTGGAGCTACCTCGCTGGCATACTGGGCTGCACCCTCGATGAAGTGGCGCATGGTGATGACGTCGGCGTAGTTGCTCACCATCAGAATGGTGTCCTTCAGCGTTTCGCCCTTGGTAGTGCTGGATGTCTTGGCATCAGAGAAGCCGATGACACGTGCGCCAAGGCGATTGGCAGCTGTCTGGAAACTGAGTTGGGTACGAGTAGATGGTTCGAAGAAAAGGGTCGCTACGACCTTTCCCTTCAACAACTCCCTGTTGGGATGCTTTTCAAACTCTTGCGCCATTTCGAGGAGGTACATGATTTTCTCCTTCGAGAGGTCGGCAATCGTCACAAAATTATGTTTTTCCATACGAATTTTGATTGAATGTTCTGAAATCGCCCCCAAAGTTACATATAATTTCTGATTTATGTGCGAGAATTCGAAACTTTTTAGTAATTTTGCACAAAATAAATGAAGAAATAGAGATGAGAAAACATTTTATCTATACATTATGGGGCATTTTTGCCACTTTTGTCGTGTCGGCTATGCTGGCCTTCTTTGCCATCTGGAACGGATGGATCGGTTACATGCCGGACATCGAGGATTTGCAGAATCCTATAAGCAGATTCGCCACTCAGGTGTATTCCTCTGATGGAAAGGTGCTGGGTACATGGAACCTGAACAAGGAGAACCGTATCGTGATACCTTACAAGAAGATGTCACCTTATTTAATAAAGGCACTGGTTGCCACGGAGGATGAACGATTCTATGAGCATTCGGGCATCGACTTCCGTGCGCTCGGTCGTGCCATCGTGAAGCGTGGACTCCTGGGGCAGACCAATGCCGGAGGTGGATCTACCATCACCCAGCAGCTTGCCAAGCAGCTCTATTCCGAAAAGGCATCGAGTACCCTGGAGCGACTGCTGCAGAAACCGATAGAGTGGGTCATCGCCATCAAGCTGGAGCGATACTATACCAAGCAGGAAATCCTGGCACTCTATCTCAACTACTTCGACTTCCTGCACAATGCCGTGGGCATCAAGACGGCGGCTAATACCTATTTTAATAAGGAACCGAAAGACCTGACCCTTACCGAGGCGGCTACGCTCATCGGACTCTGCAAGAACCCGTCGCTCTTCAACCCAGTGCGCTATCCGGAGCGTGCCCGCGACAGAAGAAACGTGGTGCTCTCGCAGATGGAGAAGGCGGGCTATCTGAGCAGCAGCGAATACAGCCAGTATGCAGCCGAACCGCTCACGCTCAACTTCCACCGTACCGACCATAAGGATGGTTCGGCTACCTACCTGCGCGAATATCTGCGCAAGTATCTGATGGCTACCCGTCCGGAAAGAAAGGATTATGCATCGTGGAACTATGCTCAGTTTGTTACCGATTCCATCCTCTGGAATACTGATCCTCTGTATGGATGGTGCAACAAGAACTTCAAGAAGGATGGTTCTCCATATAATGTATATAGTGATGGATTGAAGGTGTTTACCACCGTGGACAGCCGTATGCAGCGATATGCCGAAGAGGCTGTATATCAGCACGTGGCGCGCTATCTGCAGCCAGCCTTCAGCAAGGAGGTTTCACGCAAGCCAAGTTCGCCATACAGCGACAAGCTGACCCCTAAGCAGATCAAGGCTATCCTGAACCGCAGCGTTACCCAGTGCGAGCGCTACCGACAGATGAAGGAGGCGGGATGCTCGGCAGAAGAGATTCACGATACCTTCCGCAAGAAGATTCCGATGACCGTGTTTACCTATCACGGCGACATTGATACGCTGATGAGTCCGCTCGATTCCATCCGCTATTACAAGACCTTCCTGCGCAGCGGATTCATGAGCATGGATCCTAAGACGGGTGCCGTGAAGGCATACGTGGGTGGATTGGACTATACCCACTTCATGTATGATATGGTAAGTTTGGGAAGAAGACAGGTGGGTTCTACCATCAAGCCGTTCCTCTACAGTTTGGCGATGGAGAATGGATTCTCGCCTTGCGATCTGGCACCTAACCGCCAGCAGACCTATATGGTGGCTGGCAGACCGTGGACACCGCGCAATGCCAACCATTCGAGATACGGACAGATGGTTCCGCTGAGCTGGGGATTGGCACAGAGTAACAACTGGATCAGTGCCTATCTGATGAGTAAGCTGAATCCGGCGCAGTTTGTCCAGCTGCTGCATGACTATGGTATCAACAACCCGGATATTCACGCATCTCTGAGCTTGTGTCTCGGACCGTGCGAGGTGAGCGTGAGCGAGATGGTGAGCGCCTATACAGCCTTTGCCAACCATGGTATCCGTACGGCTCCGATGTTCGTGAGCCGCATCGAGGATAACGAGGGTAACACCATCGCCACCTTCCAGCCGAGAATGAACGAGGTGATCAGTGCCGACAATGCCATGAAGATGCTCACCATGATGATGGGCGTAGTGGATAATGGTACGGCAGGAAGACTGCGCTACCGTTATAAGCTGGAGGGACAGATTGGTGCCAAGACGGGTACTACCAATAACAACAGCGATGGATGGTTTATCGGCTTTACTCCGCAACTGGTAAGTGGCTGCTGGGTAGGCGGCGAGGATCGCGATATCCACTTCGACTCCATGAGTATGGGTCAGGGTGCCACCATGGCGCTTCCTATCTGGGCTATCTTCATGAAGAAGGTTTATGCCGATGTCTCGCTGGGCTACAGTCCGGAGGTGAAGTTTGATATCCCTGCCGATTACAACCCATGCTATCATGTGGGCAGCGGTGGCGAGCAGGATGATTTCGAACAGGTAGATGCCATCGATGAAGTATTTGAATAATTCCTCGGGAAGTGCTCCTGATGCCGTCATCAAAAGACTATCCGCCATTTTTGCACTCATTTCTTTTAAATAGTGCAAAAATGGCGGATGTTTTTTGCTTATCTCCATTATTTTTTGTATTTTTGCAAAGTTTTAGGGCTCTTGTGCCACAAATGCGTGATGACGAGGAGGTTCCCAAACACTTGATAAAGAGAAAATAATAAAAAAACATTATAATGAACGTTTCATACAAATGGCTTAAAGAATACGTCGATTTCGACCTGACACCACAGGAGACTGCCGATGCGCTGACCTCTTGCGGACTCGAAGTGGACGCTTTGGAGGAAGTACAGTCTATCAAGGGTGGACTGAAAGGTCTTTACGTAGGTAAAGTGTTGACATGCGAGGCGCATCCTAACAGCGATCACCTCCACGTAACAACCGTTGACCTGGGCAAGGGTGAGCCACAGCAGATTGTCTGCGGTGCGCCTAACGTAGCTGCCGGTCAGAAGGTAATCGTTGCCGACCTGGGCTGCGTGCTCTACGACGGCGACCAGAGTTTTACCATCAAGAAGAGCAAGCTCCGCGGTGTAGAGAGTTTGGGTATGATCTGTGCTGAGGATGAGATTGGTGTAGGTACCTCTCACGACGGCATCATCGTACTCCCTGAAGATGCTCCGGTAGGTCAGCCTGCTGCTGAGTATTATCACCTGGAGAGCGACTGGCTCATCGAGATTGATATCACTGCCAACCGTGCCGATGCACTCGGCCATTGGGGTGTGGCTCGCGACCTCTATGCCTGGTTGAAGCAGAACGGTTATGAAACCAGTCTGCATCGCCCATCTTGCGATGAATTCGTAGTAGATAACGAGGAGCTTCCTATCGATGTAGAGATTGAGAACACCGAGGCTTGCAAGCGCTATGCCTGCGTAAGCATCACCGACTGCGAGGTGAAGGAGAGCCCTAAGTGGTTGCAGGACAAGCTGAACATCATCGGCCTCAGACCAATCAACAATATCGTGGATATCACCAACTACATCATGATGGCATACGGCCAGCCATTGCACTGCTTCGATGCAGACATGGTTACCGGTCATAAGATTGTAGTCCGCACCCAGCCAGAGGGTACCAAGTTCGTGACCCTGGATGGCGAGGAGCACACCCTGGGTGAGCACGACCTGAGCATCTGCAATGCTGAGGAGCCTATGTGTATCGCCGGTATCTTCGGCGGTAAGGGTTCTGGTACTTACGAGACAACCAAGGATGTTGTCTTGGAGAGTGCTTACTTCCATCCTACATGGATCCGCAAGAGCGCTCGCCGTCATGGTTTGAGTACAGATGCCAGCTACCGTTTTGAGCGTGGCGTAGATCCAAACGGACAGATTTATGCATTGAAGCAGGCTGCTATCCTCTGCAAGCAGTTGGCTGGCGGCAAGATTTCCATGCAGATCAAGGATGTATATCCAGAGCCAATGCAGGATTTCCCAGTTCGCCTGAACTATGAGTATGCTCACCGCCTCATCGGTAAGGAGATTGGTGCTGAGACCATCAAGAGCATCGCTACCTCTCTTGAAATGAAGATCGTGAAGGAAGATGCTGAGGGCATCGACCTCCTGGTTCCTGCTTATCGCGTGGATGTTCAGCGTCCTTGCGATGTGGTAGAGGATATCCTCCGTATCTATGGATATAATAATGTGGAGATTCCTACTCAGCTGAAGAGTTCTTTGACTGTTCAGGGTGATGAGGACAAGGCTTATCACAGCCAGAATCTCGTGGCAGAGCAGTTGGTAGGTGAGGGCTTCATGGAGATTCTCAACAACTCTCTGAGCAAGACCAGCTACTATACAGACCTGGAGTTGAACAAGTATCCTTTGGAGAACGTAGTGAAGGTGATGAACCCATTGAGTGCAGATCTCGGCGTGATGCGTCAGACCATGCTCTTCGGCGGTTTGGAGAGCGTAGCGCGCAACATCAACCACAAGAGCCAGAACCTGAAGTTCTTCGAGGTGGGTAACACCTATATATATAATAAGGAGAAGTGGAGCGAGGAGAGTCCTATCAAGGCTTACTCCCAGGA
>ERZ1026886.71-NODE-71-length-45169-cov-74.731658_pt1 | contig 45169 bp, 28 predicted proteins | sample MGYA00380173_ERZ1026886 | MGnify/ENA primary metagenome ERZ1026886 (study PRJEB33269, sample SAMEA4719809) | human gut metagenome | biome: human-associated habitat; feature: organic feature; material: feces | place: Cameroon | collected 2013-10 ... | reverse complement strand
GTTCTCTTTCTAGCACAGAGTTATGCTGCATGACACAGTTCACTTGACATACCCTGGTTGATATGCAAACTCCTGACCATTGTGCCGGAATCTTCAACTATGGTACTGGCTATAATGATCAGCCATGGTGGTCGTATTTGTTTCTGAAACGCAAGAAAGGGATGAGGCTAAACATCTGCTAATTTCTATTAGTGAAAAGCCTGCCATGACTTTGCGTCTGGATGGAGAAAGGTCTGGTTTTTATTAATATACAGAACTTTCAACCGTAACCAACATAGATAGGAAATTATCTCAGTCACTTAGTCTATCTAACCTAACCACTTATTAAAATAGCTAAAAATAGAACAGAAAAACAAAGAAAAGTTTGTTTGCTGTTCAAAATTTTACTATTTTTGCACAAAAAAGCTGCGGCCCGGCAATTGAAACAAGTTTCATAGCTCTCGCACTTGCATTATTTTTGCACTATGATATTGGATTTAGAACATATAGGTAACATACCAGTCAGCACTTCGGCTATTGCTTCGTTGTTTACAAATATTGAAGCTGGAAATCAGAAAGTGCGCAATCTTGAGGCGGCTCATAAGATTATCCGCCTCAAGAGGGGGCTTTATGTGGTCTCTCCAAATGTGTCTCGTGTAGCTCTATCCACAGAACTGGTCGCCAATCATCTTTATGCTCCATCTTATGTGTCAATGCAGACGGCTTTACGCTATTATGACTTAATCCCAGAAGCTGTATATATCACCCAGTCGATGACACTGAAGCATTCTCGTTGTTTTGATACTCCAGTAGGACGCTTTGAGTATAAGAATATGTCAAGAGAAGCTTTTCCCATAGGAATCACAAGCATCAATAGGCAGAGTTATGCCTTTCTGATGGCAACTCCCGAAAAAGCTCTCTGTGACTTGATTGCAAATTCTCCCAAGGTTAACTTACGCTATCTGAAAGATGTTGAGGTCTATTTGGAAGAGGACATCCGAATGGAAATGGATGATTTTAAGAGTATGGACATAAGCATATTTGAGCGATACGCTCGGGTTGGCAAGAAGTCTAAATCCATAGAAACTCTAATTAAATATTTAAGAAAATGAGCACAAACGAAATATTCAATGAAATGCTTTTGGGCTATGATATAACGACTGAGCAGCAAAAGCGCAATGCTATCTTCGAGGTCAACCAGCAGATTATTCTTGCAGGTCTTTACAATGGTGGCTTTTTCAATGAGGCTGCTTTCTATGGTGGGACATGCCTGCGTATATTCCATGGATTGCAGCGTTTCTCTGAGGATATGGACTTTTCCTTGCTTGCTCCAAATGAGAACTTTGACTTTACGCAATACTTTCAGCCTATCATTGACCAATTCGCTTTGGTGGGCAGAGAGGTTGAAATCAGAAAGAAGGACAAGAAGAATTTTGGCAAGGTGGAGTCTGCCTTCCTGAAAGACAACACAGATGTATATGATATTACATTTCAGACAGAGAAATCTGTTAAGATAAAGATAGAAGTTGACACCCAACCTCCATTGAAATTCAAAACAGAGCAGAAGTTGCTTCTGCTCCCTCAGTCTTTCATGACACGCTGTTTCACTTTGCCTACCCTCTTTGCAGGAAAGATGCACGCCTTGGTATATCGTGCTTGGAAGAACAGAGTAAAGGGACGTGATTGGTATGACTTCGAATGGTATGTTCGCCACAACGTTCCTCTTGACTTTACCCACTTATGCGAAAGAGCCTTGCAATTCAACCAAGAAGAGCTTGACAAGGAAACTTTCCTACAAAAACTGAGCGAACGACTTGCCACAGCAGACATTAATCAAGTAAAGGCTGATGTTTTGCCTTTTGTGAGAAATCCAAAAGAGTTGGATATTTGGTCGAATGACTATTTTTTGCAATTAGCCAAGATGATAAGATTCGAATGAGGATTGATATCTTGAGATTCATCAAATAAAAACAAACAATTATGAATAGAAAATTATTAAAAGATACATATAATATAGGTAAGAATATGGCAGTATATAGTGGTAGAACTTTATTAGTTTTGATGAATTTACGTTCGTGGGCTGTTTTCCTGCTGATAATCCAAAATATTCCATCGGTATGATTGTCATTCGCCCTCATAAACTTCCGGCAACTGCTGGAATGTTGAGCAAGGAGGTAAACCAATTGATGGAATGGTTGATGACTCGGAAGAAGTAACTGATTGAATGGTTGATGAATCGGAAGAAATAACAATAAAAGTTGTACCCGACACGAATTAGGGGAATCGTTATGAAGACTGTTAAGACTACTGGGCAGATACTATATTGCACGATGAAAAGACTGATGTTTATATTCATTATATTTGCAGTCCTTACTGGTTGTAATGGCTTGCGAATGGGCGTTGGCTTAAAAGGTGTAATTCTTGATGATTTTAAACTGACTTTGGATGGCGACACCTTTGATATCAGGGGAAGGATTGGGGATAGTTTGCTTATCGTGTTGAACTCCAATCAGGATGATAAGACACCTTACTATCTCTTGAAGTATGAACGTAACGGATTCTATTATCCCCAAATCGGAGCTTCGGATATTTCTACTATTGATCATACAAACAACTATGTGAGTATTGGTGATGAGGAAGTTTATGACATCAAGAATAAAAAGGTGCTGTTCTCGCCCCCTTGTGGCACATTAGGTTTATACTATCTGGGCAATTGGAAAGACTTGCAGGTTTTCGTGAACTCTGATACGATTTGCTTCTCTGATGGGAAATGTATCGGACTTCAATATGATGTGTTTTGCCGAAGACCACAGAAAAATGGAATGGTGACATTGATTACCGGAGCACAGACCAAGAACGTCTCTTTTGCTGATTTATACAACGCAAATTTATACAATGCAAAGAAAAGGGATGATGCCACCGATACATCTGTAGAACTTTTCAAGAAGAACTATTTCATCAAGCCAAGAAGCCAGTATGAAAGAATGGAAGCTGGATTTAACGTAGAGTTGGATATACCGAAAGGTGATGCTGAGGCTGATAAAGCCATCCGTGAATGGATGATGTCAACAATCAGGGATGATGCATTTAGTCTGTTGAAAAATAATAGGGATGTTCCTGTAGGTAAATGTGCTTCGCTCAAGGAAATGAAGCTTTCTCTGGATGGATATGGCACTTTGTGGGAGAAACTTTGCCGGGCTGAGAATCAGATAGGTGATACCTTGGAGGTTAGAATGCTTGGTGATGTCATCGTGAAGAAAGTGGCTGACTGTGACGATTACGCCACCTACTTTTATAGGGCAAGCCTCTACAATGGTGGACTTCATGAATTGCCTCATGAGTATTATATCACATACGATAAGCGGAGAGGCGGATTTCTCGATGTCAACAACTCCGTGAAACCTGAGATGCTGCAACAGTTCCGACATCTGGTGTTGGAAAGCTTGAAGAAAGAGTATGATTTCTGCTACGAAAGAGAAAGTACATGGCAGGATTTTACACGGTTTATATTCTCATTCCATTGTCCGATGGTTGATACGAGCAGCCTGGATGATGTAATGCGGTCGTTTCTGGTACACAATTATTCTTGTGATGAATGGGCTGGATGGAAAGGCTACAACGAGGTGGTCTTTACAGAGAAAGATTTTCCTCTGACTCATTTTGCTGTGTTACCGGAAGGTATCGTCCTGACCTACCATCCTTATCAGATTGATTGCTTTGCTGCTGGTGAATATCATGCGGTTGTACCCTTCAAGGATGCCAACAGATGCTTGAACTTCGACTACTCCAAGCATGAGGATTTGAAACCCAATTTGCAGAGATTCATCAAATAAAAGGCTCTGCTATGTAATAAGGCTTCATTGCCCAACGAAAGTAGCTTCATCGACCATCGAAAGTAGTTTCATTGTTTATCGAAACTACTTTCATTGGTCGATGAAGCTTATTTCATTTTTTAGAGGATTATCGTATATCTCCCTAACCCCTATAAAAAAATCTTCTTTTGTTTTGCCGTGTGGAATAAAAAGCGTAACTTTGCAGGCGTTGTAAGAGAGAATGGATTATGAACGGTAAAATTAGATATAAGATAATTGATTGTTATGAGAAGACTAACTTTATTGCTGATGTTCTGCTTGTGCCTCACTGGAATGAAGGCGCAGGGGAAACAGGAAGTCTTTTATGTCAATTCGTTTTGGAGCAACTGGTATGTGCAGACAGGACTCGATATGTCGCTCCAGAATCCTTATGGACATGACTTCTTGGGGGAAGTGTTTCCTAATGGCAAGTCGTTCGGATTGAACGTGGCCATGGGTAAGTGGATTACTCCTGTCTTAAGTCTCCGCGGACGGGTGAACTGGGAGAATGGTATCAAATTACTGAAAAACGGGCACGACAACTGGCTCGCTCCTTTTGATCAGCCTGGAAAAAACATGGATAAGGGTGGATATCTGACTGTGGTGGGGGATATCCAGATTGACCTGCATAACCTGATTTGGGGCTACAGGGAAGACCGACTGTGGAATATGCAGGTGTATCCTCGTGCCGGAAGCGCATATAATTTTGGTGTCTCTAAGGGTACTCCTCTTGTAGGACTTGGTATTGGCAACACATTCAAGTTGAATGACCAGCTGGGACTTTACTTTGATGTGGCTTACAATATGGTTTCAAGTGGATTTGTCGGTGTGGAGAAGGATACGGGAACAGGCTCCAACAGCAACGGATTCTTTGATATTTCGCTGGGAGTTACTTTCAATATCTCCAAGACGAAGACTTTTAAAAAGGTGGGAGAATAATCCTGTAATTGAAGGAATAATAGATTATATTGAAAGAACAATATATAATAAGGTGAAACATCATGAAACATTTCTTGATTATATTATGCACCCTGGCATGTAGCCTGGGGGTGAATGCACAAAACCAGAATGCACAAGGTCTGAATATGCAAAACCAGCAAGTTCAAGATCAAAAGGTGCTTACTGGTACCCTTTGGGATAATTGGTTTGTACAGGCTGGTTTGGATATGTCTTTGCAGAATCCTTATGGATGCGATTTCTCGGAGGTGTTCCCAAAAGGAAAGACCTTCGGTGTGGATGTGGCGTTGGGAAAATGGTTTACGCCGCATGTGGCTCTGCGAGGAAAGGTGAATTGGGAGAACGGACTCTCTATCTTCAAGAACAAGCACCTGGAATGGATAGGGCCGGCTGAGGATCCGCAGAGCAATATGGATAAAGGCGGTTATGCCGTATTCTGCGTGGATGTTCCTATCAGCGTTAAAAACATTTTCATGGATTATAACCCCGACCAGAAGTGGAATTTCTATGTCTATCCTAGAGCTGGCTTGGGATGTAACTTCGCTATCCATTCTGCTTCCCCTACAGTGGGTGTCGGTATGGGTGGAACCTATAAGCTCAAGAAGCGCCTGAGCGTTTATGCTGATATGTCGTACCAGGTTATCACCAGCGAATTTATGGGTGGTGTGGCAGGCACCGGCATGTCGGTTTCTTCCGGAAGCAATGGCTTCTTCGGCTTTAACGTGGGTGTGCAGGTGGATTTGGGAAAGAGTTGTGGAAAGTTTCAAACTCTATCCTCATCTTCTGCTCATTAAATCTGATGCCATCCCGATTGATGAATCTCGATAGCGATCCATCGGCAGCCAACTCTCTTGGGGTGCCGATGGAGAGATGGTTTTCTTCCATCAGCCAGAGACGGTCGGACAGCTGGAGGACTAGCTCTACATCATGGGTAGATAACAGGATGGACTTGTGCTGCTCGTGTGCCAGACGGCGGAGCATCTGGAGGGTTTCTACCTTGCTCGGAAAATCGAGGAAGGCGGTAGGCTCATCCAGGATGATGATGCTGGTTTGCTGAGCCAAGGCTTTGGCTATCATCACCTTTTGGCGCTCTCCATCGCTTAATTCATGGATATAGCGGGATGCCAGGTGGGGGATGCCAACCTGATGGATGGCATCATCTACTATCTGATGGTCGAATGATGATAAGGTTCCCCAGAAATTGGTATAGGGGGAACGGCCGATGCCAACTACTTCTTTTGCAGTGAGTTGGGCTACATCGGGCTTCGAGGTTAATACAACCCCGATGATTCTAGCCAGTTCCTGGGCGGAAAAAGCCGAGAGAGATTTTCCGGATAGCAGGATTTCGCCTTCCAATGCTGGCTGGAATCCGGCTAAAGTTCTGAGTAAGGTGGATTTTCCCACTCCGTTGGCTCCGATGAGACAGGTGAGTTCATCGGCCTGGAGTGAGGCACAGATAGATGAGGCTATCGCTCTGAACTGGTGCTTTGAGCGATAGCCTATCGTTAGATTCTTGAATGTGATTGTAGCTCCCATCAAAATCCTTTTTCTTCAAATTTTTTATACCTGCGAAGCAAAGACAGGGATTTACTTGGCAGCCAAAACCTCTACCTCTACGAGAGCACCCTTTGGCAACTTCTCTACGGCTACGGCAGAGCGAGCTGGATATGGCTGGCTGAAGAACTCAGCATAAACCTCGTTCATGGCAGCGAAATCGTCCATGCTGTTCAGATAAACTGTGGTCTTAACCACGTGAGAAAGGTCGGTACCTGCTGCCTTCAGGATGTTCTGGGCATTGGTGAGGCTCTGGCGAGTCTGCTCCTTGATGCCACCCTCTACGAAATTACCTGTTGCTGGGTCGATAGGAATCTGACCTGATGCAAATACGAAACCGTTTACTTCGATAGCCTGGCTATATGGTCCGATAGCTGCAGGCGCATTGTCTGTGTGAATTGCGTTCATTTTTATCTATTTTATAGTTTATAATTTATAGTTTATAGCATTTCTTAGTGCTATTATACAATCCAGAGATGGAATCCTTTTTGTTCCAGACCACTCTTGATTTCCTTGACATGGGCTGAGTCGCGAGTCTCCATCGTGAGTCGGAGCACGCAGGCATTCACCTTGTTGCGATTGGCAGAACGGTCGTGATGAACTCCCGTGATGTTGCCGCCCAGGCTTGCGATGACGGAGGCTACCTCTACCAGCTCGCCCGGTTTGTCGTCAAGCTCCATCTCGATGGTGCAGAGGCGTCCGCTCTTCGAGAGACCACGGTTGATGACACGGTTTAGGATGGTTACATCGATGTTACCACCACTAACCACGCAGATAGTCTTCTTGCCCTTCACTGGCACCTTGTTGTACATTACGGCAGCTACACTTGCCGCCCCGGCACCTTCTGCCACCATCTTCTCGCTTTCGAGAAGTTTCAGGATGGCAGCGCAAATCTCGTCCTCGCTTACGGTCACGATTTCATCCACGTAGTTGGAGCAGGTCTCGAAGGTGAGCTTTCCCGGTTCCTTCACGGCGATGCCATCGGCAACGGTTGCCACAGATGGCAATTTTTCCTGCTTATGGTCGTGAAGACTCTGAACCATACTCGCCGCTCCCTCTGCCTGAACACCATAAACCTTCACGTTCGGGTTCAATGACTTGATGGCGAATGCCACTCCAGAAATCAAGCCGCCGCCACCTACCGGTACAACGACCGCTTCTACATCTGGCAACTGGTCGAGAATCTCCAGTCCGATGGTTCCCTGACCGGCGATGACGTTCTCGTCATCAAAAGGATGCACGAAGGTATAACCATATTCATCCTTCAGCTCCAAGGCTTTCTGATAAGCATCGTCATAGACACCCGGAACCAGACAGACCTCGGCACCCAATCGTTTGGTAGCTTCTACCTTAGAGATAGGTGCACCCTCAGGCAGGCAGATGAGGCTCTTTACCCCCATGGCGGTAGCACCGAGTGCCACACCCTGTGCGTGGTTGCCTGCCGAACAAGCAATCACTCCCTTTTCTTTCTCCTCCTTAGAGAGTTGAGAAATCTTATAATACGCACCACGAATCTTGAACGAACCTGTCTTCTGGAGACATTCCGGTTTCAGATAAACATCACTATCTGGGTTGATTCTTGGTGTGTGAACCAGCTCAGTTTTTCTAATCACCTTGCTCAGCACGAAGCGAGCCTTGTAGAAATTGTCAAGTTGTAACATAATGGTTGATATGCTTTAAATCTGTAGTCTGTCAGGAAATTCTATCCTGAGTGATTTTGCCTGCAAAGATACTTTAAATTCAAGAAAATACAAAATAATTCAAATTAATTTTTGTTTATTCGGGAATAATGTGTAATTTTGTAGGCATGAAAAAAGCGATTGTTATCATATTTGCAGTAATGTTCTGTCTGCTTGCTGCCAGTTATTATTTTGATTCTGGCAGAAAGGCAACCTTGAGGGTGCTGCAGGAAAAGGGTAAGCAGATGACGAGAGATAATATACTCTCGTCGCAGAGCGTTACGTCTATCGCTTGCGATAGGCGAGAGTTGATGTGGATTGGTACATCGGCTGGTGTCAATGTATATGATGGCAAGAACTTCGTGCAGTTCAGTCACGATATCAAGGATACCACAGCCCTGCCCGATGACTATATCAACGTGCTGCATCTTGACAGAGCCGGCAGAATGTGGGTGGGTACGCAGAACGGACTTGCCCGATATGTGGGGGCTTACCGCTTCCATCGCATCAACCTGCCCGATGAGCATGATAACATCGTGGCCATAGAAGATAGCAAGGAAAAGGATGATTCTATGGCGGTGCTGGTAAGCGATGGCAACCGTACCTATCATATCAGTGGGGATGAGCAGATTACGCCATCCCATCGGCAGATACAGCCCAATCATTTCCAGGCTCCGCTTCCAGAAGACCTTTCTATTTTGCGCAAACCCGTGGAGGTAGTTACTGCCACCTTCCGTGATCATGGTGATAATCTCTGGGTGGGTTATCGGAATGCGGGTTTCCAGGTTATTTCACAAAACCGTATTGATTATAATAAAGCCAATGATAATCCGCTGGCGGAAACTACCAAGGGGATGGCGATGCTCAGTATGGCTGCGGTGGGCAACCATCTGCTGGCTGGTACTGCCCTGCGGGTGTTTATCTATGATTTGCAAAACCGTCACATCGGACAGACGCTGTTCCGGAATATCTTCGATTCTGTTCCCGCACCCCAGAAAATCAACCTGAACAACATCGTGATGTATGATGATAAGCATGCCTGGATGGTAAGCGGGCACCAGGTGGCGAGTTGCCGTATCAGCGACGAGAGTGCCGATGTGCTTCACAAATCTCCCGTGTTGAAGCCTGTGCTGGGCTACGGATTGAAGGTGGGCGATGCTCTGTATGTATGCAGCGAGGGAGGGAATCTCCTGCGTTTCCGCTTTGACAACCTGCAGCCTGATACCATCCCGATTCCAAGTCCCTATTTTGACCATGAAACGAAGATGGAGAAGCTGACCGATGGAAATATCCTGCTGTTTATGGAGGGTATGCATCTTGCCATTCTTTCTCCTAAAACGGGAAAGATAAAGGAAATGAAGGTGGCTGGCATGCCCGAATATGGCAACTTCGATCCTGCCTTCGCAAAGCAGGATTCGTATGGAATGGTGTGGCTGGGTACCAAGCGAGACGGACTCTACTTCATCGATATGAAGAAGAATACCATGACCAGTGTCAAGGTGTTGAACGATACCCATATCGGGGGAATGGTAGAAGACAGGAATCGCCAGCTTTGGGTAACCACCATGCGTGATGTCTTCTTTGTCACCTTCAAAAGCAAGACTTTTATGATGAACAGTCTGCTGTCGGCTAGTCAAGACCGGTACGACTGGCAGTTTTATAATAATTCCATCTGCCTGTCGCCTAATGGCGATGTGGTGTTTGGCAGTTCTATTGGTTGCATGTTTATGCCTCAAAAGGCGATGTACACCGATTTCATGCAGACTCCAGCCGGTATTCATGCAGCCGAACTGCTGAATATCTATGGCATGGAAATCAAGAAGACGGATGGCAAGGAACTTGCCGTAACCGACGAGATATCGCATCTGGATAGCTATACTTTCGCCTATGACGAGAACGACCTGAGGTTTAATTTCTATTATCCCTCGTTCAGTCGCCGTTCGGCATTGATGTGCCAGTACAAGCTGGAGGGGTATGATAAGGATTGGCAGGTGCCTACCTACGGCAGGGAGGCTCATTACTCCAACCTTACACCGGGAAAATATACATTCCGCTTGCGCTTGATATCTGCTCCCGATAAGCCTGCCTGGTCTGAGCGAACGGTAGAAATCATCATCAAACCTGCTCCTTGGCAGTCGGCGGCGGCATGGTTGCTCTATTCCGGCATCATCGCCCTGGTGCTTCATATTATCAATACGTTCTATCTCAGGGCACGAACCAACCGCCTTCATCTCTTGCAGGAACAGCAGGAACGTGAACGCGAGAAACTCGCCAAGGAGATGAACATGAGATTCTTTGCCAATATTGCCCACGAGTTCAGAAACCCTATCACCATCATTGCCGGCCCGCTGATGACGCTGAATGCCGACAAGGCTTTGCCGGAGTCGGTGCATCGCACGCTGAACCATGTGTGCATGAGTGTGAACAGAATGCTGAGGCTCATCGACCAGATGCTCGACTTCAACCAGTTGGAGACGGATGAACTGCGCCTGAAGGTGGCAGAGGTAGATGTTATCGAGGCGTTGCGCCAGCAGGTGGATTCCTTTGAGGATTCGGCAAGAATCAAGGGCATCAAGCTGGAGCTGGTGAAGCAAAGTGCCGACTATAGGATGTGGCTTGATTTTGATAAACTGGAAAAGATTCTGGGCAATCTCTTTACCAATGCCTTGAAGCATACTGAGCCTGGAGGTGTTATCCGAATACAGGCTGGTGTAAAGGAGGAAATGCTGATGATATCAGTCTTTAACAGCGGAAAGACGATAAAGGAGGATAAGTTGCAGGATGTGTTCAAGCGATATTACCAGTTGGCAGATACGCAGAATCCTAATCTTTATGGTTGGGGTACGGGTATCGGACTTTATTATGTAAAGCGCCTTGTGGAGCTTCATCATGGTTCTATCATGGTGAAGAACGTGCATGCGGTGAGCGAGACCTCTGCTGAGGCTTCGCTCAGGAATGGTGTGGAGTTCACTTTCTTCCTGCCGATGGACAGGTCTATATATAATAAGGTGGAAATTGCGGAACAGGAGAAGCGGGTGATGCAGATTCCATTGAATGAAGAATGCTCTATGGAAGCCAAGCCTGAGGAAAGCAAGAACCTGAATAGACCTAAGATATTGGTGGTGGATGATGATGTGGATGTGGCACAATATCTGCGTCATATCTTTGCTTCCGACTATGAGGTGGTAAACCGCTATTCGGCAGAAGAGGCGTTGGAAGACCTGGAAGAGGTGAAGCCTGATTTGATACTCAGCGATATCATCATGGATAAGATGTCGGGCTATGAATTCTGCCGGGTATTGAAGAATGATTTGATGTTCAGTCATATCCCAGTGATATTGATTACGGCGATGTCGAAGATGAGCGAGCAGATAGAGGGATTGAAGTTGGGAGCAGTGGCATACGTTACCAAACCTTTCGATCCGGCTTATCTGAAGGCGCTCGTGGTATCGCAGTTGCAGAACATGCAGACGCTCCGTCAGCGTTTGGGTGAGAGTACGGAAACTCAGACCTTGTCGGAGAAAGTGGCGGATACTCTCTCTGAGCAGGACAGGAAGTTTATGGATGAATTATATCAGTTGATGGAGAAGCATTCTAAAGAACAGGATTTGAGTGTTTCTACCATGTGTAAGGATATGCTGATTAGTCCGGCTAAGTTTAATTATAAAGTAAAGGAACTTACAGGTGAGACTCCTGGCACCTTCTTCCGTAAATACAAGCTCAACAGAGCAGCTGTTTTGTTGCGTGAAGGCAAACTTAATGTTTCAGAGATAGCCGTGTTGACAGGATTCAGTACTGCGGCCCATTTCTCCGTTGCATTTAAGAAGCAGTTCGGCGTTTCGCCGAGCGAATACCAGTAAGCTCCATTTCTTATGGAGTCTGCTCGCTCCTGCGAGTTCCTGTTTTCGCAATTATTTATGGATTGCCTATTGTCTATTTAGTTTGTTCCAATAGGGGATGAGGCTCATCGCCTCATCCTTATTCAAAAAAACAGTATTTTAGTTGAAGTTTATTGGGAAATTCTACTTTCTTTTTCGGGCGCAAAGTTAGTGATTTTTGGCGTTGGATGCTTTCGTTTTTATATAATTGGTTTTCGAAAAAATATAAAAACGTCTAATAATGAACAATTTAGGCAATAAAAGGGACGGAATTTAAGGTCGTTGTAATATAATTAGGTTGGTGTTATGTTCTTCATCGGATTACGCTGAGTTAACGGAACATTCTTGCTTCACGGATTACGCACGGAATTTAAACGGATTTGGCCTTACGGCCATTGGGCTAGCGCCGTAGCGCTCCCGCTTTAGGGGGTATCGCCACGACCGTCAGGTCGAGTTTCCGTTTAAAATCCGTGCGTAATCCGAGGAAGGTGGTTAAGGTTCTGTTTATTCCGTGTAATCCGATGAATAATGATACACCCTCGTTATCATTACATTCCGAAATGTTCCAGGGCTGCGGCTACGCCATCCTCTTCATTCGATAGGGTAACATAGTCGGCTTCGGCTCTTACTTCCGGGGCGGCATTCTCCATGGCCACACCCATGCCGGCAAGCTTCAGCATGCTCAGGTCGTTGTAACCATCGCCGAAGGCAATCAGGTCGGCAGGAGTAAGATTGATTTTCGCCAGGAGGCGAGTCAGCGACTTTGCCTTGTCTATACCCTTAGGAACCAGCTCCAGGAAGAAAGGAGCCGAGCGGAAGATATCCATTTTGTCTCCCAACTTTTCCACCAGTTCCTCCTCTGCCTTGAGCATGAGGGTAGGGTCGCCAGTCATGAGGAGCTTGGTAGGATGAGGCTCCAGGGCTTCAAACAGGTTTTCCACCTTTCGGATATTCATCTTGTTGATGCGCGACTCCTCTTTCACATACTCATCGTCTGGCATCTCGGTGATGATCTCGTTGTCGGCATATCCCAGCAGGGCATGACCTTTCTCCTTGGCATAGGCATATAATTCAGGAATCACTTCATCTGGCAGAAACTGCGAGAAGAGTTTTTCGCCTGTCTGGGCGTTCACGATGTTGCCACCATTATAAGAAAGGATGTATCCTCCTCGCTGGTTCAGTTCGAGACATTCAGCCACCGGTTTGATGCCGTAGGTAGGGCGACCGGAAGCCAGGATAATTACGGCTCCCTCGCTTGCAGCCTTGAGCAAGGCTTCGCGAGTCTTAGGGGTAACCACCTTCTCGTGGTTGGTTAAGGTGCCATCCAAATCAAGGGCGATGGCACGGTAAGGAATCTGTTTTGCTTTTTCCATTGTTCTATATGATTATGCTATTTTTCGTTCAAAAATACTGCAAACTTTCTGCAAAGATACAATAATATTCTGAAAAATGGGACTGTTTGCTCTGTTTTTGGTTTTTTATGCAGCGTAAATTGTTGCAAAATGTTTGTTGTCTGTTGCAAAATCACGAATCGTGTTATTTTTCTGTTGTTTTCTTATCCTCTTTGTGGATGTTTTTTAGTAACTTTGCAATCACAAAAATATAATCGTAACTAAACTATACGCAATCGGAAATGAAGAAAAACGTTTTAGTAGTAGCGCTGGCATTGATGGCTAGCATCGGTGCCTATGCCGAAAAGAATACCATCACTTCTCCTGATGGTAAGTTGAATGTCGTGGTGGAAGACCGCGATGGCAAACTCTATTATTCCATCGACTATGCTGGCAAGCGAATGATGGAAGAATCACAGCTCGGACTCCTTGCCAATGTAGGCGATTTCAGTCAGGGCTTGACTTACCAGGGTAAGAAAGAGGCAAAGGTGGAGAAAAGCTATGACCTCCGCACCGCCAAGGTATCGCATGTGGATTATCATGCCAACCAGCTTCATGTAACCTACATCAACGGCAAGAAGCAGCCGATGACCGTTACCTTCAATGTGAGCAACAATGATGTGGCTTTCCGTTATACTTTTGACCAGCTGAAGGCGCAGCATATCATCGTAAACGAAGAGAAGACTGCCTTCAATCTTCCTAAGGTAACCACCACTTACCTCTGTCCACAGTCGGATCCGCTCATCGGTTTTGCCCGTACCAAACCAAGTTATGAGGAGGATTATAAGGTAGATCAACCTCTTACAGCCAAATCGGGTTATGGTCATGGCTATACCTTCCCATGCCTTTTCAAGGTTGGCGGCGATGGATGGGTATTGGTCAGCGAGACGGGTACCCACGGCAACTATCCGGGTTGTCACATCAGCGATTACGATGCAGCCAAGGGTTATCAGATAGCCTTCCCAATGGAGAAGGAGGCAGATGGCATCGGTTCTACATCGGGCACCTTCATCCTTCCGGGTTCCACTCCATGGCGCACCATCACCGTGGGTTCTGATTTGAAGCCATTGGTAGAGACCACCATTCCATACGATGTAGTGGAGCCAAGATTCGAGGCTTCCCAGAAATACGGAACAGGCAAGTATGCCTGGAGCTGGCTCATCTGGCAGGATGGTTCCTGCAACTATAACGACCAGAAGCAGTTCATCGACCTGGCTGCTACCATGGGATATGAATATGTGCTGGTTGATGCACTCTGGGATACCCAGATTGGTAGAGACAAGATAGCAGAGTTGAGCAAGTATGCGCAGAGCAAGAATGTAAGTCTGATGCTCTGGTATAATTCTAATGGTGTGGCCAACGATGCACCTCAGGGACCTCGTGGCATCATGGATAACATCGTGGCCCGCAAGAAGGAGATGGCCTGGATGAAGAGCATCGGCATCAAGGGTATCAAGGTAGATTTCTTCGGTGGTGACAAGCAGCACACCATGCAGCAGTATGAGGATATCCTCAGCGATGCCAATGATTATGGCATTCAGGTTATCTTCCATGGCTGCACCCTGCCAAGAGGTTGGGAGCGTATGTATCCAAACTATGTATCCAGCGAGGCTGTACTGGCTTCAGAGAATGTATTCTTCTCTGATTATCATGCCAAGCAGGAGGCTTTCGAACTCACCATGCATCCATTCTGCCGCAATGCTGTGGGAGCGATGGATTGGGGTGGTACCATCATGAACAAGTATCTCTCCAAGGATAACAAGAGTCGTCATCGCCGTTATACCACCGATGTCTTCGAGATGGCTTCGGCTATCATGAACCAGGCTGCCATCCAGTGCATCGCCGTCTATCCGAACAATCTCTCCGAGCTTCCTCAGCACGAGATTGATTTCCTGAAGAGCGTTCCTACTACCTGGGATGAGACCCAGTTCATCGCCGGTTATCCTGGAAAATATGCAGTAGTGGCCCGTCGCCATGGTGATAAATGGTATGTGGCTGGTTTGAATGGCACAGATGAGGCAATGAAGCTCACCCTGAATCTGCCAATGCTTGCCGGCAAAAATGTTACCTATTATCATGAGACAGCCAGCAAGGACAAGAAGGCTCTCTGGCCTGTATCGCAGGTGAAAACCGTGAAGGTGGATAAGAAGGGAAACCTGAAGGTGGAAATGCAGCCTAAGGGTGGATTGATAGTGGAAGGCTTTTAAAGGTAAAAGGGTAAAAAAGTAATGTTGAAAGGTAAAAAGCAACTAGGAAGATTTACTGGTTTAAGGGCGAAAATACTGCCATTTGAACGAAATGACTCTGTTTTTATCAGAATTTACGTACCTTTGTTCGTTTAAAATGATGTATCTTTGCAGACAAATTGTGAAGACTAACATTACTTTTATGAATACTAACATTAATAACAAGATAATGATAAACAGAAAACTGACAATCGGCGGAATGCTGATGACAGCATTGGCTCTCGGAATGCCGATGAATGCCCATGCTGCAAAGAAGGCTGCCAAGCAGAATTTTGCAGGCTATCTCTTTGCCTATTTCGAAGGTAGTGGTGACAAGCAGGAGCATCTTCGCTTTGCAATCAGCGAAGATGCCAAGAACTGGTATGCGCTCAACGACAACCAACCAGTCATCGCCAGTGATTCTATCAGTACCAGCGGCGGTATCCGCGACCCTCATATCCTTCGTGGTGAAGATGGCTGCTATTACATCGTGGCTACCGATATGAATACCGTGAAGAATGGATGGAAGGATAATCCGGGCATCGTATTGATGAAATCGAAGGACCTGGTAAACTGGACGCACTCTAAAATCGTGTTGAAGGAAGACTACAAGGAGCACTTCAGCGATGCCTATTGGGTATGGGCTCCACAGACCATTTATGATAAGAAGGCAAAGAAGTATATGATTTACTTCACCCTTCAGCGCACTGGTGATGGCAGAAAGAGTCTCGTTACCTATTATGCTTACGCCAACAAAGATTTTTCCGGTTTCGAGAGTGAGCCAAAGGTGCTCTTCAATGCCAAGTATGGCTGCATCGACAATGATATCATCGAGCGCAACGGCGTTTATCACATGTTCTATAAGGGAAACATCAAGAATGCCGAAGGTAAGGAGATACAGAACGGTATTCAGCAGGCTACTGCCAAGAACCTGAAGGGACCTTGGAAGGAGGACTTCAAGTTTATTGATGCCTATGCCGACAGCAAGACTGGTGTGGAAGGCTCCGGCATCTTCAAACTCAACAATAAGGATGAATATATCTTGATGTACGACCTCTACGGTTCGGGCAGATATGAGTACCAGACCTCCAAGGATCTGAACACCTTCTCAACCAAGCCTGAGTCATTCCGCAAGGATTTCTTCCCTCGTCATGGAACGGTTTGCTCTGTAACCAAGGACGAGATGGAGAGATTGCAGCAGAAGTGGGGCTATGTATTGAAGCACGACTTCGTGGCAACAGGTAATCCGCTCTTCTCTCATATCTATACTGCCGACCCTGCCGTTTTGGTAGATAAGGACACCTTGTGGCTTTTCGCCGGTCATGATGCCAAGGGCAATCATCCTAGCTACGAAATGCACGACTGGAAGATTTTCTCTACCACCGATATGAAGCACTGGACCCAGTATCCAACCCCACTGATGGTTTCTGATTTCAAATGGGCGAAGAGCAAACAGGCATACGCCGGACATGTGGTGGAAAGAAACGGCAAGTACTACTGGTACGTTTCTACCAACTGGTGTGGCATCGGTGTGGCTGTGAGCGATAAGATTACGGGTCCTTACAAGGATGCACTGGGCAAACCATTGTTGACCAACAAGGATTGCTTCGATTCCAAGCACAGTTGGGCTTGCATCGACCCAGCCATCTTCATCGACGATGACAATACACCTTATATTATATGGGGTAACGGACAGTGCTACATCGCCAAGCTGAAGGATAATATGGTGGAGATTGATGGCGAAATCAAGCGCATCGACGTAGGAACCGAGTTCCCATTCACCGAGGCTCCTTGGGTTCACAAATATGGCAAGAAGTACTATCTGAGCTATGCATCAGGCTGGCCAGAGAAGATAGCATACGCCATGGCAGATAACATCATGGGACCTTGGACTGCCAAGGGCATCATCAGTGAGATTGCCGGCAACAGCAATACCACCCATCCAGCCATCGTAAACTATAACGACCAGTGGCTCTTCTTCTCTCATAACGGTGCCTTGCCTGATGGCGGAAGCTACAAGCGCAGTGTCATCATCGAACCGATGGCTTACAATGCCGATGGAACCATCCGTCCTATCGCTCCAACCACCAAGGGTGCCAGCGGATTGGGCAACCCAATCTTGCCAGGTTTCCATGCAGACCCTGAAGTTCTGTATTCCAACAAGACGGGTAAGTACTACATCTATTCTACCACCGATGGAAAACCGGGATGGGGTGGATATAAATACTACGTATATTCTTCTTCCGACCTGAAGGAGTGGAAGAACGAAGGTGTGGCACTCGATGCCAAGAGCGACCAGATTTCCTGGGCTAACGGCAATCTCTGGGCTCCGGCGGCTGTAGAGGTGAAGCAGAAGAACGGCAGCTACAAGTACTATCTCTATTTCAGTGCCCGTCCTAATGACAACGGCAGAAAGCAGATGGGTGTAGCGGTTTCTGATTCTCCTACAGGTCCTTTCGTTGACCTGGGCCATCCTCTCCTGGCGAAGAACCATCCGGGTTGCAACGGTCAGCTCATCGATGTGGATGTCTTCATCGATCCGGTATCGAAGAAGCCTTACCTCTATTGGGGCAACAGCTTTATGGCAGGTGCCGAGTTGGAGCCAAGCATGACCAAGATTAAGGATGAAACCGTAACCGTGATGACTCCAAAGGGTGGAAGCCTGCGAGACTATGCTTATCGCGAGGCTCCATACGTGTTCTATCGCAACGGACTCTACTACTTCATGTGGTCGGTGGATGATACGGGTGCAGCCAATTATCATGTGGCTTATGGAACATCCAAGTCTCCGCTCGGTCCTATCGAGGTAGCCAAGGATCCTATCGTTCTGATTCAGGACCCTCAGCACGAGATTTATGGCACAGCCCATAACTCCGTCATCCAGAAGCCTGGCACAGATGAGTGGTACATCGTATATCATCGCATCAACAAGGATTACATCCATTTCCAGCCAGGTGTTCACCGTGAGGTTTGCATCGACAAGATGGAATTCAATGCCGATGGAACCATCAAGCGAGTTGTTCCTACCCATAAGGGAATAACAAATCATTAAACCTATTTATAATGAAGAGATTTATTTCTGCAGTATTGCTTTCTGCTGCCGTGGCAATGCCTACGATGGCGCAGAAGCAGAAAACACAGAGCAATGGTTATCCATTTACTCAGGTTCCTTTTACCAGTGTGAAGATTTCACAGAACACCTTCTGGGGTGCCCGTCTGAAGGCTGCCCGAGAGGTAACCGTGCCATTGGCTTTCAGCAAGTGTGAGAGCGAGCACCGTTACAAGAACTTCGAGATGGCTGCCTATACCCTGCAGCATCCTAACCATCCGGGTTTGAACACTAAGGAGTGGGATGTGAGCAAGTTCATGGGCTTCTCTTTCGATGATACCGATGTTTATAAGACCATCGAAGGTGCCAGCTACATCCTCCAGACTTATCCGGACAAGAAGTTGAAGGCTTATATCGACAGCGTGCTCGATGTGGTAGGTGCGGCACAGGAGCCAGATGGCTATCTCTATACAGCCCGTACCATCAACCCAAAGCATCCACACGGATGGTCGGGAAATAAGCGTTGGGTGAAGGATGAGGATTTGAGCCACGAACTTTACAACCTCGGTCACATGGTAGATGCAGCCTGTGCTCACTATCAGGCTACAGGTAGCACCAAGTTCCTGAACATTGCCAAGCGCTATGCCGATTGTGTGGTAAAGGAAGTAGGACCTAATCCAGGACAGGCTACCATCGTTCCGGGACATCAGATTGCAGAGATGGCTTTGGCTCGTCTCTATACCTTGACCGGTGAGAAGAAGTATCTGGATGAGGCTAAGTATCTGCTCGACTATCGTGGCAAGACTCATATCCGCAACCCATATTCTCAGAGCCAGGCTCCTATTCTGGAGCAGAAAGAGGCGGTAGGTCATGCTGTTCGTGCCGGATATATGTATGCCGGTATTGCCGATGTGGCTGCCCTGACCAAGGATTCTGCCTATATGAAGGTGATCGACCGCATTTTCGAAAACATCGTTGGCAAGAAATACTATCTTACAGGTGGTGTAGGTGCCCGCCATGCCGGTGAGGCATTCGGTGATAACTATGAGTTGCCAAACATGACTGCCTACAACGAGACCTGTGCAGCCATCTCTATGGTTTACCTCTTCGAACGTATGTTCCTCCTTCACGGCGAGAGCAAGTATATCGACTGCATGGAGCGTACCTTATATAATGGTGTCATCTCGGGTATGAGCATGGATGGCGGCAGATTCTTCTATCCAAACCCATTGTCAAGCGATGGCAAGTATAAGTTTAATGCCGATGGCAACACCACCCGCCAGCCTTGGTTCGGATGTGCCTGCTGCCCAAGTAACTTGTGCCGCTTCATCCCTTCTGTTCCAGGTTATCTCTATGGCGTGAAGGACAACAATATCTATGTGAATCTCTTTGCCGGCAATACATCTACCATCAAGGTGAATGGCAAGGATGTGGTTCTGGAGGAGACTACCGAGTATCCTTGGAACGGCGATATCAAGATTGCTGTGAAGAAGAGCGGCGTAAAGAAAGCCAACCTCCTGGTCCGTATTCCTGGATGGGTTCGCAACCAGGTGGTGCCTAGCGACCTTTACAAGTATAGCGATGCCGAGAAGCCTGCTTATAGCGTAACTGTAAACGGCAAGGCTGTGGAGGCTGACCTCGATGCCAACAAGGGGTATCTGCCAGTAAAGAATATCAGGAAGGGTGATGTCATCCGCATTCACTTCGATATGCCGGTGCGCACCGTAGTTGCCAATGCTAAGGTGACAGATGATAAGGGCAAGGTTGCCGTAGAGCGTGGACCATTGGTTTATTGCGCTGAGGCTGTGGATAACCAGAACGAGCCTGTGCTCCGTGCCGTAATGGCTAAGAAGCCAGCCTTCTCTGTGGTAGAGAACTACAGCATCCAGAACACCGAGACCAAGGGTGCTCCATCCTTCTCTGTCAAGGCCATCAAGGCTGATGCCCAGGTTTTGGAAGAGGGTGCCAATGGCGTATCTGTCAAGAACGATGTCTTGACTCTGATTCCTTACTATGCCTGGAATCATCGTGGTGCCAACCAGATGAATGTTTGGTTCTATCAGAATTTAAGTGTGTTGGATAAGTAATAAGCAGTTTTATAAAATAAGAAAGCCTGGCAACCGTCATTGCCAGGCTTTCTTGTTAATATAGGTTAATCCCATTAAGAAAAACACTTCTTTTCCGTTTATGTTGTAGTTTTGAACAAATAAAACAAAAGAGAGCAAATGACAGAGAATGAATTCATCCATATCGTTCCGCAGTTGCGGCAGATAGCCTTGCAAATCAGTCAGGGTTATGGCGTTGGCTGTGATGAGGCTGAGGACATCGCACAAGATGCGATGCTCAAGCTCTGGGCTATCAAGGAAGACATTCAGTCTGCAGCTCATGCCAAAGGTTCGATGGGCTGCATCGCCAAGCATCTTTGCATCGACCACTTTCGCAAGCGGAAGATGATTTCGATAGATGCACATCCTTTCGATAAGTCGGTTAGTCACTATGCACCGCCCGATGTGGAAGTGGAAAACTCGGAGAACGACCAATGGCTGCAAGAACGCCTCAAGGCTCTGCCCTCCAACCAGTATCAGGTGCTTTATCTGCGGCAAGTGGAGAAGAAAAGCTCTGAGGAAATAGCGCAAATCGTGGGCATCACTACAGAATCTGTATCCGTGCTGCTATCGAGGGCAAGAAAGCAGATGTTGCAGGAAATCAAGAAAAGATGTCGATAGCCCTTATATATATAATATAATTAGGTATAATCAATAAAGGAGGAAAAAATGATATGAACGAAAAAGAAAAAGATATACGTTTGTTGCTCAATTGGTTTATGGCTGGTGAGACTACTCTTGAAGAGGAGGCTCTGCTAGGGGAGTGGTTTCGTCAGCATCCCGATGTGAGCGATGACCTGAAGGAATACCAGATGATGTTTGGATATTTCGACGAGGGGATGCCCCTTGAACATGAGGCTGAAATGCCTCTCAATCATGAGCCTGAGAAGCGTGAAGAAGATATCGTCCATCCAAAGACTTCAAAGACTCCAAAGTCTGAGGCGAGAATGCGCCGCCTATGGTTGCCGATTAGCATGGCTGCATCCATCGCCCTGCTCATTGCGTTTGCTGTTCCTCGCATAGGACAACAGATAGGACAACAGGCAGGGCATCAGGATGATTCGAAGATAGCTCAACTCGAAGGCAGTACTGCTCAGGATGATACTGATTCTGCTGTTGTTCAAAAGGAAAAAACGCCAGATGCCAATCTCTCCATGCCTGAAAAGGTAAAGAAGTCGGGTGATTCCGTATCTCCCAAAACAAGGATGCACAAGTCAAGGAAATATCGTCAGCATAAGTTTACTCCAGCTCCTCCAAAGCTTTGGATAGCCCAGAGTATAGCCACCGATTCTTTGTTGGCTGAGCCGGAAATGCTTGCCGATGCGCATCTCTGGGAGATGGAGGCACAGCAGAACGAAATGTTCTTCAAACTCTATCTCGTCGATGCTCTTCAGACCCAGTCGCTCAATGCCGAAATTGCCAGAGCCTCGTTCGAAAGCGAGGAGAATGTGCATGATGAGGACCATGTGAGTGATGACCAGGAGGTTTATTAACAAGAAACAATTAAAAAGAAGAAGGATATGAAAACAACTTTTAAATTAGCATTTGTGGCTTGCCTGATGATGCTCTCTTCGGCTTGCCATGCCCAGGAGCCTATACCGGCTATCGACCAGGCTTTTGATGTATTCGCACAGGATTTGTTGAAAGGCGACTTTGTTACTTCTTCCTCTATGAATACCTATAATATTGGTATGATGAAGGGATTTGAGTTCGCTATTCCTGAGAGAAAGCAGAAAATGGTGGATACCTTTCAAAAGGCTTTATTGAGCAATAGTCGCCTCGCTTATATTAGTTTTACCAAGAAAGCGGGTTCTGCCAGCATTGAGACGAATCGGGTGGGATATGGCAATAACAATTCCATGACTTACGAGTTTGGTACTCACAAGGACCGCAACTATAACCTGCAGTATTTCCGCGACAGCAAGGATTCTACCATGCGATATGTTTATGCCTTGGTATGGTATCAGGGAATGGATCGTTCGGTAAAGGGCAGTGTATATAAGTTCTACTCCAAGGATCCGCAAACCTATAAGAAGCCATTATCTTATAAGATGAATGCTGTTCAAGGTTTGGATTCTCTTGTTTCTCTGGGCAACATTAGGTATAACAAAAATCTGGTTCGCAGTTATGACTTGGAGATGACTCCGCCAAAGGATGCAGCAGAGTTTATAATGCAACTCAACACGCTCCGTGCTGCCTTTAAGAATGCCAGAGACCAATACCCTTATTTTGGAAATCAGGTGACTCGGCGTACCCTCCAGACGGGCATTGCCAACAAAATAGTCAAGCTCTGTAAAGGATACGGCAAGTTGCTGAATGCTGACGAGAAGAAATTTTGCGCCTCTTCGCTGAATAAGATGAAGAAGGATACAGACGATGAATATCTGCAGAGTCTTCTGGAATTGACTGCCAATTCTTTGAGGAAGTAGTAAGTTCTTGATGTATAAACTTTGGAAAATGTGGAATTCTCTCTCAAAATATCGCTTTTAAACGATATTTCATCTAAAATTATCATTTTCTAGACTTTAGTCTTGCTATAATTTTGTATCTTTGTACGCAAAATGCAAACGATATGAACAAAAAATTGATGCAAAAAGCAAACAATATGAACAAGAAATTGATAATGATAATAGGCTTGGTGCTTTCATCCATGGTGGTGAAAGCCCAGGCTTTTTTTATGCCTTTTCCGAAGGCGGGTGATAAATATTGGCGCAGGGAAGTGCCTGTCGCGATGCGCAAGGATTATATCCATCTGGGTGATTCTTGTTTGAAGAAACCTTGGAATGCCATCCCTGATTCTCTCTTCGCCGAGTTCAGAACCAATGGCAACCGCACCAATTATGAGGCTGCCAGCTTCGGCATCAGAAAGCAGTTTGTCTGCCTGGTAATGGCAGAAATCATGCAGGGCAGGGGACGATTCCTGCCTTCCATCCGCAAGGGCCTACATTATTTTATAGAGAAGGAGCCTTGGTGGGGAATACCGGCGCATTATCCGAAAGACCATCCCGAAAGGGATATCCAACCCGTGGATCTCTTCAATGCCGAGACGGCAGATATGCTTGCCTGGACACTCTATATGCTCGAAGATGATATCAACAGGAAGGAAAAGGGACTCTGCGATAGTGTGAGAAGCGAGATCAATCGCCGATTCCTGCAGCCGGTGTTGAACCAGCCGCAGGGCTGGAAGAACAATGCCAACAACTGGAATACCTGGATTACGACCAACTGGTTGCAGACGGTGCTCATCTGTGAGCAGGATGCCAAGCAGCGCGATGCAGCCTTCAAGGGAGTGCAGCAATGTTTGCGAACCTTCCTGAAGGGGTATCCGGATGATGGCGGTTGCGAGGAAGGCGTAAGCTATTGGGATTGTGCTGGAGCCTCGTTCTTCGAGTCGCTTTTCTTCATGCAGTTTGCGCCGAAGCAAGCCGTCCTTACTTTGACTGATGCTCAGAAGAAGAAGGTGGAAAACATGGGTAGGTTCATCACCACGATGCATATCAACGACCTTACCTTCGTGAATTTCTCGGATGCCCAGGCAAAGAATATTCCGAACATCAACATCCTCTTTCCTTATGGAGCCTATCTCCAGAACGAACAGATGATGCAGCTGGCGGCATACGTGGGTAAGAAATATCAATATACCCTCAAGCCTACTACGCTCTTCCTGAAATCGGGCAATTATCCTAAACTGGGCAGAGAGCTGATGCTCCTCTCCATGCTCTCGAAGTATCAGAAAACTGCAGCCGTGCAGCCAAAGACGGAAGATGCCTATCTGGCGAATTCGCAGATTATGGTGGCGAGCAACAAAAACTGGTTTGTGGCTGCAAAGGGCGGCAACAATGCCGAAAGCCATAACCACAACGACATCGGCAACTTCATCGTCTATCAGAACAGCCAGCCGGTGGTCATCGATTTGGGTCGAGATACCTATACCTCGAAATCGTTCAGCAATCAGCGTTTTGAACTGATGAACTGTCGTTCGGCTTATCACAATGTGCCTATCATCAACGGATTGGAGCAGAAGGATGGCAAGAAGTATCGTGCCGACAAGGTGAGCCATGTATTCAGCGAGGGCATCTCTTCTCTTACCCTGAATCTCGAAAAGGCATATACCGAGGCGGCGCATGTGGATAAGTGGCAGCGTACCATCGCCCTGGATAGGGAATACAACTGGGTGGAAATTACCGAGCAGTATAAGCTCGATTCCCTACAGATAGAGAAAAACCAACTGAATGGTCAGGTATTTGATAATCAGATTATCCTGATGGCTTTCGGCAAGCCTGTGATGCAGAAGGCGGGAAGAATCCTGCTTCAAGGTGGCAATGTGCGGTTGGAATATGATGCGCAGTATCTCTCGGCATCGGTAGAAAAGGTGCAGATGACGGATGGCATCATGAAGACCCAGTGGAATGATAACGTTTATCGCATCATCTTGCGATTGAACGATAACTATCCGATGGCGAAGGTAAAATATCGCTTTGTGAAATGATTTTTTTATGAGAAAAAGTCTCAAAGTCTCATTTTATGAGGTGGTTTGTGTTGTATATGCTTGATATGTAGTAAGATATAGAAATGAGACTTTTCTGATTCTTTTACAAGAAGTATCATTAAAGTCTCATTGAAGTCTCATTAAAGTCTCATTAAAGTCTCATTAAAGTCTCATTAAAGTCTCATGAAAGCTTCATAAAATTGATTGTGTCTAGTTTTTCAGTTAATCAAGTAATGAAGTGTCTATTGAAATCGTAAGAGTCTCCCCATTAGTTGGTCTGTATATGCCCGTCTGATGGTCTCTTAGGGACCAAGTGATGGTCATTGACAGACCAAGTGACGGTCGCTTATTGCCCGTGCGATGGGCACTGAGTGCCCAAAGTGCGAGATGATTTTTGGGCACTCTGTAAGTAAACTGCTATGAGTTTATATATCAATGTTTAGTGATGTTTTTATGATGCATAGTGCCGCTTTTATGATACTTCGTGATGCTTTTATGATACATATATGATACTTCTTGTAAAATTATCCGAAAAGTCTCATTCGTGTTAATATGTTGACTATTAATTAGATAAACGGCTTTTGCTGCGAAAAATGAGACTTTGATACTTTTTCTCGCTAAAAACTTATTTCGCGGGAAATAGAAAGGGTCTATATGCCACGATGAACAGGTGGCGTATAGACCCTTGATTATATGGTGATATTCGTAATCTACATCTCCGCTTTCAGCAGCTTTATCTCTTCTGCCGTCAGCCCCGTCATATCCATGATTGACGCTTCATCCATACCCTTTGCCAGCATCTTTCTGGCAATCTCAAGGCTTCGCAGGTTCATGCCTTTTTCCATGCCTTGCTTCATGCCTTTTTCCATGCCTATTTCTAAACCTTCAGCAAGACCTTCTTGTTTTGCCGTATCAATAGAGTTCTTGATATCTCGATATGCCTTCTTACTAGCTTCATACTCCCTCATTTCCTGCGGAGTAAACTTGGCTATTTCGGCTTCCTCAAAGAGGCGATCGAAGACCTTGTCGCACAGTTCTTTCGGGCGCTGGGTAAGCTTATAGAGGTTCTTCAGTGCATAGAGCCACTTCTCGTAGAGCGTATCCAGTTCTTCCAGGGGTTTGTTGAACTTGGAAATCTCTACATAAATATATTCGAGTTTGTCGTAAAATACTTTGTGGGTAGCTGTGTCGCACAACTGCACATGATGGCGGATTTTCTCCTTGTCGAATGCATCCTCGTTCATGCTGAAGTTGAGCAGGGCTACGGTATAGACATGATTGAGTTTGAAATCCCATTCACTCCCCTTTGGTGCCTGTTCACGGATAGGGAAGGTTGAGTAGAAAAGGGCGCGATCCTTGAAATACGTCTGGTAGGCATTCTGCATTTCTACGATGAACTTCTCGCCGTTTTCGCCTTCGCAATATACATCAAAGATGGCTCTGCGGTCGGTATAGACATCTCCTACGTGCTCAGGATTCAGATACGATACGTCCTTCACAACCTGTCTGCCATTAAACAAGCTGTTGAGGAAGCAAATGAGCAAATCCTTGTTCATTGCTGTTCCAAAAATTCGCTTGAAACCGAAGTCGGTCAGCAAGCTGATGTATCTTTCTTCTACCTGTTTCATAATCATCTGTTTTAAAAATCCATGCCGCAAAGTTACAAAAAATATGAGATTACGACAACTTTTAAACGAAAAATCTGTCGTAACCTCAATAAAAAAGCGAGATTGCGACAGATTTCTTTATATGTTACCCCGGAATGCGAAATTTCCTGAGGGCTTCAATTAACCTTTTTTCAGTTCCTCGGCATACTCCTTCGGGAAGATGCCGAACTCCTTCTTGAAGCATTTCGAGAAATACTTCGGCGTGTTGAAACCTACCTGGGTGGCTACATCGCTGATCAGAATGTTAGGGTTCGACTGCATGATGCGGCGAGCCTCCTTCATCCTGATTGTCGTGATGAAGGCGATGACCGTCTGCCCCGTGGTGGCTTTCACCTTATTATATAAGGTAGATTCGCCCATCGCCATATCCTTGGCGAAGGATTCGCGGTCGTAGTCGGCATCTCCCAGATGCTTCATCACCATCTCTGTGGCACGGGTTATGAATTCCTGGTCGGGGTCGCTCAGATGAACCTTAGGCTGGGCATCAGCCTCTTCTTTCGTTTGTAGCGAAACCACGGACTCTATCTTCTCTATCAGCTTCTTGCGGTTGGCAAGCAGGGCATTGATGCGTACTTCCAGCTCCTCAAACTTGAATGGCTTGGTGATGTAGGCATCGGCACCTATGGTGTATGCCTCCGTCTTGTCCTCCTCCTTGTTCTTGGCGGTGAGCAGGATAACAGGCAACTGCCAGAAGCGCTTGTCTTCTTTCAGCAGCTTGGTCAGTTCGATGCCATCCATAATCGGCATCATCACGTCGCTCACCACGAGGTCTAGTTTCTCCTTCATGATGGTGTTCATTGCCTGCTTTCCGTTCTTTGCCGTAAACACATGATAGCTCTTGCTCAAAACCTGCTGCATTAGGGCGAGCAGTTCCTCATTGTCTTCTACCACGAGAATCTTGCTCATGTTCTTTCTGATGAGGTGGCTTGGGCGCACCGGCTCCAGCTTCGGCTTGTCTTCCTCGGTGGCGGCTGGGGCTTCAAATCTCGTTTCCCGGCTTGCCTGTCGGATGGCCTCCTTGTCTATCGCCTTGCCCTTGTCCGACAAATCTATCTCGGCAGGAGCATACGCTCCCTTCCTGATAGGCAGGGTGAGGGTGAAGGTAGTTCCCTTGCCTTCCTCGCTTTCGCAGCGGATGTCGCCATGGTGCAGTTTCACCAGGTCGTGGGTCAGGGCAAGGCCGATGCCTGTGCCCGGCTGGTTCTGCTTGCGGTAGTCGCCGTCGAAGAAGCGGGTGTAGAGATGCTTCATTTTCTCTTCCGACATGCCGATACCATTGTCTGAGATGCGGATGATGGCCTGCTCCTTGTCGAAACTGAGCGATACATCTATCTTGCCTCCCACCTTATTATATTTAATGGCGTTGGAGATGAGGTTGTAGATAATCTTATCCAGCTTGTCGGCATCAAACCATGCCATGCCATCTCCCCTCGGCTTTTCAAGAGATAAGGTAACCTTCTGATGCTCAGCCATCGGACGGATATTCTCGCATGCATCTTCTATGAACGAAGTCAGATTGCCTTTGCTCACGAGCAGATGCAGCTGACCTGCCTGCGACTTTCTTACTTCCAGAATCTGGCGCAGCAGGCGGGTGGTGCGGTTGATGTTGCTGTCCATCACGAGATAGTCTTCCTCATATTGTGGCGCCACCTCCTTGAGCTTGTAGATGGTGGCAGAAATCACGGTGAGCGGGGTGAGCAGCTCGTGGGTGATATTGGCAAGGATAACGCCCATCTGCAAACTGTTTCGGGTCTTCACGCGGTCTTTATACCATCTTGCCATGGCAAAGATGCCGCCAATGAGTATCAGAATGTAGAGCATAAAGGCGAGTCTGGATGCATACCATGGCGGCAACACCAGGATGGTGATGGTATATGGCAGTTCCTGCCACTTGCCGTAGCCGTCGGTAGCCTTGATTTTCAGATAGTAAGTTCCTGAACTCAGGTTCTGGAAGGCTGCCTTGTGTACCCCCTTGTCGCAATACTGCCAGTCGTCGTCATACCCCTCCAGCTGGTAGGCATATACATTCTTCTCGGTATTGCCGTAGGTGAGGAGTGCGAACTCCACGTTGAATTTCTTCACTCCAGCCGGAATGATGAGCTGTCGGGTATAGGCAGGCATCTCTTTAGAGATATCAGCCTTTTCGGCAGAATCGAGCTTGGCGAAAGGCTGGTCGTCAACAATAATGTCGGTAACCACCAGTTTGGCTTTTCTGTTCTTGCCCAGTTGCGGCTTCATCGACGGCACGAACGAGAAGAAGCTGGTTCGGCTTCCGAAGAAGAGTTCCTTGCCATACTGGCAAGCCGTGTTGGGTACGAAGAGCACATTGCCCAGACCATCTTCGTTGGTGAAATAGATGATGTCTTGCGGCTTCTTGCTATCCTTGCCCCAGACGATGTTGACGAGTGCATAATCGGTGGTGAGCCAGAGGTTTCCATTCTCATCTTCCTTGATGGTGAGCATGCGGTCGCCGGACAGATGATATTCCTGGTTCTTCGGCTCAAACTTGTCTTTCACCTTATTATATAGGAAGAGTCCGCCGCTGTTGGAGATGGCCCAGAGCCTTCCCCTTGAATCTTCGAGGCAGGCGGTGGCATCTTCGATGTCGAAATTCTGGAGTGAAGGACTATATTGCTTGCATCTTAAAGATTTCGGATTTCTGGCGTTGCCCGATATGCGGATGATACCCTCGTTGTCGGTGGCAAGCCAGATGTTTCCCTCCTTGTCTTGCGAGATATGGCGGATGTCGCAAGAAGTAAGGTCTTGCTTTCCCTCCTTCATGGTAATCGCAGTGCCCTGGTTGTTGGGATACACGATGCTCAGACCGTTGCGTTGTCCTATCCACATGATTTTATCGTCTGATTCGAAGAGGGTATTCACGAAATTATCCTGTATGATAGATGGATGAGTTTCGTGTGTCAGCTGGAAGGCTGGCTTTCCGGTGGCAGGCTTGACGATGACACCATAGCTGTTGTTAGCAAACCAGATTTCCCCGTTGCTTCTTTTGGCTATATCCGATATGCTGGTGGTGAGTGCTCTCTGCTGGATATTGGCGAGGCCCGGTATTTCGTGATTGAAGAGAGTCTTGCCGGTCTTGCGGTTGTGCAGGGCGATGCCGTATGGGTTCAGTCCCAGCCAGAAATTCTCGCCGTCGGTGGTCAGAATGGAATATATATAGTTGATGGTGAGCTGGGTATGGCTCTTGTTAAGATTCCACAGCTTGAACATCGAAGGCTGGGTATTTACTTGCAGGATACCGTTGTTCTGCGTGCAGAGCCAAATGTTGCCCTGTCCGTCGGTGGCGATATCGTTGTTGAAGTTGAGTGGATTATTGCCGATGGAGCTGTATCCCTTCCACTCTGCGTTAGGAATATCTTCTTCCAGATAGCACACACCTTCTCGGGTGCATGCCCAGAGTGTTCGGGTCACTGGGTCGTGCACAATCTTGTAAAAGGTATCAAAATGGTTGGCGCTGTAAGGGTACTGGTGTGCTCCAGGTTGCTTCACATTGCCCGGATTGTCCAGTCGCACCACGCCATAGCCCCAGGTTCCCACCCACAGACGATGGTGCTTGTCGAAGAAGAGCGAGTAGGCAGAGTTGGTGGCGTTGAGCTTGGGATAGCGATACATGGTATGGGTCTTGCGCTTGAATCGCATGAGTCCCGACGACCAGGTGCCGATGAGTAAGTCGCCGTTCTGATCTTCAACGATGGCTTTCACGCTGTATCTGGAAATCTTCTGCTTGTGTCCGTTTTCATCAATAAGCCATGTGTTCTGAGGGGTGTATGTATGGAAGCGCTCCGTCTTTGGATTGAAATATGAGAGTCCTCCGTCGGTTCCTACCCACAGCGTTCCGTCTTTGCTTACGTAGAGGGTATAGATGATGCGTTGGGATTCTTCGGGCAGGAAGAAACTCTTGAATTTTCCGGTACGCTTGTTCATTCTCACCAATCCGTTTCTTGTTCCCAGCCAGAGGTTGTCCTGATGGTCTTCGGCGATGGAACGGATGGTGTTGTTCGGCAAGATGCCTGGCTGGTAGGCACTCGACTTATAGGTTTTGGCCACGTATCCGTCGTAGGATTTCACACCGGCATTGGTGCCCACCCACATGATGCCGTTGCTTGCAAAGAACATGCAGCTCACCTCTTCGGTGGGAGCAATAGGGATGGGCGGAAGGTAACGATATGGGAAGTTCTGTGCTTTCACCTGGGTGGCAAAGCATATCAGACAGACGAGAATGTGTAATATGGCAGATTTCATGTCTATTATTTATTGTTAGTTAAATTCCAAAATTCGTTGCAAAGGTATAAAGAATCTGCCAAAAAAGTGCCTAAAATGCAGTTTTTAACGATTTGAATCCTTATTTTACCGAAATCTGCCCTATAAAGTAGGCTTAATTCTCTAATTTTGCACCCAGCAACGAACAGTTAGAGTATTACAAACTTAATAATAAATTCAACGCAAATGAATAAACTATTCACATTACTGATGTTGTGGATGCTGTCTTGTCTGCCTTCATTGGCTCAAGCTCCGATGGACGGCGGTGTATGGAAAGACAATACCGGCAAGCATATCAATGCACATGGTGGCAACATCTTCAATTACAAAGGTACCTACTATTGGTATGGCGAGAGCCGTTCGGCTGATGGCAAACCTTACAGCTCATTGGGTGTAAGCTGCTTCACCTCGAAGGATCTCAAGAAATGGACCAATCATGGCTTGGTACTTCCTGTAACAGATGAGCCAGGCAGCGACATCGAAGGTGGTTGCATCATCGAGCGCCCTAAGGTTCTCTACAATAAGAAGACCAAGAAGTTCGTCATGTGGTTCCATCTCGAATTGAAGGGTAGGGGCTATGGTGCTGCCCGCTATGGCGTGGCAACCAGCGATACTCCTTTCGGACCTTTCAAGTTCATTCGCTCAGGTAGAGTGAATCCAGGAATCTATCCTGTGGGATTCTCAAAACCAGATACCACCGACCTCAAGCATCAGCTTCTCTTCCCGGAACTGAAGGCATGGTGGACTCCAGAATGGCGCAAGCAGATAGAGCGCGGCATGTTCTGGATGAGAGACTTTGAGGGAGGACAGATGTCGAGAGACATGACAATTTTCATCGATGATGATGGTAAAGCATACCACATCTATTCATCAGAGGATAACTTAACGCTCCAAATCGCACAATTGACGGATGACTACATGCAGCACAACGGAAGCTATGTTCGTGTTGCGGCTGGTGGCCAGAACGAGGCTCCAACCATCTTCAAGCAGGATGGTACCTACTGGATGATTACCAGCGGATGTACCGGTTGGGCTCCAAATGCAGCCCGTATGTTCAAGGCGAAGAATATCTATGGTCCTTGGGAACAGTTAGCAAACCCTTGCCGCGGCGAGGGTGCCAACAAAACCTTCGGTGGACAGGGTACCTTTATCTATAAGGTGGAAACTGCCGCACAGAAGAAGATGTTCCAGGGTGCCGACTATGTGTTCATGGCAGATATTTGGAATCCAAAGCAATTAAGTGACAGTCGGCATCTCTGGGTACCTATTTCTTGGGAAAATGGTGCTCCAGTGTTGAAAAAACAATAAAAAATACGGTCGCTCTGCTTGTTTCTAACTATTTTTGATTATATTTGCAAAATATTTGCAAACACTCATTAAATGTTGGCATCTATGTGCCACCAAATGTAAACAGAACAAACAAAACAACAAACATTAAACAACAAACAACAACTGTCTATGAATTATATATATAGAACGATCATCATGGTAGTCTTGGCTGTGGCTCCTTTCATGGGAGTAAATGCCAAGAAGAAAGTAATGCAGCAGAGCGACCGCCAATATTGGTGCTCGCTGGCCTACAAGATGGCTCAGCCAGTGCTCGAAAACATGGCTAAGGGCGAGTTACAGAAGAATATGCAGACTGAGTTCAGTCCTAGCTTCGACAACCGCAACAAGAAGGTGCTCTATATGGAGTGCTTCGGCAGACTGATGGCAGGTGTGGCTCCTTGGCTCACCCTTCCGGATGATGCTACTGCCGAGGGCAAGCAGCGCAAGCAGCTCCGCGAGTGGGCCTTGGCTTCCTACAAGAATGCCGTTGACCCTCAGAATCCAGACTATCTCTGCTGGGGTATCGGAGGTCAGAACCTGGTAGATGCCGCTTACATCGCCGAGAGTTTCCTCCGTGCATACGATACGCTCTGGAAACCTCTCGATGAGGTAACCAAGAAGCGCTATCTCGCAGAGTTTGCCAAGCTTCGCCACATCGACCCTCCTTACACCAACTGGCTGCTCTTCTCTTCAACCATCGAGAGCTTCATGGCAAAGGCGGGTGGCGATTTCGATGAATATCGCGTTAACTCAGCTTGCCGCAAGGTAGAGGAGTGGTATGTGGGTGATGGCTGGTATGCCGATGGTCCCGTATTCGCCTTCGATTACTACAGCAGCTATGTGTTCCATCCTATGTATCTGGAAACACTGCAGGCTATGGTAGATGCCAAGGTGAATTCCCGTCTTGACTATCAGAAGTACTACGACCGAGAACTGAAGCGCTGCCAGAAGTACAGCATCATTCTCGAAAGATTCATTTCGCCAGAGGGTACTTTCCCTGCATTCGGAAGAAGTATTCCTTACCGTATGGCAACCATGCAGCCTCTTGCCTTGATGGCATGGTATCAGAAGTTGCCTAAGGATTTGAGCAATGGTCAGGTGCGTGCAGCGTTGACCAAGGTGCTCCATCGCATGTTCGACCAGGAGAACAACTTCAATGAGAAGGGTTATCTTTCTATCGGTTTCTGCGGAAACAGCCAGAAGAACGTTGCCGACTGGTACACCAACAACGGTTCGCTCTATATGACTACCCTTGCCTTCATGCCTCTCGGTTTGCCTGCCGACCATCCATTCTGGACCGATGCAGCACAGCCTTGGACTCAGGTAAAGGCTTGGAGCAATCAGCAGTTCCCTAAGGATCACCAGTGGAAGGATGAGATTGTTACCAAGGACAAGTGGTAATTTTTTTAGTTAAGAGTTTTTAGTTAAGAGTTTATAGATTGTTATGCGCAAGATATTGATGATGCTGGCGGCTGCAGCCCTGGCTTTGCCTCTGAATGCAGCACAGCCAGCCAAGAAGACCGCTAAGGTCAAGAAAGCAAACAAGAAGGAAGTGAAGGCTTCCAAAAAGTGGGACCACGATCAGGTGGTGGCACTCATCACAAAGGTGAATAACTACTGGCAGGCTAACAACAAGCCTGAGGTTCGTGCCTTCTGGGATAATGCCGCTTATCATACCGGCAATATGGAGGTATATAAGATGCTGAAGGACCAGAAGATGCTCGATTACTCCATTCGTTGGGCAGAACACAACGACTGGAGTGGTGCCACAGAGGCTAACCCAGCCAAGTGGAAGTACAAGCCATACGGCGAGGGCAAGCAGCACGTGCTTTTCGGCGACTGGCAGATCTGCTTCCAGACTTACATCGACCTCTATAACATCGAGGCAGCCAAGGGCAATGCCGCTGCATCTGAATACATGGTGAAGCGTGCCAAGGAAGTGATGCACTACGAGGCTTACTCTGAGCCAACAGACTACTGGTGGTGGAGCGATGCCCTCTACATGGTGATGCCTGTGATGACCAAGATGTATAAGCTGACCGGTGATACCAAGTATCTCGACAAGCTTTACGATAATCTTCTCACTACCGATGAGATTATGCTCGACAAGGAGACCAACCTCTACTTCCGTGATGGCAAGTACGTTTATCCAAAGCACAAGAGTGCCAACGGCAAGAAGGACTTCTGGGCACGTGGTGATGGCTGGGTTCTCGCAGGCTTGGCTAAGGTGCTGCAGGATATGCCAAAGGACTACAAGCACTATCAGTTCTTTGTAGATAAGTTCCAGAAGCTGGCTAAGGCAGTGGCTGAGATTCAGCAGCCAGAGGGCTACTGGACCCGCTCAATGATGGATCCTGAGCATGCGCCAGGACCAGAGACCAGCGGTACAGCCTTCTTCACCTACGGTATGCTTTGGGGTGTAAACAATGGTTATCTCAACAAGAAAGAATATAAAAAGGTGATAGACCGTGCCTGGACTTACCTCACTGAGACTGCCGTACAGGCAGACGGCAAGGTGGGCTATGTGCAGCCTATCGGCGAGAGAGCCATCCCTGGACAGACCGTGGATGCCAACTCTCAGGCCAACTTCGGTGTGGGAGCCATGCTTCTCACCGCTTGTGAATATGATAAATATCTAAACTCAAAATAACAAGAAATGAATAAAAGACTGTTCGTAACATTGAGTATGGCAGGCTTGGCAATGGTGGCTTTCGGCGCTAAGAAACCGAAAGCTGCCATTAAGCCGTTAAATAAAACGGTAGCCATCCAGCAGCCTACTTTCACAGAATGGCACGACCTTCAAGTGAATGAAATCAATCGTTTGCCTTTGCACACCTTGCACTTCGCCTACGATCCTAATGATTTCCCTGGAACGGGTGCTGAGTATCTTGACAAGAAGCAGAGTATGAACTACATGTCGCTCGACGGCACATGGAAGTTCAACTGGGTAGCCAACGCTGATCAGCGTCCTACCGACTTCTACAAGACTGACCTTGACGATTCAAAGTGGAAGAACATCCAGATGCCAGGCAACTGGGAGATGTTGGGCTATGGTCAGCCAGAGTATGTAAACGTGGGTTTCGGATGGCGTGGTCATTTTGACCAGCAGCCACCTGCAGTGCCTACCAAGGACAATCACGTGGGTTCTTACCGTCGTGAAATCAATATCCCAGCCAACTGGGATGGCAAGCGAGTTATCGCTCACTTCGGTAGCGTAACCTCTAACATCTATCTTTATGTAAACGGACAGTTTGCCGGTTATGCAGAGGATAGCAAGGTAGCTGCTGAATTTGATATCACTCCTTATCTGAAGAAGGGCAAGAACCTCATCGCCTTCCAGACATTCCGCTGGTGCGATGGTTCCTGGTGTGAGGACCAGGACTTCTGGCGCTTGAGCGGTCCGGCTCGTGAGAACTATCTCTATGCCCGCTCTAAGGATCATCGTCTGCTCGATGTCCGTGTAGAGACAGAACTGAAGAACAACTATAAGGATGGTGCGCTCAACATTACAGCGAAGTTGCAGGGCAACACCTTGGCTTACTTCGGTCTTTACGACCCAGATGGCAAGGAGGTTATCGTAACAGGTACAGATAACGTGAAAAATGGTGTGGCTAAGTATCAGCTCCGTGTGAAGAACGTTCGCAAGTGGAGTGCTGAGACTCCTAACCTCTATACCCTGGTTGTATCTCCTATCCAGAATGGTGGCATGTATTCACCTTACGAGATTATCCAGGTAAAGGTGGGCTTCCGCAAGGTGGAAATCAAGAACAAGCAGCTTTTGGTAAATGGTCAGCCTGTTCTCCTGAAGGGTGCCAACCGTCATGAGATTGATCCGGATGCTGGTTACAACGTAAGCGAGCAGCGCATGATTCAGGACATCATGATGATGAAGCGCCTGAACATCAATGCCGTTCGTACCTGCCACTATCCTGATGATCCACGCTGGTACGACCTCTGCGACAAGTATGGACTCTATGTGGTAGCCGAGGCTAACCAGGAGAGCCATGGTTTCCAGTATGGCGATGATGCTGCTGCCAAGAAGCCTGAGTTTGCCAAGCAGATTCTGGAGCGCAACCAGCACAATGTGTCTATGTTCTTCAACCATCCATCTATCGTTACATGGAGTTTGGGTAACGAGACCGTGATGGGCGACAACTTCCTGCAGGCTTACAAGTGGATTAAGAGCCAGGACAAGACCCGTCCTGTTCAGTATGAGCAGGCTCGCCGTGGCGAGGGTACCGATATCTTCTGCCCTATGTACTATCCTGTAAGTGCTTGCGAGAAGTATGCCAAGGATCCTAACAGTCCGATGCCTCTCATCCAGTGTGAGTACAACCACACCATGGGTAACTCGGGTGGTAACCTGAGCGATTACTGGGATCTGGTACGCAAGTATCCTATCTTCCAGGGTGGTTTCGACTGGGACTTCGTTGACCAGGCATTGCACCGCAAGATAGTGAAGCCTATGAGCATCCTGCCTTACAGACTGAACAACGAGGAACTCCGCAAGATTGAATATACATACGGTGGTGATTACAATAAGTATGATCCTAGCGATAATAACTTCAACTGTAATGGTATCATCGGTCCAGACCGTCAGCTGAACCCTCATGCTTACGAGGTAGCTTATCAGTATCAGAACATCTGGGCTAAGATGGTAAGTGCTGAGACCGGTCAGGTGAGTGTATATAATGAGAACTTCTTCCGCGATTTGAGCAATTATGCCTTGGCTTGGAGCCTGGAAGAGGATGGCGTAGAGACTCAGAACGGTACTATCGCTGACCTCGATGTTCCTGCACAGCAGACCAGAACTTACACTATCCCTTACGATAGAAGTAAGATTACCGGCAAGGAGGTATTCCTCAACATCGATTTCCGTCTGAAGAATTCAGAGCCTCTGATGACAGCCGGTCAGGTGGTAGCTTATGCACAGTTGCCAGTGGTTACCAAGCAGGCTTGCGATGGTGACTGCAGCAAGATGCTGGCTGAAGGTCATGGCAAGAAGAAGATGAAGCTTGCAGCCAAGAAAAACAACGTGGTAGCTGTTACCACTCCAAACCTCACCTTCAAGCTCGACCGTACTACCGGTCTTATCTCTGAGTATGCTTATAATGGCAAGTCAATGCTCGGCGAGGGCGGTACATTGAAGCCAAACTTCTGGCGTGCTCCTACTGATAACGATATGGGTGCCAACTTGCAGAAGAAGTTCAAGGTTTGGAAGAACCCACAGATGAACCTGAAGAATATCGACGTGAAGAAGGATAAGAAGACCAACACCGTAACCATCGTCACATCATTCGATATGCCTGAGGTTCAGGGACAGATGGACATCACATACCTCGTATTTGCCAATACAGGTGCAGTGAAGGTTACAGAAGACTTCAAGGCAACAGAAGGTGCCAAGGTGAGCGATATGTTCCGCTTCGGTATGCTGCTGCAGATGCCATACAGCATGGAGAAGAGTACCTACTATGGTCGTGGTCCTATCGAGAACTACTCCGACCGCAAGGACTGCATGCGTATTGCCATCTACAATGATGAAGCCGACAACCAGTACTTCCCATACATCCGTCCACAGGAGAGTGGAACCAAGAGCGACATCCGCTGGTGGAAGCAGACCGATGCCACAGGTTTGGGCTTGCAGGTAAAGAGCTGCGCACCATTCTATGCGAGTGCCCTCCACTTCGACACCGAGGAACTTGATGATGGCGATGAGAAGGAACAGCGTCATAGCTTCGACTTGAAGAAGTCTAAGTTCACCAACCTTTTCCTTGATGCAGCTCACATGGGTGTAGGTGGAGAAAACTCATGGGGTGCTTGGCCATTGGAGAAGTATCGCATTCATTATGGTAACAAGACCTTCAACTTTGTGCTTATTCCTCAGACAAAATAGTAGAAAAACAGGGATTTGGACAAAAGTCCAAGATATTTAAACAAAAAATCCACCCCATTTGGGGCGGATTTTTTGTATCTTTGCAAACATAATTTAAGGTGTACAACCGTATTATCAATTAGGAAATAGTTTCAACCTAAAAAACATCAATAACGTACAAATATGAGAAAAGCTAAGATTTTTGCAGCCGTGCTGATGGCGATGTCTTCTCTCGGAGCCTTCGCTCAGCATCAGTTTACAGTTCAGGCCAACAAGCCAGGAGTAGAAATTCAGCCAACTATGTATGGTATCTTCTTCGAGGATATCAACTTTGGTGCCGATGGTGGTCTCTACGCAGAGATGGTGGAGAACCGTTCCTTCGAGTTCCCACAGCGCCTGATGGGATGGAATACATTTGGTAATGTAACCCTCAGCGATGTGCGACCAGCCTTTGAGCACAATCCTCACTATGTAACTTTGGAGAGCGCAGGTGCTCGCGAAAAGCAGACCGGTCTTGAGAACCGCGGTTTCTTCGGCATGGGCTTGAAGAAGGATATGAAGTACGATTTCTCAGTATATGGTCGTCTTCATCTCATCGATGGCAAGCAGGCCAAGATTCGTGTAGAGTTGGTCAACTCTAAGAATGATGTCATTGCCAAGAAGAGTATTACCATCACCAATAATAAATGGCAGAAGCATACTGCTACGCTGACTTCTCCTCAGACTGATGCCAAGGGCTTGATGCGTGTTTATCTGGAAAAAGGTTCAGAGAGCGTAGATCTCGACCACATCTCTCTCTTCCCATCAGACAACTGGAATGGTCTTCGTGCCGACCTCGTACAGGATTTGGCCGACTTGAAGCCAGGTATCTTCCGTTTCCCTGGCGGATGTATCGTAGAGGGTACCGACCTCGACACCCGTTATGAGTGGAAGAACAGTGTAGGTGCTCCAGAAAACCGTCCTTTGAACGAGAACCGCTGGAGAGATACCTTCCCACATCGCCTCTTCCCTAACTACTATCAGACATTGGGCTTGGGCTTCTACGAGTACTTCCTCCTTTCTGAGAAGATCGGTGCAGAGCCATTGCCAATTCTTTCAGTAGGTCTGGCTTGCCAGTATCAGAACAGAGATGATGACAAGAATGCCCACGTAGCCATGGATGATTTGCAGAGCTATATCGACGATGCACTCGACCTCATCGAGTTTGCCAATGGTCCGGTTACCTCTAAATGGGGTAAGCTCCGTGCCGATATGGGTCATCCTGCACCATTCAACCTGAAGCAGATTGGTATCGGTAACGAGCAGTGGGGTCCTATGTATCCAGAGCGCCTGCAGAAGTTCATGGAGCAGATTCGTGCCAAGTATCCAAAGATTAAGATCTGCGGTTCATCAGGCCCTTCTGCCGATGGCAAGGATTTCGACTACGGTTGGGAGCAGATGCGCAAGTTGGGCGTAGATATGGTAGATGAGCATTACTACAAGAGCCCAGAGTGGTTCCGCAGCAATGCCAGCCGTTACGACAAGTACGACCGCAAGGGTCCTAAGGTATTTGCCGGTGAGTATGCTGCCCATGCCAAGAACGATCCTAACTCATGGGAGGCTGCGCTTTCTGAGGCTGCCTTCATGACGGGTCTTGAGCGCAATGCCGATGTGGTTTATCAGGCTACTTATGCACCTCTCTTCGCCCACGTAGAGGGATGGCAGTGGCGTCCAGACCTCATCTGGTTCGATAACTTGACCTCAGTACGTTCTGCCAACTACTATGTTCAGCAGCTCTACGGCGAGAACAAGGGTACCAACGTGTTGAAGCTTACCGAGAACGGCAAGGCTGTGACTGGCGAGAATGGTCTCTATGCCAGTGCTTGTTTCGACAAGGCAACCAAGAGCTACATCGTGAAGATTGCCAACACCTCTAACGAGGCAAAGGAAATCAACGTGACCTTCAACGGTGTCAAGAAGTTGAACCCAGGTAAGGTAACCGTTTTGCATGCCGACAATATCCAGGCAGAGAACAAGATTGACAACAAGAACGTAGTGGTTCCTGTGGTATCAGATGCTCAGGCAAATGGTAATGTATTGAATGTAAAGATGAAGCCAAACAGCTTCGTAGTATATCGATTCTAAAAGAGATAGAGGGTGTGTCATAAATTCACGGCACATCCTCTTTTTTATATGTAGAACCTTTGTTTTTTGCCATTTTTTCTACTATTTTAGGGAAATCATATAGAAATGTTTGCCCTTTCTACTTTTTTTTATTAAATTTGCACACGTAAAGAGTTAAGTATAAAATAATTGAATTAAAATAGAAAGTGATATGAGATTTAGAAGTCTTATCTTGATGGTTTTGGCTGTGTTGTGTACATCTCAGGTGATGGCACAGAGTAAACGTAATGTGCGCAAGCGCCCAGCTACGAACCGTACCGTCGTTAAAAAAAACAAGAAGCCTGCTGCCAAGCCAAAGGAGGCGGCTTTGCCTGTGGATTCTCAGACCGTAGCTCCAGCAGCTGCGCCGGCTGCGACTCCTGCTACTGCTGCGCCTGCAGGTACAGCAGTTCCTGCAACTCCTGCAACTCCAGCAACTGCAGCAGCTCCTGCAACTACAGCGGCTCCAGCCACACCTGCAACAGCACCGTCTGCAACTCCAGCAGCCAAGGCAAAGGGTGAGGCTTCGTTGCTACCACCTCCTGCTCCCGCAGCTCCTCAGGACCGTGTGGATACCATCTACTACAACAAGAACTGGAAGGTAATCACCAACAAGGCTTTCGCCAGCTATTATCGCTATGCCTTGTATCCGGTGAATCCTGCCATGGCTAAGGAATTCAAGACCTATTATATTGATGGTACCTTGCAGAGCGAGGGTAGCTTCCTGGAACTCGATAAGAATGATGATGCCAACAGTAAGTTTACTGATACCTTCGTTTCTTACTATAAGGATGGCAATGTGGAAGAGAAGAAGAACTTCGTGGATGGCAAGTTGAATGGTGAATATTCCATCTATTTTAATAATGGTAACATCAACAAGCACTTCCTGATGAGCGAAGGCCGCCGAGATGGTCTTTCTGCTTCTTTCTCTGAGGATGGAAAGATCTGTACCCTCACTCCATACGTTGCCGACCAGCCTGATGGCTACTATGTAGTGGTAGATATTGATGGTAACTACTCTAAGTATTCGCTCGCCGACAAGCAGCCTGTGCTTGAAACTCCATCTCCATCAGAGGTCGTAACAGAGTATAAGAACGGTGTGGCATGGCCATATTACAACAAGAATGGTCTTATCGTGGGTGCCAGCAATACCATGATTGCCGATATCGGCGGTTATCGCCAGATTGGTCTGTTCATTGTCAACAAGAGTATGATCAATCTCGACCTCGACCCTGAGCAGATTGAAATCTATTCAGTGAAGAAGGATAAGCGCAGAGATTTCGAGAAAATCACAGCCGATGTATATAATGACAAGATCATGAAATACGTGCGCCGTACTTCGATGATGCCTGCATCTCGCAGTGGCAATGTAAATACCAACCTGGGTGCCCAGTTCTCTAACTCTTCCAACACCGTGAAGGATTTCCAGGCTCGCATCTGCCGCATGCGCAAGTTGGATGACAGCACACACATGAAGTATGCTGATAAGGAGCCGACAGACTTGGGCTATCTGGAGCGTACCACCGTTCACCCTGGTGAGGTAATCTATGGCTATATCTATACCGACGACCGCAAGGGAGTTGACCTCTTCGTGAAGGTGAAGATCAATGGCATCGACTATCTGTTTGAGTGGGACGATAGCAAGAAGTAATAGCAAGAAATAATAACAAGAAGCAATAAAATGTGAACAACAGGTCTTCCGATATACGGAAGACCTTGTGTGGTTATAAACAATAATGATAAGCTGAAACCTACCAAGATGAAAATGAATCAAAAGATATATCGTGTAGCCGTAAAGTGCTCCTGTTTTGTGATAGGAGTACTTTGCGTTGCTGCGTGCCAGCGGCCTGCTGGCTCTACAGATACCGATGAATATCGGGGTGCCTTGCAGAAGGTGGATGATTCCATTGCTGCCCAGTCACCCCAGGCTCGCAAGATGGTAGAACAGGGATTGAAGGCGGCTGAGGATAGCTTCGCCTTTTACGAGTATTATGCTCGTATGGGCAAGTATTTCTGCCTGTCGGCTACTCCCGATTCCATGGTTCCTTATATAGATAAGGTGATATGGTTTGCCAAGATGCAGCCGGAGTCACCTCGCAGAAACAGTCTGCTCGCCTTTGCCTACAATACGCAGGCAGCCAACTATCATAATTTCCACAAGAAGGGAGAGGAGGCACTGGCGCTCTATCAGGAAACCTATCGCCTGTCGTTGGCAAGTGATGCCAAGGACCAGACACCTATGGTGTGTGCCAATTTGGGAGATGCCTATCTTTTCGAGAACCAGTTGCCTGAAGCTGCATCGTGGTATCGCCGTGCCCTGTTCCTGGTCGATTCGCTCGATTTGCCCAAGAAGGAGAACATCACCCTCTATCTGGGTCTGGCAACCATCTACCTGCAGCTCAACGACTTCGATACATCGCTCAAATATTACCAGCAGACAGAGAAGTATTTTAACCAGATGTCTGTGGCGATGCAAGCCTATTATCTGAATAACTACGGAAATTATTATTATTATTCTAAGGACTATAAGAATTCCCTACGATTGTTTTTGCGCTTGAAGGACTTGCTCGAAAAGCGTGGCAAGGCTGAAGCCTTCGATATGTATCTCTGTAAACTCAATATGGCTGATGTGTATCTCAATCTGGATCAGTTGGCAGAGTCGGAGAAGTATCTTAACGAGGTGGAGCCGTATATGCGCAAGAATGCAGATGGTGTGGCCACTTATTACTGCAATACCATCCGAATAGGATTGGCTGTAAAGCGGCATGATTTCCAAGTTGTTACCCGTATTCTGAATTCAGAGCAGAATATGTCTCAGATGCCTTTCACCATGCGCCAGATACGCAATCATTATCTCAGGTTGTACTATAAGGCAAGGGGAGACTATCGCCTGGCATACGAGAATCTGCGGGAAGATGTTCTCCAGAACGACTCCCTGGAGCATCGCCGTACCAACATGCGTGCTTCCGAAGTGATGGAGCGCTTTACGCAGGATACCCTCAAGCTGCACCACGATTTGCAGATGGAGCATAAGAATGCAGAACTGCAGGAAATCAAGACGTTTGCCACTGCTGCTTCTGCCATCGTCTTGCTGGTGGTGATGTTCTTCATCATGAAGACCATACAGAACCGTCGCCGCATGGAAACCAACAAGCTGCGAATGATGCAGCTCAAGATGGAGTCGGTGCGCAACCGCATTTCGCCTCATTTCGTCTTCAACGTACTGAATAATAAGATTGTGCATTCCGGTAGTAAGGAGGCGGATGAACTGATGCGCCTGTCAAAACTGATACGTGCCAACCTCGATATGTCGTGCCGTCTGGATGTGAGTCTTGCCGAAGAACTGGAGTTCGTGAAGCAGTATGTGGAGGTAGAGAGACCTTTGGTGGATGAGAACATGGAGTTCAAGCTTGATGTGGCGCCAGGTATCGACCTCGACAAGGTGCGCATCCCTTCCATGTTTGTACAGATACTGGTAGAGAATGCCCTGGTTCACGGATTGAGAGGATGGGAAGGCAGCAAGCGGCTCCAGGTGAAGATAGAACGCAAGCAACAAGGCATGACCTCCATTTCCGTTATCGACAACGGACCGGGCTTTGATATCCGAAGCGCAGGTAGGAAGCGGACGGGATTGACGGTGCTCAGTCAGACCATCGCCATGATTAACGAGCGAAACCGCAGCAAGATGTCGTTCTTCATCCATAATCTTCATGATGATGGAGGCAAGGTGCTGGGATGCGAAGCGGGCTTCCTCGTTCCGGATAAGATTAAGCTATCTATATAATATATAATAAGGTGTAATGTAATGTGAGTATGAAAATAGTTATTGTAGATGATGATAAGCAGGCGGGGCTTGACTTGAAAGACCGTCTGCTGAGGAATTATAAGATTGAGGTGGCTGGTGTCGCCTTGAATGGCTTGGAAGGCTTGTCGCTGGTCAACAAGCATCGTCCCGATGTGCTGTTCCTCGATGTGCAGTTGCCTGATATCTCGGGCTTGGACTTCCTGGATAGGATAGATGACTTCACCGACGGTGAATGCCGCGTGGTGATGTTCACGGCTTACGATAAGTTCATCTTGCCGGCTTTCCGCAAGAAAGCCTTTGATGTGCTGCTCAAGCCGATAGACAACAAAGACCTGGCGCTCATCATGGCCCGACTGGAGGAAGCAGGCACTGATTTCATTTCTCCTGCCTACAAAGGGGTAACCATTGATGAGAATGGCATGACCATCAGAAACCAGAAGGAAGAAAAGTATCTGCTCTATACCAACAGCACCGACTTCAAGCTGGTGGATAAGCGCGACATAGGCGTGTTCCAGTATAATCACATCAGCCGTAGCTGGGAGGTGGTGGTAGCTGGTGTGCCTACGCCCATCCGGCTGAAACGCAATGTAAACAGCGATTCGCTGGCAGGGCTCGACACACAGTTTGTGCAGATTAACCAGAAATACATCATCAATATGGACTATCTGATAGAGGTGGTTGACAATGTCTGCCATTTCTATCCGCCGTTCGACAATATCGATTATGTAAAGGTGGGACGCTTCTTCCGCAAGAAGTTTATCGAGCGATTCTGCAGCCTGTAAATGCGTATTTTTCCTTCTTTGCCCAACATATTGTATGAAAAAGGGCGGAAAAGTTTGAATTATGCATAAAAAAACGACCAAGATGGTAGCAGTTAGCCAATTATTTCGTAACTTTGCACCCGCAAACTTATAAAATA
>ERZ1026886.70-NODE-70-length-45323-cov-48.379275_pt1 | contig 45323 bp, 33 predicted proteins | sample MGYA00380173_ERZ1026886 | MGnify/ENA primary metagenome ERZ1026886 (study PRJEB33269, sample SAMEA4719809) | human gut metagenome | biome: human-associated habitat; feature: organic feature; material: feces | place: Cameroon | collected 2013-10 ... | reverse complement strand
AAGCCCCAGGGTGTCGCTTCGCTTGCCCTGGGCTATGTGCTCCATTGGGCTTTCAGCCCGCCCTTGTTAAATCCGAAGCTTGAAGCCTCTTATCATTATGACTTTAACATTATAAAACAGGCACGTTTTTCGCAATACACCTGATAATCAGCCATTTCCGAAGGTAATAATTGTGCCAAAGACAGACATAAAGCGTATATAAGCAGAATATTTGCAGTGTAAAAGTGTCCTAATTGCAAGAAAAACACTACCTTTGTGCCATAGGTCGTGTTTATAATAGAAAACATACACGAACTGATAGAGATATTTGCCAATCATTCATACCCAAAATGGCAAGCAGACTATGAACAGTAATGTTGCAAAACTGGCTGCTGCGCACCAAGCGTCAACGCCAGTGGCAAGTGACAGGGCCTATGCGTATAGGACTACAGAGATTGCACATGCAGCCAATCTCTGCCCAGCCACAGCTGACAACATAATGTAGAAGAGAGTTTATGACACTGGATAGTACGAATTCTCTTTCTGCCGCCCCGCAAACGCACTATTGCCGTCCTGATGGCAAAACGCGCACATTGCAAGGCACACAGCACGCCGAACCAGCCCCACAGGCAGGTCCGGCAATAAAATCGTACACCAAATCGAGTTCACCACTCCACCACGACAATGCACCAGCCACAGGTTGGTGCTATATTTTTGTACACAACCAACGGGTGCGGGCTGTTGAGGAACAACTGCGCCACGACGGACGCCCCTACTTCATACACAAAAGCATCAAATACGTGCCGCGCCACAAAAACGGCACCGGAGGCGCCCGCTCCCTGTCGGTGCCCACGGTGAGCGGCCTTGTGTTTTTGCAAGGCACCCCGGCCGACACCCAACTCTACCTCGACAACAATCTGCCGCCCTACCACCTGTGCAAGGACTGCAGCAACGGCCGTGTGGCCATCATACCCCACAGCCAGATGACCCCCTTCATGCGCATAGCCCAAGCCGACCCCGAGCGCATTCGTTTTCTGCTCCACCCCTTTCATTATTATGCCCAAAACCGCACCCTGCTGCGCATCACCTCAGGCCCCTTTGCAGGCATTGAGGGCTACGTCATACGCATTTCACGCGACCGCCGTCTGGTAATGCAGGTTGGCGGCATGAGCATAGCCCTGTCGGGGGTGCACGCCGAACGCTTTGAGGAGGTGGGCAAGCACGAGGCCACCACACGCCATGAGGGCACCGCACGCTATCCACGTGCCCTGCACGAGCGCAACGCCTTTATCGACCATTACTTTCACCCCGTGCGCACGCAGCACGAGGCAGCAGCCCAAGCCGAGAGCATCGACCTGCTGCGCCAGCAGTTGCTTGCCGACACAGCACAGGGCAAAATTGACCCTGCCGAGACCTACGAGATGCTTCACTTCATGGTAGAGGAGTCCGACTATTATTACGCGCCACTCCTCCCCCGTTTCAGCACCGAACTCGATCCCGTCACCGCAGCCACGTCCCGCGTCATGCAGGCCATCAGCGCCCTTATAGCGCAGTTGCCCGCCAACAGCCCCACCCGCCAACTCCGCGAGGCGGAATACGACGAGCTGGTCAACCGATGCGGGTATTGGGTGCTGGCATTACAAGACTCTTAAATACTTCCGTTTTTTTTCCGAAAAAAAAGGACTCACACACAGAATGTTTCCTCATTCTGTTCTTTTTCATACCCAGCCTAACCAAGCATACATTTTTCAGCACACACATTTATTTCTTACTATTAAATGTGTTGACGGGACTTGTAAACGAGTTGACAAGTTAACGGGTTTACAGGTAAGTTTGCCAAATTCTTTTAAGCTTATCAACTTGCCTACTTGTTAATCTGCCTACTTGTTAACCAAGAATTCCGTCAATGGGTTATTAACAGGTCGTAGCACCCCCTGCCACGACCCTCGGTTAGTTGTGTGTGCTCGTCTAATACAACCCTATTATATGCAAAACTTTAAGGATATTCGCATCGCTGTGGCTGGCACAGGCTACGTGGGCCTGAGCATAGCCACCCTGCTGTCGCAGCACCATCACGTGACAGCCGTTGACGTGGTGCCCGAAAAGGTGGAAAAACTCAACCGCCACATCTCGCCCATACAGGACGACTACATCGAAAAGTATCTGGCTGAAAAGCCGCTCAACCTCACCGCCACCCTCGACGGCCGCGCAGCCTATGCCGATGCCGACTTTGTGGTGATAGCCGCCCCCACCAACTACGACCCTGTAAAGAACTATTTCGACACCAGTCATGTGGAGGAGGTTATCGACCTCGTGCTTGAGGTCAACCCCCAGGCCGTGATGGTGATAAAGAGCACCATACCCGTGGGCTACACCCGCAGCCTCTACCTCAAGTATGCGCAGCGGGGTGTCAAGCAGTTCAACCTGCTCTTCTCGCCCGAATTCCTGCGCGAGAGCAAGGCCCTCTACGACAATCTCTATCCCAGCCGCATCATTGTGGGCTACCCCAAGATAATTGACACCCCCGAGTTTGAGGCCGAAAACCGCGCCATCGAGTCGGTGACAGATGTTGAGGCCATGCACCAGGCCGCCCGCACCTTTGCCGCTCTGTTGCAGGAGGGTGCCATAAAGGAGAACATCGACACCCTGTTTATGGGCATGAAGGAGGCCGAGGCAGTCAAACTCTTTGCCAACACCTATCTGGCCCTGCGCGTGTCATACTTCAACGAGCTCGACACCTATGCTGAGATGAAGGGCCTCGACTCGCGCGCCATCATCGAGGGCGTGGGTCTCGACCCCCGCATCGGCACACACTACAACAATCCCTCGTTTGGCTACGGCGGCTACTGCCTGCCCAAGGACACCAAGCAGCTGCTTGCCAACTACCAGGACGTGCCCGAAAACCTCATCGAGGCCATTGTCGAGAGCAACCGCACCCGCAAGGACTACATAGCCGACGCCGTGCTGCACAAGGCCGGCTGGTACGACTATTCAAGCCGCAACCAGTATGGCACCGACCCCGCTTCGTGCACCATTGGTGTGTACCGTCTGACCATGAAGTCGAACTCCGACAACTTCCGCCAGTCGGCCATACAGGGCATCATGAAGCGTATCAAGGCCAAGGGTGCCGAGGTCATCATCTACGAGCCCACGCTCGACGACGGCACCACCTTCTTTGGCTCACGTGTGGTCAACGACCTGGCAGCCTTCAAGGCGCAGAGCCACGCCATCATAGCCAACCGCTACGACAGTTGCCTCGACGATGTGAAGGGCAAGGTGTACACACGCGACCTGTTTAGAAGGGATTGAGATACAAACAAACTGATTGATTTCGTCTGTGGCCGTGAAGAATATGTAGCAGATGCTGAAAAGCTTAACACAATACTTATGATATCAGACAACAAACGCATAGCCAAAAACACGTTGTTTCTTTACGTGCGCATGCTGTTCAAGACACTCGTGACGTTTTACACCTCGCGTGTGATACTTGAAGTGCTCGGTGTTGAGGACTTTGGCATCTATAATGTGGTGGCAGGCATAGTGGCCCTGTTTGCTTTTGTTAATAGTTCGATGGCCATATCCGTGCAGCGCTATTTGTCGTATGAGATAGGCCGTGGCGGCAGTGCAGGCAAACTTAACACCATATACAGCATGTCGGTGCTCATACATGCCTTTATAGCTGTGGCGCTGATTGTGCTGAGCGAGGCCGCCGGCCAGGTGCTTTTTGAGCATTACCTCAATATTCCCCCAGCCAGGTATGCCGCAGCTTGCAGTTTGTTTCATTGGTCGGTGCTTACTTGTTGTCTGTCGTTCATACAAGTGCCTTACATAGCCCTTCTCATATCGTATGAAAAGATGAATGCCTACGCCTATGTGGGCATACTCGAGGTGGTGCTGAGGCTTGCGGTGGTGTATGTGCTCGCGTGGTGCAGTTTCGACCGTTTGCCGTTTTATGGCATACTGCTGTTTGTGGCCTCGTTACTCGTCACGGCGCTTTATGCCTGGTGTTGTCATGTGCAGGTGCGCGCGGTACGCTTCAAGCGTGTTTGGAACACCCGCGTGTTCCGCAATTTGTTCTCGTTTGCTGTGTGGAGTGCCTTGGGCGAGATGGCCTGGGCCGGCACGGGGCAGGGCGTGAACATACTGCTCAACATATTTTTCAGTCCGGTGGTCAATGCAGCACGTGCCATAGCCGTGCAGGTTATTGCAGGGCTGAACCAATTTGTCATGAGTTTTCAAACGGCTGTCAATCCGCAGATTATCAAGTCGTATGCCGCCGGCGACAAGGGCCGCATGATGATGCTTGCCAATAAGGGCGTAACCTATTCGTACTATCTGCTCATGCTGTTGGGGGTGCCCGTCATGCTCAACATGGACTATATACTGAGGCTGTGGCTCAAAACGCCCCCCGACTATTGCGCGGCCTTTTGCAATTTGGCCATAGTGGGTGCCATGGCCGACTGTCTGTCAAACCTGCTGGCTACGGTGGCCAAGGCTTATGGCCGCATACGCAATTACCAGCTGGCCGTGTCGGCGGTGCTGTTCCTCAACCTGCCGCTGTCGTATGTGGCACTCAAGGCCGGTGCTTCGCCAGTGTCGGTGTATGCGGTGTATGTGGCCGTGTCGCTGTTGCTGCTTGTTTTGCGCCTGTGGCTGTTGCACAAAATGGTGGGGTATGATGCCCGCCTTTATGTGCGCACCGTGTTGTGGCGCATATTGCTTGTCACACTCATTGTGGTGCCGGTGGCCTATGTCGTTCGCGCCCAGATGAGCGACGGGTGGCAAGCTTTGATAGCCTCGTCACTACTGTCAGTTGTGATAATGGCAGTAACCGTTTATGCAGTTGGCATAACCCAAAGTGAGCGGGCTGTTGTTAATGACAAAGTGAAACTATTGATAGCGAGATGGAAAAAGTAAAGACTGCCACCGTTACGTGGATAAACTACAATAATTGTGGCACCTACTTGCAGGCGTATGCCTTGCAGCATGTGGTGCAGTCGTTGGGGTATGAAAACCGCATACTTAATGACGCTCCGCATTTTATAGACGCGCGTCCCGTGTGGCGCAAGGCCCTGTCGTGGTTGTGGCACAAGCTGGTGGCACGGCCCCCCAGAGTGATGCGCCGCGTGAATGAGTGTTATGCACGCTTTAGCAATGACTGGCTCAAAATAGACAGGCAAACGGCCGACCTTGCGCGTGTGAGCAACCGCTACGACACCTTTTTGTGCGGCAGCGACCAAATATGGTCGCCCATTATCAAGCCTGTCAATCCCTACTTCTTTCTCTACTTCACAGACAAGAAAAAAGTGGCTTATGCCCCGAGCCTTGGCAGTACCACAACCTCAGATGAGTGGCGGCAGGTAGTACAACCCCTGCTGCAGCAGTTTGCCCACCTTTCGGTGCGTGAACAACAGGGTGCGGCATTGCTTTCAGAAATGTTGCACCGCGATGTGCCGGCAGTGGTCGACCCCACGTTGCTGCTCACGGCCAATGACTGGCAACCCTTGTGTGCTGAACGCGTGGTGCCTGACGGCTGCAAATATTTGTTCTGCTATCTGCTTACCAACAATCCCAGCTATCTGGACGTGGCGCGGCATTATGCCGGTCAGCATGGCCTCGAGCTGGTGCTGATGGGGTTGCACCCCGAATATGAGGGACAGGCCGGGCATGTGTTGTGGGGCGGACCGTCGGAGTTTTTAAGTGCTGTGCGCCATGCCGATGTAGTCATGACCGACTCGTTTCATGCCACAGTGTTCTCCATCTTGTTCAAAAAACAATTCTACACCTTCCAACGCTTCAAAGCCGGCGCGTGGAACAATCAAAACTCACGACTTGAAAATTTGCTTGGCAAACTTGCCATCAAGGGCCGTTTCGTGACAGACGGCAATATTGACAATGTACCGCCAATTGACTATGACAAAGCCCTTGCCCTGCTTGAAGCTGAGCGCGCAGCCTCGTTGCGCTATTTGTCATCATCATTGAAAGACTGACAATACTCCTACCTTCCCTGGTTAACAGGTTAACGGGTTGACAAGTTAACGGGTAAGTATGCCATACGCTACCTGTTATGTTAAAGTCAGAATGGTCAGGAACTTATAAGCTTTGCAAACTTACCCGTTACCCCGTCAACCTGTAAACTTGTCACCCCGTCAACCTGTCACCTCGTCACCCCGTCAACCACCTATATCAAAATATGGAACAGATATGTCCCGAACAGCAGTGCACCGCTTGCTCAGCCTGTTATAATGCCTGCCCCAAGCAGGCCATCAGCATGGTCGAGACAGGGGCCGTAGGCTATGTGCACCCCCGCATTGACGCCTCCAAGTGCATTGACTGCAAACTGTGCCAAAAGGTTTGCCCCGTGGTGAACCCTGTCGAAAAGCATGCCCCCTTGCAGGCCTTTGCCGCAATAAGTAGTGAGGCTGAGGCGCTTGACAAGAGTGCCTCAGGCGGAGCGGCAAGTACAATGGCACGTGCCATTATCGAACAGGGCGGTGTGGTGTATGGCTGCCGTATGCGCAGCTACACCGACATAGGCCACGAACGCTTTGCCTCGGTGGAAGACATGTGCGCCATGCGCGGTTCAAAATACGTGCAGAGCAGCATAGGCACCACTTTCAGACAGGTGAAAACCGACCTCAGCGCAGGCCTTGTGGTGCTGTTCACTGGCACGGCGTGTCAGATAGCCGGCTTGCGTAATTACTTGCGCCGCAGCTATGACAACCTTTATTGCCTTGACCTGGTGTGTCATGGTGTGCCGTCGCAAAAGCTGTTGCGCGACAATGTCGAAAGTATGTTCCGTAAAAAAGGGCTTCGCCCTGATGGAACGGAACGTGTGACGTTCCGCCGTATACACTCAACCCAAACCTCAAATCTTGATTTGAGGTATGGCACTTTCGTTGAAAGTGCCATACCTGCTTCGGGCAGCCCGCTGCCCGAAGCAGCGCAGCGTTTTTTGCGCAACACCTACATCACGGCCTTTATGTACGGCCTCACATTCCGCGACAATTGTTACCACTGCCCTTATGCCTGTGCTGCGCGCACCGCTGATGTGACGGTGGCCGACTTTTGGGGTTACCAGGGCACAGCCATACCCCGTGGCAAGGGGGTGTCGCTCATCATGCCCAGCACAGCCAAGGGGCAGCGCCTTGTAGAGATGGTGCGCCCCCACATGCTGATGGAGGAGCGCCCTGTGGCCGAGGCCGTCGACGGCAATGGCCAGCTCAATCGCCCCTCAACCTGTCCGCCCGAGCGTGCCGCCTTTGTCAGTGGTTACGCGCGTCAGGGCGAGGCCGTGTTCGCCCCGCTGCTGAGGGGGTATAAGTGGGGGTACAGGGTTGACATGCTTAAACGGATAATTATCAGAATGCTGAGTGGCTGTCCTATGCTGCTGGCTTTGTTGAAAGGGACTTATAATAAATTCAAATAATCTAATGAGCGAAGCAACACCCATGATTCCCAAGATAATACACTATTGTTGGTTCGGTGGCAACCCGTTGCCCGAGATGGCGATAAAATGCATAGAGAGTTGGAAAAAGTTCTTGCCCGATTATGAAATCAAACAGTGGGACGAATCGAACTTTGATGTGAATATGATTCCTTATGCAGCAGAAGCATACAAGGCTAAAAAGTATGCTTTTGTCAGTGACTTTGCAAGGTTTTGGATTCTTTATAATTATGGCGGTTTGTACTTTGATACGGATGTGCAATTGATTAAGGGCATTGACGATATAGTTAAAAGAGGCCCTTTCATGGGCTGTGAGCGCGATGCCGACGAAAAAGCAGGCAAAGCGGCAGATCTGCCTTTTGTAGCCCCCGGGCTTGGCCTGGCGGCCAATCCCGGGCTTGGCCTTTATAGTGAGCTACTGACCCTATATAAAGGCTTGCACTTTATCAATCCGAATGGCTCGTACAACCAAAAGACGATTGTGGCCTATACGACGGAGGTGCTCCGCAAGCACGGGCTGAAGAATGTACCCGGAATTCAGGAATGTGCAGGTGTGTGGATTTATCCCAAGGAATACTTCTGCCCGCTTGATTACGTAACAAAGGAACTGAATATAACCGATAATACGCGTTCCATACATCTGTATACTGCCTCATGGATTACTGGCAGCCAGTTGATGTATAAAAAGGTTGAGCGCATTGTAGGCAAGAAAATCGCCCAATTTTTGTCACGTACGTTAAAGCAACTCAGAATATTCAAATAGTGTTATGGCTGGAAAGTTTGCGATAAAGTTTATTCTGTGGATGGAGCTGATCTGCTTCTTCTTGAGGTTTACATTCGGCTTTGTGGAAATGTATGGAAGCGTGTTAGACTTGTGTACGACCTTGGTTGATTTATTCTTGATTACTCAGATCTCGTTTAAGGAGAAGGAAGATAAGTGGAAACTAAAAGTGATTGGTTGCATGGCATTGGTATTGCTTTTTGCGTCAATCATAAATATATCAAGCTTTGGCATAGGCTCGATCATGATTATATCAAGGGTTTTGATATTCATGATGTTAGTAACTAAGATAGAAATAAGAAAGATATATGTACCTGCCATACTTTCTTTATTCTTTCTGCAAGTTGTATTGTATCGGTTCGTTGATTTGTCTTTTTATAACCCCAACATGGTAGGTTTGGTGTATATGACATTGGGTGTATACATTTTATTGCTGATCGATCCACATAATAAGCGTACGTGGCTAATATCATTACTAATAGCAGCATACATAGAATACCAAATTTGGAGTAGCGATTCGCGCACAAGTATGGCTGCATTTATGTTGTTTGTGATTGGCATTATGTTTTCGAAATTAGTATTGCAACGCAAGGCCATATTGGTAACTGTTATGTGTTTGTTAACGATAGGTTCAATGGTCTACGTCAAAACGTACGTTTATTTGTGGGAAAATAATTTGGTAGACCAGGATATTGTCAAGGAATCAATGGACGCCACGGGCAAGCAAGTGTTCAGCGGCAGGCAAAGAATTTGGCAAGAATGTTTGGAACTGTTAAGTGAAAAGCCATTAACAGGTACAGGTAGTAAAATAGAATTGAAGTCGTTTAGTGTGGTCAATATCCATAATTCGATGCTCAATTTCTTTGTGATTTACGGGTATATAATAGGCATTTTAGCTATGTACATGATTATAAGAGTTGTGCTTGATTTACAACCTTATATGTATGACCGGAAGGTGAGAAATAGCGTGGTGGCTTTTATGAGTTTCTTGGTGGTAGCTTTTTCGGAAACAAACCTTTTCGTAATGGCTTTTACGTCAATGCTCTGCTTGATGAATGCATACACACAAAAAAAACGAATAGAAAGGAGTTTGGCTTATGACATTTAATATTTTGATATCGTGTATGCATCAAGCAGACACGAGTATAATAGAGCGCAGTAATGTGCAGTCTGACGTGGTGGTAGTAAACCAATGCGATCATGACAGTGTGCAGGAGTTTGACTTTGTGAACAAGAAGGGGAAAACATGCCATGCAAAATTTATTTGCACCACAGAGCGCGGATTGTCCAAAAGCCGCAATATGGCTATTCGCAATGCTTGGGGTGATGTGTGTCAGATATGTGATGATGATGAGTGGTTGGCCGATAATGGTGAAGAGGTAATATTGCGGGCATATGCCGAAAACCCTGATGCTGCACTGATAGCTTTTTCGTTGATTCGTAAAGATACCGTGAAAACGTATCCTGTAGGGAAGAGGTCTTTAGGATTTATACAAATTCTAAAGACCTCTTCCCTACAGGTTACGTTTTCACGTAACCTGTTGAGGAAAAATGATATATGGTTTGATGAAAAAATGGGTTCTGGAACAGGCAATGGTGGTGGTGAGGAAAACAAACTCATGCTCGATTGCAGACGCAAAGGCTTGAAACTGCTTTATTACCCAGATACAATAGCAACAGTGCTTCCAGGGGCAAGCAATTGGTTCCATGGCTATGATGGAGTGTACATGGAAAACTTTGGTTGGTGTAGTCGCCGCTTGTTAGGCTGCATTACGGGATTGGTGTACATTGCTTATTGGGTGGTGTTAAAACAGAAAGTGTATGCTGGTGACGGGCTGTCGGTAGGTCAAGCACTAAGGCATTCCTTAAAAGGATACTTAGCAAAGAGGTAACAATATTATTCATTTTTCAAAAAACAAGGTCATATGTCAGCAGTTACAAATGGAAGAGTTTTACATATAACTCCAGGGAAAGTGAATTTGCCTGTGGTGGAAGATATCGCCGATGAAAAATTCATGGAAACGGCAATATTTGGAACACAGTACAAACAGATGCTTGCATACATCAATTCTTATGTTAAATATGGAATAACTGATGTGGGTGTTAATCCTCTTAATAGGCATAAGGGCGATTCTCCAAACAATGTTTTCACGTTCGTAGGTGAGAGGGGATCGGGTAAGACCTCTTGCATGACATCGGTATTAAAACTCTTGACGAGTTTCAGATTGCGTAACTTTTCCTCATACGAACACTTGGTGAGTGCTCAGTTCACAACTATAGACATTATAGACCCATCCTATTTTGATAAAAGGCATAATATAGTGGCTATAATGGTAGCTAAACTCTACAAGGCGTATATGGAATTAGATAATTCTAACGAGGTGTCTACGTGCGACAGAGAATATCGCAATGACCTAATAGATGCTTTTATACATACGCAGCGAAGTATGCGCTGTCTCCTTGACCAAGTAGACACAAATGAATATACTACGGATGATATAGAGAATCTGTCAGAACTATCAACAGCTGTAGACTTAAGAGATGATCTTAACAATCTGGTACAGACATACCTAAAGTTTATTAAAAAAGAAAATGGACTTTTGGTATTGAGTATTGATGACATAGACCTAAATGTGTCAGAAGCAGACACAATGGCTGAACAAATAAGAAAGTATTTGGTTAGTCCCCATATTATAATACTCCTTGCAGCAAAATTAGACCAACTTTCAACCATTCGTAACCTTCACTATGCCGAGAGGTATGCGCCATTGTTAAGCGAAAAACACATAGACTATGGAACAATAGAGGAAATGACAAGTCAGTTTCTGACTAAGTTCGCTCCCCATGATCAGCGCGTATATATGCCGACTAATGAGGTGTTTCTCAATAGTGGTATTGAAGTGAATGGTGAGAGATGGTATGGAGATAGTGTTGTACAGGTTGTTCCTGAACTTATATTTAACCGCACACGTTTCCTTTTTTATAATTCTAAACAGACACCGAGTTTTGTTATTCCTCGTAATTTGCGAAAATTGTGTCAGCTTGTTTCGATGCTATGGTCAATGGCTACATATCATGGTAAAGAATCGGAAGCAAACAAGGAGGCGTTCAAAAATTACTTATTCGGGGCTTGGTTACAAGACAATTTGATGCAAGCTGACAGGCAAAGAGTCTATCGTTTGTTAGATGGTTGGAAAAACGAGCAACTTAACAAAATAGCCCTGGACGTACTTTACGAAAAGTACAAAAATTGGGTAGAAGCATTATTGGCTAAGGACGCAGACTATTTTGACAATAATACGCAAAAAGTTGAAGTCAAAGCCTTGTTTGATGAACGAAACCGAGAATATAATCTTTCGGTTGGCGACATAATGTCTTTGATTGAAACATTAGAAATTTCATTTGAGACTCATTTTGACAAATGCTTTTTCTTTATAATGAGGAGTATCTATTCAATGGCTCTTTATGAAGCATACGATAGACTAACAGAAAAGAAAGACGCAATGGAAGACAATGCGCAGCAGATAGATGAGGTCGAAAATAATGACAATCAAGCACTCCTTTATGATCCATTTGACGATGAAGATGTCTGTACCTATCACAAATTAACAGGTGGCCGTTTTTATAATTATAGATTGTCTCCTGTTATGGCAAGAGAAAAAGTTTCTGCAAAATACATATCTCGTTCAGATAGAATGATAAACTACGTAGCTCTTGATAGGCAGATAAAAGATGCTGTTGATTTATGGAAATCATATTTATCTGATAAAGATGGCTTTTTGGAAGAAAATGTACAGCGGCTTAAAGTACAAGTGCGGTTGTGTGAGTTCTTCATGCTCTGTTGCATTAGAGATATAAATTTACGGAATAGCAAAGAAGTGTTTGATTATTATGATGAAAACTTCAGGCAATCAAGTCGTGCATATTATATAGGGGACTATTATAGTATAAATTGGCTCTTCTTTGATTTAGGTGCCTTTTTCTTCAATATTACCCAAATGGATGAATGTTACCAACGATACAAAGAAAATGGGAAAGCGTTATACGACTTATGCTTAGCAGATAGTGACCAGATATCACTTTATGCCACATTCCGTACCAAGGCTCTGGTATATCGTCAATTATATACAAACCCTCATGCTTGGCAGTCATGGGCAAGCATCAGAAATGCAGAGATACTTTCAGATCTCGGCCGTCAGTTCCGCTCTAAGTGTGTATTGAATAAAGCTGAAAATCAAAAGCAATTGGCACGGTATTTCAAAATATTATCAGAGTATAGCATTAAAACGTACGATAGAGATAAAAAGGGTACTAAATTGATTATAAATTTTGAATTCGCTTCAGATATATCGGCTCTTTTATCAGATAATAGATCTTCCGAATTATTTAACGAGGTGTACTCTAATTTCGAGACAGATGCTGAAAAAGATGAGACTAATAGTGTAGTGCAAATTGACGTTGACAAACTTCTGAAAGGCAGATATAAGAAAAGTAATTTGCGCTCTACCATAAAGGATTACTTATTACAGAATGAGGGATTGGGAGTAAAAGACTTCAAATTCTTTGTTGACACAGCATTAGCAAATTATGGAGAGCATCTGACGAAAGAGGAAATAAGGACTGTTGGTAACAACATTAACCTCTTATTGTATAAAAAGTATGGAAGTTCTAAGAAGCGTACTGAAAATTCTGTATAGCAGGCAGGATCCCAAGCTAATACTTGATAGGGTGAAGAATGCCCGTTTTACTTTTGTAGACGAAATAATAGATGAATTTTCGTTTCAAAAGTTGTTATGTGTTGAAATGGCGGGATCATACACTTTAGACAATGCTCGCACAGCCATGCAACACCTTAAAGAAAAATGGCTCAATGCTGTTGAAGGTGATAATTTGATGTATGTTCATAGGAAGAGCGTGTTTAATGTCTTGCTACATTTCACATCAGAGGTCTTGACGGAAAGGGACTTAACCCCCGTATGTCATTATGAGCATTTATTACGCTGGCACGATCTCTCATCTTATTTAAGTGAAGATTTGCTGACTACCTCTTTTTTAGCAGCGCGCGATATTTGCCATCATAAAGTACGCAAGACTTTTTGTTGGCCGCCAGTGATAGCGCACGACAATCGTACACTCAACGAATTGTTTAAGCGATCAATGAAAGATCTTCATTTTCATCTTAATGGCTCCTCTTTGAATTTTGAAGTGAATTGGCTAAGCCTAATGAATAAAGTGTCAGGCTGGAAGCAAACTTTTGATAGTTTGAACAAACTTCAACAAGAACGTGTGCAATTGTTTGATGAACAAAGCAATGAGCCATTTTACCTATGTATAATGAAATCCGCTGCGTTGCGCGTTTTGTTGTTTGAATATGTAATACAAGGTAAGTCTTTTGCAGCAATACCGCCTCAAGATGTAACGTTAGTAACCGGCATATTATATGCACAGACAGCAGATGCAGCTATGGCGTATGTACATAAACTTGATATCGTTACGCAGAGATTGAGGCATATATATGGGCAAAAATATCGCTCTAAAAATGGTTCGTTGAGAATTCCAGACTATGCAGTATTAGCACGTTTAACCAATGACATAAGCAAAGATAATTGGCAATATGCTCTTTCAACTCTATCTGGTGAAAGATATTTGCTATACGAGCTGTTTTATGATATATACGCTCATCCTACAAAGATAGACAAACGTATTGTAGCTTATTTTTATGCCTACTTGTTATACAAGATACGTTTTAGAGCAGAGTTTGTACAGAATAATAAAAAAGTGGGCTTTGCTAATTTTGCAAAATACGAAAAACGTAAGAGTTTATTTATAAGGACTGGATCTGTATACGATTCGTTATTAAGTATGTTGGCTGTACTTTCGTTCTTAGGTGAATCAGAGAATCGTTGGTTGGAGGTACGTATTACCCCAAAAGATAAGTGCAAGAAGTTGGTGCAGCATATTCGCAAGACGAAATTGCATATAACAGACCAACATTTCGTATCGGAAAAACTCGCAAATTTTGTTGAGAGTAAATATGGACTTATATTGCACTTCATTAAAAGCAAAGACAATGACCCCAAACAAGAGCAAATATCGCAAGGAAAATGCCGTCACTATAATGCAAGGTACGAAATAAAACGCCAGGCACATGCCATAATGAATTTACGAAATTCTTTGAATGTTGAACGCTGCAAAATTTTGGGTATAGATGCAGCAAATAGTGAGATATTTGCGCGTCCTGAGGTCTTTGCACAAGCTTTTCGCTATTTGCGTGAGAGTACCTGCGAAGTTTGTGGCGCAGATGTGTTGAGCGATTTAGGCATGACCTATCATGTAGGAGAGGATTATTTGGATGTTGTTGATGGCTTGCGCGCTGTTGACGAATTGATTCATTATATGCAGTTCAGGAATGGCGACAGACTTGGGCATGCTATGGTGTTGGGTATAGATGCAAATGCTTATTATTCGCGTGCTCATTATAATATAATATTGCCCAAGCAAGTGCTGCTTGACAATATTGTGTGGCTTTATTATAAAGGTAAAAACCTGCAAGACTTTGTACCAATCTGCCATACTCTGGAAACATTGTTTGAAAAATACTGCTATGAATTATATGGTCATCTGCAGCTTCGTCCAACTATGTGGGACTATTACCAATCATGGCTTCTTCGTGGCGACAATCCGCAGTGCTATTTTCATAAAGAAACGTTTGATAGGCATAAGATTAGTTCGAGATGGGGGCTGTACAATCTTAACGATGTGCCGATAGTGCGTCAAGCTGCCAAAAATACCATCGCATGTAGTTTATACAGAGCATATCATTTCGATCCCAAAGTACGCAAATATGGTCAAGAGACAGTATCAGAGAAAATGCCCGAGGCTGTAGTGCATTATGTCAGTGCTGTACAGCAGTTGATGCTTGATGAAATAGAACGCAAGAACATTCGAGTGGAGTGCAATCCAACATCAAATTTGAAGATTGGCCATTTTGAAAGCTACAGTACACATCCAATCTTTAGAATGTACAATAAAGATTTGCCGACTTGCGAATTACCACATAGTATATCTGTAACAGTTAATACAGACGATAAAGGCATATTTTCAACATCGCTTGAACGAGAGTATTCGCTTTTAGCTCTTAGCATGGAGAAAAAGTATGTAACCAATGGCAAGTGTTCGCCAAGAGTTATATATGATTGGTTGGACAGAATAAGACAGATGAGTGAAGAGCAAAAATTCTAAATCATAAAAATATGTTTCATCCTACATTAAGTAAATCGGGACGTTTATTCTTTGCTCCCTTAATTTCAACACGCAAACTCTTGCATTCGTCAGAAACAGTGCGTCGTTCGCTCATTTATTCATTAAAAATAGTGTACTAATCAGATTTATTCAATATCGGCAGGCGCGCGGTTGCGCCAGCCCTTTTTGTCGTAATATTAATCAAACTCTTAATGGACTACACCCTTTACAAAGGTGCATGGGTGGCAAGTGACGTTTTTCACGAAGAAGAGCTATCGCGTGCAGCCTGTGTTAACTTACTTAAAACGGGGGGGGTAATTGTGCGCAATGCGTACGACTTTGACTGCCACGAGGCAACCTCCTTCTGGTATGTGATAAAAGACAGTTTCGACGGCATGGAAGAGTTGTCGTCAAAGATGCGCAACCAAGTGCGCAAGTCGCTCAAAACCTATGATGTACGTCGCATATCGCGTGAGGAATTTTGCCGTGTGGCACTGCCGGTGTACAACGCGGCATTGGCGAGTTACAAAGTGAAAGCACAACTCGTGACACAAGACAACATCGTAAGCACCTCACAAGGAGCCAACAAGGAATTTTGGGGCGTATACGCCAAAGACGGCGGTCAGGTGGTGGCGGTAGCGGTCAATACCTTGGTAGGTGACAGCTGTTACTACAATTCGCTTAAGGCTCTGCCCGAAGCCATGCACAATTCCACCTATCCATATTATGGACTGCTTTATGAGATGAACCGCTACTATCTGCAAGAATGCGGACTGCACTGCGTGTGTGATGGTGCGCGTTCCATTACAGAGCATTCAAACATTCAGCCATTTCTTATTGACAAATTTCACTTCCGCAAGGCATATTGCCGTCTGCGTATCACTTACAAGTGGTGGTTCGGTGTTGTGGTAAGATTATTATATCCGCTGCGCAACATTATTAACCACCCCAAAATTAAAGCAGTGCTGAGTATGGAGGCTATGGCACGCAATGAGATATAAAGTCATGTACAATCTTTACAGATACGCCGGCACTCACGTACGGCGCGATAATGCGGACGGTGTAACATTTCGCAAATTACCCCCCCGATAAGCAATATTCACAACTTGCTGTGGCACATAAGCTGTTTGTTGTGCGGCAAACGCTTTTACGAGTACCAAATCGTCAAGCAAGGACGCGTCGTGTCCACAGCACAAGTGTGTCCGCGCATATGGCAGCTGCGTTTTTTCCCTAAGGGAGGGTGGCACATAGGGCCTTGTCACACAATAAGTTCAGAGCGTGGCCACGGTTATTACCCGCTATTGCTGCAATATATTATAGAAACAAACCCTGGCCGCAAGTGGTATATGCTTGTAGACCAGCAAAATGTGGCCTCGCAACGTGGCATTGCCAAAATAAACTTTATAAAGTATGGTGAAGGCATTCGCAGCAGGTGGGGCTGTTATGTAAGATGCCATTAGAGTGTAAGTTGACAAACACCTACTTAAAAATCAATTTTTACAGTTTCTGATTATGCCAGACTACGGTTTAGTATCAATCATCATGCCCACTTGGGGGTGTGCAGCATACATTGCTGAGTCCATAGCGAGTGTGCAGGCTCAGAGCTACCCAAACTGGGAACTGCTCATACAGGACGACTGCTCCACCGACAACACCCCCGAGGTAGTACGCCCCTATATGGAGAAAGACCCCCGCATAAAGTATGCATGCAACACGCAGAACAGTGGGGCTGCCATCACCCGCAACAATGCCTTGCGCAGAGCCCAAGGCCGGTGGATAGCCTTCCTCGACTCCGACGACCTCTGGTTGCCACAAAAGCTCGAGCACCAACTGCACTTCATGACGGAGAACGGATTTGCGTTTTCGTACACCGCGTATGAGGAAATGAATGATGAGGCAAATCCGACGGGCGTGCGTGTGAGCGGCCCTGCACACGTCACACGCTTTGGCATGTATAGTTTTTGCTGGCCGGGATGCTTGACAGTGATGTACAACGTCAGCGTGGTGGGACTGTTGCAAATAGCCGATATTCGCAAGAACAACGACTATGCCATGTGGTTGAAAGTGATACAAAAGGCCGACTGCCATTTACTGCCAGAGGTACAGGCCCGTTACCGCCGCGGCCGCGTAGGCAGCGTGTCCACTCATGGTTATGCCACGATGATAGGCTGGCACTACCGCCTGTGGCATGAGGCCATGGGGCTGAATGCCATTGCCAGCATATTTTGGACGGGCATGAATTTGATTTGCGGCGTGTACAAGAAATTGCGCTATGTGAAACGAATGGCAAGTAATGGCTTGTAAAAAACATCAAACAAATTTGGAACACTTGACAACAGACACACTTATCAGTCTGATACAACTTGGTTTGCATGGTACAAGCAACAGCAAAGTACAGATTGCGCCGCGTGTATCATGGCCCGAGGTGCTAAAGATGGCCTCAATGCAGGGCGTATCAGCCATTTGCCTTGACGGTATGCAGCAGCTGACGGAGCAGCCGGCACTTGACAAGGCACTTAAACTGCAGTGGATCGGAGGCGTGCTCAAACAAGAACAGGCCTGGCAGCAGCAATGGCACATGGCACAACAACTGGCCGCCCTGTATGCCGCGAATGGCATAGGCACCTATGTGATGAAAGGCTTTTCGCTGAGCCGCTTGTACCCCCAACCGGCACACAGGCCCTGTACGGACATGGACTGCTTTTTGCTGGCGCAGGACGGCACTTGTGCCTATGGCGCAGGCAACGACATTGCAGCGCACAACGGGCTGAAGGTGGACTGCGGATATTACAAACACTCCAAAATATTGTTGCGCGGGCTGACGGTGGAAAACCACCAATACCTGTTGCCCGTGAAAGGCAGCGGCAAGGCCAAAAGATTTGAGCGGGAGTTGCGGAGCTGGATTGACGACGGGCATAACGCACACATTGGCGAGACCGAACTGAGAGCCACCTCCCCCTTCTTCGACGCGGTGTTTGTGCTGGCCCATGCACAAGAGCATTTTTTGACAGAGGGCATCATTCTGCGCCATATTTGCGATTGGGCCATGGTGCTCAAGGCACATGGCAGCACAGTTAATTGGCAAGAGTGGAAAAAAGTTTGCCAAACGTATGGCCTACTGTCATTCGGCTATGCCATGAGCCGGCTGGCACAGCGCGTATGTGGCGTTGACATACCATTCGACTGCTCCAGCAATGACGATGCCGACCGCCGTTTGCTCGACGACACGCTGTACCGCCAGTCGGGGCGTAACCATCAGGCATCAGACTTCAAAGTACGTGTGGCATTGATTCGCAACATGATGCGCGACAGTTGGAAATACCGTCTGTTTTCAGACACCAATTCACTTCTGTTCTGTACACGTCGTGTGTGGGGCTATTTGTTTGACAAGGATTTAGACTGAACCTTATGTTTATAAAACGACTCTTCGACATAGCAGCCTCATTGGTGGGGCTGCTTTTAATTTGGTGGGTGTTCCCCATCGTGGCAATCCTTATACGCATAAAAATGCCGGGCGGCCCGGCATTCTTTTGCCAGAAACGTGTGGGCAAGGACGGACGGCTGTTCACTTGCCACAAGTTCCGTTCCATGACGGTCAACCACAACGGCTCGTCGGTAAGCGTGGCCGGCGACAGCCGCATCACACCATTCGGGGCCAAATTGCGCCACTACAAAATTGATGAACTGCCCGAACTGTGGGACGTGCTCATTGGCAACATGTCGTTCGTCGGCCCAAGGCCCGATGTGCCCGGGTATGCCGACAAGCTGCAAGGTGCCGACAGAGATGTGCTAAAGTTGCGTCCGGGCATTACGGGGCCAGCCACGTTGAAATACCGGTTGGAGGACGAAATGATTTCGGCCTACGTGGCCAAGTGCCAGGCCGAGGGTGACACGCGCCCCATGCAGGAGATTGCCACCGAATATAACGACACCATTATCTATCCCGACAAGGTGCGCCTCAACTGCTATTATTACAGACACTACTCCTTCTGCAAAGATATCGAAATGATATTTGCCACCGTGTTAGGCTTCAAGGTGAAGTTTGCAGGCGAGATGGTGTAAGGACGGACACAGAAAAGTGAGGTCACAGACTGTCTGACAGAATTTTCATCATCTGTGCAGCAGTTACCACTTTGGGCGTCTTTGGAAAATGTTTGAGGTTGCCAGTTACAAGGAAAGAGCTTTCTTCACTTAATGAAACTTCGTAAAAAGGGCGGTCCTTCTCGTCAGGCATTTCGCCATATCATAGGGAACCCGTTCCGAATGTATGCCAAAAGCCTTAATGTAGTCGAGAATGATTTTTATTTGCTCTTCACTGACCTTGAATTTCGGACGATGAAGTACCTCATCGTACTCCGAAAGGATTTCATCATTGTAGACAGGTATAATCTTGTTTTGAAACATACTGGCTACAACTTGAACAGTCGCGGCCAAAGGATTTTTGCTTATTCTTGCCGAGACTAACACATTCGTGTCAATTACCGCGTACACCATGATGCTTTTCCTTTAATCGTCTTACCTCGTCAATTTCTGCATTGATTTCTTCCAAAGTCAATTCGGGCGTATTGCTGTTTTCAGCTTCAGCGCGCAACTTGCTAAAAACATTCAATGCCCTTTCACGTATGTCGCTTTCAGTATCTGCTGAGATGGTAAACGGTATTTTGCGACAACGTATTACAGCCTTTACAAAAATATTGATAGCGGTATTGGCACTCATGCCAAATTGCGCGCAAAGTTCATCAAATATCGCTTTTTGCTGATTGTCCAAACGGACGGTCATAGACGTCTGTGACATAATGCTTATATGTTTAGATTAAACAGAACCTGTTAAGTAGATGTTCAACCAATTCAGAGCACCTACTAATGTGATGTAAAATTACTGCATTGTGACGTAAAATGCAAGCATATTAACAAATATTACTATGGATACAGAAAGACAAACCATTTACCTCTGCCTGGCCCACATGAGCGAGGCAGGGCTTGAACAGAAATATGTGAAAGAGGCATTCGACACCAACTGGGTGGTGCCCATGGGGCCTAATGTGAATGCCTTCGAGCACAATTTGGAGGCGTTTGCCAACAGCAAGAGCAATGGCACGACACCGCTCGACCGCAAAGTGGTGTGCCTGAGCGCGGGCACGGCTGCCGTGCATCTGGCCCTGATTGGCTGCGGGGTGAAAGCCGGCGACGAGGTGCTGGTGCAGAGTTTCACATTCTGCGCCTCGAGCCACCCCGTCACCTACCTTGGTGCCAAGCCCGTGTTTGTAGGCTCCGAGGGCGAAACCTGGAACATGGACCCCGCCCTGCTCGAAAAGGCCATCATCGACCGCCAACAAAAGACTGGCAAACTGCCCAAGGCCATTGTGCCCGTGGCACTTTACGGCATGCCCTACCGCATTGACGAGATAATGGACATTGCCAACCGTTACGGCATACCCGTGGTGGAGGACGCCGCCGAGGGCATGGGCTCGCGCTACAACGGACAGGTGCTCGGCACATTCGGCCGTTATGGCGTACTGTCGTTCAACGGCAACAAGATGATTACCACCTCGGGGGGCGGTGCACTGATTTGCCGCAATGCCGATGAGGCCAACAACATTATGTGGTATGCCACACAGGCCCGCGATGCCTACCCCTACTACCAACACACCGCCATTGGCTACAACTACCGCATGAGCAATGTGTGCGCGGGCATAGGCCGCGGACAGATGACCGTGCTTAACGACCACATAGCGCACCACAAGCATGTGCAGGCCCTGTATGAAGAACTGCTCAAGGACGTGCCAGGTGTACACATGCACAAGCAGCCGGCCGATCCGCGCTACGATGCCAACTACTGGCTCTGTGCCGCCACGCTCGATGCCGATGTGCGCATCAAGGGGCAAGATGCTGCCTACAAAGAGGTGATAACCACTGCCGTGGGCGGTGCGGCAGGCGTTATTCATGCAGTAGACTCTGCCGTGACCGACTGTCAGCCCAATGCCAATGTAGAGGCTTTGCGTGTGTTCATGTTGCAGAAAAAAGTGGAGTGCCGTCCTGTGTGGAAACCCATGCACAAGCAGCCCGTCTATGCCGATGCTGAGGTTTACACCAACGGCATTGAGGAGGCCATATTCAAGGTAGGCTTCTGTCTGCCCGCCGGCCCATGGGTCACCGACGATGATGTGCACTACATTGTAGACTGCATTAAGGAGGCTATGGCATAAAGCACAACACGACTATTCAAAGTATCCACTATGAGGGAGGGCGCATCAACCTGATGCACCCTCCCTCATTGTTTTTCCTGACTTTATCACTTTTTTTGCTCCATTGAATAGCGCATATTGAAAATCAAAGAATTACGTAATAAAGATGGGTGATGCAGGGTGGCGCAAGCAAAAAAGCAATCCTTGTTTTGCTCTTTTAAGGGCTGTTCGCCCTTGTGCCGCTTAGCGCGGTAGACATAAGTACATAAGCTGCATAAGTAACATAAGGCTGGCGCCGTGGTTTTCCACATAAGCTGAGGCAGGGCTGGGCGCCCTGCTTGCTCACGGGCACAAACCCTTTGTCCGTCGGGTCGCGCCGTTGCACTTCGGGCGTGCAGTCAGGCACATTATAGCGCATGTCGCACAGTTCGTCCATCAGGGTGATGGCTTGTTCGGTCAGACCGCAGTCTGTGGTGTTGCCAGTTGTTTGCGATGCGCAGTCAGTGTCGTTGCCCATGCGTTTTTGCGACTGGGGCGTTTCAGCGTTTTTAGTTTGTGGTTTCGGGTTATGCGCGATAGCGTCGATCAGTTTGTCAACGCCACGTTTCACAATGGCATCGGCATAGCGCAACATTCTGTTAAGCATTCGTTTCATGGTAGTAATAAGTAGGTGTTCAAAATTATTTTATACAATCAGTAGGTGTCATTTTCACATTGAAAGCACATTCTCGAGGCGCATCTGTTCCCTTCGGCCTCGGTCACATAGCCCGCTATGCTCCCTCACCCGAAGGAAACATCTGCACCCCGATAATGCACTTTCAATGTAAAAATAATTTTGAACACCTACTTACAATTTGGTTTTGTATAAAAGCAAAGTGCTGCAAAGGTAACACCAAGGCATTGCACCCCACAAAAAAAGTGTACAATTTGTACACAAATATTTGTTCCCTCCCCGTCTGCCTACATGTAAAAGAGTGCGTGTGTTTTTACTGCCATCTTACACTTTTTGTGCGTAACAGGTTGATACACAGAGGTTTCAAGAGTGTAAGATGATTTCAAAGTATCTTACACACCCTTGCATACATCTTACACACCTTACCCAACTGCCGCGCAGTCGGTTTGGACGTATGCGGTGGGTTATACGGCATAGGGACGTAGAACAATCTGTCGGAGCAACAGACTTTTCTGTTCCCCTATGCTGTGATATTGTATTCCCATACTTGTGCCGTGTGGCAGCGTGTAGGTTGTGTGTAGGTAAAATTGGCAGCATCTTACACTGAGTAAAGTATTGATAACCAATGCGTTGCAAGGTATTAGTGTAAGATGTAAGATACTCGGTATGTAAAGTTTTTGTAGTATGGTAAAGGTCTCGCTACCACAAAACGCAAGCACTAATGGAGGCGACGCGTCCCATGAGTTTTGAGATTTGTCGCTAACGCGAAAACATAAGAACATAAGGACATAAGAACATAAGTGCTTCAAGACTTACGGGCATGGACTTGCGTCCATATGCCCTCAAGAACATAAGGGCTACGCCGTAGCGTTTTTTGCTATTGCTTTCTTGTTTATGAGGCTCAAGGGCTGTTCGCCCTTGTACCGCTTACCGCGGGATACATAAGAACATAAGCTACATAAGTAACATAAGGCTGGCGCCGTGGTTTTTTACATAAGCTGAGGCAGGGCTGCCCGCCCTGCCTGTAAGATACATAAGGGCTGACGCCTGATGAAGAGAACTCATTAATTGTTCGTTCCATTATGTTATCACTACAAATTACATAAGAACTGACAACACTAGTGTACATATAACTGCACAAATAATAGTGCAATATTTACAAGAAACTGCACTATTATTTGTGCAATATACCCCAAATAAGCCCCATTTGACCATAATTGCACAAAAAATAGTGCAGTATTCAACAAAAACTGCACAAAAAGTAGTGCGTTTTATAACGTATAATCCATTACAAGAAATATTACGACCACGCAATAAAAGACAGACCATTTACCTTTGCTTGGCCCACATGAACGAGGCAGGGCTTGAACAGAAATCTGTGAAAGAGGCATTCGACACCAACTGGGTGGTGCCATGGGGCCTAACGTTGCTGCCTACAAGGAGGTGTTAACCACTGCCGTGGGTGGTGCGGCAGGCGTTATTCATGCAGTAGACTCTGCCGTGATCGACTGTCAGCCCAATGCCAATGTAGAGGCTTTGCGTGTGTTTTTGGTAAACTGGTGTCCAAGATAAAAAGAACGAGGAGGGTCCATCACATTTTGACGGATCCTCCTCATTATCTTGTAACGCACAAAAGGCGTGTAGTGACCCCGCAGGGATTCAAACCCTGGACCTTCAGAACCGGAATCTGACGCTCTATTCAGCTAAGCTACGGGGCCGAGATAGTGCAAACTGAGAGCAGAAAGTCAAGCTCGCTTGAACTTTTTGCCGAGGTGCAGCCTATCTTCTGCAAAGATAGTGCAAACTGAGAGCAGAAAGTCAAGCTTGCTTGAGCTTTATGCTGAGGTGCAGCCTATCTTCTGCAAAGATAAATAATTAAAATGACATGAGCAAGGATAACGTGACGGCCGCCATGCTAATGGCAATTATTGCGGTCCGGTAAAACGTATACGATCGGATTCAAGCACTAAACGCTAACACTAATGGGGGCGACGCGTCCCGCGTCGGAATTTTAGGCTAAGGCTCACAGACAGGCGCGTAATTAGTGCTGCCAACGAACCATTATTTCGTGTAAGAACATTGCATTTTTCCCGACGCGAGACGCGTCGCCCCCATTAGTGCTTGCGTTTGCTGGTAGCGTTTAGTGGTTTACAGTAAATGGTGATGTAACGCCAAACTTAATTCTGTACCACCGTGATGGGAGTGCTGACGCCATTCGACTTGAGCGTGAGCGTCACGCTTCTATATAACAAAGTTCAAATATCATCTTTGTTATTATCTCAACTTGTTTGCCATTCTGGCAAAGGGAACTGTCCGGTAAAACGTAGACGATCGGACTCAAGCACCAAACGCTAACACTAATGGGGGCGACGCGTCCCGCGTCGGGAACTAAGACAAAGGCTCACAGACAAGCATGTAATTAGTGCTGTCTGTGAGCCTTTGTTTAGTGTATGAACATTGCATTTTTCCCGACGCGAGACGCGTCGCCCCCATTAGTGCTTGCGTTTGCTGGTAGCGTTTAGTGGTTTACAGTAAATGGTGATGTAACGCCAAACTTAATTCTGTACCACCGTGATGGGAGTGCTGACGCCATTCGACTTGAGCGTGAGCGTCACGCTTCTATATAACAAAGTTCAAATATCATCTTTGTTATTATCTCAACTTGTTTGCCATTCTGGCAAAGGGAACTGTCCGGTAAAACGTAGACGATCGGACTCAAGCACCAAACGCTAACACTAATGGGGGCGACGCGTCCCGCGTCGGGAACTAAGACAAAGGCTCACAGACAAGCATGTAATTAGTGCTGTCTGTGAGCCTTTGTTTAGTGTATGAACATTGCATTTTTCCCGACGCGAGACGCGTCGCCCCCATTAGTGCTTGCGTTTGCTGGTAGCGTTTAGTGGTTTACAGTAAATGGTGATGTAACGCCAAACTTAATTCTGTACCACCGTGATGGGAGTGCTGACGCCATTCGACTTGAGCGTGAGCGTCACGCTGCGCTGATGGCCCGTAGTGTTGCGCGACACCTTGAGCGTGTCGGTGCAAAGCACATTCTTGCGTATGTCGGCCGGCGAAAGCGTGTGCGTAAGCCAGTCGCAATCATCAAATCCGGTAAGTTCGGCCCCATCGGCATACACCGTAAAGGTGATGACAGGTTTGGCTGTGTGGGTAACCCCGTCCTTGGTGGTGGCGCTGTGCAAACCCTCAGAGTTGATATTCTTGAGTGTGAAAGTGCCCGTAGTGCTGTCGTAAACCGGCAAGCTGATGTTCAGATAAGGTTTCTGCGTAAACACGGGGCTGAACGAGCCGATGTGCTTGGTGGGATTTGTCAGCGTGAAAGTGGCTGTGCGCTCCTGGCCCGTTGTGTTGGGCGTGAAAGTGAAAGTGGCACGGCTGCGGTCAATGTAGCCCTTGCGCACCACGAGTGTGTCGGGAGCAGGCTTGCCGTTAACCGACATCTGCATCCAGTCGCTCTCGCAAGTATATGTCCAAGTATCGGTACTCGTCACTTTGATTGAGTCCTCTGTTTGGTCAGCATAAACAATGAGGGCGTTGTTGTTATGTGTGCCTTGCCAGTAAAACTGGTGAAAGTCGTTGTCTGCGTCATCACACGACGTTACAAAGGCTGCGGCTGCAATAGTAGCTGCCGCCAGAGCAAAGAGTGATTTCAGTTTCATAACTTGTGTCTGTTAAATTGGTATGTAGTGTTATGCTTTAGAATGAATGTATGTACGTGCGGCATGGGCCACTTCCCCACTCTACCCTCGTTTAGTACCACTCCACGTTGGTTGAGTAAGAGCTGCGTTTCTCCCACTTCAAGGCATCGGCCAATTCGGAGGCACGTGCACGGAAGGTGAAATTGAACGACGAATAAGGCTTGAGCACCACGTTGGCCGACATTTCAAAGCAATGCAAGTCGCGCGAGAGCGACATGGTAGTCATTGACAACTTGTGCATTTCAAAGTCGTAGCCAGACGAGAATGAAATGTTCCACCCCTCGGCTATGCGCAGGTAACCCGAAGCATTGAGCGTCTGCGTAAACGAGAAGGGGTAGCGCATTCGGCGCACATTGATTTGCCGGCTGCGGTCCTCGGCCATGGTAATGCCATACGACAGTGTGAGCGACCATGGCATGCTGAAGGTAAGATAGCCATCGGCATCAACCTTGGCCTTGTTTTTGGGTTTTCGTCCACCCTTGCGCGCGGTTTTCAAGTCGGGGTCCACATTGGCATCTTCCACATCGTCAGCATCAGAGTCTGCTGTATTGTCCTTGGCCGAACTGTCGGCCTTGCGGCGTCCGTGCAGAAAATCCATCAACTTGTTCCACGTCTGATTGTTGAGCGTGTACGACAAGTTCTGCGACATGCCTTGGAAACGTCCAAACCGGCCGTAGCTCCATTCCGTGCGGTCGGAGGTTACCACCTGGCCGTTTTCGTTGAACTTGTAAGCATAGGTGGCAAACACTGCCGCCATCGAGAAGGTTTTATTCTTGCCCAACTTCAGTCGCAGTCGTGTGCTGAGGTTGCTCCACGGCTGGCGGCTGGCCGCCATGTTGTACGACAGCGAGGCCGAAAGTTCGTCGATGAGCGATATTTTGCGGTAACCCGTAGAGTCGCGGTCGGAGCGCACCTTCATTTCGAGGTTGTTCGACACCGACATCGATATCAAGCCCTGCTTCGAGCCCGAGGGGTAGCCATATATGCCGTTTGAGTAGGGCGAATACGCCACCATGGTTGAATTACCCGAAGCATCGGTGCGCTCATACTCCTTGCGGTAGCCATAGCGCGAGGCGGTAAAGTCGGGCGCATAGCTAAAGGTGACAGCGGGCTTGAACACGTGGCGAATGGCCACAATCTTTCCGCCAAAGAGTTTTTTCCACGGTTTGTAAAAACCATAGAGCGTGGTGTTGGCTGTTACGCCCACATTCCAGTCGTAGAGGTTGTAAAAGCCATAGGTGGTGTCGCACACCTCCTGCTGCAGCAGCGTGTTCCACGAGCGGTTGATGCGTGAGGCATACATGATGTCGCGAAACGAGAACGATGGCGATATGTTGATGTACTTGAACAGCTGGAAGGTGGCATCGATTGGCACACGATGCTGCATGCCATTGCGCCAGTCCTTTATCAGGTTCGACTTAAAGAGCAGGTTCTCCTTGGTGGTGATGGAGTTTGACATTTGTCCGGTGTACGACATCGAAATCTTTTCGTACCACCGCTCCTTTCCCACCTGATGCTTGCGGCGGAAGGGGTAAAAGCGTGCCAACGATATGCTCACATCGGGCAGTGTGAGGGCTATGGTGGAGTCGCGCATGTTTTGTGTCAAGTTGGCCGAGGCCGATATGCTTAGCCCGATGTTGGTAAACGTGTGGCCAAAACTTACCGAACTGGCGCGGGTGCTCTGCGTGTACGACAGGGGGTTGTACATGCTTTCAAGATTTTTGCGCTCATAGTTTTCGGAGGCAAAGTTCACACGTGCCGAAAAGGTGGTGTTAGGCATGGCCTTCGAGTCCTTGGTGTGTGTCCATTGCAGTTTGAGGCTCTTTGTCACAGCATAGTCGGGCATGTTCTTTTCGCCCTCCACCGTGCGCAAGTAGCTAAAGTAGAAGTTGCCGCGAAAGCGGTAGCGCTTGTTGTAGTTGGTCTCGGCACTCAAGCCCCACGAGCCCTTGGTGTAGATTTCGCCCAAGGCCTTGAGGTCCATATAGTCGTTGATGGCCCAATAGTAGCCACCATCGCGCAGGTAAAATCCGCGGCTCGTTTCGTCGCCATACGATGGCATGACAAAGCCCGACGAATACTTTTTGTTGAACGGGAAGAATCCGTAGGGTATGGCCAGCGGCAGTGGCACGTCCTCCACCACCAGGTGTGCCGGTCCGAACACCACGTCCTTGCCCGGCCGCACCTTGGCACGCGACAGTGCCAAATAAAAGTGCGGGTGCTTGGCATCGCAAGTGGTGTAACGCCCCTTTTCGAGGTAGAGTGTACCGTCGGCGGCACGTTTTGAGCGTTCACTCGTCATAAAGCCGTCGCCCTGTTTGGTGTTGACGTTGAGAATGTAGCCCTTTTTGGTTTTGAAATTGAACGACATGCGCTCGCTGTCATATTGGTCAGTGCCCTGTGTGTATTGCGGACGTCCGTCGAGCCCGCCCTCCACCGTTGAGTCGGCACGGGCCTCAGCATGCACCATGCTCGAGTCCATGTTCATCGATATTTTGGCTGCCGTCAGCTGCATATTCTGATAGTTCACTTGTGCCTTGCCATAAAGGTAAGCCAGTCCGCTGGCGGCGTCGTATACCATGGAGTCGGCAGCCTGATATTCTACCGGCGAGTCAATGCCAGGTTTGGTCTTGACGGTGTCCACCCTCACCGAATCGCGGTGTGTGGTGTCCGTGGCGGCCGCTTCGTCCTTCGGCACACGCGGCTTTACGTCTGCGGTGCGTGGTGTGGCGGCGGTTTGTTTGGTAATAGTGGTGTCAGTCGTCACACTGTCGTGTACTGCTGGCACAGCCGGTTGCTGTGGCTGCAAACGCAAGTGGCTGGCCACAACACATAGTGTGGTCAGCAATGACAGTATGAAGAGAGATAGTTTTCGCATGAATTGTGTTGGGAGGAGGGGGATATAATACGGGGTGAATGCCGGGTGCGCCTTACAGTGCAGGTTGTTCACTGCCCGGCCGAGGGGAGCAATTCGGGTTCAAACAGCTTTACCCAGTTCCAGAAAATGTCCACGCCCTCGTGTCCAAATTTTTCAAGACTTTTAGCTGTATCTCCGGCAGAGCGTATGCGGTCGGGGTGGCTCTTTGAGTAGTACTTGTCGGCATAGCACACGAGTTGTTCCTCAAGTGTTTCGGGCCGGTAGTCGCCTTCGGGCAAAGGTAATTCGCGTGCCTTTATCACCTCAGGTGTGAGTCCGGTGCCGGTATGGCGTTCGCACACGCGCGCCACCTTGTCGAGTCCTTCCTTGCGCATCAGTTGTCCGCCAAGATAGCCGTGCATCAAGTAGTGGTGCGTGCCATGACAGTGAATGGCAGGTGCGTCGGTCATAAATATGCCTATATCGTGCAGCATGGCCGCCTGTTCTACAAAGGCACGGTCGATGTGCAGTTCGGGGTGATTATCAACGATTTTAAGCGCCCTACCTGTCACCTGTTTGCTATGTTTTATGAGCAATTTGCGCAAAGGCTCATTGTCGGCATAATACTTATTTATAATATCTAAAGCACTCATCGTGAGTTTTTAGGTGCAAAGTTAGTGCAAACCGAAAGTAAAGCGAAAGAAAAAGTGTACTTTTTCTTTCACTTTACTGAGGTGCAGCCTAACTTGGCGAAGCAAAGTTAGTGCAAGGTGAGTGAAATGCAAAATGAAAGTCCAAAAGACTTTCATTTTCATTTCCGAACCGCAGCCTAACTTGGCAAAGCAAAGCAAGCAACACATCTCATTCAATCCACCCACACTTTGTATACAGCGCACTTTCCCTTTACGTCCGTTACGCGCAATACGTACAGCCCAGTTTCTACACCACGGCATTCCAACAACTGCGCGTGTGCAGCACGCGATGTGGCCACCAATCGTCCATCAGTTGCAAACACCTGCAACTCACATAGGTCCGACGCGTCCGAACGCACCTGCACGTCATGCCCCACCACCCTCAAAGAATGAGAATGGCAAACAGTTTCACATTTTACGGCTGTCTTTGCAGCCACCAAGGCATAACGTCCCAAATCCGTTCCACACGTGTTCAGCGTCAATGTCATACCCTGATAAAGCGCGCACACATCACCCGTCAAACGATCAAGCAAAGCATAGTTCGTCAAATCAGTATGCCCCTTTGCAGCAAAGCGCAAAGTCAGCGTGTCATGCTGTGCCGCATATATGCCAAGGTCCAAAGCCCTGCCATCAAACACCGTCACATCACAAGCTTCCCCATCGTGCGACTGAGCGAACAGAGCCAGCTGCGGCTTGGCCCCGGCATCAAACAAGGTGGCCGAGCCCTTCAAGCCCTTTGTTCCCGTCACAATCCACGCCGAAGCCTCAAGCCCCGTATGCTTGCTCGTCAGAGTCAAGCGCAAAGCATCTGCGGCGGCCCCCTCCTCCGGCACCTCATCGGTCAGCATGCCACCGTTCAACACCAAGTCTATCGACTGTTGAGCCTCAGCAGTCTCCACAAAGAAAGCCTCTCCCGGCCCAATGCGCATGGCATCACCCACCAATTGTCCATCAGCCAACACGGCGGTATTGTTAGTATTACCATCGTAAAGCTTCACACCTTTTATGACAGAAGCATTGCCCTTGAGCAAACGAGCCACATTGATATAACTCTGAAACGGATTACCCACCAAAAAGAATGTACCCGCTTTTTCGCCCGAAAGGTGCAATGTCAACGGCACGCTTCCCTTATACACATGGCGCTGCTGCGTATTTTCTCCACCACCCACATAGCCCTTATAAGTATAATTCTCCGGTGTGGTGTTTGCATCGTCTTCATACACAAAGCGCCCTGCCCGACTTCGGTCAAAGTCCGTTTCCTGCAATGCAAGCTGTGTGCGGTCATAGTTATTGTAATAATTATAGGCAGTATGCTCCTTCGGAAAGCGGAAACGGAACACCTGCGTTGCGGGCAGTGCATCGTTATCCACCCACAACGAAAAGCCTTCACCGCAACCATACAAATGCTTCAGATGGTTAAAGTGGTTGGTCCACTCCGTCTGCGTCACAGCCACAGTCGTCTGCTCGCCTGTTGTTCCATCACCCAACAGTTTTCCAGGGGCCGCCTTGTTCCACAAGCGTTGGTATATGATAGGATTAAAGCGGTTTTGCGGTGCACTTGTCTCATCAAGCGTTGTAAAGTAATCACCAGTCTGCACGCCTTTCATGCTGGCCGGCACAAACGCATCACCCGTATAGGTGTCGTGCAACGTTGGTGCAAGCAAGTAATAGCGGTTGGGAGCAAGCGCCCACTCTACCCACGCCTTGGTATAGTTCAGACATTGTGGTGCGCCCACTGCCGCTTGCGGTTCAAAATGAATATTGTTGCAGCAAAACAAGTCAGCACGCATCACCTCAGACTCGGCCACACTGAGCACAGGGTAACGCACCGCCTGCGAGGGAATGACCACATCCGTACAACAATAGGGTGAGCCATTCGTCCAGTTATTCCACTCATTCCAGTCGGCCGTAGCGGCATTCTTGCGCCAAGTCGTCTGATTAGGGTGTACCGTATATGGCACACTGGTCAGCAAATTGCCACTGCCATCATATACCAGCAAATTATAGCGTCCGGACACCGACATCACATAAGTTCGCGAAAAGTCTCCAGTGGTGCTCGTCGTAAATGCGTCATTTATCCCTTGCTCCTTCATCACCACACGGTAGTCCGTTTCCGAGGTACCTGTACCACTTACAGTAATGCTGCCGCCCTTACATACATCAGTAATAGCAATGTCCTTTATTGTAGTTTTGCACGATACCGTGTCCTTACAATCAGGAATGCCATCGTTGTCAATATCCCCACGCAGGAATATGCCGTAAAACTTTTGAACGTCTAATGCCGACACCACCCCGGCTATGGTCAGCCTTATCTCGTCATACATTTCCTTGGGCTGCATAAGCAACAAATTCTTCTCGCCATAACCTATCACATTGGCCCCGAGCACCTTCCAATCGGTAAACTTATCACCCGTAGGCTTACCCTTATAATAGGTTTCGACCGTGAGCCAAGCACCCACCGAAGCCCCAAGAGCATAGGTCTTTTGGTCCACCACAATGCCCAACTGGTGACGGAAGTCAAGTGTGTGGCCCATATTCACCGCTATTACCGAGCCACCCCCCACATCAACAGTGTTCACTATGGTCATGGCCGTGTTAAGATTGCCATCAACCAGGCAACTCAGGTTATCGTCAACCCCCGCCACCTTTACAGCCCCTGCCATTTGGCAAGCATTGGCATTGATGCTGGTGCCAGTTGTATCACTCAACACCACTGCCCCGCAACTCAACGCATTGGCACAAGGCGAGTTGCTATCCTCCATAAAGGCATAGTAAAGTTTCAACTTTGACAGTCCAAGATCGAGCACACCCGATTTCCACAACACTATCTGGTCAAACTGTATGGGCTTGGCGTCCTTGTCAATAGGTTCGACACGTATGCTGAAACGCACCTTCTGCGTTTTTGTGCTGGTGCCCACACCCGCCCCAATGGCATTGCTCTCGCTAATGACATGCCGGTACACCTCCTTGTTATCCTTGTAGCAGCGTATTTGGAAGAACTCCAACACCTTAGCATCAATCACCTCATTGTCGCTCTCCACCACGAAGCCCACATTCACAGCCCCCTGTTGGTCGGCTGTGCCATCAAACATGAGTCCGTCTGTGCGCTGCACACCTGCAATAGCCAGATTATTGGCCACACCGAGGCCACCCACATAAGTGGCATAGTTGCCATAGTCCTTGTCGAGCAAGTTCTCAGCATGTTCAAGGTTAGATATCGACACCAACGAACCCGAGCCATCAGGTATCTGGTCGTTCATCAGGGTATAAGTGCCATACACAGCCTGGTCAAGGTTTACAAAGTCTGTGCCGCAATGCTCGGTCTTGTCCAGCCCAAAGTTGTCACCCACCACCAGTGTCACATCGTCGTGGCAGCCATCAGCTGCCGTGGCGCGGAAGGTGTATTCGCCTGGCACATTCATTCCCGTCACATAGCCCGAGGCTGTCACCTTGGCATTAGCCCCTTCGGGCTGCAGCAACAGCGTCCAGCTTACCGACAGGGCCGGATTGCTGTGCAGTTGGAATGATGTTTGCGAGTCGCACACATTGGTGTTGGTAGTGGTACGTATGTCACAATGGTGTGCCACATCGGGGGCCTCCTTCACAAAGCCATAATACACACGCGTGCCGCCCAAGTCCACTTTCAAACCGCCATAAAAGGCTATGCGCGCCCCCGAAAAGTCGCATTTGGCCAGTATTGATGCCGTGCCGTCACCCCCCGTGGCCACGCCCAAACCAAGTACGCCGGCCGAGAGGGTCTCGGTCTGCACATTCTTGCCTGCGCGGTTAAACAGTTCTATGTTAACGGCCGACCCGAGCGACAGGTCGAGCAACGCAACATTTTTATACTTAAAGCCCACCTCGCTGCCAGCCTTGAACACTTCCTGTCCGTTATCGTTCTCGCCTCCTGGGGCACATTCTATCTTTGCACCGCCCATGTAAGCCAATCCCACAAACGGGGTGAGCGACATATAGTTGTTCAGGTCATCGTCAACAAGTCTCTTCTTTTCCTCATCTGTTACCGGAAAAGGTATACCGAGCAGCACGGGGTTCTCTCCCGACACCGACTTGATGTAAGCCCCGGGGGCAGTCGTCCCCACCTTTTCGCCATAGGCTTTCACACCATTATCGGTGAGCAGTGTCTGTGTCACACGGCCCACAAAGGCATATTTAATTTTGAGTGCCATGCCCAAGTCAAGGTTCACACCGCCCGAGGGTTGCAAACACACCTCGTCAAATATTTCGCGCGCCTTGGCAGTAAGGCATATACAAGTCTCGTCCGAACCGGGGATTTTGATAAGCGTCAAACTCACCCCACCAGCATTTTGGCCCTCCTGCACAGGAATGGTGCTACCCAGCACGCCATCGCGATAGAACACCAGGCTCATAGCCTTTACCACATCAAGGGTAAGCACACTGGCCCCCGATGAGGCCACCACACAAAAACCAGCTTCAGTGCCCTCGCCATAATAGTTGTTCTTATCGCGCACACTCACTATGGGGTTGACCGTCACGCCCGCTTTAAGCACCGAGGGGAAAGTGGCATAGTCCGACAAGTCCTCGTTGGTTATATTGCCCAAGCTGTCGGCCCACTCGCCCACCCCTACGGCACTTACCAGTTTGTTCACCGTGCAACCACTGCCCACCAGTGCCCGGCGGTTTTCCAGATACTTCCAGTTCGACACTGTTGGCTGATTTTCATTGGCATCGCGGTCGTACCACACGGTGCGTCTGCTGTCAAGCAGTCCGTCGGCCGTAGGCGTATCGCTGGCACTTTGCGCCAGCACCGCGGTAGCAAACTGCAACAAGCAGCAAGTTAATAGCACACTTATGCGTTGTATCATAGTTCTTTATATGCTTTTAGTCTCACAACGGGCTCTTTCCCGTAATAGTCGAGAGCTTCCCCTTAAATCTGTAAAGTTGATTGCGACGTAAATAATAGGTGTTATCGCTCACGTCGGGAGCGATAATGCCCGTTCCCTGTTCGGCAGACGACACATTGGCGGTTGTAATGGGATAGTCGAGCGGTTGATGTAGTTGTAGGTCCTTCTTACAGAACACGCGCAGTGCCAAGCGGGTTGCCGTGGGCAACACCCAAGCCCCAAGAGTTATGGTGCTGCCTTCGGCTATCACATCGTTGCCCTCAGCCATAGCTATCACGGTATAGGAGTCCTTGTCAAGCTTTTGAGTTATCGGGTTGAAAGCCTGCGCAAAGGCATCGTAGCTATTGAGTTTGACCGCGGTGTTGGTATGGTTGGCCATCAAAGCCAGCCAATGCACATCGCCCTTGCTCTGCTTGTCTATGCTGAGTGTCATTTCCACACGTGCCATGCCACGGTACAACACACCCGTCAATGGTGAGTTCGAAATTATCTCGCCATTGCTCTGCTGCTCTCTGAAGTGCACCACACGGTTGCCCATAGCCGTATGACACTCGCCATAGAACAACTGCGGCGCATAACTCAGGTAACCACTCAAGCAATTATCATTCTTTAGACCATAAGAACCATACAAAAACTCCTTCCAGCCAGTCACATTGGCCTTGACTATGTCGGCTTGCGCCTCGGCCAGAGTGGTACCGTTTTGCAAATTAAGCATAAACAAGTTTTGCTCACCCGTGGCAGCGGGTATCAAGTTATGCGATGGTGGGAGAGCAATGCTCGAACTGTAGGCCACAGCAATGACACGATACTGATAGCCGCGCATCTTTTTGAGTTTGCCCTTAGCCGTCAAGCGGTGGTCCGAAGCGGAGGCACGGCTACACGTCACCTTTTGGTCATTGGTAGGGTCATAAACGAACTCACTGTCGCTAATGGTTGCAGCCTCATAAACGGCCTCGCTGCTTGCTTCGTCGTCACCTGTCACCTTGCGTCTGAAGGCAACGATACGCACATGGTCGGTTTGCACTGCAGCGGCCTCGCCGTCCACCTTCGGATCGTAAGGGTCGGTAGCCGCACCCGGTGGTGCCGAGCGGGTGGTGTTTGCGGGTAAAGCATAAGTGCCGCCAAAGGTGATACTTACAGGCACAACAACGCTTTCACTGTCCACCTCACCTACTGTCGGTTGAGGCGGCACCGTGGCGATGTCATCACTGCAGGCTGCAAGCACAGCTACCAATGCCCCGCATAACAGCCGGGTGCATCGATACTTCTTTTTACTGAATATCAAAGTCATGATCTTTCTCAAAATTCGGCTCTACCTGTATGGTTATGTCAGCGGTTGCCTCACCCAAGCTGAGCGGCTCATTTTGTTGCAAATTGAGTGTACCGATGGTATAGAAGCAATTTGCCCGGAGCGGAAAGTTGTAGCTGCGGGTCTTGCCATCGTCCACCGCCACACGGTAGGTTTTATACAGCACACCGCCCTTGTAAAGTTTCAAATTAAGCGTGCCTGTACCTTGGTCGGCCGAGGCCTCTACCGGCAACACATAAGCGCCATCAAGCACTGTTCCGACACGTTTTTTCAACGTGGTGCCCGTCACGGCCACTCCCGCCAGCGTGCCTTCATTCACCGGCAGGTCAAGCAGTGTGGTGCTGCCATCGGCTGTGGCTGTGCCATGGTCCATGTAGGCACCATCTGCGGCATCGGGCTTTGCCACAAGGGGCACTTCGCTATGTTGGTCTTTATACAGCACCAACTTGATGTCGGTCACCCCCTCGGGTATGTCGTTAAGATAAGCCTGCACCCCGGCCACACGCCGGTACAGGTCAATGGTCACCAGGTTGTTGCCACGTTGGGGCACGCATTCAGCCGTGCCGGCAAAGAGTTCAGCATGGTTCATATCGTGCGCAGTCTTGCTAGTGGCCAAACGGGCCACGGCTTGTCCGAGCGTGGTGCCATTGGTTATGGCTGCTGGCAGATTGTAAGTAGGGCCTGCACCCTCAGCGGTGGCGCCGGGCTTATTGTCAAGGCCAACAGCCAGCAGGGTGTATGTAGTACTTCCGTCGTAAACGAAAATATTAGGGTCTATTTTGTAAAATTGCGACGCCGTCTGGCCAGTTGATTGTTGCCAGTCTACATCGAGGCTTTTAATGCACTCGGCATCGCTGCCTGTGCCTTTGAATATGTACAGTTGCACATACTCCACATGCTGCACATTGTCTGAGCTTTGCAGCGTAGTGCGTTGCACACGAGCCGATGCTTGCAAACATACGCTCACATGGTCTTGCGTGGCACCCTCATCTGCCAACACGGTGTCGGCTGTGCACGAAGGCAGCAACCCACACAATAATGCCACCACGATTGAGGCACATATTTTGATAGAATAATTCATTGCGCATAATACATTGATGTATGGTAAAACGCCCAAGCGCATATTTATGGCATCTACGACAATGCTTTTACCATACAAAATTATTCTAAAGCAAAAAGGTTCAAGAACCTGCACACACAGCACAACGCCCTTGAACCTTTTGTATGTAATTTTAGGGTTTAAGCCAATAAGACTATTCGTCAATGCTCATGTGATGCAGAGCTTCCCAGTTGTCGTTCACGCGGATTACAACGTTCTGTATCTTGCTCAAGTCAGTGGGTTGATCGCCAGGAACGGGAGTTTCGGGATCGGGGTTGGTGGTACCCTGCTTGTGAATACCTATTGAGTAGATGTGGTTGCGGAACAAGCTGAACACATCGGCAGTCTCGGCAAAGCCCATGGCTGTGCCTGTGCCAAACAAATCGGCTGATGCCGTCTCGCCCGTCTTACCTACCTGTGCATTCGATGCGTCCAACTTCACAGGCCAAGCATAGAGCACATTGCCTGTTGCATCAAGCAATTGCAGTTCAAGGGTTGACTTGCCCTGCGTTGCACTGAATGGTACGATAAAATTACTGGCAAACACTGAGCCTTTCAAGTAGCTACCGCTGTAGTGCTTTGTCCAGTTGGTGTCTTTCTTGTCGTACACACCATCTTTGTTCTCGTCGCCACCGGGGAACCAGTCGGTTATTTTGGCACTGAACAATACATTTGCTTCATCGCCATTAAGGAATTTGGCTGTTTTGGTGGCAGGCACCGAACCATTAACCATATACATCACATTGGCATCAGTTGTCGTAAATGAGCTGTTGAATGAGCCGAATGTGAGCACCGTGTTCTTGGTACGCGACACCATGCGTATGCTGGCCACAACGGTCTCACCTATCTTGGCCGGAATTGAAGTAAAGTAGCCATAAGCGCCGGCCACCTGGCGGTGCAAGGTCACATCTACGCTCTTTATTGCCTTGTTGGCATCAGTTCCCTCAATCTTCTTATCGGCCGACACGCTAAACTTTTGCTCGCCGGCAAACACCTCCTTGGCTTCGGTACTTGCCTGTGTGGTGGCTGTTATATTCTTGTCAACAGTTGTGCCCTTTACTGGCAAAGACAAGGTATAGTTGCCATCATTGTAGCCTACTGCCGTCACAACGTAACTGCCAGCATCCAACTTGTCGGCCTTTGGTATGGTAAAAGTGAGTTTTTTGCCATGGCCATCGGTAGTATAGTCAGTGGCTGTGCCGTTCCAGTTTTCTAATGTGTGAGTGTATACCACCTTGTTGTGGTTCGCACCCTCAGCCAACGAGCGTATTACGAGTGTCACCTTCTCAATGCTTTGGCCGGCAGCTTCGCTCTCGAGCGTGCGGTCGGCTGCGGCACGTGTGGCACGGTCGCCACTGCTTGCCAATGTAATGGTAAATTGCTGTTCAGCTCCATTGTTGTCTGCCACGACGCCTTCATCGTTGCTGCAAGCTGCAAGCGACATGAGGCCTGCAAGCATTGCACCTGAAATGAAATACTTCTTCATTGTTTTAATGTTTTAGTTAAGCTGGTGTTTTTGAGCACCAGTTTATGTGTTATCCTTATGCTTTGGCGGAATTAGCAAACAATCTGACAAGTTTACGTGGTGACAGGATCGTTTGCCGAGCTTTATAAGCTTCTGGTCATTCTACGCTTAACGTAATTAAAGTGTATGTGGCATGCCATGCTTGTCAACTTGTCGGCCCGGCATTTCCGCCTGCGTGTTATTCTATCGAGTTATTCTATGTCCAAAGTGTGTGCTGCCTCCCATTCGTCGTTGATGCGCACATATATGTCGTACCCTTTCTTTTCGGTGTCATACACATAGCGCAGACCTGTTATGGTGTTGCGGTAAAGGGTGGTCACCACATCAGTGGGGGCGAGTTGCGGCACGAGGCGGCCATTCTCGTCGTATATGCCAATGCTCACACGGGTGGCATTGCGTGCCACCGAAGGAGGCAAAATGGTGTGTGTGTCAACCTCTGTGCCAGCAAACCGCAAACTGTTGCGCATCACACACTCTCCTTTGTAGCAAAACCTGTTGTCCACCTCGGCAAAAAGCCCCGTTCCAGTTATTGACAAGGCAGCAGCATGATACTGCTGCGGTAGGTTCTCTACCTCAATATGAAGTTTGCTCTTGACGCGTTTCAGCAGCAAGGTGTGGTCATAATGCCAAGCATCGTACTGCACGGTGTCGCACACGAGGTAGGGGTCGCCAGCCTCATCGAGCGGCAAAATCGCAGGCAATTCAGTCTCATTTTCAAGTCCGCCCCACACAGTCACGGCATATTTGCCAAAAGGCAAGTCGGCCGGCAGGTTGATGGTGGCTTGGCATGCGGTGTCTGAAGCTGGCAAAACGTGCTGCTCGGCCACCACACGCCCCGTTTGCACATCAACTATGCGCCATGCCAACGATTTGACATAGGTGGACAAGGGGGCTTGTTCGGGCTTTATCGGTTCGTCGGCAAAGCTGCCCGCATTGCTGTAATTGTAGTCGGCCACACCCACATGCAAGGACAAGGGTGGACAAGGTGGCAATTCGTCACGAATGCAGCTAACCAACAGCACCGGCAGCCACATGAGTACGAACATTTGTTTGATTACTTTTGTCATTGTATAGACTGTATTTACCCGTTGTCGGGAGTCTTGCTTGTCCCGTTTAGCTTGTCTGTTTTGTTAACTAATTCGGTCTACACACCGTTTTTTAGGCACAACTACTTATTCCATGCTGTCGATAGCCTGGCGGGCTTGTCTCAGGCATGAGTCCTCACCTGCACCAAGCACCTGACGGGCTTCGGCATAACGGCCTTGTGCTGCCATGGCATAGGCCAGGGTGCAACGCAACGTGTCGGTACGGCGGTCGGGGGCAATGGCCGAGGCTGTCTGTACGGCCTCGGCAGCATGGCCGGCACGCAGCAGGAGCACAGCCAAGTTGTTGGCAGCCACTACCGACTGGGGGTAATGGCGCAAGGTTGTGCGGTACACCTCCATGCGCGCCGTGTCGGTGGACTGGAGGTCGGCCACGTGCAGCAACTCGTCTTCGTTAAAAGCATCGGGACGCGTAGCGTAGAGGCGTAGCATTTCGGCGTCGGTCGTAAAATTGCGCAAAGTGTAAACATAGGTGTAGGTTACACGGCGGTCCTTTGCCAAATAGTGGTCGCGTATGTCGGGCCAGCAGGCCAAGCGGCGTATGTACCGCTCCTGCACATCGTCATTGCCACCCGGATGTTGCTTTAATATGTTGCTGACGAGCACTGAGTCCTTACAACCTGCAGCGGTCATGGCTGCCAACACGGGTTGCCAGCCTTCGGGGCGGGCACTCACCTTAATTTGCGCGGCATAACGCGGCGGCAAATGCAACTGCTCAAGCAACCAACGGCGGGCCGAGGCGGCACGATTGGTGGCTAACATCAAATTGTGACGATAGCTGCCCTCGGCCGAAGCCGCACCGCTTATGGTCAGGCTGGTGAGTGTGGCAAGTGAGTCGGTGAGCACCGGGCGCAGACGCTTTGTCATGGAATCGAGTTCGGCGCGGTTGCGCCCCATGTCGGCACGTATGTCCCACTTGTCTACTACAAAGAGCAAGCGCGCCTCGCCCTGGCCCGTCACCACCTTGGGACGTACCACAAATGTGTGTGGTGCAAACTGTGCCAGTTGCTGCGGCAAGTCAACCACTGCATTGACTGCACGCCCCATAGCCAATGTGTCAATGGCTGTGCAGCAGCCACAACCATCGGTGGTGAGCATTGCACGCAAGCGGACCTGACGCAGGGGAAGGGGCATGTGCAATGTGTCGGCATAGGGCAGAAGGGCCACATGCTGCTTGTCATAATGCAAGGCCATGGGGCTGTAAGGGTCAGCGTAACCCTCGAGCACCTGCCGGCGATGCAACTTGCGACTGAACTGGCTGCGGTCGGCTACCAAGGGGGTGAGTTCGGCCACCACACTGTCGGCACCAATCACCATCTGCGGCACGACTATCAAACGCTGGCGGCGCGTCAGTGCCTTACGCGGCACAACAAGGGTGGTGTGCACCACGGCGCGACCGGCTGCATTGGTGTGCCACAGCGGCAACATGTCTGCTTCAAGATGCACACGATTTTGCTCGAAATTATGGTGTGCGCACCCTGCCGTCAGCGATAAAGCCAACAGTAACGACAATGTATGTAAAATACGCATGATTAAAAAAAGATATTTTGCTGCTGCCTGCCACAGCGTACGAATGGACGGACAACACCCATGTGTTGAACTACTTGCACGAGGCTGACAAGAGCCTTCTGTGCTTAAAACACGTAAGCCACACTCAAGCTGGCCATGGTTGGCCCCCAATAGTTGTGGCGACGCGATATACTGCACTTTTCGCAGTAGATGCGTTCACCCTCCTTGTACCACAGACGAGCATAGCCTATGCCTATCTCGGCCTCAACATTCCAGTGTGGAGAAAGTAGCCAAGCATAGCCATAACTGATGCCACCTCCGGCCAAGTAGCCGTCGTAGAGTTTTTGTTTGAAACCGCCGTAATACTGAGCTGCGTGGGCGTGCACACCCACAAAATGGCCCTCGAAACGCTGGCAGAACCAGTAGCGCAAGGCGGGCTGCACAGCCCATAGGTGCATTTTGCGCCCACGGCTGAAGTTCCACGGATTGTAGGCTGCCGCAACGTTTAACGTGGTTCGTGGCGAAAGCCCTAACTCTACACCGACATTGGGAGTGGTTGCGCCCCAACAGAGTGCGTTTGTCTTGAGTCCTGCCCTCTGCGCTCGGCATGGCAGGATTTGAAGTAAAATGAACAGGCTTAATAGAGCTAACAAGCGCTTATTGGCAATAATGAGCATGAACAATCCCTTCAAGGAATATGCTGTTTCATTTGTCATCAATGAAGATCATTTCGTAGCGAACGACAATGCAAGCAAATGCAATGGCGGTCAAAACACGTTGACCATTTTGTAAGAAATGCTTTCGCTGCCGCTATAAAGAAAAAGAACTGAGCCTAAAAATTCGTCCGCTTAACAAACCAATAATAAGTTGTGTCTTAATCAGTACAATGCAAAGATACAACAAGAAACGAAAAACACCCCCCCGCTAACTTAATTTTTGCTAAAATACACTGGAATGCTATGAAGTCCGTCTTTTGTACTGCACGAAAAAGGGTTTTAGTAGGTGTTCAGTATTATTTTACACTAAAAGTGCATCAGCCCATCAATCAGCAAAAGCAAACATTGTTGCCGCACAGGAAGGATACTAAGCTTGCTTGTAAAATGGTCTATGCACAAGAAAAGCCACTTTTTTGTGCATATAAAAACGACTATGCACAAGAAAACACGATTTCTTGTGCATAGTTTGGAGGTATGCTTGTGATAAGCCTATTTTTTGTGCGTTTCAGCACATTCGCGGCCGCAACGAGCAAACTAATTCATCACCACCAGCATGCCGCTGCCCTGCGGACTGTAAAGCGCCGTGCGGTAGCGCAACAAACGGTTGCCGTCGCTGCTCAAACCGCTGTTAGAGAGGTCGAAGGTGTGCTTGCACTTTGTGCAGGTGAGCTGTTCGGGCGCACTCAGGGTGAGTTTGCGCGTGATAAGGTGTTGACTGTAACACACGGGACAAGCCAGGTCGTAAGCCATTACGGGGTACTGCATGTTCATGTCGGGCAGCGACGACTTGCCCACCACAAAACCCGCCACGCACTGTGGCTGACCATAGTTCTTGATTTCGGACGTGTAAGGATATGAACCCGACTGCGTGAATGTTTTGAAAATGAAACCACTCGTGCCCAACTCTATGCAGCACCATTGGCCATTGTTGTTCAACGCAGTGAACAGGGGTGCCACGTCGTTGGCATACGGAAACTTTAAGAAGGCGCGCTCATGGGCATAAGCATCGTCGGCCTCGTTGCTGCACGACGTGCAAACAAGCAGCACCGACAGAAGGGACATCAATATTTTACGCATGGCTTTAATTATAAATATGTACGTATGGAACTTGAACGGCGACACGAGTGTGCACGCAACACGTACTACACTGCATGAATGGCCACTACAATTTATTATTGTGCTATTTGTCTGCGCTCTGCACTTTTGCGCGTAGCGCACTGATAATCAGCGTAGCAAAGCGTGCAGACAACCTCCGTTTTTGTCTACGCCACCATCTACACTAAAGTGAACGGCGGTGCGTTTACGGCGACAATGGGAGGGCGGGAAAACAGCAACGGGAGGACGAAAAAACAGTCGGAACGACGTATTTTTCTACCTCCCGTTACAGCAATTCTGCCATACTTGCACGCAAGCGGCACAATCACGTGCACTTGTTGCGAGCCGTACCTGCACATGACATGCAGTGCAGGCAAAGTGCAGATATACCTACACACTGCAAGTGTTTGATTACAAGCGACTTGGAGTCAATGAGTGCAGAGTGCAGACAGTTTTCAAAATAATACTTTTAAGCAGTGTGTATACACGCATCAGTGAGCATGGCGTCACTCCTTAATTCGTATCACCAAATTAGAGATGATAGCCGCCAGGCCGCCCGTGGTAATGCCCGATGAGAAAATGCTCTGCACCGTGCTGGGCAACTGGCTGAGAATTTCGGGTACAAGCTCCACACTCAAACCCAGCGAGAAGCTGATGGCCATGACCAAGGTAGTCTTTCGGTTGATTGTTTGCGAGGCAATGATGCGTATGCCGGCCGCAGCCACTGTGCCAAACATAAGCAAGGTGGCGCCACCCAACACGGGCGAAGGCATGAGCGAGAACACGATGCCCACAGCGGGGAACACACCCAGCAGCACCAACATGCCGGCTATGAAGTAGCCTACATAGCGACTGGCCACACCCGTGAGCTGTATCATGCCATTGTTCTGGGCAAAGATACTGTTGGGGAATGAGCAGAAGGCCAAGCCGGCCAACATTGAGTTGAAACCATCGGCCAAGATGCCGCCTTGGGCACGGCGCATGAAGGTTTCGCCCTCGACTGGCTCGCCCGAAATGAGCGAATTGGCTGTTATGTCGCCATAAGCCTCGATGGAGGTGATGAGATATACCAAGCCCAAACCTATGATGGACGAGATGTCGAAACTAAAACCATACTTGAAGGGGTTGGGGTAGTTAAAGCCGCCATAGCTCTGCACCGATCCAAAGTCGACCATGCCGAGACTCCACGACACGGCATAACCCACGACGAGACCGATGACGATGGAACCCATGCGCAAGTAGCGGTTGCTGCTGCGATTGAAAAAGACAATGAGCACAAGCACAAGGGCTGCAATGCCTACATTTTCAACTGAACCAAATGTGCCGGCAGTCTTGGCTGCCTCGCCACCACCACAGGCGCTGATGCCCACCTTGATGAGCGACATGCCTATGAGTGTGACCACTATGCCACTGACCAAGGGGGTGATGACGCGGCGGGCATACTTGAGTATGCGGCTCACAAACATCTCGACCACCGAACCGGCCACTGTGGCACCAAACACGGCGGGAAGTCCGCCAGCCAAGCCTGCGGCTATGATGGGGCCGATGAATGAAAAGCTGGTGCCTTGTATGCAAAGCAGACCGCAACCTACGGGGCCTATGCGGCGGCACTGAATGAAGGTGGCCACACCCGACACCATGAGTGACATAGACACAAGGAAACTGGTGGTGTCGGTGTCGAGTTTGAGCGCGCTGGCTATAATGAGCGGCGGGGTGATAATGGCCACGAATATGGCTAACAGGTGTTGGGCGGCGGCAAAGAGTGTCTCGCGCAAGGGCGGACGGTCGTTGAGTCCGTAGATCAAACCGCTCTTGGCCACTTCGGTCTGCTGGGTTGTTGCGTTATCTGTCGTAGCCATCGTCCTTTATTTTAATTTCGCAGTTGTCAAGACTTTCAATAATGGCAAGCGACTCTACATGAATGCCCATGTGACGCAGTTCGTCGCCGCCGTGCTGGAAGGCTTTTTCTATCAAGAAGCCCATGCCCACGAGTTCGGCACCGGCCTGATCTACCAATTCGAGTATGCCCTTGGCGGCATTGCCATTGGCCAGAAAGTCGTCGATGAAGAGCACTTTGTCGCCCTTGCACAGGTAGTCGCTGCTTACGCACACATCGTAAGAGCGCTGCTTGGTAAACGAGAATACCTTGGTGGCAAGCATATGCTCCATGGTGCTGGGAGTCTTTTTCTTGGCAAACACTACGGGCAGCTCGAGCAGATAGCCTACCATGATGGCGGGGGCTATACCGCTGGCCTCGACGGTGATAATTTTGTTGATGTCGGTGCTGGCAAAACGGCGTACAAACTCTACAGCCATTGATTTCATCAAGATGGGGTCCATCTGATGGTTGATAAAGTTATCGACTTTCAAAATGCCTCCTTCAAAGCATTTGCCGTCGCGCAGGATACGTTCTTTAAGGGCTTTCATGACTTACTTATTGAAGTTTCGGATTTAACGAGGGCGGGCTGAAAGCCCAATGGAGCACATAGCCCAGGGCAAGCGAAGCGACACC